>Ga0302326_10012987_pt1 | contig 17679 bp, 12 predicted proteins | sample Palsa_T0_3_FD_202264 | JGI IMG/M metagenome (GOLD analysis project Ga0302326, IMG submission 202264) | Peat permafrost microbial communities from Stordalen Mire near Abisko, Sweden - Palsa_T0_3 | ecosystem: Environmental > Terrestrial > Soil > Palsa > Peat permafrost | place: Sweden: Abisko... | reverse complement strand
AATTGAAGCATTAAATTTCCACACATGCGGCCGCGGAACTCCGCCTTAGCTGTTACAAACTGTTGCAGATACAGTCGTCGCCCAGTCTTTTCAGGCGTTTAAATGTTAAGAACATATAAAAAAAGTATTGACACTCAATTTACTCGATGATAGTTTCAAAAAACACCAGCAACAAATTCACACCGCTAAATGCTCGGCAACCGGTTCTACTTTTAACCAAGCAGTTCCCGATTCAACGAACATCAGGCCCGATTTAATCGCTCCAAGCGTTGTTACAGTCGTTGCAAAAGACACATAAATTTAAAGATATAAAGAACCATTGATTGTCCGGTTCTCGCATTGCTCTCTCTAAAAAAATGGGCCAAGGCGATTCCCCGGGGAAGAAGCATTCTTTTATCAGGACGATTCAAAGAAACTGCAGCTCTTTGGACCTTAACTGAACGTGTATCTGAAAGCGCATCCCGCTCTACGTAACATGCACCGGAGGCTTTACCTGATGGACCGTTCCACCGCATCGCTTTTACGCTCGATTAATCGCCGTGCTTTTTTGCAGGGAACCGGAGCGGTTGCCGGAATGAGTGCGTTTGCCGGATTGAGTGCGCTTGGTCTAAGCGGATGCGCGAACCAGACCCACGCTGCTCAGGCAACTATTGCTGCGAATGTTCCTCCGCTTGCGCCCCCGCTGCCCCTCTATGACCAGTACACGCCGCTGGTGCCAATTCGCGCGCATGTGGACCGCATCTTCCGCATTACAGTTTGCCTGCGGCCATTTCGCGCGGCAGGGCCTCGCATGGATGTGGAGAAGCTGGGTGACAAGACCATTGTGCATAACTACGGCCACGGAGGCAGCGGCTGGTCGCTGTCGTGGGGATCGGCCACGGTTGCTACAAAGAGTGCGATGACCGCTGCGGAAGGCTCACAGGACATTGCAGTGCTCGGCGCCGGCGCCATCGGGTTGACTTCGGCCACCATGCTGCAGCGCGCTGGAGCGCGTGTGACTATTTACGCCAAGGAGCGTGCGCCTTTCACGCGCAGTTCGCGTGCCACTGGAAGCTGGACGCCGGACTCACGCGTCGCTCTGGCCTCGGCTGTCGATCCCAGCTTCGCCGCCACCTGGGAGTCGATGGCGCGCGCCTCGTTCTTCATGTATCAGAGTTACTACGGCATGCCGGGCACTCCGATTGAGTGGACAGACCACTGGAGTTTGAGCGACACACCGCGAGTCGGTTTTGGTGGCCAGGGACGCGGAGCGCAGGGAGCGACGGCAGCAGGTGCTGCTCCTAATGACCGGCCCGCACGCGCCACGCCAGCCCACGATTTTATCCGTCTGAACGATCGCATCGCAGATCTGACGCCGCGGCCGATTGTGATGCCGCCGGGATCGACCCCGTTTCCCACGCCCTATGTCACGCGCAGTTCCAACATGACATTCAATGTGGCCGATTACTCACGGCAGTTGTTGACGGACTTCCTTGTCTACGGCGGAAAGATTGAGACGCGCGAGTTTCATTCTCCCCAGGAACTGACCGAGCTGCCGCAGAAGGTGATTGTGAACTGCCCCGGCTATGGTGGGCGCGCGCTCTGGGGCGACGAGTCGATCACTCCCGTGCGCGGCCAGATTGCATGGCTCATCCCCCAGGAGGACGCACGCTACGGCCTGAACTACAAGGGTCTCAGCGTACTTTCGCGGCGCGACGGCATCGTGATGCAGTACGGCGGCGGCGGCGAGGATGTTGGCTGGAACTGCACCGATGAGACCCCGGACCGCGCCAATGCAGAGGAGAGCGTTGGAGTATTGGCGGAGCTTTATAGCCGCATGCAGGCAATGAAACCGAAGAGTTCCTGATTTTTTACGACCTTATTTTTCGAATTGGAAAGTTTGTTGTATCGCAAAGCCGGGCAGCATGACTGCAAGCCATGCTGCTAGTTCGCACCTACTGATTCATAAATGATGCACCCATTTCCCGGAGGTTTGGTCATGAATTTCTTTCAGTCCAAGGATGCACAAGCTATTCATAGGATGCACAAACTAATCGTACTCACCATCATGCTGCTGGTCAGCGTGACCGGCATGTTAGCTCAAACAAACTACGGCGCCATCCGTGGCGAGGTGAAAGACGTGCAAGGGGCCAGCATCCCCGCCGCGCAGGTCACCCTCACCAACCAGGCCACGAAGGAGTCCCATACCGACGTGACCAACGCCTCGGGCATTTACCTGTTTGGCGCCGTCGATCCGGGGACCTACAAGGTGACCATCACCATGCCTGGCTTTAAGACGTATGAAACGACCGGCAACATCGTCTCTCTGGGCGCAACCATCACGGTAGACGCCGCGCTGGTGGTCGGCGCAAAGAGTGAAACAGTGGAGGTGGTCGCCGATACCGTCACGCTCAATACCGCGAATGCCACGGCGGAGCAGGTCTTCACCGCACAGCAGGTCCAGGACCTCCCCAACCTTGGTCGCGATCCCTTCATGTTCGCGCAGTTTGACGCCAACGTGGTCACCCTCGGCGACCCTCGCTATGTGCGCGCTGAAGATTCATCGGGTATTTCGGACGTATCGCTGTCCGGCGCTCCGGGCAGTACGAACAGCTATGTGGTTGACGGTATCCCTGTGTCAACCTCTTCGGGCGGCGCTACCTTTGTGGTCTCGCCGGATGCCATCAGCGAAGCCAAGGTCCAGTCGGACACCTTCGACGCAGAGATTGGTCGCAGCGGCGGCGGTGTTTTCAATAACACGCTCAAGGTCGGCTCCACGTCGTATCACGGTGAACTCTACGGCGAGACCCGCCAGACCCCCTGGTCCGCCAACGTGTGGTTCAACCCCAGCAATGCTGCAACCCCGACCGACGCCACCTATCTGTATTCGGCAGCGATTGGTGGCCCGCTTCCCTTTTCCAACAAGGTTTCGTGGCTGAAAAACACATTCTTTTGGCTGACCGAGGAAGGATACCGTCAGGGCCAGCCCATCAGCGGTTCCACGCAAAACTACTATGTGCCGACAGTGGCCGAACAAAGTGGCGACTTCAGCGCCGATGGCGCTCTCTACGATCCCACATCAACCGGGCGTAGCAAGACATTTGCTTCGGAGTGCGGCGGTCACAACGTCATCCCCGGCAGCCCCGCGGACAAAGGCTACTGCGGCGGCTTAAACTACTTCAACGGCATCGGTTTCGCGTTCGCAAGCGCCTTTCCCCAGCCTCTCGGTCCCCTTGCCAGCGGCGTTTACGGCTCCGGGGCCAACTTCCAGGCCTCTGGCGTTGGATTCAAGACCCGTGCGGATGAGTCTGTCAGCAAGCTGGAGCACCAGTTCTTCCCCTGGTGGACCTCCCAGTTCTCCTATTTGCACTCCGGTGTTCAGGAGCCGCAGGCCACCTTCGCCAACGCGTATGCCGCTGCTGCCTCCGGCGATGAGTTGGAGGACCGCAAGTTCGATTCGACTGCGTGGAACAACACCTTCACCATCAACTCCTCTACACTGCTGACGCTGGGCTACGGCTATAACCGCTACTGGAGCGCATTCCCGTACTACGCAACCCAGGGCATCAGTTTTACAAATGGCTTCAAGTATGGCGGAACAGGCTATGGCTTCGCCAGCTCCTTTGCCAGCCAGGTGCCACTCACAAGCTATCCCACCGTCACTCTGAGCGGCCCCAGCTCCGCTGGCAACTCGATGCCCAGCCTGGGCGGCGCGTTCTCCGGCTACACCCCGCAGGCATCACACAACATGGTGTCAGTGCTTTCCAAGACCATCAAGAAGCACAACCTGCGGTTCGGCTATAGCTACCGCGGCTTCTCCTACCATACGCAACCACCAAATTCCCCGGGCTCCTTCACCTTCAACGGCCAGTATAGTGATAGCTCAGGCAGCAGCTCCAGTGCAACAAATGGGTATGCTGCGATCGCCGATATGGAGATGGGACTACCGTCTGCGCTCTCTGAAACACTCTACCAAGGCGCGTTCCTCAACCGTGAGTCCTACAACTCCGTCTTTGTACAGGACGACTTCCGGCTGAGCGAGAAGATCACCATCAACGCCGGACTGCGCTATGAGTATGAACTGGGCCAGCACGAAGTGAACAACAAGTTCAATGTTGCCTTCAGCCCGACGGCCCCACTTAGCTACACCAATTCCAGCGGAGCCACGGAGAACCTCGCCGGTGGCCTGCTCTTTGCCGGCGTGAGCGGCGCTCCGACGCACTGCTGCAACAACAGCCACTACAAGTTCTCGCCGCGTATCGGCGTGGCCTTCCAGGTGGCGAAGAACACCGTTGTGCACACAGGTTACGGCTTCTTCTATGCCCCGGTGGGAATCACAACTTCCTATAACCAGGGATACTCCCAGGTCACGTCTCCTGCCATCGCCACCCCGGGTACGACTACTCCCCTTCCAGCGTCTGCGGTTGGAGCTGGGGCGTGCTTGTCCACTCCGTTCTTCCAGTCGGGTACAGGCGCCACCTGCGGCGGCGGCCTGCTCCAGCCCTCGGGCGCCTCTCTGGGGCCACTCACCGGACTTGGCGGCGCGCTCAGTGTCTTTAGTCAAGGCCGGCAATTCCCACTGGTGCAGCAGTACATGATGGATATTCAGCAGAAGTTGCCGTATGACTTCATCGTCACCATCTCCTACATTGGCTCGCACTCCACCAACTTCCCACTGGCGGTCAACATCAACCAGATGCCGAACTCCTACCTGGCGTCATCGTATGCGAGCAACACCACTCTGACCACTAACTCTATTCCCACCGGCCAGACCAACCCATACTATGCGGCAACCATCGGAGGATATCCGTCGACCGGCATCGTGGGAAGCAAGAGCCTTGCGATTGGCCAAACCTATCTGCCGTTCCCGTATTACACCTCTATCTCCGAAATAGAATCGGTCGGTTACGCCTGGTATAACGGGCTGGCCCTCAAGGCGGAGAAGCGCATGACCAACGGCATGACGCTGCTGGCCACCTACACCCATGCCTCCATGTGGGACAACCTCTACAGTGGCATAGGTTCGCAGACCACCACCACAACCGGTCCGCAAGACAATACCAACATAGGCGGGGAGTTTGCCCGTTCGTTGGACAGTGTCCCCAACCGCGTAACCATGGCGGTCATAGACGCACTTCCCTTCGGCCAGGGCAGGCGGTTCCTCAGCCATCCAACCGGCTTCGTCGGCCATGTGACTGACGCGCTCATCGGCGGCTGGCAGGTCAACTATGAGCAGCTCATCTCCAATGGCGTGCCGCTCTCGGTCACCCAGAACGACACAAGCACGCACTTTGGCCCGACCGGCACCGGCGGAACGTCGCAGCGGCCCACCCTCATCAATGGCGATCCGCACAGCGCCTGCCTCAGCGGCAAACCGCAGAACAGGCTCGGCGCGTATCTGAACGGGGGCGCCTTCACAGCAACCCAGGCGTACCACTACGGCAATACTCCGCGCACACTTCCCTGCCGCGCTCCTGGATATGATTCGGCCACGGCGTCGCTCAACAAGGACCTGTTCACCATCCATGAACGCTACAAGCTCCAGTTCCGTATTGAGGCGCTGAATCTATACAACACACCACAGTTCGCTACTCCGGGGACCACATTGAGCATCGGCTCTTACGGAGCCACCCCGACCGCTGGCTCAACTTTCTCGGGTACGGCAGGTACGGCAACATACGGCGGACTTGGTGTGCTATCAGCACAGGCCGGATTCGGCAGAATTATCCAAATGGGAGGACGACTTACCTTCTAACTGAAGATTAATCGATCGCTTACCAATGGGGCGCAGATGACTCTGCGCCCCGTTCTTTGACTAACACAGCAACAGGAGAATCCTATGACGAAATTGAGAGCACTCTGTGTAGCGGCGGCGATGTTTGTTGTTGCGGGCGCGGCGCAGGCCCAGACCGTGGTGAAACATATTCAAACCGAGAAAGGCAATATCGCCAGTGGAGTGTGGGTGGGCGACATCTTCTACCTGAGTGGACAGACAGCTTCCCCGGTGACGCCGGCGGACAAGGAGAAGGGCATAGCAGCAGACTTTGGCGACACTCCGACCCAGGCTGCCAGTGTCTTTTCCAAGATCCAAAAGCTGCTGCAGGAGCAGGGCCTGGACATGAAGGACGTGGTCAAGATGACTGTCTTTATGGCAGCCGACCCGAAGACCGGCAAGATGGACTTCGCGGGCATGAACTCGGAGTATGTGAAGTTTTTCGGGACCAAAGACCAGCCCAACAAACCGGCACGGTCCGCGATTCAGGTGGCGGCGCTGGCGTCACCCGCTGCGCTGCTGGAAATTGAAGTGATCGCGGTGAAGAGCAAATAGTCCGGGGAACCTAGGGAAAGCGGTAGAGGGACACGTGCAGAATCGTGTTCGGGCGCAGCACCAGTATCTCTCCCTGCGCGGTGTCATCGCCGGCGAGCTCGCGTAGCACCACCCACTTGCCGTTGACGAACTTGCCCTCCTCGACGTCGCCGAGACCAACGTTGGCTGGGCCGGGAGTGTTCGCGGTAAAGTCAACGCGCATGCCGCCGCCTCCAAAATAATAATCATCCGGGCCATTGGCAATCATGATTGCCGCCGCCTCCAGCGACGCGGCAGCAAAGGGTGAGGGCGAGTCCACCGCGCGGCCGTTTTTATCAATCATGTGCGGATAACGATCGGTATCCAGCTTCATCCACTCGGGCATGTAATGCTGGCTGCCGTTTTTCCAGGTGCCGAACCATAGCAGCACCAGCCGGAGACTATGCTGGCGCGCTTGGGCGAGCAGCGTATCTATTAAGGTGTAGTCATATTGCCCCGGCTTCTGCTCAAACTGCTCCCAATAGACCGGTGCCTCCACTGTGTTCACATGCAGATATTCCATGGCGGGCCAGACCTTGGGCAGTGTGGCCGGCCAGGAGCTGGAGTTGTGAATCTGCGCGCCCAACATTAAATAAGGAGCGCCGTCCACGAACAGGGCGTAGCGTCCGTCCTTTTCAACGATGCGGGGGAGCGGGTGCTCCTTAACCTGAGCTTGAACCGGAACAACAACGGCTGCGGCCACAATCGCGGCCAGCACGGCGGAATGTATTTTCATCTTGCTGTGCTCCCAAATTTTCTTCGGGAACAAATATACAGTGCCTTGAGCTGACCGGCATAGCTATCAACATGTTTACGGATTAGGCGCGTCCGGTTCGTGTGGGCCAATGGTGAAATAGAACGTGGCCCCTTTTCCAACCTCACCCTCGGCCCATATCTTTCCATCATGCCGGCCGATGATGCGCTGCACCGTTGCCAGGCCAATGCCTGTTCCGGTAAAGTCGCTCTCCGCGTGCAGGCGCTGGAAGGGTTTGAAGAGCCGGTCGGCCATGGCCGGATCGAAGCCCGCGCCGTTGTCGCGAACAAAAAAAGTCTCCTCCGCGCCTTTGCGTTCACAGCCGAATTCAATGATCGCGCCCGGAGAACGCCCGGTGAACTTCCAGGCATTACGCAGCAGGTTCTGCATCACAATCAGCATCAGACCCTTGTCGGCGTTGGCGTAGCAGCCTTTGTGGATCATGGTCTCCACCTTGCGTTCAGGATGGGCAAGGGCCATCTCCTCAAATACGGAGGCGGCGAGCAGGCTCAGGTCTAAAGTTTTGCGATGGATGCCAACACTGTTTGCGCGGGAGAGATTGAGCAGATCATCAATCAGATCCAGCATCTCCTTCACGGATAAACCAATCCGATCGAGCATCTCCCTGCTCTGCACGCTGAGCGAACCGTAGTCAGCATGGTGAATCAGATAGTTGATGCCGTTGATGGTGTCCAGCGGCCCGCGCAGATCGTGGGCAACGGTGTAGGAGAACGACTCCAGCTCCTGATTGGCAGCGCGCAGTTGGGCGGTGCGCTCTTGCACGCGCAGCTCCAGCATCTCCCTTCCCTGTTCCAGCGCTTTATCGCGGTGCTGGATTTCGGCAAGCATCTCATTGAAGGCTTCGGTTAGCGACGCGAGCTCACGGTAGCTATGGCTGGGGGTAAAGCGCAGAGAGTAGTCACGGTAACGCGAGACCAGACGCGCGGTCTGGGCAAGCGAGATAATCGGCTGGGCCAGCAGCCGCCTGAAGATGTTACCCACCAACATGGCCACGCCCAGGCAGAGCAGAAGGATGACCCCGGCAACCGCCGCATAGCGGATGGCCTGCTGGCGCAAACCATGCAGATGCGCCTGAATATAGACGATGCCAACCTGTTTTCCCTGGAGCATGATGCGCGAAGCCACTTGAATGTCCGCGCCGTCCGCCCAGTGCATTACCGTCGTTTGCGCCGGCATCGTCTGCGGCTGGAGCGAGGTATTTCCTTCGCGCACATATTGCGCGAACGGCGTACCTGCCTGAGTGTAGATGGCAGCGGCGTCCACATCGTTTGAATTGCTCAGAGCGGAGAGCGTGGTCTGTGCCGAAGCCTCGTCATTAAAGACAATGGCTGAGACGCTGTTGGCGCCGATAATCTGCGCTTCGCCGCTGAGACTGTTTACCGCTGCCTGGCGATATGCCAGCAAGTTGAACGCAAAGAAGGAAACATAGGCGAGCAGCAACGCAACGCCGCTTACCAGAACATTCATCAAGGTGAGTCTGGCTGCTATCGACCGGCGAGAAGTGAAGAGTGTCATGGCTTCTCCTCCGGTGATGTCTTTGTGTTCACATAGACGGCCACCTTCAACAGCTCTGAACTGAGGTTGAGGCCGTTGCGCTCCGCATTGGGCAAGTTGACCGCGAAGCGCACTCTCTTGTTCTGCAGAACGAACCCGATCATGCCGCCGTGCTGAATAAAGTCCGGCATGCTGCTGACGGTAAGGACGGATTTCTGTTGCAGAGCGGCGATGTCTTTAGCCAGACGCGGAGCTTCGGAGTCGCCGAGGTAGAGAATCTGGCAGGCGTCGGCGGTGGTGATGGAGGACAATCGCTTTGCAACGATGCTGCGGCCCTGTATGGTTTCATTCGCAATGAGAGAATCCAGTTTGGCGCCGAAGTTGTCTTCACCGAGAATGCAGATGGTGAACGGCGCCGTTGCCGCTGCCGGAGCATCCGGCCAGCGGACAAATTTTCCGAAGTTGTAGAGATAGGCCGCCTCCACATCATAAGGAGTCAGCTCGGCGGCCGGTTGCGCAGGGCAAAGTAGTGCCATGCAGGCCAGCAGAAGAGTGCAGCAGCCGATACGGACGCGTCGCCGCGATGGCCGTGACGCCATTCCTGTTTGGGGGATTGCCTGTATTGTCTTCTGGATCCAGGAACACCCGCGACCCATTCTGCACACCCCAAAGCGACCAGGAGAAGCAAAAGCGCACTTCCGGCTTGATTCAAAAACAGGATAAAAAAGTGGGACGTCAGATGGTCTCAGAGAGTTGCCTGGATTCTGCGCTTTTTTTAACGGCGGGCTGGGCCAAGCTGCGCAGGGTGGAGAGCAGCTTTTCCGGGTCGCCTTTGCGGACAAAGCCCTGCACCAGGGGCGCAATATCCGCGGGGGCCTCGAGCAGATCGGAGAGCACAAGGATGGGAGCGGAGGCATACTGCCGCCGTACCTGCCGGGCAATATCGCAGGCGGAGATGTTTCCCGTCAGGCAATAATCCAGCAGTACGGCGTCCAGGAGTTCGTTCTCGGGCAGTTTTACGCCGCTATAGTTCACCAGCGCTGGCAGCGCACGAAAGCCTGCCCTTTCTACAAGCAGGCAGTAGATATGCAGATGGGACGGGTCGTCATCTATGACCAGCACGGAACTTTTGTGAGTCACAGTTCTTGCTCCTGATGGGGGATTCAGTGAGTCTGTGCAGCTACTATTCTAAAACCCAATATGCAGCTTAGTTGCTTGAAAATTTTATAAAAAAATGTGGATCGTTATGATAATAGCCACAATAATTTGAACAACAATTGTGAGCAATATAGTACATGAAATGCGGCTTATGATTGATAAATTTTTGCGGAGAAAATTAGGCGAATTTCAGGCTCTTTCTCTGAAACGACTCCGTTTAGGGGAAGCTGTTAATGTCCTAATTCGACTTGTTTTGAAGGGGCGTGGCTTTTAGCCACGCCGTAAGCAATGTGTTGCATTTCGGCTTTAGCCGCTGAGGGGATGTTCTAAACGAAATTAGGACACAACTGGAAGCTGGGACTAGTTGCATAAATGCTTTTCAGCAAAACTGTAATGTCCCTCAGTGGCTAAAGCCCATGGGTTATGGGTTCTTATGGCACGGCTAAAGCCATGCCCCTTCAAAACTTGATTTATTCAGCCAGTTCTAGTTCTCAAACTCCGGCTGCCGTGTGGGCAGAACATCCTCCGGCCGGGCAATCCAGACATAGAGCGTGGGGAGCAGGAAGACACTGATGGCGAGCGCGCCAACCAGGCCACCGACAATGACGATGGCAAAGGGGCGCTGCGAATCAGAGCCGATGCCATGGGACATGGCGGCCGGCAGCAGGCCAAGCGTGGCCACCAGCATGGTCATCATAATGGGCCGGAGCCGCAACACCGCTCCACTGATGGCGGCATCTTCAATCGAATGGCCCTGCACGCGCATCTGGTTAATGTACTCCAGCATGATGACGCCGACCTGCACTGAGACCCCGAAGAGCGCGAGGAAACCAACTCCGGAAGAGACGCTGAAGTTGGTGTGGGTAATCAGCAGCGCCAGCATGCCGCCCAGGGGCGCCATAATAATGTTGGCCAGGATCAAGGCCGCCCATTTGAACGAGTGGAACATCATATAAATGATGAGGAAGATGGCGGCCAGGGTGATGGGAAGCACAATCGCCAGACGGCGTGAGGAGCGCTTGGCGCTCTCGTACTCGCCGGCCCAGTCAGCCTTGTAGCCGGGCGGCAGTTTTACCTCACGGTCCACTTTCTTCATCGCCTCCTCCACCGCGCTGCTGAGATCGCGGCCAACCACGCTGTATTTGATGGCGACATAGCGTGAATTTTCTTCGCGGTAGATCTCCTCCGCGCCGTCCTGCATCTCTACAGTGGTCAACTGCGCGAGGGAGACGCGCTCACCGCTGGGCGAGAGCAGGCGCACATTTTCAATCGCCTCGCGGGTATCGCGGTACTGCTTCTGGTAGCGAAGCACCAGGTCATATCGCGCTTCGCCGCGCAGCACCTGGGTGACTGCGGTGCCGCCGACCGCGGTCTGGACTGCATTCTGCACATCGGCGACATTAATACCGTAGCGAGCGGCCGCCTGCCGGTCCACGGTGAAGTTGAGGTTGGGCTGCCCGATGACGCGGAAGAGACCGAGGTCCTGAATGCCCTGCACCGTGCTCATCACATTCACAATGTGGTCGCCAATGCTCTCCAGCGTGCGCAGGTCGTCGCCGTAGATCTTCACCGCCAGCTCGCCCTTCACGCCGCTGACCGCCTCTTCCATATTGTCTGAGATGGGCTGAGAGAAGTTCCAGATGACGCCCGGCGTTTTTTCGAGTTCATGATCGATGGACCCGATCAGGTTTTCCTTGTTCTGATGAAAGACGGGCCGCCACTGGTTTTTTGGCTTCAAATCGACAAAGTATTCGGTGTTGAAGAAGCCCGCGGTATCGGTGCCATCGTCCGGCCGGCCCACCTGGCTGACCACCTGCGTCACTTCAGGAAACGCGATGAGCTGCGCGCGCGTCTGGTCTGCAATGCGCAGGCTCTCTGTCGGCCCGGTGCTTGGAGCAAGAGTGCCGCGCACCCAGATGGCGCCTTCATCCAGGTGGGGCAGGAACTCAGAACCAATGACTCCGCTGAAACCGAGAAAGATGGTGAGCGCAAATGCGCCGATGGCCAAGCCGAGCACAAGACGATGGTGATGCACCGCGCTGGTGACCGCCCTGCGATAGTGAGCAGTGAGCCACAGCATCAGCGGGTTCCTCCACTCTTTGGCGCCGTTGCGGAAAAAGAAGGACGCGAGCACGGGAGCGATGAGGATGGAGTAGACCAGCGCGCCCAGCAGAGCAAAGCCCACCATCCACGCCATTGGTTTGAAGAGGCGGCCCTCCACTGCCTGCAGCGTAAAGATGGGCAGGTACGCGGTAATGATCATGCCGCGGGCGAAGAAGACCGGGCGCTGCACCTCATGCGCCGCCTCGCGAATTTTTTCGATGATGCTGCGGTTGTCTTTCATACCGTCGGGCAGATCGTGGTTCAGATGGCGCACCATGTTCTCCACCATCACCACGGACCCATCCACCACCATGCCGAAGTCCAGCGCGCCGAGCGAGAGCAGGTTGGCAGGAATTTCACGCAGGTTCAGGCAGATTGCGGCGAACAGCAGCGCAAATGGAATAGTCACAGCGACGATGACCGCCCCGCGCACGTTTCCCAGGAAAAGAAACAGGATGATGACAACCAGAACAATGCCTTCGGTCAGGTTCTCAAGCACGGTGTGCGTGGTGTAATGCAGAAGCTCACTGCGGTCAAGGAACGGCACCACCTTTACGCCCGGCGGCAGGATGTGGCTGTTCAGCTCCTGTACCTTGGCATGGATTCCTTCGAGCACCGGGTCGGAGTTCGCGCCTTTTTGCATGAGCACGATGCCTTCAATCACGTCGCTGTTGTCCACCTGCTTGCCGTCATCGCGGCGGATGGCTTTGCCTACCTGGCCAAGCCGTACTTTGGGGCCTTGGACCACAGTAGCGACGTCTTTCACCAGCAGCGCCGTTCCGTTCTGCGTCTTCAATACTGTCTTCTCAATGTCCGCGGTGCTGGTGAAAAGGCCGACGGAGCGGACATTAATCATCTGCGGGCCAGCTTCAATGAAACTGCCGCCCCCATTGATATTGTTGCTCGCCAACTGCTGCTCAAGCTGCGCGATACTCAGGCCGTAGCTGATGAGTTTGTCCGGGTCAAGCCGTATCTGGTATTCGCGCGTCATGCCGCCAAAGCTGGCTACATCCACCACGCCGGGCACGGATTTAAACTGTTTCTCCAGCACCCAATCTTCCAGCGACTTTAACTCCATGTTGTCGATGGATGGGTTGTTGCTTTGCAGCGTATACCAATAGATCTGTCCGACCGGGCTGTAGTCGGTGCCAATCTGCGGCTGCAAACCGGCAGGCAAGGTCGCCTGGGCGAGCCGTTCGAGGACCTTCTCGCGGTTCCAGTCATTGGTGGAGTCGTCGTCGAAGATCAGCATCAAGCTGGAGAGCCCGGCCAACGACACCGAGCGCAGATGCTGCAGGTGGGGGATGCCGTTCATCTGTATCTCAAGCGGCACCGTGACCTGCTGCTCTACCTCCTCGGCGGCACTGCCCGGCCACTGCGTAATCACCTGCACATAGTTATTGGCAACGTCGGGATATGCCTCAATCGGCAAGGAGCGGAAGGCGATGATGCCCCACACCAGCAGCATGAACGCCATCGCCAGCATCAGCCAGCGGTTATTCAGCGCGAAGTCAACTATCCTCTGAATCACTTCGCCTCCAGCGTGGCTTCGAGTTGAAGAACGTTGGAGACAACCTGCTGGCCTGGATTAATTCCGGAGAGAATCTCCTGCCGGTTGCCGTCCAGCATGCGGCCGCCCTGGACCTCAACCCGCTTAAAGGCGCTTCCGCCCGCCGGAACAAAGACCCAGTCACGGTCATGCAGATGCAGCACCGCAGCCGCTGGCACCACCGCGTGGACTTCGTTCGACTTGCTCAGGAAGGTGGAGGTGACAAACATCCCCAGTTTCAGAAAACCCGGGTTGGCAACCTCAATGCGCACCTTGGCCGTGCGGATGCTGGGGTCGAGCACCGGGCCGATGTCACTGATGCGGCCGGTGAGCGGCCGGTCGGGATAGGCGTTGACTTTAATTTGCGCAGTCTGCCCCAACTGCAGCTTGGGCATGTCATTCTCGTAGACGTCGCAGACAATCCATACCACGGAGAGGTCGGCGATGGTGAAGGCGGTCGCACTGCCGGAGTAATTCACGCCGGCAGCGGCGGCGATGGTGACGTTCTGCGCAACGATGACGCCGGAGATGGGCGCGTAGACCGGGACGATGCTCTGGGGATTGTGCTTGTCTATGCCGAGAGTGTTCAACTGCTCTTCGGCGGCGGTCAGGTCGGCCTGGTTGTCTTTCTCGGAATCCTCGGCCTGCTCCAGCATGCCTTGTGAAATTGCTCCGTGGGTGTAGAGGTCTTTCGAACGTAGATATGTCTTGTTGGTGAGCTGCTCATCGTTGACTGCCTTCAGATAGGCGTTGTATGCACTGGTGATGTCGGGGCTCTGCACCTTCAGCAGCAACTGTCCCTTCTTCACGTTGTCGTCGAGCCGCGCTTTGATATCGACCACGCGGCCGCTGGCCAGAGAGATCACCGGCACCTCGCGCGCAATGTCGGGATAGACCGAGCCGGTGACCTTCAGCTCCGCCGGTGCTTCAACCTGCTCGGCCGCAACCAGAGGAAACAGGCCGGGCTTGTCCACCGTGACCTGGCTCATGTCGCCGGTGGGCACCACCGTGGACGCAGGCGGCGCGCCATCAGCGGGGTTGAACTTCTTTTCGCACGCGCTCAGCAAGAGGCAGAGCGTGAGGCAGCCTGCACTATTCAGAAAAGAACGTTTCATCATGGGATCACCTCGCGCCCAACGGCAAGATTCAACTGGCTGGCGGCTGTCAGATATGCGCCGATCAGTTGCAGATACGCCAACTGCACTATGCGGTAGTCACTCTGCGCGTTCAGAAAATCCATCAGCGACGCGCCGCCGCGCTGGTAGGCATAGGTAATGGTGTCGCGCACCTCGGTTGCATCGCTTCTATATTCGTCGCGATAGGGGATGAGCAGAGCGACGTTGCTGCGCACCTGCTCATAGGCAGAGTCCACATCGCTGAAGACCTGCGCCCGCGCCGCGTCGGTCAACTGTTCATTGCGGTTGATGTCAATCAGGGTGCGCTGCTTCTCACCCTGGTTGCGGTCAAAGACGCGCAACGGAACGTTGACGCTCAGGCCCAGCGTCTGCAGACCATTGGGATTGTTGTCGGACGCGTTCCACGTATACCATGCGCCGAAGGTGGGGTCGGTCGAGCCGTTCGCTATCGCCAGCTTGTGGTTTGTCTTTGACTGCTCGATGGACTGGATTGCAGCGCGCAGGTCAGGACGCGCATCCAGCGCCGACTGTTCAAAGTCAGTGAGCGGCTTCAGGTCGCTGGAAAACTCGAACGGCCCAGTCACATCGAACTTGTCCACTGGTGTGCGGTCATCTATCAGTTGCAGCAGCGCAATCTTCTGCGAGCGCAGATTGACGATGGCCGTTTGAATCTCCGACTCGTACTGCACGCGCAGCAAAACAATCCGCAACAGATCGACCCTGGCAAGATCGCCGTCCTTATAGCGGGAGCGGCTAATGTCAATAATGTGGTCGTAGTATTCGAGGTCGGCGCGCGCCAGCTCCAGCACCGCCTTGGCTTCCAAGGTCTGCACAAAGGCCGAGCGCAAGGCGAAAATCATGTTGCGTTCGAGATCTTCATGCAGCGAGCCGCCTATCTGCGTGCCCTCCTGTGCGCTCTGTAGACGCAGCTCGCGCTTGTGGTCGCGCTCATGCAGATAGCTGAAATTGGGCGACAAGAACGTTCCCTTCACCGGCTGCCAGCTGCCGTCATGCGGCACGATCGCGGTCCCATCCGCCGACATGGTGAACTGCGGATTGGGCCGCAGGAAAGCTGTGATCTCCTCCGCCTTCAGCTCGTCCACGTTGCTCTGGTCTGCCTTCAGCGCAGGATTGGCGGTCTCAAACTTCGCCTTCACCTGGTCCCAGGTCAGCGCCGCTGGGGCCGGCGGTGCAGGCGCCTGAGCGGTTGCCGGGGCGGATGCTGGCGTCGGCGTCTGCGCATGCAGCGCGGGTACTGTGAATAGAAGTGCAGTTAAGAATGCACTGGTGGCCTTCATGGATGTTCCTATATTTATTTGTTGTATGCGATGAAAAGAGAGGTGGCGAAATCGTACGCGCTCAACCTAAGCCAGTGAGAAAGCACTGTGCGGAGGCGGCCGGACACCGACGGCCTGTATAAAGCCGGCGCGGATGACTGCGGAAAATGTCAGCGGAATAAAACGGACTGAAGAGACCCGCACTGCGATGGCAGATGAAGGAAGAATTGCCGCGGCCGGGATGGCATCCAGCGCATGGAAAGATGCTTGATGTGCCGGGGCCGCCTCATGCAGCCGAAGATTATATTCAACCTCGGCCGAGGCGGTCATGGCCGCCAGGTCGTCCGTCATGGAGATGACGGGAAACAGCAAAACCAGAAGAACCCCGAGCGCAACCACCACTCTCCAATCCACGGGTTTTGCCAGGGCCCTGCGCGAACGCACCAGATACAGTATCAGCGCAGCCGATAGCACGACCCAGACGAGATTGAGGAAAAGTTCCATCTATATAAGTATATCGGTTATGACCATAGCAGAGATGCAATAAAGAAATCATAAAGAGAGCGTGTTTTGAATGGGTTATCGAACCGACGGGCCGCAGCCTGCTTGTACAAGTACACCTCAGCGATATACCCTCGTGTGGCTGACAACTGACCGTCCTAAGGGTTTATAGAGTGTGCTCTATGAAAGTAAATCGCCGTCATTTTATTGCAGGTGCCGCCGCCATTGCCGGGCATGCGGCCATGCCTGGTCTTCTGCTAGCCGAAGCGCCACTCTATCCGTTACGCAGGCTTCCATTTCATCTTGCTGTGATTAATGATGAGATCTCCGACGACCTTGAGCTCGCCTGCCATCTGGTTGCGGTGGAGTTCGGCCTGAAGTTCATTGAACTGCGCAGCTTCTGGGGCAAGAACGTGATTGCGATTACGGACGCGGAGATTGCCGAGGCGCGCAAGATCCTGGCGAAATACAGCCTGACTGTTTCAGACATAGCCAGCCCGCTCTTCAAGACCGCCTTTCCCGCTGGCAGGGCCGCGCAGGGGAAGGTGGACCAGTTCGGCGCCGACGCAGACTACAACCAGCAGAGTGAGGTGCTGGAAAAGTGCATCCATCTAGCGCGCTCGTTTGGAACCACGCGCATTCGTGGTTTCGATTATTCGCGGCTCGCCGATCCTAAGCCATACCTGCCGGAGATTCGCGAGCATCTGCGTAAAGCATCTGCGCGCATGGAAAAAGACGGCCTGATTTTTATGCTGGAAAATGAGCAGAGCTGTAATACCGCAACCGGCGCGGAAGCCGCGGAGACACTGGCCGCCGTGCAGAACACAAACTTTGTGCTGAACTGGGACCCGGGCAATGCTGCCTACATGGGCGAGCGGCCTTATCCGGACGGATATAATCTGCTGCCGAAAAACCGCATCGGCCACTGCCACTGCAAAGACGTTGTTCGCGTGCCGAATGGAAAACCTGCATGGGCCGCGGTCGGCTCCGGCATCGTCGACTGGCGCGGGCAGATTGCCGCGCTCATCCAGCAGAAATTCAGTTATACCATGTCGCTGGAGACGCACTGGCGCGGCGCCGGCAGCGCAGAGGCCTCCACCCGCCAGAGCATGGCCGGGTTGCAGAAGATTCTGGGTGAATTGGGTGTCTAAATTCGACCGACAGCTGTCACATTTCAGGAGGTGACGCATGGCACAGAGTCATGGCAGCAAGCTGGTGCACACCGTTTACTTCTTTCTCACTGACAAGTCGGCACAGGTGTGCGACCAGTTCATTGAAATCTGCCAGCATTTTCTAATCGGCCATCCGGGCCAGAGCAACTTCCTTATCGGCCCGCGCAATCACAAGATCGATCGCAATGT
>Ga0302326_10012984_pt1 | contig 17682 bp, 13 predicted proteins | sample Palsa_T0_3_FD_202264 | JGI IMG/M metagenome (GOLD analysis project Ga0302326, IMG submission 202264) | Peat permafrost microbial communities from Stordalen Mire near Abisko, Sweden - Palsa_T0_3 | ecosystem: Environmental > Terrestrial > Soil > Palsa > Peat permafrost | place: Sweden: Abisko... | reverse complement strand
GGCGCGGGCGTGCACACGGTCAGCGGGGAGGTGATGGCCGAGCTCGCCCAGACCGTCACCCCGCAGGGACTGCTGGCGGTGTGCCGCTTCGTCGACGTTCCGCTCGCGCTGCTGCTCGCGGCCCGGCCGCGGCTCGTCGTGATCCTCGCCAACGTCCGCGACCCAGGTAACGCCGGGACCGTGCTGCGGACGGCCGACGCGGCCGGAGCGGACGGCGTGATCTTCTCCGGGGCCTCGGTCGATCCCTACAACAGCAAGTGCGTCCGGGCCTCGGCGGGCAGCCTCTTCCACCTGCCCGTAGTGGTGGGCGTGCCGCTTGCGGAGTCGGTCCCCGCGCTGCGCGGCGCCGGCCTGCGGGTGCTGGCCGCTGACGGCGGCGCCGCGGGCACGCTCGACCAGCCGGGGCCGGCGGCGCGGCTCGGGCGGCCTACCGCGTGGCTTTTCGGCAACGAGGCCTGGGGACTGCCGGGCGATCTGCTCGCGCTCGCTGACGAGACCGTCGCCGTGCCCATCTACGGCCGGGCGGAGAGCCTCAACCTTGCCGCCGCGGCAGCCGTCTGCCTGTACGCGTCGGCCTGGGCGCTGCGGGCCGGTCCGCGGTCCGCCGAGGCGGAGATTTCTCCCCCTGGAGGCTAATTCCCGCAACCGCTTGCCTGCTGGGGCCATCCGGGGTGCCGCACGGTGTTCCGGACGCGCTAGAGTCTGCAGTGATCACGTTGCGTCAATGAGTGACCAGGATGTCATCGGCTATCGCCGTCGACGCGGCAGTGCCAGCCCGCGGGCAACCCCCGGTCCCGGGGCTGGCGGTAAGCCACGATCCGGGGCAGGTGCCGGGCAGGGGCGGCTTACGAGTGGACAGGACCACGTCGGGCCAGGCTAAAGCGGCGATCGACGACACGCCGCAGGCGGCCAGCGACGCCGATGGCCTGATCGTAGCGGACGACCTGCCGGACGGCCTGGTGATCGCCGATCACGCGGGCTGCGTGACCGTGTTCAACCGCGCGGCCGGGCGGCTCACCGGCATCACCCCCGGGCACGCACTCGGCCAGGACGTCCGGCACGTCCTGCCGCTGCAGGACGCAGACGGCCGCAACTGGTGGGCGCACATCAGGCCCTATCACGGCCTGTCCACCCGCACCCGTCACCCCGAGCGGTCGCTCTACCTGCCCTGCGGCACCGAGCTGCTGGTCACGGTCGGCTACGTGCGCGATCCCCGCCGTGAGGCGCGCGGCGGGTGGCATCGTGATCCCGGCGCGGTGCGCCGCATCGTGATCACCATGCGCGGCGCGCAGCAGCGCGCCAGGATCGAACGCAGCCGCGCCGACCTGGTGTCCACCGTCGCGCACGAGCTCCGCTCGCCGCTCACCAGCGTCAAGGGGTTTACCGCCACGCTGCTCGCCAAATGGCCGCGGTTCACCGACGACCAGAAGCTGGTCATGCTGGAGACGGTGAACGCGGACGCGGACCGGGTCACCAGGCTCATCACCGAGCTGCTCGACGTGTCCAGGATCGAGTCCGGCCGCATCGAGGTGCACCGCCAGCTCGTGGACATCCCGCAGCGGGCCAGCCGGATCATCGCCGGCCGCGTCGCGGCCGGCGATGGCGCGGGCCGGTTCGGCCTGGAGGTCCGCGGCAAACTGCCGGAGACCTGGCTGGACGTCGACAAGGTCGACCAGATCCTGGGCAACTTGGTGGAGAATGCGGTCCGGCACGGTGCTGGTACCGTTACCACCGTGGTGGAGCCGCTGCGCATCGCAGGTTCCCCTGGCGTCGCCGTGTCGGTACGAGACCAGGGTGAGGGCATCGCGCCCGAGTCCGCGGTCAGGGTGTTCCGCCAGTTCTGGCGCGCGAAGCGCCGTGGCGGCGCGGGCCTCGGCCTGTTCATCGTGAAGGGGCTGGTGGAGGCGCACGGCGGCACCATCGGCGTGCAGCAGGCGCCGGGCGGCGGGGCGGAGTTCCGATTTACGATGCCCGCCGGCACGCCTGACTTCGGCTGACCGGCGGGCACTGGGAGGTTCCCGGCGCGGGCTGACCGGCCGCTGCCTGACCGGCCCGGCTGGCGCGGCTAGTCAGGCACCGCCGGACAGCGCAGGCCGGCCGGATGACCGGCACCGAACCATCCGTTCAGGAAATGATGTGTGCCACCCCGTCCACGACACATCGGTGACCGCAGGAGAGCAAGAACGCTATGTCCGCACCGAACAAGAGTTATGACCCTGTCCAGGTCGCCGCGCTGTCCGCCGCGGAAGTGCAGCGCATGGTCGACGACGCGCTGGCTGCCATCGCGGGCGCTGCCGACCTCGACGAGCTCAAGGCGGCCCGGCTGGCGCACGCCGGCGACCGGGCGCCGATCGCCGAGGCCAACGCGGAGATCGGCGCGCTGCCGCCGGCCGCGCGCGCCGACGCCGGCCGTCGTGTCGGCGCCGCGCGGTCAGCGATCAGGGCGGCGCTGGCTGGCCGGCAGGAGGAGCTCGAGGCCGACAGGGACCGCCGCGCGCTGGCTGAGGAGACCGTCGACGTCACCCTGCCGTGGGACCGCGCGGCGCCCGGCGCGCGACACCCGGTCACCACGGTGGGCGAGCGGCTCGCCGACATCTTCGTCGGCATGGGCTACGAGATCGCCGAGGGCCCTGAGGCCGAGGCCGAGTGGTACAACTTCGACGCGCTGAACTTCCCGCCCGATCACCCGGCCCGCGAGATGCAGGACAGCTTCTTCGTGGCCGGCCCGGACGGCGAGCCCCGGTCCGGGGTCGTGCTGCGCACGCACACTTCGCCGGTGCAGATCCGGTCGATGCTCACCCGGCCGCTGCCGCTGTACGTGGTCAGCCCGGGCAAGTGCTACCGCACCGACACGCTGGACGCCACGCACAGCCCGGTGTTCCACCAGATCGAGGGCCTCGCCGTGGACGAGGGGCTGACCATGGCCGACCTGCGCGGCGCGATCGGCGCGTTCGTGGACGCGATGTTCGGCGCGGGCCTGCGGACCAGGCTCCGGCCGGACTTCTTCCCGTTCACCGAGCCGTCCGCCGACGTGTCGATGGAATGCCACGTCTGCCGCGGCGCGTCCACCCGGCCCGGCGGTGCCCCGTGCCGGGTGTGCCGGTCGCAGGGCTGGATCGAGATCGCCGGCGCCGGGATGGTCAACCCGCGGGTGCTGGTGGCGTGCGACATCGACCCGGACCGCTACAGCGGCTTCGCCTTCGGGCTGGGGATCGAGCGCGCGCTGATGATCTCCAGCGGGGTGGCCGACATCAGGGACACCGTCGAGGGCGATGTGCGGTTCAGCCGGGCATTCGGAACGGAGGCGTGATGCGGGTACCGCTGTCCTGGCTGCTGGAGTACGCGCCGCTCGAGCCCGCCGACGGCGAGCCCGGCGTCGGCCTGTCCGCGGCCGGGCTATCCGATGCCGTCGCCGCCGAGGTGGCCAGGCGGCTCACCGCGGCCGGCCTGGAGGTCGAGTCGGTCGAGCAGGTCGGGTACGACGTCACCGGCGTCGTGGTGGGCCGGGTGCGCGAGATCGAGGAACTGCCCGGGTTCAGGAAGCCGATCAGGTACTGCCGCGTGTCGGCGGGCGAAGGCGCCGAGCGTCAGGTCATCTGCGGCGCGGCCAACTTCGCCGTCGGCGACCTGGTGCCGCTCGCGCTGCCCGGCTCGACGCTGCCCGGCGGCGCGGAGATCGGCGCGCGCGAGGCCTACGGCCGGATCTCCGAGGGGATGATCTGCTCGGCGGCCGAGCTTGCCATCGGCGACGACCACGACGGCATCCTGGTGCTGCCGGCCGATGCGCCGGTCGGCGCCGACTTCGCTGCGTACGCTGGCTTGCGCGATCACGTGCTCGACATCGCGGTCACGCCGGACAAGGGCTATGCGCTGTCGGTCCGGGGCGTGGCCAGGGAACTGGCGATCGCGTTCGGCGTTGAATTCACCGATCCGGCCGGCCCGGGGCTGCCGCGCGACCTGGCGGAGGTCTCGGCTGACGTGCATGCGGCCAGCATCGAGGACACCAGCGCCTGCGACCGGTTCGTGCTCAGGGAGGTGCGCGGTATCGACGAGTCCCGGCTGACGCCGCTGTGGATGCGGGTGCGGCTGGCCAGGGCAGGGATGCGCGGCGTCTCGCTGGCTGTCGACGTGACCAACTACCTGATGGTCGAACTCGGCCAGCCGCTGCACGCGTTTGACCGGGCCACGCTGTCGGGGCCGATCGTGGTCCGCCGGGCCCGGCCGGGCGAGCGGCTGGAGACCCTTGATCACGTGGTCCGCGAGCTCGACCCCGATGACATCCTGATCGCCGATTCGTCCGGCCCGATCTCGCTGGCCGGCACCATGGGAGGGCTGGCCACCGAGATCACCGCAGGCAGCCGCGACCTGGTCATCGAGGCGGCTCATTTCTCCCCGGAGGGGACCGCTCGGATGAGCCGTCGGCACAAGCTCAGCAGCGACGCGTCCGCCAGGTTCGAACGGGGCGTGGACCGTGAGCTGCCGCTGCGCGCCTCGGCCAGGGCCGCGTCGATGCTGGCCTCGCTGGGCGGCGGCACTGCGGTGCGCGGCTGCACGCATGTGTACGCCGACGTGCCCGCGGCGGAGGTGGTGATGGCGGTCGACTACCCGGATCAGGTGGCCGGGCTGGTCTACGGCCTTGTCGCGGTGACCCGCCGGCTGCGCCAGGTCGGCTGCGAGCTGACCGTCAGCGGGGAGGCGGCCGGGGCGGGAACGCCGGCGCCCTTGTCCGCCGGTCCGTCGGCCGGTCCGTCGGCCGGTTCGTCGGCGGCCCCGTCGGCCGGGCACAGCAGGCACGTCCGGCACGATCACGGCAAGCACGACCGGGCCGGGCAGTGGCTCACCGTGTTCCCGCCGTCCTGGCGGCCTGACCTGACCGACCCCAGCGACCTGGCCGAGGAAGTCATCAGGCTGGAAGGCTACGAGAACATTCCGGTCCGGATGCCGCGCGCGCCCGCCGGTCATGGCCTGACCCAGCGGCAGCTGATGCGCCGGCGGGCCGGCCGGGCGCTGGCCGCCGCCGGGTACGTCGAGGTGATCAGCAATCCGTTCTGCTCGCCAGCCGACGCCGACCGGCTGCAGCTGGCGGGCGATGACCCGCGGCGCAGCGTGCCCCGGCTGGTGAACCCGATCAAGGACGACGAGTCGCTGATGCGGGGCACGCTGCTGCCCGGACTGCTGCGGGTGCTCGGACGCAACATCGGCCGCGGGTTCGCCGACGTCGCGCTGTTCGAGCTGGGCCTGGTCTTCCTGACCCGGCCGGACGGCCAGCGCACCGCGCCGATCCTGCGGGTGGACCGCGGGCCCACGGTCCAGGAAGTGGCCACGCTGGACGCCGCGCTGCCCGACCAGCCGCTGCATCTCGCCGTGGCCCTGGCCGGCGACCGGGAGCTGCCCGGGTGGTGGGGCGCAGGCCGCCCGGCCTGCTGGGAAGACGCCGTCGAGGCGGCGCGGCAGGTGCTCAGGATCAGCCGGGCGCCGTTCTCGGTCCGGGCCGACCAGCATGCGCCGTGGCATCCGGGCCGCTGCGCGGCCCTGCACGTGACGGCGGGCGAGGGCAAGGAGTGGCTTGCCGGGCACGCGGGCGAGCTGCATCCCCGGGTGCTGGCGGAGTTCGGCCTGCCGCCCCGTACCTGCGCGATGGAGCTGGACATGTCCGTGATCGAGACCGCCGCGGCGGCGCTGGGGCCCATCCAGGCCCCGGTGGTGTCGGCCTATCCCGTGGCCACCCAGGACGTCGCGCTCGTCGTCTCCGCCGCGGTGCCGGCCGCCGACGTGGAGGCGGCGCTGGTGGCCGGCGCGGCCGGTGCTGGTGCAGGTGGTCCCGGTGCTGGTGGCGGCGTGTTCCTTGAGTCCATCCGGCTCTTCGATGTCTACACGGGCGAGCAGGCAGGCGAGGGGCGCAAGTCGCTGGCCTACAAGCTGCGGTTCCGCGCGCCGGACCGGACGCTGACTGCGGAGGAGGCCAGCGCTGCCCGGGACGCGGCGGTCGCCGAGGCCCAGCGGCGGACCGGTGCGGTGCTCCGCGGCGCATGATCACGAAGGATCCGGCCGGCCAGAGAGTGCGGATCCTCCGTGATCATGGGATCCCGGGCCACGGCAGGTGGGATCCCGTCACGCTTCGGCGGAGACTGGCGCGGTCAGGCGGGCGCGGGCAGGATCGCCAGGATCTCGGCGCTGCCCTCGACGCACCTGGAGGCGTTCCCGGTGCGCAGCACCACCGGCGTGGGGAAACCCTCGCAGGTCCAGCCATCGACGTTGACCGGCCCGCCGCCGCCGTTGCCCGGGGCGCGGCCCGCAAGGATCGCCCTGGCGTATTTCCGCTCGACGTTCATTGCCACGTCGCAGGCCACCGAACCATGCTGGACCTGGATGCGGACCGGCACGTTGGCTGCGGTCTTTGTCGTCCCGCACGACGTGACCTCCTTGTCGTCCCGCACGTGCGTGGCCGACGCGGCGGGGCCAGGACTCGATCCGGCGGAGCCGCAGCCGGCCAGCGTGAACGCCACGGCTATCAGGCCAGCCAGCGCACAGCACACCGGGGAGCGCAGCGGGCCACCGGCCATCGGGCGTCTCCTTTCGGCGCCTCTCATCATGCCGTCCGCCACCTGACCGCCCGATGCCGACTCCCAGATTGCTGACTGCAATTCACGCCGAGTTCGCCCAGCCGCTGCGACGGCGCCCGGCGTCCAGGCAGCTGCCCGGCCATCCAGCGGGAACGTGAGTCCAGCGGGAACCGTCCATCTCGTTTGCATAAACACTCAGAGGTCGGCATAATAATTCATAAGCTTGTCCCCGGACGGTGGGCTGGCCGCCTGAGGAGGGTGCATGGGAGCGCGAGTTGCGGTGGCCGGCGCCAGCGGCTACGCCGGCGGGGAGCTGCTCCGCCTGCTGGCCGGCCACCCGGACCTCGAGCTGGCCGCGGTCACGGCGGACAGCAAGGCCGGCCAGCCGATCGGCCTCGTTCATCCCCAGCTCGCGGCCTTGCCCGCGCTGGCCGGCCGGCGGTTCGACGCCACCGATCCCGGCCTCATCTCCGGCTGCGACCTCGCCTTCCTGGCGCTCCCTCCCGGCCAGTCCGCGCCGCTGGCCAGCCAGCTGCCCGAAGCAACCAAGATCGTCGATCTCGGCGCGGACTTCAGGCTCGCCGATCCGGCGGCATGGGCCAGGTACTACGGCGTCCCGCATGCGGGACGCTGGGTCTTCGGTCTGCCTGAGCTGCCCGGCGCCCGTGCCCGGATCAGGGCCGCCAGCAGGGTGGCCGCGCCGGGCTGCTATGCCACCGCCGCCATCATCGCGCTCGCGCCGCTGCTCGCGGCCGGCCTGGCCGAGCCGGATGACGTGGTGATCGTCGCGGCGTCCGGCACCTCGGGCGCCGGGCGGGCCGCCAGACCGGAACTGCTCGGCAGCGAGGTGATGGGCTCGGTCTCGGCCTATCAGGTGGCCGGCGCGCACCGGCACACGCCGGAGATAGAGCAGGCGCTCGGCGAGGCCATCGCGGACGCCGGGAGGCTCGGCGGTGCGGCCGGCGGGGCTGGGGGAGAGGCCGGGGGCTTCGGCGGTGCGGCCGTGGCTTCCGGCGCGGCCGGCCGGGCGGGGGGTGGCACGCCGCGGGTGACAATCTCCTTTACGCCGCTGCTCGCGCCGATGCCGCGCGGCATCCTGGCGACCTGCACCGCCCGGCTGGCCCCCGGGTGGCGGGACGTGCTGGACGCGCCCGGCGCGGCGGGACAGGACGCGGCCAGCGCCTTGCTGCGGGACGCCCTGTCCGCCGCCTACGCCGGCGAGCCCTTTGTCTGCCTGCTGCCAGCGGGCAGCTGGCCGGCCACGGCAGCCGTCGGCGGATCCAACGCCGCGCACCTGCAGGCGGCCGCCGACGTGCACGCCGGCCGCGGGGTCGTCGTGGCCGCCATCGACAACCTCGGCAAGGGCGCGGCCGGCCAGGCCATCCAGAACGCGAACATCATGCTCGGACTGCCGGAGACGGCCGGCCTCTCGACCTACGGAGTAGCCCCATGAGCGTCACGGTGCCCCTCGGCTTCCGCGCGGCAGGCGCCACCGCCGGGCTGAAGGCTTCCGGCGACCCCGACGTGGCGGTCGTGCTCAACGACGGGCCGTCGCACGCCGCTGCCGCGGTCTTCACCTCGAACAGGGTGAAGGCCGCGCCGGTGCGCTGGACGGAGCAGGTGGCAAGCGGCGGCCAGGTGCGCGCGGTGGTGCTGAACTCGGGCGGCGCGAACGCCTGCACCGGACCGGGCGGTGACGCCGACGCCCGGCTGACCGCGCAGCGGCTGGCCGACGCGATCTCCTGGTCCGCCGCCGAGATCGCCGTCTGCTCCACCGGACTCATCGGCGAGCGACTGGCGATGGAGCTGCTGCTGCCCGCCGTGGACAAGGCTGCCGCGGCGGCGGACAGCGGCGGCGGCGGGACCGCGGCTGCCGACGCGATCAGGACCACGGACACCACGGCGAAGGAGGCGTGCCTGCGGGGCCCGTCCTACGCGATCGGCGGCATGGCGAAGGGCGCGGCCATGCTCGCGCCCGGCCTGGCGACGATGCTCTGCGTGCTCACCACGGACGCCGATCTTTCCCCGGCCGAGCTTGACGGCGCGCTGCGGCTGGCGGCCGGCCAGACCTTCAGCAGGCTCGACACGGACGGCTGCATGTCCACCAACGACACCGTGCTGCTGCTTGCCAGCGGGGCCGCCGGCGTTCGCCCGGACCCCGGCGAGTTCGGCGAGCTGCTGACGGGAGTCTGCGACGACCTGGCCCGCCAGATGCAGCTGGACGCCGAGGGTGCGAGCAAGGCGATCGCGATCGAGGTGACCGGCGCGGCCAGCGAGGCCGATGCCGTCACCGTCGGCCGCGCGGTAGCCCGCTGCAACCTGCTCAAGTGCGCCATCGCCGGTGAGGACGCGAACTGGGGAAGGGTGCTCGCTGCGGCCGGAACCACCGACGCGGCCTTCGACCCTGACCAGCTGAACGTCGCCATCAACGGAGTGTGGGTCTGCCGGAACGGGTTCGCCAGCGAGGACCGCTCCGGCGTCGACCTGACCCCCCGGGACGTGACGATCACCGTCGATCTGTGCGCTGGCCCGGACGCGGCCACGATCCGGACGACCGACCTGACGGCCGCGTACGTGCACGAGAACTCGGCCTACTCGACGTGACCGCGACGCTGGGTAACACGGACTTCCTGCCGGGTCAGGCGGCGGCGCTGGCCAAGGCGGCGACGCTGATCGAGGCACTGCCGTGGCTGGACCGGTTCCACGGGCAGACCGTGGTCATCAAGCTCGGCGGGCACGCCATGGCCGACGAGGCGCTGCGGCTCGCGTTCGCGCAGGACATCGTGTTCCTGCGCTACGCAGGGCTCCGCCCGGTCGTGGTGCACGGCGGTGGCCCGCAGATCAGCGCCCTGCTGGAGCGGCTCGGCGTCGCCACGAGCTTCACCGCCGGGTTGCGCGTCACCACCCCGGAGACGATGGACGTCGTGCGCATGGTGCTCACCGGGCAGGTCAACCCGGACGTGGTGGGGCTGATCAACCGGCACGGGCCGTTCGCCGTCGGCATGTCCGGCGAGGACGCCAACATGCTCACCGCCAGCCGCCGGCAGGTGATCGTGGACGGCGAGCCCGTCGACATCGGCATGGTCGGGAAGATCGACGCGGTGAGCCCCGGTGCCGTGCGCGCCCTGCTCGACGACGGCAGGGTGCCGGTCATCTCGAGCGTCGCCCGCAGTGCGAGCGGGGAGGTCTACAACGTCAACGCCGACACCGCCGCGGCGGCGGTCGCGGTCGCGCTCGGCGCCGCGAAGCTTGTCGTGCTCACCGACGTGAAGGGCCTGTACGCGAACTGGCCAGTCGCCGGGGGCGAGGCCGGCGGGCCCGGTACGGACGGCGGGCCCGGTACGGACGGCGGGCCCGGTACGGACGGCGGGCCGGGCGAGGTGATCAGCGAGCTGACCGCAGCCAGCCTGGAGGCGATGCTGCCGGGCCTGAGCGAGGGCATGATCCCGAAGATGGAGGCATGCCTGCTTGCGGTCCGCGGCGGCGTGCCGCAGGCACACGTGCTGGACGGGCGGCTGCCGCACGCCATGCTGCTGGAGATCTTCACGGACTCGGGCATCGGCACCATGGTGCTGCCCGACGGCCCCCGGAACGAGCCGAGCGACGGAATGGGCGATACCCGATGAGCACCAGCACCGAGCAGCTGCAGGACCGGTTCGCCAGGGCGCTGATGGCGAACTACGGCGTTCCTCCCCTGGCGCTGACGCGCGGCAAGGGCTGCCTGGTCTGGGACGCCGAGGGCCGCGAGTACACCGACTTGATCGCCGGCATCGCGGTGAGCGCGCTCGGCCATGCGCACCCCGCCATCACCGAGGCCGTCACCCGCCAGGTGAACAGCATCGCGCACACGTCCAACCTGTTCCTGCACGAGGGCGAGATCGCCCTGGCGGAGCGCCTGCTCGGCCTGCTCGGCAGCGGCGCAGGCGCGGCGGACGAGCAGAACGGGGCAGCCGCCGGCCGGCCGGCCGGCCCGGGCAGGCCGGCCGACGGGCGGGTGTTCTTCGCCAACTCCGGTGCCGAGGCCAACGAGGCCGCCGTCAAGCTGGTCCGGCGCCGCCAGGGCGCTGGCCGGCCGGTGTTCGTCGCAGCGGAGAACGGGTTCCACGGGCGGACCTCGGCGGCACTGGCGCTGACCGGTAAGAGCTCCATCAGGGATCCGTTCGGGCCCTTCGGGGTTGACGTTCGGTTTGTGCCCTTCGGGGACGCCGCCGCGCTGCGAGCGGCGGTGCGGCCGGACTGCGCCGCGGTGTTCCTTGAGCCCTGCCAGGGCGAGGCGGGCGTGATTCCGGCGCCGGCCGGATACCTGCGGGCGGCGCGGGATGCCTGCGACGAGGCCGGCGCGCTGCTCGTGCTCGACGAGATCCAGAGCGGGATCGGGCGGACCGGAGCATGGTTCGCCCACCAGCAGGACGGCGTGACGCCTGACGTGATCACGCTGGCCAAGGGGCTCGGCGGCGGGCTGCCGATCGGCGCGTGCATCGGCCTCGGGGACTGCGGCGCCGCGCTGCGCAAGGGCGACCACGGGAGCACGTTCGGCGGTAACCCGATCGCGTGCGCGGCCGCGCTGGCCGTCCTCGACACGATCGAGGCCGACGGGCTGCTCGCCCAGGCCGGCGCGACCGGGCGGCGGCTCACGGCGGGGATCACCGCCGCTGCGCACCCGCTGGTGGCCGGCGTCCGCGGCCGCGGGCTCTGGCTCGCCATCGCGCTGACCGAGCCGGCCGCGGCCAGCGTCGAGGCCGCGTGCCGCCGGGCCGGCTACCTGGTCAACGCGGTGCAGCCGGACGCCATCCGGCTGGCGCCGCCGCTGATCCTGGCCGCCGCCCAGGCGGACTCGTTCACGGCCGCGCTGGGCGGGATCCTCGACGACGCCGCCGCCCGCGCCGCGCAGCAGGCGTGACCATGCAGTCCGCGCCGCCTGAGCTGTCGCCTGAGCTGTCGCTTGAGCTGCTGCCGGGGGCGTCATGAGCCCGGTGAGCCCGGTGACCAAGGCCGCGCGGCATGCGCAGATCGCCGGCATCCTGGAGCAGGCGGCAGTGCGATCACAGGAGGAGCTCGCCGACTGGCTCGCTCGGCGCGGGGTCCGGGTCACCCAGACCACGCTGTCGCGTGACCTGGAAGAACTCGGCGCCGTGCGGCTCCGCGGACCCGGCGGAGCGTTGTTCTACGCGCTGCCGGGCGAGCCGGGGGGGCCAGGGTCGCGGCCCGGTGGGCTGACGGAGTCCGTGGCCGGCCGGGCTGGCGGGATCAGCGGGGACAGCAGGGTTGACAGTGCTGGCCGGGTCAGCGGGCCTGGCGGGTTCAGCGAGCCTGGCGGGTTCAGCGATTCGGGCGGCTTCAGCGGCCCTGACGGCGCCGGCCGGCCTGGGCCAGAAGGCCGGACCGGCCGGACTCGCCCGCAGCCTGCCGTAGCTGCCGCGGAACCGCCGGCCCGGCTGGCTCGCGCCGCTGCCGAGTTGCTGGTCGCCGCCGAGGCCAGCGCCAACCTCGTGGTGCTGCGCACCCCGGCCGGCGCCGCGCAGTTCCTCGCGTCGGTGATCGACCACGCGGCGTGGCCGTCCATTCTCGGCACGGTGGCCGGCGACGACACGATCCTCGTCATCGCCCGAGATCCGGCGGGCGGCGAGGAACTGGCCCGGGCGCTGCTCCGGCTCGCGGAGCGGCGAAGCTAGGCGGCCAGGCCACCGCCAGCCAGCGAACCCCTGGACGGCCAGCGAACCCGAGACAGCCAGCGAGGCCCAGAGACCAAGCGAGGCACCGCACCAACGAGGAGGACTCCATGACCGAACGCATCGTGCTCGCATACTCCGGCGGCCTGGACACGTCGGTGGCCATCGGGTGGATCGCCGAGCGGACCGGCGCCGAGGTCATCGCGCTGGCCGTCGACGTCGGCCAGGGCGGCGAGGACCTGCAGACGATCCGGCAGCGGGCGCTGGCCTGCGGCGCCGCCGAGGCGGTCGTCGCCGACGCCAGGGACGAGTTCGCAGCGGACTTCTGCATGCCCGCGCTGCGGGCGAACGCCCTGTACATGGACCGGTACCCGCTCGTCTCCGCGCTTTCCCGGCCGCTGATCGCCGCGCACCTGGCCGCCGTGGCCGCCGCCCGCGGCGCGCGCATGGTCGCGCACGGCTGCACCGGCAAGGGCAACGACCAGGTCCGGTTCGAGGTCGGCCTGGCCTGCCTGGCGCCCGAGGTCACCGTCATCGCGCCGGTCCGGGACTCCGGCATGACCAGGGACAAGGCGATCGCGTACGCGGCCGAGAAGGGCCTGCCGATCAGCGTGACGTCACGGTCGCCGTACTCGATCGACCAGAACCTGTGGGGCCGCAGCTGCGAGACCGGTCACCTGGAGGACATCTGGGAGGCGCCGCACGACGACGTGTACGGCTACAGCAGCGACCCGGCGCTGCCCCGCGAGCCCGACGAGGTCGTGCTGAGCTTCGCCGAGGGCACCCCGGTGGCGGTCGACGGGCGCACGCTCAGCCCGCTGGAGATCATCACCGAGCTGAACGAGCGCGCCGGGGCGCACGGGATCGGCCGGATCGACATGGTCGAGGACCGGCTCGTCGGGATCAAGAGCAGGGAGATCTACGAGGCACCTGGCGCGATCACGCTGATCGCCGCGCACTCCGAGCTGGAGAACGTATGCCTGGAGCGCGACCTCGCGCGGTTCAAGCGGCAGGCCGAGCAGCGGTGGACCGAGCTCGTCTACGACGGGCTGTGGTTCTCCCCGCTGCGCCGCGCGCTCGATGCCTTCATGCACGAGGCGTCCCGGCACGTCACCGGCGACGTGCGGGTCCGCCTGCAGGGCGGCACGGCGGTAGTCACCGGCCGCCGCAGCCCGGCCGGCCTTTACGACTACGGGCTGGCCACCTACGACACCGGGGACGCCTTCGACCAGGGCCTGGCCAAGGGCTTCGTCGAGCTCTGGGGGCTGCCCAGCAAGATCGCGGCCGACCGTGACCGCCGGGCAGCAGGCTAGTCCGGGTATGCTCCCGGCACTGCCGATCAGCCACCACCAGGTAGGCGGAGGGAGCGCCGTGGCAGACAACGAAGCCGGTGCGATCAGGCTCTGGGGCGGGCGGTTCGAGACCGGTCCCGCCGAGGCGCTCGCCCGGCTGTCGGTCAGCGTCCAGTTCGACTGGCGGCTGGCCCCCTACGACCTGCTGGCGTCCGCGGCGCACGCGCGCGTGTTGCACAAGGCCGGGCTGCTCGACGACACGGAGCTAGCCCGGCTGCTCGCAGCCATCGAGGACCTCGGCCAGGCGTGCAGGGCCGGCGGTTTCCGGCCGAGCGCGGGCGACGAGGACGTGCACACGGCGCTGGAGCGCGGGCTGCTCGAGCGGGCCGGATCGCTCGGCGGCAAGCTGCGCGCGGGCCGCAGCCGCAACGACCAGGTAGCCACCGACCTGCGGCTGTACCTGCGCGACCACGCGCGGCTGATCATCCTGCGGCTGGCCGAGCTGGAGACCGCGCTGACCGGTCAGGCGGAGCGGCACCTGGACACGCCGGCGCCGGGAATGACCCACCTGCAGCACGCCCAGCCGGTGCTGTTCGCCCACCAGCTGCTGGCGCACGTGCAGGCGTTCGCCAGGGACGTCGGCAGGCTGCGGGACTGGGACAAGCGGGCGGCGGTCTGCCCGCTCGGGTCCGGCGCGCTGGCCGGCTCGTCGCTGCCGCTCGATCCCGGGGCGGTGGCCGCCGAGCTCGGCTTCGACTCGGCCGCGCCCAACTCGATGGACGCGGTCAGCGACCGGGACTTCGCGGCCGAGTTCTGCTTCGCCGCGGCACTCCTCGGCGTGCACCTGTCCAGGCTCGGCGAGGAGGTCGTGCTGTGGTCGTCGCACGAGTTCGGCTGGGCCGAGATCGACGACGCGTACGCCACCGGGTCCTCGATCATGCCGCAGAAGAAGAACCCGGACGTGGCCGAGCTCGCCCGCGGCAAGGCCGGCCGGCTGATCGGCGGGCTGACCGGCCTGCTCACCACGCTGAAGGGGCTGCCGCTGACGTACAACCGGGACCTGCAGGAGGACAAGGAGCCGGTGTTCGACGCGGTCGACACGCTGCTGCTCGTCCTGCCGGCGATGGCCGGACTGATAGCGACGATCCGTTTTAATTCGGAACGGATGCTTCGTAGTGCTGCCGCCGGCTACTCACTCGCCACTGACCTTGCTGAGCTCCTCGTCCGGCGCGGGGTGCCGTTCCGGGAGGCGCACGAGGTGGTCGGGCACCTGGTCGTCTGGTGCCAGGTGCACGAGCGCGAACTCGACGAGGTGAGCGACGAGGACCTGGCCCGGGTGTCACCGCACCTGACACCGGACGTGCGGGAGGTGCTGACCGTCCCCGGCGCGCTTGCGGCCAGGAACGGGTTCGGGGGCACCGCGCCTGCCCGGGTCACCGAGCAGCTCGCGGCGCTGCGTGCCGTCGTGGACGAGCACGCCGCGTGGGCGGCGGGCTGACGGCCGCCGCGGTGCCCGGGCGGTTCCCCGGGCCGCAGCCGCCCGGCTCCCCGGCGGCCGGCCCGCTGCTGCCACGTGACTTCTTCGCGCGTCCTGCCGCAGAGGTGGCGCCCGGCCTGCTGGGCTGCGTGCTCCGGCACGAGACCCCGGACGGCGCCGTCGCCGTCCTGGTGACCGAGGTGGAGGCGTACGCCGGGACGGCGGACGCGGCCTCGCACGCGTTCCGCGGCCGCACCGCGCGTACCGCCGTCATGTTCGGCGACCCCGGGCACGCCTACGTCTACTTCACCTACGGCATGCACTTCTGCGTGAACCTGGTCTGCCTGCCGGCGGGCACGGCGTCGGCGGTGCTGCTGCGGGCCGGCCGGGTCGTCGAGGGCGCGGCGCTGGCCGCCGGGCGCCGGTACGCCGGCCGGCCATCGGGTGCGCGGGAGCGTGACCTGGCCCGCGGGCCGGCCAGGCTCTGCCAGGCGCTCGGCATCGACCGCGCGCTTGATGGCGCCGACGTCTGCGATCCTGGCGCGCCGCTGCGCGTCAGCGGGCCGGCCAGGGCGGTGCCGGTGGCTGGCATTCACCGGGGCCCCCGGGTGGGGGTCAGCCGGGCGGCGGAGGTTCCGTGGCGGTTCTGGATCGCCGGGGACCCGACCGTGTCCCCCTACCGCGCGCACGCGGCGCGCCGCTCCGCCGCGAAAGCCGTTTCCGCTCCGGCTCGCGAAGGTGGGACGATGCATCGGTGACGGACATCATTGACGAGCTGACCTGGCGCGGCCTGATCGCGCTGTCGACCGATCCGGACGAGCTCCGCCAGCAGCTGGACGCGGGCCCGGTCACCTTTTACGGCGGCTTCGACCCGACCGCTCCCGGCCTGCACATCGGCAACCTGGTGCTGCTGCTGACGATGCGCCGGTTCCAGCTGGCGGGGCACCGGCCGATCGGGCTGGTGGGCGGGGCTACCGGGCTGATCGGCGACCCGAGCGGCAAGTCCGACGAGCGGGTGCTGAACCCGCGCGAGGTGGTGGCCGGCTGGGTAGAGCGGATCGGTGCCGAGGTGAGCCGCTTTCTCGACTTCACGCCGGGGCCGGCCGGCGCGCTGATGGTCAGCAACCTGGACTGGACGCAGGGCCTGTCCGCGCTGGAGTTCCTGCGTGACGTCGGCAAGCACTTCCCGGTGAGCAAGATGCTGGCCAGGGAGTCGGTCAGGGCGCGCCTGGAGGCCGGTGGCATCAGCTACACCGAGTTCAGCTACCAGATCCTGCAGGCGTACGACTTCCTGGAACTGCACCGGCGGCATGGCTGCGCGCTGCAGCTCGGCGGCAGCGACCAGTGGGGCAACCTGGTGGCGGGCGTCGACCTGATCAGGCGGGTGACGGGAGATTCGGCGCATGCCCTGGCCACGCCGCTGATCACCAAGCCGGACGGGACCAAGTACGGGAAGACCGAAGGCGGCGCGGTCTGGCTGAGCCCGGAGCTGATGAGCCCGTACGCGTTCTACCAGTTCTGGATCAACCGGACCGATGCCGAGGTTCCCGGCCTGCTCCGGGTCTTCACGTTCCTGTCCCGCGTCGAGGTCGAGGACCTGGAGCGTGACCTCGCCGAGCGGCCGGCCGCTCGGGCTGCGCAGCGGGTGCTCGCGGATGAGATGACCACGCTGGTGCACGGGGCGCAGGAGCGCGCCCGCGTGGTGGCCGCCAGCCAGGCCCTGTTCGGCCACGGGGACCTGCGGGCGCTGGACGAGCAGACCCTGGCCGCTGCCCTTGCCGAGGTGCCCTCGGCCATCGTCAGCGCCGGGCAGCCCCCCGGTGGCGAGCATGAACCCGGCCAGCAAGGCTCCGGTCAGGGTGGCTCCGGCCATGGCGGGCTGCCCAGGGTGGCCGACCTGATGGCCGCCGCCGGGATCACGGCCAGCAAGTCGGCGGCCCGGCGGGCAATCAGCGAGGGCGGCGCGTACCTGAATAACGTGAAGGTGCCTGATCCCGAAGCCGCGCCAGAGCAAAGCGACCTGCTACACGGCCGTTTCCTGGTGCTGCGGCGCGGGAAGCGCACGGTCGGTGGCGTGGAAATAGCCAGGCAGTAAGCCCGCCCGGGCCGGACCAGCGAGCCCAGCGCGGCGGCGCTGCGCGGCCCGGTGAACGCCCGGCCGCGCCCTGGCCCTGGCCGGGGCCGCTTGGCCCGGGCCAATTTGACTTGATCCCCTTTGCTCCCTAGAGTTTCGTCTTGCCCCCGGGACCAGCGGGACGCCATCTGGCGGATCGCTGCAGGGGAGCCAGCAGGACACCCTCCCAGGTTGTTCGCTCCGGACGCCGGAGCGTCGCAGTGCGGGTATGCTGGGTGCACCACGAGTAACGAAAAAAGTCAAGTTTTACGAACTTGGTTGACAACCTCCGGTTGTTCGGGTAAGTTCGTAGGGTTGCCCCGGAAGAGATCTAAAGTCTCCGATGGTGCGCATCCGTTCCTTGAGAACTCAACAGCGTGCTAAAAGCCAGTGCACATGCAACAAACCCCGTCAGGGGCTGGGCCGGTAACGGCACAGTCTCGTACGACGGATGCCACGATCGCCTCCAGGTCCGGTTCGCCGGTCCGAAGAGGCATCTCTGGGATGTCAGCACCCGCACGGCCGGTCCTCGGATCGCGCCTGCGGTTTGCATAGAGACATTCAATGG
>Ga0302326_10012983_pt1 | contig 17683 bp, 17 predicted proteins | sample Palsa_T0_3_FD_202264 | JGI IMG/M metagenome (GOLD analysis project Ga0302326, IMG submission 202264) | Peat permafrost microbial communities from Stordalen Mire near Abisko, Sweden - Palsa_T0_3 | ecosystem: Environmental > Terrestrial > Soil > Palsa > Peat permafrost | place: Sweden: Abisko... | reverse complement strand
GGCGGGCAAGCTTGTCGCGGCGGTCTTGCCGGCGCTTCCCGGATCCGGCCCGTCGTCAGCGGCGGATGTCACGGCAGGATGGTTGACGACACACCTGGCGAGTACGACGCCGGGTGCTGTGGCGCAGCGGATTTCACCGCTGGACGGCACAACGGGCACGACAGACCGTCGGCGTCTGGCGGTCGAATGGAACGACTCGGGTCGCGCGGCGGGACTGCCCGACCATCTGTTCCTCAAGAGCACCCCGCTGTCTGCAAAGAACCGCACGATGGTGGCGGCGTTGGGAATGGCGGTCAACGAAGCACGCTTCTACAACGAGGCCGCCGACGAACTCGGCGGCGTCGCCCCGCGCTCCTGGTATGCGCGTGCCGGGGTCGGAGCACGATTCCTGATCGTGCTCGAGGACATCGTTGCCGCCGGCGGTCGGCCGTACGCATTGGCCCACATTTGCGACATCGGTCACGCGCAGGGACTGATCGACGCATTTGCCACGCTGCATGCCCGGTTCTGGGAGAGTCCGCGGTTGGCCGGGGACCTGTCCTGGGTCCGAACGTGGAGCGCCCGGCCGGGATACGGCGTGCTGAAGATGTTCTACTCGCGTGGCCGCCGCGGGGCACTGCGCCGGGAACGTCCCGAGGTGACGCCCGCCGTGCGCGCTGTCGCGGAGGCTCTCGACACGCATGCCGATGCCTATTACCGGGAGTTCGAGTCCGGGCCGTTGACCCTGTTGCACGGCGACTCGCATCTGGGCAACACCTTCGCCTGGGCTGATGGACGGTCCGGACTTCTTGACTGGCAAGTGGTTTGGCGAGGGCCAGGGCTGCGGGAGGTGTCCTACTGGATGACCACTGGGCTGGAACCGGAGATGCGCCGCGCTGCGGAGCGCGATCTCATCGAGCGGTACCTGGAAGGTCTACGTGCCCGCGGCGTGAAGGACGTGCCGGCCTTCGGCACCGCGTTCGATCGGTATCGACTCTTCGCTGCCGAAGCCTGGGATGCGACGGCGATGACGATCAATTGGCCGGGCCTGCAGGCACAGCAGAACGCCGACGCTGCCTTCCGGCGGGCCTGTGCGGCCGTCGAGGATCTGGACACCGCCGCGCTGATGAACCGGCTGTACCGATAGCCGCATCCGGTATCCGACGCCGGACGTTGACACTATGACAGTGAACTGTCATCTTTGGTTAGGTCGTGCCAAAGGAGCTGCGCAGTGACGGATCTAAAGTCCCCTAGCCAGGCAGAGCCGTCGGCCATCGGGCACGTGCGGATCAAGACCATTCGGCCAGTGCTGTTCTGGTCGAGCCTCGGCGCGGTATGCGTCGTCATCGCCGCCTACGTCTACATCTCATGGATCGCTTCGGGCAATGCGACTCCGGTGAATCCGGGTCCCGACCCGATCCCCGGAGCCACCCGGTGGGCGATGACCGCCTTCCAGATCGCTTGTCCGATGCTGGCATTGGTCGCGATCGGCTACGTAATCCGTAAGAGCGTGCGCGAGCGTCAACTCTGCGTTGAAGCGGCCATCGTGATCGGATCGGCGATCGCGTGGTGGCATGACTCGCTGATCAACTGGTTTCAGCCGGCGCTGTTCTACAACGCCGGCCTGGTCAACTTCGGCAACTGGACGCAGAACATTCCCGGCTGGCTGAGCCCCGACGGTCGATTGATGGCCGAACCGGTACTGATGATCGGAATGATCTACATCTGGATGCCGCTGACCATGGGGTCGCTCGCCCGCTGGGCCATGGGTCGCGCCCGCGACCGGTGGCTGGCACTGGGACCGGTCCGCACCTTCTGCGCCGGTTGGGTTACGGTCTACGTCATCGAGTTTCCGCTGGAGATCTTTGCGGTGCGCCACGGTCTACTCGGCTATCCGGCGTCGATTCCGGGCGTCACATTGTGGGCGGGTCAGACCGACCAGATTCCGCTGTACGGCCCCATCCTGTGGTCGCTGGTGCTCAGTTCCAGTGGTGCACTGATGTTTTTCCGCAACCACGAAGGCCAAATCCGGGTCGAGGCAGGGGTGGAGACCCTGCGGTGGGCCGGAACACGGGTCAGAGGGCTGCTGAGGGTGCTGGCGGTCACCGGCTTTCTACATGTGGTGGCAATCGGCGTGTACGACGTGCCGGTGAACCTTGCCGGTTTCTACGCCGGGCCGACCCAGACCTATCCCAGCTACTTGCGCACGCATTACTGCGGACCGGACACACCCCGGAACTGTCCCGATGGCACCCGCTTCAACGATCGCTAGGCCGGGTTACTTCAGGACCGCGGGCAGGGCGGCGAACTCCTGGCGGATCAAGTCGTCGAGCGAGCGGCCAGGCGTCGACAACCACTGATTGAGGGCACGCTCGACGAGCAGCATGCCGACGGCCGCCAGCAGTCGGCATTCGCTATCGGGTGCCGGCAATCGGCGTCGTTCGGCGATCACTTTGGCGACGGTCTCGGCGTTGGCCTCGTGGTTTTTGCGCTCGCGCCCCACCAGCACCAGCGACGACGCGACGGCATCGTGGTACTGCGCGATCCTTTTACGGATCCGCTTGAGGCCCGGCGCCAGCAATGCGAAGGAATTCGCCAACGCCTCGAAATCCGACACCTTCTCCGGTTGAGCAAGGTAGACCCCGCTCACGGCATCGATGAAGTCGTACTCGCCGAAGAAGAGCACCGACTCCTTGGTCGGGAAGTAGCGGAAGAAGGTCCTCGGCGAAACCCCCACGCTCTCGGCGATCTGGTCCGTGGTGGTCTCGTCGTACCCGTTGGTGCTGAACAGGTTCAGGGCCGCATTCAGCAGAGCATTCCGAATGCGGTCCGCATGCTCGTCCCGCGGTGATCGGTCGCCCCGGGCCATCCGTCAACTCCCCTCGTCCGTCTGGAGTGTCCCGACAGTACAACGACCAAGGGCGGCCCCACATCGTTGACACTCGTCGTGGTCCCGACGATACTTCCAAATATATGACAGTGCACTGTCAAACTGATACTTCTGCGCCGGGTCGGCGCGGGTAGAGAGGATGTCCGCCTCGATGAGCGAACTCGGCGTGACCGGAACACTGAATATCAACGATCTGCCCTTTGCCGAGGACCGCACGCGCGCCTGGCGGGAACTGCGGGAGGCGGGCCAGGCGGTCAGTTCTGGCGAGGAGATCGTGCTGACCAGTGCCGAGGCCGTCGAATTCGCGGCCAAGAGGCCTGAAATCTTCTCATCGGCAAGGGCTTTCGACCGCCTCGGGAGTCCGGTCCCGCTGGTACCGATCGCGATCGATCCGCCAGATCACACGCGCTTCCGCCGAGTGCTCGATCCGTTTTTCAGCCCAAAGAAGATGGCCGAGCGTGAGCCCGAACTACGCAGGCAGGCTGGCGAATTGATCGACGCCATCGTTGCGAGCGGTGAGTGTGAGGTGGTAGCCGACCTCGCTACACCCTTTCCCTCCCAGGTGTTCCTGACCCTGTTCGGGCTGCCTATGGCGGACCGCGACCGGTTGGTGCAGTGGAAGGACGCGATTCTGCAATTCACCGATCCGAGTAGCATCGAGGCGACCCCGGAGGTGATGGCTCACGCGTTGGAACTGTTCACCTATCTGACCGAGCACATCGCAGAGCGGCGGGCCGATTCGACCGGCAGCGACATGCTCACCCAGTTGATCCAAGACGCCGACGAGGGCGGAATGTCGGACAACGAGATCCTGGGCCTGTGCTTCATGTTCGTGCTGGCCGGCCTGGACACCGTCACCTCGGCCGTCGGATTCTCCCTAGCCAGGCTTGCCGTCGACGCCGAGATGCGCCACCGTGTCGCGAACGACTTCGCGCTGATCCCGGCATTCATCGAAGAGATCCTGCGTGTCGACGGACCTGTCCCGTTCGCGCCACGTGTCACCACGGAGGAGATCGAGGTGGCGGGCAGGTTCGTACCCAAGGACACCACGGTCATGCTCAGTTATGGCAGTGCCGACCGTGATCCGCAGCGATACCAGGACGCCGACGAGATTCATCTCGACAGCAAGGTCGTGCACTTCGCCTTCGGGCGTGGACCGCACCGTTGTCTGGGTTCGCACCTGGCGCGGCTCGAACTCCGCCTCATCCTCGAGGAATGGCACTCCCGCATACCCGAATACACTCTGGGTCAAGACAAGCCGCCACAGATGCCGTGGCCGACCGGGACGATGTCCCTCAAATCGGTACCGCTACGGATCAAGCCCTCGTCGCGGGGGCAGTAGATCTTCGCGAACGCTCATCCGACCTTCGGGATGACTTCCTCAGCCACCCACTGCATGTGATCGAGGTAGGCATCGAACCCGTCCAGGGCAGGCGGACTGACCCACGTGTCCGTAACTCCACGCTCGGCCAGCATGTTGCAGTTGTCGATGACCTGCTGGGCGTTCTGGCCGAAATGCGCATTCGGGTCATCGACGATCGCGTGCTCCTGACCGATGGACAGCACCGCGAGGCTGTAGAACAGGGAGAACGGCCGATCGCCGAACCCGGGCTGCGAGCGTAGGTAGTCCATCTTGGCCGGCAGCTCGTCGGGCTTGGTCAGCCACGGTGCCCAGCCGTCGCCGAACCGGGCCGCTCGGCGCAGCACCGCGTCGGCGTCTCCACCCATCCACACCGTCGGGTGCGGTTTGGAGATCGGCTTGGGCCCGAACGCGATGTCGTCGAACTTGACGAATTCGCCGTCGAAGCTTGGCGAATCGCCGTGCCACAACTCGAACATCGCCTCGAGGCACTCGTCCGCTATGCGGCCGCGCTTGGTGAAGGGGACACCGATCGCGTCGTACTCCTCCTTGAGCCAGCCGACGCCGACGGTGGTCTGGGCGCGACCGCCACTGAGCCAATCGAGCGTTGCGATCTGCTTCGCGGCGACAATCGGGTTGTGCAACGGCAGGATTGTGACCATCGACCCGATGGTGATCGTCGAGGTGGCGCCTGCGACGAATGCCTGAGCGGTGGTGGCGTCGAAGTAATGGTCCCCGGAAAACTCGAGATGACTCGTCGGGGTGAGGAAGTGCTCGGGAAGGAACACCATCGAATAGCCCAGTTGCTCAGCGCGTTGGGCAACTCGCACAATGTCGGCGCCGGTGAGCTGATGTTCCCATGGCTGCGTGATCGCTGCGACGTGCATGCAATTGGGTAGATACACGGTGAATCGCATCTGGCGCCTTCCGATTTCATGGCCCGGTGGCAGAACGCCGCCTCGATAGTCCGAAGGCGCCTGGACCGTGATCCGCTCATTATGGCAGTCCACTGCCACCCGTCAAGGTTCACGAGCATGGGGCGGCCACCGCTCTTCGGACTATCTAGAAACGAAGTGTCCCGATCGAGAAGTTCACTTTCAAGATCTGTATGGCCGACGTTGACTATGACAGTCGGCTGTCATAGTGTGATTGCATTCCCTGCTGAGAAAGGCCTGTGGCGTGGCTCCGAACCTGTTCATCGCGCTCACCAACCCGATCGAAGGCGAAGACGATGCCTTCAACAAGTGGTACGACACTCAGCACGTGCCCGAGGTTCTCGACGTTCCCGGAGTCGTTGCGGCGCAGCGTTACGACATCGCCGAACTGAAGGTCCCCGACGACCAAGACCTGCCCGCTCAGTTGCCAGCGCCGACGCACCGTTACATGGTGATCTACGAGTTGGACAATGAGCCCGACGTCGTGATGGCGGAGTTCCTGAAACGCGTCATGGCCGGGACGCTGTCATTGGGGGAGTGGCTCGATCTGGCCACGATTTCCCTCACCGGATGGGCGCCGCGTGGCGAACGAGTGCCGGCGGCGGGGTAGTAGGAGAGCTGCCAATGCCATTGGCGATAACCAAAGATCACCGCGCGCTCGCTGACGTGGCGGCCGCGATGGTGGCCGGGCGCGCGGGAACTGCGGGTGCCCGCCGGATCCTGCTCGACCGCGAAAAGAGCGGTCGCTGGTGGTCTACCGACGGACTCTGGAAAGAGATGGTCTCCACCGGGTGGCTTGGCCTGCACATCGATGAACGATTCGATGGTCAGGGTTACGGACTGCCTGAACTGACGATCGTGCTGGAGCAGCTCGGTCGCGCCGCGGTGGGCGGGCCGTTTCTGCCCACGGTTGCGATGTCCGCCGTGATCGCCGAAGCCGGGACCGACGCGCAGCGCGAGCGATGGTTGCCGCGGCTGGTGTCCGGTGACGTGGTGGCGGGCATCGGCACCAACGGCGATGCCGCCGTTAGTGATTCGACGGTCTCGGCCGCTGCGGTGCCCGCATTGGCCGAGGCCGCCGCAGACCTGTTCTTGCTCCCCGCCGGGGACGACCTCGTCCTGGTGCAGGCCGGTGACGGCGTCGGTACCCGAGCCGTCGACTCGGTGGATCAGCTGCTTGCACCGGTGGTCGTGGTCAGTTTGGACTCCGTCGAGGTGGCCGAGGTTTTCCCGGGCGCCGCCGAGATTGCGACGCGCATTCTTCGGCTGCTGGCCGCCGCCGAAGCGGTTGGCGGGCTGGGCGCCTGCACCGAGATGGCGACGGCCTACGCCGTCGGCCGCGAGCAATTCGGCAGGCCCATCGGGTCGTTTCAGGCAGTCAAACATCACTGCGCGAACATGCTTCTCGATACCGAACTGGCAGTGGCGGCCGCCTGGGACGCCGCGCGCGCAGATGGTGCGGAGGCCGAACTGGCCGCGACGATGGCCGCGGGACATGCGCTGACCGCTTATCAGCGGGTGGCGCTGCAGAACTTGCAGGTGCATGGCGGCATCGGCTATACCTGGGAGCACGACGCCCACCTCTACATCAGGCGGGCTACCGTACTGCAGGCTTTCGCCGGTGACCAGGATGCACTGCGGGACAATGTGATCGCGCTGCAACGCGACGGCGTGCGCCGTCGCCAATCGGTGGACCTGCCCGAGGGCGCCGAGCAGTATCGTCAAGCCGCACTGGATTTCCGCTCCGAACTCGAGGCGACCGACGACGACAACCGCCAAAGGCTCTGGGCGCGCAGCGGTTACCTCCAACCACACTGGCCCGCACCCTACGGGCGCGCTGCGGACAGCGTGGAGCAGTTGATCATCGAGGACGCACTGCAGGGTTTGGACAAACCCAGCCTCGGACTCGGCGAATGGGTGGTGCCGACGCTGCTGCAGCACGGAAACACGGAACAGGTCGACCGATTGATCTGGCCGAGCCTCGAGGGTGAACTGCGGTGGTGCCAGCTGTTCAGTGAGCCCGGCGCCGGCTCGGATGCCGCAGCGGTTGCCACCAAAGCGAGACGAGTCGACGACGGCTGGGTGGTCAGCGGTCAGAAAGTGTGGACCAGTGATGCGGCGATCTGTCAGCGCGGGCTGGCCACCGTGCGCACCGATCCGAACGCGCGCAAGCACAAGGGCATTACCGCGATGATCATCGATCTCGCCGATCCCGCGGTGCGGATTCGACCACTCACCGAGATCACCGGTGAGACGCTGTTCAACGAGGTCTTCTTCGACGACGTCTTCGTACCCGACCGCGACGTGGTCGGCGCCGTGAACAACGGCTGGAGCGTGGCGATGGCGGCCTTCGGCAACGAGCGGGTGTCCATCGGCGGCGGCTCGGTCACCATGACCGCCGACGCTTTGATCGATCTGCTGGCCCGGCACCGGCCCGGCGACAGCGGCGTCGCCCGCGAGGTCGGTGCATTGCTGATCGAGTCGTACACCTTGGCCACGCTGAACCTGCGGCAGGCCGCCCGAGCCGTCTTCGACGCCGGGCCGGGCATCGAAGGCAACATTGCCAAGCTGTTCGGGGCCGAGCACGCCCAGCGGGTGGCAGAGTTGGCACTGCGCATTGCCGGCCCGGCCGTCTTGGTCGGCGAGGAACCCGACGTGGTACACGACTATCTGTTCAGCCGGTGTCTGACAATTGCGGGCGGCACGTCGGAAATCGTCAGAAACCTGATCGCCGAGCGCATTCTGGGCCTGCCGCGCGATCCGGCGCCTAAGTAGAGCGGAGCGTCATATGACCTGTGCCGTCGTCGGGATCGGCCGTACCACTTACAGCCGCAACTCCGGCCGCACCACCCGGGGGATGGCTGTGGCCGCCTGCCGGGACGCCATCGCCGACGCTGGTCTGACGCCCGCCGACGTGGACGGAATCTGTACGTACATGGCCAACGACTCCGAGCAGCCGATCTTCGTTGGGTGGGCGTTGGGCATCGATGAATTGGCTTGGGCCAACGCCATGTACGGCGGCGGCAATCTCGTGGCTGACCAAATCGCCACCGCCGCCGCAGTTATCGAGGCCGGTATGTGCAAGGCCGTGTTGGTATACCGGTCGCTCAATGGCCGTTCGGGCTACCGGTTCGGCCATGTCGAGGGACCGATGCAGGTGCAGCACCACGACCAGTTCGACACGGCGTCCGGTTTCATGGTGCCGCCGCAGTGGTTCGCGATGTGGGCCCGCCGTCATCAGCATGAGTATGGCTCTACCAGCGAGGATTTGGGGCAGATCGCGATCACTCAGCGCAACCATGCGGGGCCCAATGAACACGCTCTGAGACGCGAACCTTTGACCATGGATGACTATCTCGCGGCGCGCTGGATCAACGAACCGTTTCGGGTACTGGACTGCACGTCGGAGGTCGACGGCGCGGTAGCGGTGCTGATCGTCGGCGAAGACATCGCCCGTAATACCAAGCAGCCCCCGATGTGGCTGGTCGGATCGTCGAATTCGCAGGGCGGTGCCGGCTGGAGCGAGTGGGACGATCCCACCGAGATGTACTCGCGCACCGCAGGTCCGAAGATCTGGGAGAAGACGGGGCTGACTCCTGCCGATATGGATGTGGCCTGCATGTACGACTGCTTCACCTACACGGTGATGGCGACCATGGAGGGCTTCGGCTTCTGCGAGAAAGGCGAAGTGGGCAAGTACTTCTCGACCGGACGCGCCACCTACGGCGGTGACGTGGTGGTCAACCCGCACGGTGGGCTGCTGTCCGAGGGCTACATCCACGGCCTCAACCACCACTACGAGGCGGCACTGCAACTGCGCCACGCGGCCGGTGTGCGTCAGGTCGAGGACGCCCAACTGGCACTGGTGACCGCGGGCGGCGGGCCCTTTGGCGGCGCGAATGTCTACAGCAGGGAGCACCCGTGACGAATCCTGCACTGGTGGCACCAATTCCGGTGCCCGACCCTGATTCGGCGCCGTACTGGGAGGGCCTGAAGAACGGCCAGCTCATGTTGTGCCGCTGCGACGACACCGGGAAATGGATCCATCCGCCGTTGGAACGCAGCCGGTACACCGGTGGCCCGGTGCACTTTGAGGAAGTGAGCGGGGACGGCACGATCTTCAGCTACATCGTGGTCCGCCAGGCCCTCGTTCCCGGCCGCGTGCCCCCCTATGTTGTCGGGCTCGTCGAACTCGTGGAGCAGGCGGGGCTACGGATCAGCGCGGTCATCGACGTCGATCCGGCCGACGTTCGAATCGGTCAGCCGGTGCAGATGCGCATCGTCGATCTCGGCGAAAGCGGTTATCGCATACCAGAATTTATTATCAAACAGATATAGACGGCAGTCAGCTCAACAACGTGCCGGTGCCCAGGTCGGAATAGGCCTCCGCGAAGCGGCCAAGCACCGCGCCGACGACCTCGACCGAATACATCTGGTCGGGTGCAATCGCCCACATGCAAAAGCCCCAAGCCGGGCTCTCGCGATACGCGGTCCACATCGCCTCGCGGTCGGGCGGCGACGCGACGCCGGCGTCGAGCAGCCGACCGCGGTAGTTGTCCAGCAGCTCACGCTCGTGCGCCCGCCGAAGCTCCGGGGGTAGTGCTGCGATCAACGCATAGCCGACATCGTGTGACCACGACCCGCGCCGAATCAGTTGCCAGTCAAGGACACCCATTCGGCCGTCGGGCAGCACATAGGTGTTGCGCGGATGCGGGTCGCCGTGCAGCACTGTGATCGGGTCGCGGGCCACCCGATCCTGGAGTCTCCAGAACGCCGACTCCATCCCGTCCATGTCTGTGCCCGCCGCATCCAGGAGCGCCTGCTTGTAGGGGGCGTCGATCAGAGCGCGGATTATCGCAAACCCGTTGTCGCGCAGAAAGCCTGCGAACCCACCCGTGACGGGATCCTGTAGCCAGGACAGGTCGCCGCCGTCGACCAGCCGTCGGCTGCCCCAGAACGGAGCGTGCAGTTGGCTCAACGTTGCGAGCAGCGCGTCGGCCTGCTCGACGGTAAGGCCGGCCACCGCATCGGGGACCTCCGCGCCGCGTAAGGTGATGTCCTCTCCGAGGATCAGAAACTGCGACGGGCCGTCGAGGTGGTCGGCGAAATAGGTCGTCATGGTCTCGACGTTCAGGTCCGGACGCAGGTCGCGGTAGAACCGTGTCTCGTCGTCATACAGCACGGTCCCGCCGCCGCCTTCGGACAGCGATTCATCGAACGCTTCCGGAAGGTCGTGCACCGTATTTAGTTGCGTTTTGATGAAGAGCCGCTGCGGAAGTCGGGTATGTGGGTCGGCGTACTTCGCGTCGAGGTGCAGGTGCGACGTGGTGCCCTGCCAGGTGTGTCCAATCGTGACGCCGGTAACCGTCGCGGCGGGATCGTGTCGACGTATCAGCGACGTCAAAACGTCGGGCGTGATGTCGTCGGCGGACTGAAGCGTGACGTGCAGGGCTTGGCCGGCCATCGCAATCCTCATCGTTGAGACTCAAATATGACAGTCGACTGTCACACTAGCAGCGAAGCCTTGGCGCCGAGCCGGTTTGGCACCTCTACGTCGGTTTGACCGGACGAAACAGCGGTAACCACACGCGGCTGTCCTCCTCGCCCGAGAGCGCGGTCCAGTCTTCGAAAAAGACCTCGACCGCCATCCCGACGCTGATCTCGTCCGGGGAAACGTCGACCACATTCGAAATCAGCCGGGTATCGGGCTCCTCCGTAAGCTCGACCATCGCCACGATGTAGGGCGGTTCGAGACCCGGAATCCAGTTCTGGCGGTTGACCGTATACGCCGCGACGACGGCCCGTCCCGAAACGGGTTCTGGTGCAACGTCGGTGCTGCGGCAACGCCAGCAGGCCGGCCCCGGCGGGTGGAAGAAGTGGCCGCAGCCGTGGCAGCGGGTGATCAGCAACTCGCCGTTGCGGCCACCCGTCCAGAACGCATGCGATTCGGCGGTGGGGCTGGGCGCCAATCGCAACTGGGGACGTTGGTAGGCGCCGTCCGTTGAACCGATCTCGACTGTCATGATGCGACCAACGATCGGCCCTCCAGTCGAGCCAGTTCGTGTGCTTCGGGCCTCGGCAGGAGTCGGTCAACGGTCATTAACGCCTGTCCTGCCACTCGCAGCCGGTCAACTCGGCGGAGATGTCCCAAAGCCGTCGGGCGCTGTCCGCGTCGCGGGCCTTGTCTCTGAGTTTGGTGGGCTTCGGTTTTCCCCACTGGTGCATCAGGCCGCGCGGCGCGATGTAGGTGCCATTGGGCAGCGTCGTGGTGATCGCCTGAATGGTCGAGCGGGCACCGTCGGCCGGACTTTGTCCGATATGTGGCGAGAGCACCCGGCCGGCCCACTGCAGAACAACCGAGCCGTCGCGGGTGATCCCGGTGTCCGTCATCCCGGGATCGGAGGCGTATGCGGTCTTGCCGCGGGCGACCAACTCGCGCACGAACAGCAGGTTCGCCAGCTTGGATTCCCCGTACGCCGACCACGGGGAGTAGCGGCGTTGGTGGTAGTTGAGGTCGTCGAAATGGATGCGCGCGGTGGTGTAGTTGGTGCTGGCCACCGCCACGACGCGGTCGCGGATCCGGTCGCCGAGCAGGCAAGTCAGCGCAAAATGGCCGAGATGGTTAGTGCCCATGTGAGCCTCGAAGCCGTCTGCCGTTCGGGTCAGCGGCAGGCCCAGCACGCCGGCGTTGTTCACCAGCACGTCGACGAAGTCGACGGTGTCCGCGAACTTGCGCACGCTGGTGAGGTCGGCCAGATCCAGTTCGCGCACCTCGACGTCACCGGGCATCGACGCCGCGGCTTCGTAGGCCTTTGTCGGGGTTCGGCACGCGATAACCACTTCGTGGCCGGCAGCGGCCATTGCGTGTGCGGTCGCCTTGCCGACGCCACTGTTTCCGCCTGTGACGATGATCCGCACGTCGTCGTGCCCTCCTTCGCGGCAATTCACATAAACAGTAAACTATTTATCGTTTTGGTGAAACGGTGAGGAGGGGCGTTGAGAAGCACTCATCGAACTGGTTCGGTTCAGCCGCCCGAATGACGTGGCTCGAGCGGATTTGTGCCGTCCATGAACGCAATGAACGTGCTGCGGTCATCGGCGAGGTGGGCGCCGTCAGCGGTCGGGAACTAATCGGCAAGGCCGTCACCGCCGCAGAGCTGCTCGTCGCCCTCGATGTCCCGGCAGGTCAGCCTGTCCCCGCGTTGCTCACCACCAACGCCCGCGCGCTTGCCCTTCTTTTGGGCGGTGCCGCCGCTAATAGACCGCTCGCTCCGCTCGGGCCGCGGCAGACTCCCATCGAGCTGGCCGAGACGGTGCGTCGGACCGGCTCATCAGTCCTGCTCACTGAGGCCGCGTTCGCCGAAACCGCTCGGCAGGTCGCCGACGCGGCCGGGATACGGGCGGTGACAATCCCATTCTTGGCGGTCTCGAACCGGCCGTTGGATCCGGAACCAGGTCCCACAGCGATCTACCTGCACACCGCGGGGACAACTGGAGTTCCCAAGCGAGTCTCGCTCACCGAGCGAGTGCTGGACGCCCGCGCCGAGCTATTGCGTCGCTTGATCGGCATTGGGCCCGACGACCGTTACGCCACCGGCTCACCGCTGCATCACATCGGCGGGCTTGGCAACGTCCTGGTAGCTCTCACCGCCGGGGCGTCGGTTATTCCCACCACCAGATTCTCCTTCGATTGGTGGCGCAACCTGAAGCAGCTCGATGCCACCCACTGCCTGCTCGTGCCGAGCATGATCGAAATGTTGCTCAGCGAGGGGCTTCTCGACGCGGTACCGCTGAAGACGTTGATCTATGGCGCCTCGCCTATCACCGTCGAGACATTGCGACGCGTTCTCGACGTCCTGCCGGACGTCGAAATGGTCAGTCTCTACGGCCAGACCGAGGGCAGCCCGATCACCAGCTTGGGCCCAGACGACCATCGACTGGCCGCAATCAAGAACCCCGACGTTCTTCACACCGTGGGCCGGCCGGTGGGCGGTCTTCGTCTGCAGATCGACGAGCCGGACCGAGCGGGAGTCGGCGAAGTGCTCGCCGCCGCGGCGCACCTTTCCGCCCAGGACGTCGATGGGTGGTTGCATACCGGTGATCTGGGCGTGCTGGATGCCGACGGTTATCTCCGTCTTTGCGGTCGGCGGCACGACATGGTGGTTCGCGGCGGGGAGAACGTGTATCCGCTGGAAGTCGAGAATGTGCTGAGCGCCCACCCGGCGGTCGCCGCGGTCGGCGTCGTGGGCGTGCCAGAGGCGCGACTCGGAGAAACCTTGGCCGCGTTCATAGTTCCGATGGACCAGGCTCGTCCGCCACAAACCGAGGAACTAAGTTCCTTCGCTCGTGTCAAGCTTGCCGGCTTCAAGATTCCGCAGTACTGGTACACAGTCGCCGAGCTACCGCTGAACACCGCTGGCAAGGTTGTTCGCGCCCAACTTCGAGATGCACACCTGAAGCGTCAGCACAGTGAGTGAAGCGGGGCTGTGCACCGAATCGCTGGTTCTTATCCGTTATATAGTTTAACGTCTCAATCTATGTCGATCGCCGTGCACAACCCGGTCACAGCATCAGGTGTGCCGAAGAATTGGAAGTGGTTGGTCGCTGCGATCGCCGCCGCGGCCGCCATCGGCGGCGTTCCGCTAGCACCGGCACCGCGGGCGAATGCTGCCCCAAATCCTGAGGTTGAGTACGTCTACGACATGACGGTGCGGCGGCAATACAACTTTCCGAACAACGACGCGCTTGCCTACGGCCACGGAGTCTGCGACAAGATCGGCCGGGGCGAAGCGTACGGGCAGATATTGGGTGACGTGAAGACCGACGTGACCCCTAACGACCAGTTCGCGGCCAATTACGTGGTCGGGTATGCAGTCAACTTGCTGTGCCCTGACCTGATATGGCAGCTACGGAACTCGGCAGGCGGCTACTACCTACCGCCGGACCAAGCCCCCGCGTCCACTAGCTACAACTGAAGACAAGCATTGGCGCAGATCGAGTTCAGGGGTTCGGTCGCCGGCAGTTGCACGAAGGTAGCGGCGCATTCTTACTGCCTTTAGCCGTTGCATCCCGTTCTAGCGGCAGCAGTTCGGGTCGAGCACCGTGCACAGTGCGACGAGCGCGTCGCGTCGCGGCCGGTGATACACATTCATCCCGCGACGCTCGGACTCGACCAAACCTGCGCGGCGCAACTGGGACAGGTGGTGACTCACCGTGGACTCGCCCAGTTGGACCGCCGACGCCAGGTCGCAACTGCACACCTCACCGGCACCTGAACTGAACAGCAGGGAGACCAGCTTTACCCGTACCGGGTCGGCCAGTGCCTTGAGTCGCAATGCAATTGCCAGGGCGGCATCGTCATCGACAGGTCCAGCCGCGACCGGAGAGCAGCGCACAGGCGCGGACATATCCACCACCGGCAACGTCTTGGGCATGCGGCCATCTTGCCACAAAACATTGACATATATCGAAGAAGTGGCATTATCGGTCTCGTCAGTAGTTCGACATAAGCCGCAGAGGTAAGGGAGTCCGTCATGGCCCGCGCGCAACTCGCACTCAACGTCAATGACCTCGACGAAGCGATCACGTTCTATTCCAAGCTGTTCAACACCGCGCCCGCCAAGGTCAAACCGGGCTACGCGAACTTCGCGGTCACCGAACCACCCTTGAAGCTCGTCCTCATCGAAAACCCCGGCCATGGTGGAACTCTCAACCACCTCGGCGTCGAAGTGGAGTCCAGCGATGCCGTCCACGGTGAGATTGCGCGTCTGACAAACGAAGGACTCTTCACCGACGAGGAACTCGGGACCACCTGCTGCTTCGCCACCCAGGACAAGGTGTGGGTAACCGGACCCGCTGGCGAGAAGTGGGAGGTCTATACGGTCCTCGCCGACTCGGAGTCGTTCGGCGCAGCCTCACTCATCCTGGCCAACTCTGGCGGCACTGGTAGCGCGTGCTGCACCGGAGCGAACGACGACACCGCCGGCGAATCGTGAGTCAACAGGCGGAACGTCAGACGCCGCCTGCGGTCGCGGAGAAGTTGTCGCGCCTCGATCAACTTCTGCCAGTGTGGATCGGCCTCGCAATGGCAGTGGGCTTACTCCTCGGGCGGCTCATTCCCGGACTCAACTCCGCCCTCAATCACGTTCAGATTGACGGAATCTCACTGCCGATCGCACTCGGCCTGCTGGTGATGATGTACCCGGTGCTGGCCAAGGTCCGCTACGACCGACTGGACACCGTGACCGGCGACCGCAAGCTGCTAGCAAGCTCACTCGTGCTGAACTGGCTCATCGGCCCCGCGTTGATGTTCGTGTTGGCATGGCTGCTGTTACCCGATCTACCCGACTACCGCACCGGTTTGATCATCGTCGGCCTGGCCCGCTGCATCGCCATGGTGATCATCTGGAACGACCTAGCTTGCGGCGACCGCGAAGCCGCAGCAGTGCTGGTTGCCCTCAACTCGATCTTTCAGGTCGTCATGTTCGCAGCCCTGGGCTGGTTCTACCTCTCGGTCCTCCCCGGCTGGCTCGGCCTGCAACAGAGCACCATCAGCACCTCGCCGTGGCAGATCGCCAAGTCAGTGCTGATCTTCCTGGGCATCCCGCTGCTCGCCGGATACCTCTCCCGCCGGTTCGGGGAGAAATTCAAGGGCCGTGACTGGTACGAGACCAAGTTCCTGCCGAGGATCGGACCGTGGGCGCTGTACGGTCTGTTGTTTACCATCGTCATTCTCTTTGCGCTGCAAGGACACCAGATCACCAGCCGCCCTCTCGACGTACTCCGCATTGCGATACCGCTGCTGGCCTACTTCGCCGTCATGTGGGGCGGCGGTTACCTCCTAGGCGCGGTCCTCGGCTTGGGATACCAGCGCACAACCACTCTCGCGTTTACCGCAGCAGGCAACAACTTCGAATTAGCCATCGCCGTCTCCATCGCCACCTACGGGGCCACCTCGGGACAGGCACTCGCCGGTGTCGTCGGCCCACTCATCGAAGTCCCGGTCCTGGTCGCCCTGGTCTACGTATCACTCTCTCTAAGAGCACGATTCGCTCCCGCTCTACGCGAAAGCCTTGCGTGATGCCGAACACCAAGCCCGCCGTGCTGTTCCTGTGCACCCATAACGCGGGCCGCTCCCAGATGGCCATGGGATTCTTCAAACACCTCGCAGGCGACCACGCCAGCGTCTACTCAGGCGGATCCGAACCCGCTGCCGAAGTAAACCCCGCCGCCATCGCAGCCATGGCAGAAAAGGGCATCGACATCGCCACTGAACAACCGAAGAAGTGGACCATGGACATGCTCGAAGCCGTGGACGTGGTAATCACCATGGGGTGCGGCGATTCCTGCCCAGTCCTACCCGGACGCCGCTACGAAGAATGGGTTCTCCTCGACCCAGCCGGCCAACAGCTCGAGGCGATACGGCCGATCCGCGACGAGATCGAACAGCGGGTATGCACGCTGCTCGACCAGTTAGGAGTGAGAGCCGAGCCCGGCGAATGACACTCTAGGCTCGGCCCTCAAACTATTGGCGCACGGTCTATGTCCGTGGAAACCGTTGCGCCTCAACGGGTTAGCGTCCCGACTGCGTGCCCATCATCCCAGGCCCCATTGCACCCGGCTTCATGTCACCCGGCTTCATATCGCCTGGCTTCATGTCGGCGCAGCAATCCTTCGATTCGTGGCCCATCGCCGCATGGCCCATTTGCATGTGCATGTGCTCGCTCCAGTTCAAGAAGAAGCCGGAGAAGAAAATGGCGCCGACGACGAACAGTCCGCCGGCGACGATGCCCACCCACGCCAGCGCCTGGCTCAGGCGGCTAGGCCTGGTCGGGTGTGTGGTAACTGGATCGTCGGTTGTATCGGCCCTGGTGAACCTCCTGTGTTGGACTAACGACGGCCATGCTACCCCACCCAGGGTGGGGTGGGGTGAGCTAAGCTGGCTGAAGTTCAGCCCGGCATCGGGGTTGGCACGCGCCGCTGGGAAGGGGACGGTGATGTCAGAGGAATTGACGGAGAAAAAGGGTTCCGCGCTCAACCGGCTCAAAACAGTGCGGGGTCATCTGGACGGGATTATCCGAATGCTGGAATCCGACGCCTACTGCGTGGATGTGATGAAGCAGATTTCTGCGGTGCAGTCGGCATTGGAGCGCACAAACCGGGTCATGCTGTACAACCACCTGGAGACCTGCTTTTCGGAGGCCGTCGTCGCCGGGCAGGGCGAAAAGGCGATAGCCGAACTGGTCGACGCCCTGAAGTTCAGTCCCGCCTTGACTGGCCCTGATACTTGCTTGAACGGGACGACAACCGACGAGGCTGTGAAAGCCCGTATGTCCTAGCGGGGCTGTGCCACTTGATTATTGGTCTCATCGGTGGCGTGTTTCAGCTGCCGGATTGACGGTCCGGCTTAGGCAGTACCTCGCGACCGACGTTGCGGGCCAATGTCGCTGCCGGAAAGCCGACGTAGCCAGTCAGGTGATAGACCACCTCTTCGAGCTCTTCGGCGGTCAGCCCGTTGCG
>Ga0302326_10012981_pt1 | contig 17685 bp, 23 predicted proteins | sample Palsa_T0_3_FD_202264 | JGI IMG/M metagenome (GOLD analysis project Ga0302326, IMG submission 202264) | Peat permafrost microbial communities from Stordalen Mire near Abisko, Sweden - Palsa_T0_3 | ecosystem: Environmental > Terrestrial > Soil > Palsa > Peat permafrost | place: Sweden: Abisko... | reverse complement strand
CACCAAACACTCCAATCGCCGCCAAGCTCAGACGGATGGGTGAAGCGCTCGCGAATGCACCCAATTGCTGCTCTTCAACGCGTTTCCACACGGCCTCGACCCGAAGCGGCCATCGGCTCTTGCGAAAACTGGACGCTCACGCTCCGACTTCAGTCAGCGGTAAGCGATTCTCGCGCATCCGTCTGGCTAAGCAGCACGGATGCCGATGTAGACCCCCGTCACTAAGAACCCGATAAATCCCATCGCCACTCCCGCACTCGCAATCCTGGCTGCCGCGAACAACGTTCGGACGATCAGGCCACGCGAGGCAACCGTCGCGGGCGACTGCACCCAGGGCAAGATGTATTTCGCATTGATCTGCCAGGGGTACCGCGTCGTTATATCGCCCCAGATCGGAGAGGCAAATACCTCACCAAATCCTGGATTCTCGGCCCGAATAGCGATACGTAGGCCAATCATGAGAATGATATAACCAATCATGCAGTAACCAGCGAACTCGAGGCAATAATCGGGAATCGTTAGCATGGTGCAATGTTGATGAGCCGGACCCTTTTGGCCCCGAGGCCTCAGATTCTAGCGCGACGGTCTGCTTTGGAGAGGATTCTCGACCGGCTGCTGTTGGCCGATTTCAGTAATTACGGATCCAACCCAACGCCACCGCAATCCCGCCTTCTTCCTCGACTGGCGGTACGATCACGTAGTACTTGAACACGGTGGCCATACTTCAGTTGACGTACCTAGACCGAGGGACCACGCTTTCATTCCATCGAAGGTCGGCGACAAGCCCCAGACCGATAACGGCGGCTGCGAAATGGCTCAGCCGTAAGCTGCGTAACGATGCCAACCGCCGCCGAACCGTTCGGGCCAGGAACCAAACCGAGCGGGTGAATCCACCATTTGCCTGCGTGGCCGCGCAGCGGCATGATATCTTTGTCGAAAACTGGAGAATCTGTCATGAACTATAACCGCTGGTCTCGAATCATTGCACTCTTTGCTTTCACCTGTTTAGCGGTCGCCGCCTCCGCGCAAACGGCCAAATCGCCGGATGGTCTGGTTCAGATCAAACCACGGAAAATGGAGATGGCGTGGTTGCTGCCGGGTGCTGATTTTCGCCGCTACACTAAAGTGATCATCGATGGGACGCAGGTTGCCTTTGAGCAGAGCTGGCTGGAGGACTACAACCTCAACGCCCAGTTGGGTGAAAACGTGTCGCCGGAACTGGCAGCCAAAATCTTGGGTGCCGCGCAGACCAACTTTGACGGCATTTTGCGCGACGCGTTTGCCAAGGCTGGGTACCAGGTTGTCACGACAACTGGGCCCGATGTGCTGAGAGTGAACTCGGCGATCCTGCACCTCATGCTCAACGCTCCGCGGGGCGAAACTGGTCCGGACATTTCATGGGTCCTCACCGCCGGTCAAGCGGCGCTGATCGTGGAAGTACGGGATACGGTGAGCAACGCCCTGCTCGGGCGCGTCGCGGATGAGCGCGAAACGCAGGATCTTGGTCTTCGGCAAATTGCGACAAACTCAAGAACCCTCTCCGATTTCCGGCAACTTTTCAGCCTGTGGGCTGGCATCTGCGTTAGGGCGCTTGGAGAATTGAAGTCGGTGTCGCCGGTGCCGAAGAACCTTACTCCCAATCAGAGCCTCTGACCCGCAGCCGTCGTCAGGCGAAACGAAAGGTGGACACTATTGGCGTAATCTTGGGCCATTAGCCGGCGACAAGGCTTGAAGGACAACAGGGTATTTTGATCGGGCGACTGAAGTTGGAACCTTTCTATTCAACCATAGAGGAAATACCATGCGCATCGTCCTACTAAGAATGACATTTGCGGTCACGCTCGTTGCCGCGCCGGTCCTTGCCGCCCCGGTGCTTATGTCGGCCGATTGGGCAAGAGATGCTTGCACGGCATGGAACAACGACCCCTTGCTCAGCGACAAAATGGCCGAGAACGGATGGGTGAAGAATGACCAAGGGCGGGGCTTCAGAGTCATACAGGTCTACCGCACTGACTGCAGCGGCCAGCCGACCGCAGAAATGCGGGTATCACCGAAGGAGGACAAGGCGATGTGTGTTTATGGTGGCGCGCCCGAAACCACCAAACTCGAAGCGGAATCCGACTACGTGTTGAAGGCGAAGACCATTTCCTGGATTGAGATGGGGCAAGATAAATACGGCCCGACGACGGCGATGCTGGTCGGGCAACTGCGCTTTGACTACGGCCCGACGTTCGAAGCGGTGGGCAATATTGGGGAGTTCCTCCTGTTGGTCGGCAGAGTGCCAAGCGACACCAGCTCCTGTCCAGCGAAGTGATCCGGCGACAGGGGCCCGCAGCGTTTCGCATGAGTCGGTCGTCGCCCTTCGCTCGCTACCGCAGCTTCCGTCGGGCTGTCTGGGGCGTATCTGTAGGCGCCGATTCGGATTGCAAGGTCGTGCCGCAATCTTCTTCAGTGGTATCGACCAAATCAACCTGCGCAACACCAGTCCCTTCGAAGCCGAAAATAATCCGCCAGTTCCCACTCACCCACGCTGACCAGAAGCCACTTAGCTCTCCACCGTCTTCCTCGGTCATTGCAACGGGTTCAACATGGGGGATCGAACCCATCCCACTGCCGAGTCGGGTAGGCGCGGATCTCTTCTTTTCCGACAACCTTGCCGCCCTCCGAAGCCTTGGGCCAACTCACGTCTTGCGTCATCAGTGCTAATGCACTGTTGATGTCCCGTTTGTTGAATGGGGAATACGCCCGCTCAATAACAGTCTTGGTGTCTCTCATTGATCCTCCTTCAGCGTTGGCCGTGCTCTCGATTCGTTCACCGGTCGAGCTGCCCCAAGACCTGGGACACGTCTCCCCCGCCAGCGAGATGTCCGGTCTGAGAGGAATCACTCTTCATAGGGTATGGAAGAACCTTGCCACCCTAGGAATGTAATAGTGGTCATAGTCGAGCGAGAGCACGGTCGTCCTTGCGTTCCCTACGATTTCATCCCGAGGAATGAACCCATAGACTCTTGAATCGGCGCTGTTGTCCCGATTGTCGCCCAGCACCAAATAATGCTCTTTCGGAACCGTGACAGGGCCAAACGTGCTCAAGCGGCTGCCTCTAGTGCGTGCCAGTTCGATCCGGTGCGACATGCCGCCATACGATTCGATCGCGAATATCGAATCAGCGGCATTCTCAATGTTGGAGTATCGGGCCTCAATGCCGTTGATGGTCAGGCGGTTGTCTCTCATCTCCACGGTGTCACCCGGCAGGCCGATCATCCGCTTAACAAGACGGGTGTTGGCAGCCTTTGATTCGAAGACAACGATGTCACCGCGCCTTGGATCCGCGAACTTGTATAGAGCGATATGAGTAAAAGGAACCTTGAAATCGTAGGCAAGCTTGTTCACAAATATCCGGTCGCCTTCAATGATTGTCGGCTTCATAGAACCCGTCGGAACCACGTTCCAGTCGGCCAAGGCGCTGCGGAAGATCAGCATAGAGACGATAAAGACGGCAAAACCCCGGTATTCGCGCCATGCCTTGAGAAGACCTCTCTTCATTTCCATTCTCCTGTTTCTGTCTCAGTGAAAACTTACGAACAGAACTAACCGACCCCGATCGACGGGGCGCAAGTGCCGCCGCCAAGGTGCCACGGTTTGGTCGTGGGGTTACCCGCGCGGGTGGTGCGCGTAGGCGAAGCGAACGAGGGCCAACCCCAACGTGAATGTGAAGGCATACAAAAAGTGTTTACGTGACTCGATGGTATGACCCAGCCCTGTACGCAACTCCGCCGCGACGTAGGAAATGAGGCCAGCGAGGACGGGAAAAACGATCAATGCAGCGATCCGCAACCCAGGTAAGCGGATTGAGGTGCTTGGAAATGGGACCAGCAAGATTCCGCCGCATAGGAGACCGCCGAAGAACACCAAAACGGTAAAGCCGGCACGTCCAGTCAGATAGTCGAGGAAATCGAATGGAAGGTATACGAGGTTCCACACCAAGGTCTGCCCGATGACTTCCACCAGGAATTGGATGATCGCGACAAAGAATTCTTCCACTGCGCGTCAAGACACCCCGACGTTGCCGGAAATGGCAAGAACATTCTAGCCAAACCAAAGGCAATGCGATTTCGGTATGTGACGAAAGCGAGAAAACCAGTGACGAAGGTGAGAAACGAGGACTCGGTTGGAGGCCAGGCTGCGTTAGCGCCACTGCCTCAGATCGCGACCCATTCCACCCGAAGCAGTCTCCCACGGCTTTGGGAACGGTCTGCTCGCCGACGCTCGCAGATCCGGCCGCCAACGAACAAGCTGGAACATACCCAGCTGCGACATTTCTCGCGCGACAGCGACCACGCCGACTCCTCGTGAACCGTCAGTCCGTATGACCACATGAATCGTGTTGTTCTCAAGCTCATCTGTGGTTATACAACCTCGTCGGATCGTGCTAAATTCCAGATTAGAAAAGATTGCGCCGACCCGACCATTTTGAATCGTCGATTTCATCAGCTAAACGACAGGGGTACCCAATGAAGCTCGCTCAAGGAATCGGCGGCGTTTGCTTGAGTGCTTTCTTGATTGCGCTCGCCGACCCGGCCTACCCCCAGTCGCTGGACCCGAGAGCACCTGCACGGCTGACGCCAGGTGAGAACCGGGGAACTTTGGACTGCATGGTGGGACCGCAGTATTGGTCGTTTAAGTACAGCAAAGGTCCCGGCAAGCTCGACGTTCGCTTCTCCTCGATGGGGCTGCTCGGCAATTCGACGACGGCGACTATGAACGTCACCATCAGCGACCTCCACCACACATGGACCGTGACCCGCGCCTTGACGTCAAGCGGTCCGGCGGCCGTGACCGACATGCCGGCCACCTTTACCGGACCGGGTGAGGCGGTGGTCGAATTGGCTACCAACGGGACGTGCCTCGTCCGCACCGGAGGCGACTACGTCATCACGGCGAGCGGGCCGGCAATCGAGTTTGGCGTCGCCGCAGCGGGCTCCGCCGCCCCGAGCGGGCCGGATCGGATTGTAGGAACTTATTCGGTGATGGTTTGCGCCCCGGACTTCGATTGCCAGGGTAGCCTGGCGATCCGTTTCGACAACAATGGAACAGTGCGGACCACCGACGGCCATAGCGGCACATGGACCCTGTTCGATCCCGACAGCATGATTTATTCGGTGGTCATCGGTGGCGATCGCTGGAGCATGAAGCTCGTTCCGGGTCGGGGTTTGTTCAACACCAGTGATCTTTCGGTTGTAGTCTTTCAGTCCGTCCGCCCGCGCTAGCGACAGTCTTCGGTCTCGGTGGCGCAGCGCGCCGATCATCGCGGCGGCAATGGTGCCAGTGCAGCGAGGTTCCGCGCACGATGGTTCGGACCAGCGAGTTTGGCGAAATCTCCGCGAATGACCACGATTCAGCAGACTCTCAAGCGCCTGGTCCTGGCTGGCAGCCGCCGCCGAACATTGCAGTTGGCAACGCCGAGTTAGGTGGCCCGTTTTAGCAGTTAGCCGTTACGACCTTAGATCCCAAGCTTCAATCGCTGCGACAGCCACCCGGTCATTCGACCAACATAGCCTGGCGCGTATCTCTGCAACGGGGGAATCGCCGAAACATGACCTTCGTGAGCCGTGTCGTACGCGTAAACTGATGATCGATCTTTGGTAAGATGATGATTGTGTAATCGGTGTTGCCCGCGCGATTGAGCGCTTCGACTAGGGTTTGAACATCGCGTGCGTCCGGCGCGCTCTTAACGACCTCGCCGTATATCGCCGACACAGGACACGTTACCTGCATCCCAGTACGGACGCGGGTCGAAGTCCAGCGGACTGCGCCATTGCTGTAGGGTCACAGCATCCGGTGGAAGTCTCGTCTCGGCGTAGCGTCCAACTCTCGAGGCGGCGAACCATCTACCGTCCATGCCGCGGCAATCTGCTTTTACGCAGCGGGGGGGGTAAAACACAAATGCCGCTGGCGGCGGATCGCCCGTTCGGTCAAAATCGTGGCATGAAGCTCAGACATCGACCGGAGGAGCTATCCTGGCACCGCGTACTGATTCCCGCGAGCGACCTGGCTAAACTCGGAGCGGGAGGACTGATGGACAACTTCGAGAAGGCGTATTGCGCTGCCGGAGCGCCGCAAGGAGTGGAGGTCTATCACAACGAAATTGACGGTGCGCACGTCTTTTTCTTCTCTCCACAGGCGTCCGCGATCGCAGCACACGTTGTGGAGCAGTTTGGTGGCAGACGTTGCATCGGCGAACCAGATGTGTCCGGGTGTCGTCGGGTAAAGGTATAGCAGCGCTTAGACCTCCGCGCTCGTTACCGTGGACCATCGAAGCGTCGTCTTCGCTGATCAGCACGCCGGATTATCGCACTCACCTCGGGAGAGCATCGGTGCACCGTTCGACCGCCTCACGCTTTCTGCAGGCCCTCTTCCTGGGAGGTTTCTGGTCCGCGATCGCAGCCGCGGCCGCACCCGTTTACGGGCCTGAACTGCAAGGCTTTCCCTATCCGCATCCTTTGCTCCATTTCAGCTTCATCTCTCAGGGTGAGTCCATGGAAATGGCGTATATGGACATCGCGCCAAAGGGGCAAGCCAACGACCGCACCATCGTGCTGATGCATGGAAAGAATTTTTGCGGCGCGACGTGGGAAGCGACGATCGGCGTGCTCAGTGACGCGGGCTACCGCGTCGTTGTACCAGACCAGATCGGTTTTTGTGCGTCGAGCAAACCGGAACATTACCAATACTCCTTTCAGCAGCTTGCCGCCAACACCGCAGCGTTGCTCACAACGTTGGGCGTAACGCATGCAACGCTGATCGGACACTCCACAGGCGGCATGCTTGCGACGCGCTATGCCCTGATGTACCCGAGCGCAGTAGACCAACTCGTCCTGGTCAACCCGATCGGCCTGGAAGATTGGAAGGCGCTCGGTGTTCCAAGCCGCACCGTGGACCAGTGGTATGAGCGCGAGCTAAAGCTGAACGCCGATGGCGTGCGTCAATACGAAACCGCAACTTACTACGTTGGGCACTGGAAGCCGGAGTACGAGCGCTGGGTCGATATGCTTGCAGGCCTGAATCAAGGTCCCGGCCATAAAGTGGTCGCTTGGAATTCAGCATTGATCTACGACATGATTTTCACCCAGCCCGTGGTCTACGAGTTTTCGCTCCTGAAAATGCCGACATTGTTGATGATCGGCAACGCTGACACGACTGCGATCGGAAGCGACATCGCCTCTCCCGAGGTAAAGTCGAGAATCGGCCGTTACGATGTACTCGGCAAGGAAGTCGTTAGGCTAATTCCACACGGCCAATTGATAGAGTTTCCCGGTTTGGGCCACGCTCCTCAAATTCAAGAGCCGAAGCAGTTTCACCAAGCACTGCTCGGTGCGCTGCTGCGATGATTGCCAACAGTCGGAACGTCCGCGCGGGGTGCGGCGGCGCAGAGAAACGAGGTGTAACTGGCGAACGGCTCGAACCGATGCGAGGTTAGCCCGTGCTCATACCTGTGCTGGCAATCCAGGACTTGCGTATTGCGTCGACCGCGTCACGAGTCAGCCACACAACAATGTTCCAATCCGCATCGATTAGCTCGATGATCGCTTGACGTGGCCCGCTTCTCCACGCCTCACTTGAGTAGAACGTTTCTTGCGACGAGCGTCGATCTTCAAGATTGTCATAGGCACGAATCAAGAGGTAGGCATCCCCATCGTGGGCGGATGGGCCGAAGGCGACTACTTCCGTTCCGTATGCGCGCAGCAACGGCATGCTTTGAGTGATAACCAAATCGTGAAATCTGGCCCCGCTCCCGGACTTGAGTTTGTACGAGCGGATTTCAACGAGACGGTGCATGGGCTTGAGCGGCCATGTTAAGGCGGATCCAAATTTGCGCAGTCAGCGCGAATTCTGAATAACGGCTTCGGTGCACGAGGCGGTAGGTCACTGCCAGGCGCGCCAGACCTACAGGCGGACAATCCGGCCCGCCGTGACCTCCCCTAGACTGGTGATCCCGAGCAGTGCCATGTCGCGATGAACCTCATCCGACAACAGTCGAATGGCGTAGCTGACGCCTTCCTCTCCGCCGATCGCCGCGGCGAAGCCGAAGGGGCGGCCCACAAAGACAAACTTGGCGCCGAGTGCCAGCGCCTTGAGCACGTCGGTACCGCGGCGCACGCCGCCATCCATCATGATGGGAATGTCCGGACAAGCTGCGACGATGTCGGGTAGAACCCGCAAAGGTGACACTGCCCCGTCAAGCTGGCGGCCGCCATGGTTTGACACAATGATGCCTTCTGCCCCCGCGTTCCTCGCGATGCGGGCGTCGCCGGCATCGAGAATGCCCTTGATAATGAGCCGCCCTTTCCAGATTCGGCGCATCATTTCAAAGTGCTCCCAGTTCAAGTGTCCACGGTCCGAGTAGTCGCGCAGGATGCTTGGGGAAATGATCGGCGCCCCGCGTGTCGCATAATTATTCTCGAAGTGCGGCATCCCATGACGAAGCAGCGTGCGAAAGAAGGTGTTGAAAAGCCATCGTGGACGGGTGATGCCGTCCCAGGCCAGGCGGGCAGTCGGCCGTAGTGGCGTGGAAAATCCCGCTCGAATGGTGCTCTCGTGATTGCCCGCTACCTGGCTGTCCACGGTCACCACCAGCGTTTCGAAGCCGGCACGAGCGACACGCTCGATTAGTTCCGTAATACGTGGAACGTCGCCGGGAAGGTAGGCCTGGAACCATGTCGGCTTGGCTTCCTTCGCCACATCCTCCATCGGTATAAGCGACGAACCGCTCATGATCATCGGGATATGCGCGGATAGCGCCGCCCGAGCCAAGGCGATGTCGCCACGATAGGCTGATAGCGCGCTGATGCCCAGGGGCGCGATTCCGAACGGAGAAGCATACGTGCGTCCGAACAGCGACGTCTGTTGCGAGCGCTTTGAAACGTCGATCAGCACTCGAGGCACGAATGCGAAATCGTCAAATGCGAGGCGGTTGTCGCGCAGCGAACGCTGGGTCTCGGCCGCGCCGGCGATGTAGCCAAAGACGGGGCGCGGCAGATGTTTGCGCGCCGCGGGCTCGAAATCGTCCAGACAAAGCACATGACGAAATCTAGGCGCCGTTGCCGTTCGTTGCGGTCGTTGCGCCGCGGTTGCGGGCGCGGCGTAGTTCGCCGTCGCGTCCGGGTATTTCGGGTTGTCGATTGTCATCTTATTCGCCGGGGGTCGCCGTTGCGCCAAGGCGCGTGGGCTAACGCAACAACTCGTACGTTCCCCCTCTTTCCAGCGCCCGCTTGTAGGCGGCGCGGCCATGGATGCGCTCGAGCCAGGCCATCAGTTTCGGACGGCTCTGGTCCAATCCGCCACGCGCGGCGGATGCCTCAACCACGAAACTCATCTGGATGTCGGCGGCGGTGAATGCTTCGCCTGCGAACCACGTGCTTTTCTCGAGTTCGCCCTCCATGAAATCCTGCTGCAGCTTGAGTTGCGGTTCAACGAACGCCTCCAATACCTTCCGCGATATTGCGCGCGTGACCGGGCGCACAAGGAACGGCGACTGACCCGGCAGCCTACCAAATATGAGCGAAAGCAAGAGCGGGGGCATCGCCGAACCCTCGGCGAAATGCAGCCAATAAATGTAACGCAGGCGATCGGACGTGCCCGGCGGCGGCATCAACCTTCCGCCGTCGTGGCGCTCGATCAAGTAGTCGATGATCGCGCCCGATTCGGCGACAGTGACCTCGTTGTCGGTAATGACGGGCGATTTTCCAAGAGGATGCACGGCCCGCAACGACGCGGGCGCACGCATGGTCTTCGGATCTCTCTCGTAGCGCCGAACCTCGTAGCGAGTGCCGAGTTCCTCCAGCAGCCACAGAACGCGCTGCGAACGGGAGTTATTCAAGTGGTGAACGGTGATCATGGAGAGCACGTTGCTCGTTGCCTACGCGTAGGCTACGCGGAGCGGCAGGCATCCTCGGCATCCGGGCCCCATTGCAGGCATAGTTTGGCATGGCTATGATGCCATGGGGCGCACCGGTCACACGATGGCGACCCTCAAAAGACAAGAAATCCCTGGCATAAGGAGGATTTTTCATGGCGCCCGTGTCGATTCGCGTTCTGATTGCATTCCTGCTCATCGCCGCAGGGCTCGTTGCGCCTGCCGCGGTCCTCGCCCAGCAGGCGCCTCCTGCCGCGCCGCCAGCCTGGCAACAGGGCCGGGCCACGGAGCAGTCGAGCTCGACCCTGCACCCGTTTGTACCTCAGATGACGGGTCGGCCTGCGAGCGAACTGCCGATCGACAAGCTCAAGGTGCCGGCGGGGTTCAAGGTGGAAGTCTGGGTCGACGGCGTTCCTGAAGCCCGCTCGCTTGCGCTTGGTGACAAAGGCACCGTTTTCGTGAGCAACCGCCTCGCAAAGAACGTTTATGCGATCGTCGATCATGGCGGCCAGCGCGAGGTCAAGGTTATCTTGAAAGGTCTCAACGCCCCAAACGGCATTGCCTTCGGCAAGGGCACACTCTACGTCGCCGAGCGAAATCGCATAACACGCTACGACGGCATCGAAGATCGACTCGACAATCCACCGGAGGGCAAAGTTGTTGTCGACGGCCTCGACCCGCAGACACAACCCGGGCATTTCTGGAAATTCCTCGCCCTCGGTCCCGACGGCAAGCTCTATTACAACGTTGGATCACCGCAGAACATCACGATGCCCGCCTATTTCCAGGCGACGATTTCGCGGGTCGATCCCCAGACAGGCGTTGTCGAGACCTACGCGCAGGGCGTACGCAATTCAGTGGGTTTTGACTGGCATCCACGAACCCAGGAGTTATGGTTTACCGACAATGGCCGCGACTGGATGGACGACGAAATTCCTGCGGACAAGCTCAATGTCGCGAAACACAAAGGCGAGAATTTCGGATTTCCTTATTGCCACCAGGGGGACACGCTGGACCCCGAATACGGCAAGAACCGGTCTTGCGCAGAGTTCACTCCGCCGGTGTTGAAACTCGGCGCGCACGTGGCGCCCCTGGGAATGCGCTTCTACACCGGCAAGATGTTCCCAGCGGAATACAAGGACAACATTTTCATAGCGCGGCACGGCTCCTGGGATCGCAGCGTCAAGCAGGGCTATGACGTGTTTCGCGTCGCCTTGGACGACACAGGCAAGGTCGTCAAAGCCGAGCCGTTCCTCACCGGCTTCCTCGTCGACGCCAAGGCCGATCCGCCGATGTGGGGCCGACCGGTCGACGTGCTGGTGATGAAGGATGGCGCACTGCTCGTCTCCGACGACTACAACGGCATCATTTACCGCGTCAGCTACAAATAGTGAGGTGCAGCCGCCCCGCAAGGGGAAGAGCGGCGGCGCTCTTTGCGCTGCCGCTCCTCTATTGGGTTGCCGCAGCGGGCGCGGACATCGAGATGGGGCGGCAAAAGGCCCAAGTCTGCCTCGCCTGTCACGGCCCGGCGGGGAACTCCACCAACCCCGTCATGCCTTCGCTAGCGGGCCAGCCGGCGCAGTTCATCGCCACGGAGCTATATCAGTTTCACGAGGGCAACCGCAAGGACCCACAGATGACGCCCATTGCGGCGAACCTCAGCAACGCCGACATGAACGATCTTGCGGCTTACTTCTCCGCCCAGAAATCCGCGCCGCCGCTGCACATAACCGACCCGGCCAATGCCGCCGTTGCGCCAAAACTCGCCCAGCAATTCAACTGCGTGCAATGTCACGGATCGGCCCTGCTCGGCCAGCAGCATATCCCGCGACTCGCCGGCCAGCAGTATGAGTATCTAAAAACACAACTGCACGGCTTCAAGGCACAGACCCGAGCTGACATTGACGGCAACATGACCATGGCCGCCCAAGCTTTGACGGACAAGGAAATCGACATACTGGCCGACTACCTTGCAGGACTCGGGGCTTCCTAGCTCATCGGCGCGGCTCTCGCCAACGCCTGGGCGCGGCCTAAGCCCATTTGCGATCTGGCAATGCTGAGGAGGAGAAATGGTGGATGACATTCGGATTCGACGTCTGCAGTCCCTCGGGGAACGCGAGATCGAAGGCTTGGGCAGCGTGCTCATTGACTGCGTGGAAGGTGGGGCGTCGATCAGCTTCATGCTCCCCATGACCCGCGCCAAGGCGCAGGCGTACTGGCAGGGCATCTCGGGCAGCGTGGCGCGCGGCGAACGCTTGCTACTCGTGGCCGAAGACGCAGCAGGAACGATCGTCGGTACGGTTCACGTGGTCCTGTATCAACCCGAAAATCAACCGCATCGAGGAGACCTGGCAAAGATGCTGGTACATCGGCGCGTACGCAGACGCGGTGTCGGGGCGGCGTTACTCTCCGCCGCTGAGAACGAGGCCCAAGGCGCGGGCAAGACGCTGCTGGTACTCGACACTGCCAGTGGTGACGCCGAACGCCTCTATGCGCGACAGGGCTGGCAGCGCTGTGGCGAAATTCCAAACTACGCGCTGTGGCCCGACGGCAGGCCCTGCGCGACCACCGTTTTTTTCAAAACCCTGCGAACCTGAGCTGACAGCACTCAAATGTTCCATCCATGTATCCCTGGTTGCGGCTGACGCGCGTCGGCCTGGGCCTCGTTGGCAAGCCCAAGGTCGACTTACTCGCCACCACACGCGTTTGTTTGCGCGTTTGGCCCAATGACCTGGACCTCAACGTCCACGTCAACAACGGCCGATATCTTGCGTTCGCCGACATTGGGCGCATGCATTGGTTTGTGCGTACCGGCGTGCTCAAAATCGCGCGACGGCACAAAGCCTTCCCCGTGATTGGCGACGCCATAGCCAAGTTTCGTCACGACCTAAGGCTCTTTCAGACTGTTGAAATCCTGACGCGGTTGATCGGCTGGGATCGCAAGTGGGGCTTTATCGAGCACCGCTTCATGCGCAAGGATCGGGTCATTGGCGTAGTGGCCATTCGAGGCGTCTTCAAGGGCCCGAGCGGCCCCGTCGATCCGGCGGTACTCTTGGCTGAACTCGCTCACATTGCGCCGTCCCCGGATCTGCCGGAGTGGGCCAATCGATTTCAGCAGAGCAGTGAGCTCTTAGGGGAACTGCTGCGCGAGGAAGAGCGCTCCGCGCGCGTGGACGCTCGAAGCGAATAAATGGCCTGCGACGAATCGGCGCGCTAAGCTCCGCCGGATGTTAGCTTCAATCACGCCCAATCGCCGTGGCGACCCCAATGAGCGACTGCACGACCACCAGGCGCGCGATCAGGATACTGACGACGCGCGGGAGCGGCTGAGCCCGGGCGAACCGGTGCCGGGTGCGTTTCCCGCGGCGTGGCGCCCCGGTGAAACGGCAAGAGGGGCAACCCGGCGCGCCGACTCGTGCGCTCCTCAGCGCACCCGACAATCACCGGTTCGACAGGCATCCCCAAGGTTGCCCGGCTCGCCTTGGGGCGTGCTCTCGAGCGCGAACGGCACGCCGAGGAGGCCGCGGCGGAAAGGCGATGCGAAGGCGCTACGCCTTATCCGCGGGCGCGACACCGATCATGCTGTCGCGGGTCACCAGTCGCGCCAACTCCGACTCGCTCCAGTCTTCGGTACCTTCCGGGCGCCGAGGGGCAACCAGGTAGCGCATATCGGCGGTGCTGTCGTGCACGCGGATCTTTACGTCGTCGGGAATCACGGTCCCGAACTCCGCCAGCACGGCGCGCGGCTCGCGCACCACGCGCGAGCGGTACATGCGACTTTTGTACCAGTCCGGTGGCAGCCCGAGCAAATTGCGCGGGTAGCACGAGCATAGCGTGCAGACGATTACATTGTGCACAGTCGCGGTATTCTCGACCACCACCAGCTTGAGCGGCCCCACATCGAGACCGATCTCCTCGGCGGCCTTGGCACCGTCGACAAGCATGCGCTCCTTGTACGCGGGGTCGAGCCATGCACGCGCGACCATCGATGCGCCGCGGCCGGCGTTGCGCCCGTCCATCTCCTCCACCTGGCGACGCACATCCTCGGCACTGACGATGCCCTTTTCGACGAGCAGTTCGCGTACAGCCGCCTCCAACGCGCGATAGTAGGTCAGCGTATCGTCCTGATCGGGGCGCGGTGGATTGCGGTGCACATGCGGGTGCTCCGGACCGTCGCTCATTGCGCTGTTTCCAGCCAGTGCTGATAGATCTCGACCTCAACGACATCGACGGATTGGCCACCATAGTCGGACCACACGTCGTGCTGAAGGAAGCGCACCCGGTAGAGCGGCTGCAGTGGCTCGCCCGGACGCGCGTAGGCGCGCTCCTCCGGATTGGGGAACGCACCGCAGAGTCGCTCGATCACGCCCTGCTTGCCGCGCACATAGTAAGGTGTGCGCACGTGCCCGATCGGATAGGCCTCGCGCACTCGGACTCGATCGCCCGGACGAAATCGAGGCGGCAGCGCATCAGCCACGTTGCGCCTCGCGGGCCCGGATGGTCTCGATCTTGCGGCCGAGTTCATCGACGCTGATCACGCCGCGCTCGAGCAGCGTCTCGGTGATCGCATGGATCCAGCGTTCGTAATAGCTCATCTTGTCGTAAGCCTCCGGTCCCAGGCTTTCGATATGGCGGCGCAGTTCGTCCACCGTGAGCAATCGCCGATCCTTGTGGTGGAGCAGCACCATCAGTGCATCGACGCGCTTCTCCCACAAGGCATAATCGTGCTCGGTGCGCTCGACCGGTCCTGCGGCGAGCCCACCCATGTCGTGGTGGCTGCGTGGAGAAACGGAATGGGTCATGAATAGGTCACGCCGCCGGAATGCCAACTTCCTTCAGTAACGCCTTGACGCCGTTCCAGCTGATCTGCACGCCGATACTCAACACGATGAACGCCGACAGGCGCACCACGACCATCATCCCCTGGTGTCCGATCCGTGCGGCGAAGGTCGTGGCATAGCGGTACGTTACCAGAATCGCGAGCGCGACAATGGCCGCCCCAATGCCTGCGGCCAGGAGCTGGATCAGCAGCCGATCGAGCGTGTGCCCGTGGTTGGCGCCGACGGCAATGGCCACCGCCATGACACCCGGGTCGACCGTCAGCGGCAGGGTCAGCGGATAGAACGCCCGCGCCATCGCGGCGGCCGAGGCCTTGCGTGGATCGTCCGGCACGTCAGCCGGTTTCTGCTCGTCGTTCAAGAGCTTCCAGCCAAGCGCGCAGACCACAGCGCCCCCTGCCACCTGAATGACGGCGACGGACAGTTCGAACAGGCGCAGGACGAACGATCCAAACAGCATGCACCCCAGCAACAGCACAAACGAGTAAAGCGCAATCACTCTCGCCAGGCCTTTGCGCGTCGCGTCATCGGCGCCGGCGGTCAGGCGCAGGAAGAATGGTGCATCGCCCGGCGGATTGACGACCGGAAGAATAGCACCGACGACCACGAGGATCGCGCCGAGAAGTTGCGTGAAGTCGGTCCAAACCATTTTTGCTGCCGGACAGCTTGTCGAGCGACGTTTTGATACAGGATACATCATGGGCAGGGCACCCTATCGGTCGGCGCGAATCGCGCCGTGTCCGCGGGCCGTGCACCGACTCCGATGCGGGAAGCTTGCTCAAGGGTCGAGCGCTTCCAATGGGCCGGTCGCCGACGCGGGGGACGCAAATCAGCTACCATCGCCGGCCGGGACCTTACCATGCAAGCCTTCCTCGTATCCGCCGGGGTGGTCGCTCTGGCCGAGATGGGCGACAAGACGCAGATCCTGTCGCTCATTCTAGCCGCGCGCTACCGAAAACCGGTTCCGATTATCCTCGGTGTATTCACGGCGACACTCGCCAATCATGCCGCGGCCGGTGGCATCGGCACATGGCTTGGCAGCGTGCTCGATCCTTCGCTGTTGAACTGGTTCGTTGTCGCCTCGTTCATCCTCATGGCCGGCTGGATACTCTGGCCCGACAAGTTCGGCGAAGAACAGGTAAGTCTGCCCAAGCGCGCCCTGGGTGTGTTCGGTACCACGGTGTTTGCGTTCTTTCTGGCCGAGATGGGGGATAAGACGCAGGTGGTCACCGTCGCCCTGGCCGCCCGTTTCCACGACTTCATCGGCGTCGTCAGCGGCACGACGCTGGGCATGATGCTCGCCAATATTCCGGTCATCTACCTGGGCAATCGCTTCGCGAACCGCATTCCCACCATGACTGTGCACATTGTGGCCGCGGTCATTTTCGTGGTCTTGGGGGGTTTGGCCCTGCGCAACGCACTGACCGGGGCGCCACTTGGGTAATGAACGCGCGGCGCGAGCGCCTCGCCCGCGCCGCGCGGCCCGAAGCGACAGGTACTTAGGGTAGATCCCGTTCCATGTCACGCTCCCAGACTGGTGCGCGAGAATCGATCTGGGCAGCCGTCGCCATGCTCTGGCTTGCGGGCAACGCGCTGCGACTGACGATCCTGGCAGTTCCACCGGTCATCGCCATGATTCGCGACGACTTCGCTTTGAGCGCGACCGAAGTGGGTCTGCTAAGCAGCATTCCCCCGGCGTTGTTTGCTATCGCCGCCTTGGCAGGCTCGCTGCTCGTCGCGCGTTTGGGCGTCCGGGGCGCTCTGGGCGGCGGGCTGGTACTCGTCGCCGCAGGTTCGGCTTGGCGCGGCCTGAGCGGAAGTTACGCGGCTCTTTTCGCAACCACTGTCATCATGTCGACCGGGGTTGCCATCATGCAGCCGATCATGCCCACCGCCGTGCGGCAATGGTTGCCGCGCCGCATCGGGTTGGGTACGGCGATCTACACCAACGGTCTGCTCGTCGGCGAAATTTTTCCGACCCTGCTGACGATTCCTTTCGTGTTAGCGCTGGTCGATGGAAGCTGGCGTTCGACGCTGGTATTCTGGTCACTGCCGGTCGCGGTGATCGCGATCTTGATCTATGGCTTCGCACCGCGCGCGCACAGCGAGGACGTGGCGACTGCCGGCTCGCCGCGCAAGTGGCTGCCCGACTGGCGCGCCGGGCTCGTGTGGCGGCTGGGCGTGCTGTTCTGTTGTATCAATGCCATCTACTTCACGGCCAACGCGTTCATTCCAATTTATCTTTCCAGCGCGGGTCGCCCGGATCTCATTGGCGGCGCGCTGGCCGCACTCAATTTCGGACAGCTTCCGGCATCGTTTCTGCTGTTGCTCTTTGCCGGCAAACTGGAACGCCGCGCATGGCCTTACATCGCCAGCGCCCTGCTCTCGCTGCTTTCGCTTTGCGGGCTCGTGTTGCAGGTCGGTACGGCAACGCCGATCTGGGCCGCGGTTCTCGGGTTTTCGGTCGCGGCAGCGTTGATCATGGGACTCACGCTGCCGCCGCTGCTTTGTCACCCGGACGACGTGGCCCGCACCTCGGCGGGCGTGTTCACCATCAGCTACGGCGGCGCCGTGGCCATCGCGGTTATGAGCGGCGTCGCGTGGGACGCGAGCGGAATTCCCGGGCTCGCATTCGTGCCCTTGGGCATATGCGCGTTCGGATTGACTGCGATGACATTCCTTCTGCGGGCGAAGAAGGAACTCGTCTGATAGCGCAAAATCTTATTTCCGCGAGCACGCGTGAATCGAGCGTGCCGCGCACAGCGCAACCGCCGGGATAAGCAGGTAGAATTCAGGCCCGCAGGCAAAGCCACCCCATGAGTCCACTGTTGCGCCCCTGGTTTCTCCTCCTCGCCTTGGCCCTGCTCAGTGGCTGTGCGTCGCGTCCAATCAATCCCCCGATCGCGGAGGTCGAACTCAACCAGGGTTATCGCT
>Ga0302326_10012980_pt1 | contig 17685 bp, 10 predicted proteins | sample Palsa_T0_3_FD_202264 | JGI IMG/M metagenome (GOLD analysis project Ga0302326, IMG submission 202264) | Peat permafrost microbial communities from Stordalen Mire near Abisko, Sweden - Palsa_T0_3 | ecosystem: Environmental > Terrestrial > Soil > Palsa > Peat permafrost | place: Sweden: Abisko... | reverse complement strand
GCGGCTGCGATACAGAGATAACTTGGATATTCAGCCGCTCGCGTAGGAGCTGCTTGTACCGTCGTGACTCGGACTGATTGCGTGCAAACCGCGATGTATGAAAGACGAGCACTACATCGAACATGCCCTTGGCGGCATCCGACATGAGCCGCTGAAACTCGGGGCGAGCCTCGGACTTACGCCACGCAGAGTGCAGGTCACAATACTCACCGATTATCTCGATGCCGTTCTCCTGTGCCCAATCGTAAATCTTCTTACGCTGCGCGCCGGGGGAGAATCCCTCACCCTGCTCCTCGCTTGACTCACGAATGTAGGCGGCACCGCGCTTAGCCACGATCGCCTCCAGTTGGGTCGCTATATCTCCCGCGACGTAGCCACCAATCTGCAAACCAGTTGGCGAAGGCGTCAAGATCGCGGACGCTATCGCGGTATGTTGATCCTGCATGGGAGTCACTACCTCCTGTGTCGGGCCGGGGGCGTTCCAGCGCGCCCCGGCCACTTTGCTTGGATACGGACATTGTATCTCGGACGGGAGCCAGCCGCGACCCACGCCGCGCGAGCCGTCCCCCGCCGTTCTGTGTCGGTCGCGCCGCCCTTTGATCCCGCTTGTTTGCGTGCTCATGGCTCATTAGAGGCGCCTCCTGTTCGGTTTCGCCCAGTGCTTGATCCGGGCTCTCGCGATCGGGGCATAGGCGGCTTCGCGCTCGATCCCGAGGAAGCGGGCGCCCTCCAGCACGGCGGCGGCGCCAGTGCTCCCGCTGCCCGCGAAAGGGTCCAGCACGATCGCCGCGTGTCCTGCATCGCGGAGCGGCGGGGTGAGTAGCCGCACGAGCCAGCGCATGAGGTCTATTGGCTTTACCGTTGGGTGGATGTTCGCTACCGGGTTGCTCTCGGCTCGCGCTTCCCACTGGGCACCAATCTTGAATGTCTGCTTAGCGTGGCGGGGTAGGAGTTCGCATCCGGCGTCTCGCTCACGACGGGTGGGCTTGGCGCAGTAGAAAAACCTGTGCCGGGTGCCCAGGAGTTCCACGGGGCAATCGCGTTCACAGCGGTTCCGGGTGCAACGCGGGCTATGGGAGAGGAGGAGGTTTGTCGGCCATCGACCCTGCCGACGATGGTTCCTCCCTGTGTCGGAGCAGGACTCATCGCCGCTAACTATGCGGCCAGCGTTAATATTCAACGCACCCGTGCCGTGGGTGGATAGGTTCGATTCAAGGGTGCCTGCGAGTGGCTTACGTGCGAGCAGGATCGGTTCTACTGCGGGTTTAAGCCCAGTGGCAAGACCACCCTTGAGAGGGCGGGCGCCCGGATACCCGTTGCCGTGCAACCAAACGAGCAGGTCGCGCAGCTCAAACCCAGCATCTTCCAGACCGCACGCAAGAAGGTGAGCGGTTCGGGTAGCGCAGAACGCAGCCAAGTGGCCGCCAGGCTTGAGTACTCGAAAGCATTGGCTTGCCCATGCTGCACAGAACCCTTGGAAGGCGACTCGTGGATGTGTCCGCGAACGTATCCGAGTCGATGGTCGCATAGGATCGAGTCGGCGGGGTGAATCCCAGCTCATGTCGCTGATGCTGATTCCGTAAGGTGGGTCAGTGATTACAGCGTCGATGCTTGCGGCGTCCAGCCTCGGCATTAGCGCGAGGCAGTCGGCGCTCCTGATTTCCCATCGGCGGTGCGTGCGCAATGGTGGGGTCATATTTACCTTTCGTTACTCGATCGTGCTTCTCCGAGCCAGTTCATTTTGCGCTCGGGCTTGTCGGCGGTGATGAAGATAGGGGCGAACGGACCTCGTGCGGTGAGGTCGGCGAGGGCGACGAATGACACGGGGATGGCGATGCGGTGGTCCTTGCCAGGGTCTGACTCATACAACGCGAGGGTGCGTGCTATGCGCTGCTGGATACGCCGCTCGGATTGGTCGGCGAGCACGATCAGCAGGTGCGGCCAAGAGCGGTAGTAGCGACGCCACAGCGGCTCGGCCGGGGCGTTGGGAGCGACGCCGGACGCGGGCGTGTAGTAGCGAAGCCGGGTGTAGCGGGCGATCTTTGCGGCTAGCTGCTCGGCGGGGCGCGCGGTGCCTCGGTCAAGCTCGATGAACCGCTGGTGCAGCACGAGCGCCCCGTCATCCGTGGCTTGCAGGTAGGTGAGCAGCGCGTCAGCGACCACGAGCTGCGGCTGTTTGCGTGCGCTCCCGGCCGATATTGGGTGTGCTATCTCATGTCGCCAGGAGTCCGGGCCGCACTCGTCTCCCAGCTCGCGCGCCGCGTGGGTGAACGCGATACCGACATCGTTGACGGCGATGGTGTGCGCCCGTAGGAGCCCTTCCGCTTGTGCTGGTGTAGTGACTCGTCGGCGCTGCTCGGCCCGTGGCCCGGCAGTTTCTACTGCATCGGCGCCAGCGTCGGTCACGAACCACAGCGAGAGCGTGCCCGGTCCCTGCACACGATCAACGAGCCCGCGTGCCCGGAGTCCTTCGAGGACGCGGCGGGTCCATCGCGGCCGTGATCGTGGGGTGTAGAGCGCGTGGAGCTGAGTGGTGGTCAGTAGCCGGTGCTGATAGAGCCCGGCGAGCATCGCGGGCGCCACGCCCGGCAACGCACGGTGACTGGCAGCGTTGGGGCTCACTGCTCGCCGTCCCTGGTCCGTGGTTGGGACACGGGGATGCTAAGCGGCGCGGAGTGTCGCCTCCCCGGCTCGGCGCAGTCAGCGCTCGCGCTCGGGGTGTCGTCACACGCCGGCCCCCGCACTCGACGGGTTGCAGGGGCGCTCCACGGCCGATCAGGGTCGGCGCCCGAGTCCTGTTTGCGTCCTTGCTTGGTTTCTAGGTGTTCGCGTATCCGCTGATCGAGGGTGTCTAGTTGGGTGATCGTCTCGGTGGCGTCTGCGCGGCCGGATGCCGTGTCGATCGCGGGCTGTATGTTTGCCACCCTGTCGGGGTGGTAGCTGGTGGCGTAGGTGTCCTCGATCGACTCGCCGCCGAACATGAACGGGCTAGTGAGGGCGCCCTTGTGTGTCACCTGGGCGATGAACTGCCAGCGCGGTAGGCCGGTGATCGCGCTCGCGGGCGGGTCCGCTCCCCACTCCCGCGCGATCAAGCCAGCGGCGTGAGCATCGAGCGCGGTTGTGATGAGGTGGCTGCGGTTGGTTGTGAGCGCGTTTAGCGTTTGCTTGGTTAGCCGCTCGGGGTTCTGGTTGAGCAGCGTCGCACGGACGCCGTACTTCGCGGTTTGCTCGAGGAGGGCGGCGAGGTTGCCGCCTGCGGCACCGTCATAGGTCTGGACCTCATCGAGGAACAGGTGGAATGGTGGGCGCTGCTCTGGTGTGACGTTCGCGCGGCCCTTTGCGGCGTGGAGCATGTCGAACACGAGTAGACAGGCGACGAGCTTGTCCTTGGCGCCCCCGGCGCCGGGGCACGCGAGCACGATCTTGCGTTCGTCCATCGCGCGGCGAATGTCATAGCTCGAGGTTTGCGAGCCGAGCAGCGCCGCGAGCTGTGTGGATGACCGCAGGCGGTCGATCAGGTTCGTTACAGGTGTGATCGCCTCCTCGGACAGGCGGGGGAACCGCTCAGCGAAGAACTGCCGGCGTGCGGGTGAGAGATAGGGGAGCGCGGCGGCGAGCCAGTCGGGATTACCAAGCAGCGTCGGCATTTGGAAGATCGTCGGCTGCAGCCCATCGGGCAGCACCTTGGCTAGCTCGATCAGTGCGCCAGCTGCCTGTGTCGTGAGGGTAAGCGCGCGGTTGTTGCGCTCCCCCCACTGCAACGCGCTCGCGAAGCTGTCCACGATCGCCTCGACTCTGCGCTCGGCGGCCTCGGGGTCAAGGCCACGCGCGGCGAACAAGTTCCAGCCGGGTTGCCCGTCGCGGCTGCGTGGCCCGACTAGATCGAGTTCGATGACCCGCGCGGCGATCTCGGGCTCTGTGAGGCACGCCTTCACGCGCTTTACCGCGTCGAGGTGAGGGTCGAGGATCAGCCCGCCGTGCCCGGAGCGGACGATGTGCAGGAATTGGTTTAGCGCTAGCTCGGTCTTACCCCACCGCGACCGCCCCGCGACATAGCTAAAGAATGAGTCCTCCGCGCGCAGGCCGGCAAGGAGCAGCGACCGAAATGAGTTCTAGAGCCGTGACGATAGAGCTTTCCGCGGCGCAAGTGGGTGAGGTGGTTCGCGCTACCTCCGACACCGGCGACATCGCGGCGCTGCGCGCCCAGCTTATCGATATGCACGCGGCACTTGCGGGCGATCTCGAGCGGATGCGTGACTCCCGCATGTCGGGCTCGTTACTAGTTGGGCTCGTGGTCCTCGCGTCGTTCCCGCCGGACGGAAGCCAGGTGCGTATCTCGGAGCTAGCACGAACCCTCAGTATGAACCCGAGCACACTCCGGCGCTATGTCTTGACGTTGGCGTCGGTCGGGCTGTTGGGACGTGATCCGCGGACCCGAGGCTTCAGGCTTACATAATGAGTCACTCTGCTCCACCCGAACGGTGGGAGAAGCGTCCGGGTACCAGCTAAATGTCGGGAGTTGGCTCACGTGCGCAACACGTCGCTCTCGGCGCTGATAGGCCAGAGCGTGACGCATTTCTCTTGGCGTTCGGCGAAAGACTCAGATCGCGACGGGCGGCGGCCGGCTTATCCCAGGCGGTCCTTGCGGGTCGCTGCTTCATTCCTCCCGCGCTTGTCTCGAGCGTCGAGCGGGGAAGGAATGCGGTGCCAAATATCGTTGTTCTGGCGAGACTCGCGCAGGCGACCGGCGTTACCCTCCTGGACCTAGTTGACGGCTTGGCCGTGCCAACTCGTCAGCCCACCCGGAGAGAACTGCTTGCGCTGATCGAGGGCCAGCCAGGAGTGAACACGCGCGAGCTGGCGCACATGACATGCTTGCCTTTCCAGTACGTCCAAGAGGACGCTCGTTACATGTTGTACTTTGGAGAGATTCGCAGGGAGAGCGGTGGCTGGCAACCGGCGTCGGTGCGGCGGATTGGTGAGTACCGATGACCCCCACGCCAGTGGCCCCGCACCGATCTTTCTCCGCGAGAGGGGAAGCCCAGTCAGACGTCAGCCGGCGCGTGACTGAGAGTGACGAGCGCGCCGGTCGCAATCGGTTGCTTCGACCTGCAAATGAGTCCCAGCTTGACGGGCAGGCTGGGGGAGGACCGCGACGCTCGTGTGCTCCCCCGAGACGTGCAGCGCGCTGGTGGTGAGGATGCTGTTGTGGCGCACGTCCCGAGAGTCCTCGGGCGTTCGAGCGAGATCGCTCCGGCAATCGGAGTCCTGATGGTGGCGTACTCCATGCTATCCGCCAAAAACGATCCTCAAGCGCGCGTGCGTCCGCCGGGAAAACGCGGGAATGCCTGAGATCGTCTCCGTCGCTGTCGTGGTTGGCCGCTTTGAGGCCCTCGTGGGGCGTGGTCTGGTCAATGTGCTCGGCACGGATCCGCGTCTTCGGGTTCTCGACAGTGATCTTGAGGAAGCGGCGCTCGAGCGAGTCATCGCGCAACAGCGGCCACAGGTCGCGATCCTGGGTGAGGAAGTCGACTACACCCTACTTACGCGGTTGACGACGAGCCAGTCGCTGACGGGAGTTCTCGTTCTCGCGCACGCCCCCGGGCGCCTTTGCGGAACGATGTTGCTCGATATCGGCGTATCGTGCCTGCCGCGGAATGCCTCAGATTCAGACCTTCTCACGACTGTTCAGCTCGCGGCGCATGGGAAGCCAACGTTCCTATGTACTGACGGAACCCGCATCGAGCCCGGTACGAGTCGCCTCACATCACGCGAGACGGAGGTACTTGAGCTCCTTGCTCGACACTACACCAATGCAGCCATCGCGGGTGCGTTGCAAATAAGTATCGAAACGGTGCGCACGCACGTGCGCAGCGTCCTACAAAAGTACAATGTCCAGAGCAGGCGCGACCTGGCTGGAGTACGCGCTCCTACCCGGACTACTAAGATCGGTAGATAGGCTTGTTGACGCGCGGCTCTTATAGTCACTCCCCCAAACCCACCGAAAGATACGCAGGTATGGGGGATAGACAAGCCGGCCCGCCCACAGTAGCGTCAGCCGCAACTGTTCTATTGATCGGTCGGGGCTGGAGGCCTGGGCGTTCTCGAACTTGGGGGCAACGAATGCGTATGGTTCTGTCGCGTCTTGCGATCGGTGTGCTGGCCCCGCTTGGTCTAGTCTGCTGGGCGGCGAGTGTATCGGAAGCTGCGTCGGCGACGAAAGGGGATGCGTCGAGTGCGCTGGTCGTGCCGGCGGTGCAGCGGTCGGCTTACGTTTCGTCGAGTGGGCTGCTGATGGCCTCGCTGGGTGCTAAGCCGCTTGGCGGCGCAGCACCTGTGGAAGCTGTTGAAGCTGTGGGTGAAACACCGGGATCTGAAGTTCATGGAGCGGTGGTGGGGGAACCTGGTCCCGTGCCGGCGACTGTGCGGGGGCCTGGTGCGTCCTTTTCACTGCAGGCGCCGTTCTCAGCCCGGCCACCATTGTCTGCGGCGCAGCTAGAGGCAGACACGGTGTCTCGGGGCGTGTATGAGGGTGTCTCAGGCGGGGAAGCAGTGGCGTTGGCCGAACGGGTGTGGGGAGTGGAGCATCCGTCTTGGAGTCCGCCGGCCAGTGAAGCGGGAGCTCGCGTCCTGGGTTATCCCAGTCCTTTTACTGCTGCCGAAGAAACGTCGCGGGGGATGCGGACTTTGGAGCAGTCGAACACGCCTCTGCGCGTCGAAAATAGTTCAGGTGTCCTTAGCGCGGTGTCGCTGAAGCTCCGCGAAGTTGAAGGAGCGTTCGTGCCGATGAACCCGGTGGTTCCTATCTCGATCAGTCGGTCTGTGGCTGGTGGGGTGTCCTTGCCTGGTGGCGTTACGATGGCTCCGCTTGACGCGTCCGCGACGGCTTCGCCTGCTCTCGTTGGCAACCGTGTGGTGTGGCCAGGAACCGCCACAGACACTGATTTCATGGCGGAACCGTTGCCGGCTGGCGTGGAGACGTCGTGGCAGTTGCGCTCCGAACAGAGCAGTCCGAGTAACGCGCTGGTATTTCATCTTGCACCGACGGAGTCGTTGCAGATGAGCGCGATTGTGCAGGGTGGTGTCGAAGTCGTCCGTGAAGGTCAGCCGGTCGTCATGGTCATGCCCGTTAGGGCTGAGCAGGCGAATGGCGAATCGCTGCCGGCTTCATACAGCCTTAGTGGCGATGTGCTGACGACGCATGTAGATCTCGAAGGGCCTGTGGATTTCCCGGTTCTCGTTGACCCGGTCGCCTATGGCTGGTACGGGGAAGCCGCTGGCGATAATGCGTGGCAGAACTGGAAGACGTACAGCACCTGCGGCGGCTGCTTTGGCTTTCCCGAGTACTCGAACCTGATTCAGGCCGGCGCCGAATACACGTGGCCGGCCGGCAACTATGGCGAATGGTTCCTGCCGACGCCAGTGGGCGGCGCCGCGCGGATTACTAGGGTTGACGTCGACGGGCTCATTCATGGGGAGGAAAACCAGTCGACCCTCAACATCGGGATCTATGGCGATAACGGTAAAGGAATCTGGACGACCAATGGGTACGGCGGCGCGATGGGCGAACAGCCATTGCGCACCAACTCCGGTTACGGCGGTAGCCCAATGGCGATATGCGCGGAAACGGGTGGCGGGACGGATGGTGGTGAACGTCCTCTTTGTGCCGAATGCAAACGTGAAGAAGCGGGCAAATGTGTGGAAGCGTGGGGTGGCACCGGCTTTTGGATCGGCGATTATTTGGACGAACCGCGAAACGAGTTCAACTGGGTTTCGATATCGGGCGCTACAGTCCGCTTCGTACAGACCGCACCGCCTAGCGCTGAATTGGAAGAAGGCTACCGGCCTCCGGAACGGTGGTTCAATAGTCAACGCGAACCACACTATGTCCGGGCAAAGGGCGAAGACAAGGGCTTGGGCGTCTCATCCGTTGGCATCGACTATGAAGAAGCCGGCAAGGCAATGTCAGTGCCGTATGGAAGCAAACTATTGCCCGGGTCGGAAGCTTACTCGCCGCCGTGTAGCGATCCATATTGTGGTGAATGGGCGAAGAGTGCGGCGTGGAGCCTTTCAGGGCTTGGAACAGGAGCATGGACGGTGGGCGGGTGGGCGCATAATGCTGCCTATCTTGAAACGGAGAAGGACTATCCGGTCTATGTCGATAACACGCCGCCGGCTATAGAAACGCCGTCGTGGAAGGGTGCGACGTTTGGCGAAGGCCCCCACGAGCTCACCTTTGCGGTCACCGACGGCAGCGTCGCACACCCGCAGTCAGGAGTGCATTGGGTCGCGCTCTCTATCGACGGAACCCGCAAGGAACTCGTGACGACCAAATGCCCGGAACCCAAAGGTGATCCCGAAGCCGCCTGCTTTAGCTTGAGTGGCAGTTGGACGTTCAGTGGCGAAGGTCTTTCGCCCGGGAAACATACGGTGACGCTCGAATCGGAAGATTGGGCTGGTAATAAGAGCAGCACACCCTTTGAAATAACGATTGAGCAGGGCGCTAACCAGTTGCAACAGCTCGGTCCAGGCACACTGAATCTGCTCAGCGGTGACTACAGCGTTTCCGCCACCGATGCGTCTGTTTCGACCGGCGCCGCCAGCCTCTCGGTTGCGCGCACATACAAGACCCAAACCCCGGGCACCCTCTCGGGGCCATTGGGGCCGGGCTGGACGTTGTCAACGCCGGACGCGTCCGCGGCCGGCCAGTGGCAAAGTCTTGAACCGCTGGAAAATGGAAGCGTGCAGGCTGTCGTCACGACCGGGCAGAAGGCGATGTTTGAACCGGCGAAAGGTGGCGGCTACACGGCATCCGTTGGTTACCAGACTTACACGCTCACGGAGCCATCGACGAGCCCTGTGAGATATCGGATCGCCGATTCCAGCGGCGACTACACGGAATTCGAAAAGCCCGCCGGGGCCAGCAGCTTCATGCCCACGAAAGTCGGCCAGGCCATCCAAGAGGGCGGCCTCAACGGCGTCACATACCTACTTACGAACGGCGAGACGAGCCAGATCATCGGGCCACAACCGGCGGGAGTGACGACGTCGTGTGTCGAAAAGCCGCTGGAAACGAAGGGGTGCCGCTCGCTCACGCTGAATTATGACAAGAAAGCGACCACTGCCGGTGAAAGCGAAAGCGAATGGGGCGGCTACGAAGGGCATCTGGAAAGTGTGAGCTTCACAGCTTACGATCCTGCGAAGGAAAAAATAACGACAACCACTGTGGCTGATTACGTCTACGATAAACAGGGGCGCCTACGCGAGGAGTGGGATCCGCAGGTGGAACCGACGCCACTAAAGACGATCTACGGCTACGACGCACGCGGAGATCTGACGGCAGTCACCTCTCCCGGTGAGGAGCCGTATCTCCTCGAGTACGGAACGGTCGCCAACGCGCAGGGCAGCGACTGGTTGCTATCGCTAACGCGCCCAGGCGAAAAAGTCGCCGCGGGCGACGGCAGTAGCCCGACGAATACAAAAGTGCCGACGCTTTCAACCACACACCCAGTCGTAGGCACGACCCTGGAAGTAAAGAGCGAAGGAACATGGAGCAACACCCCGCTTGCCTACAGCTACCAGTGGGAGGACTGCAACGGCAGCGGGACCGAATGCAGCCCAATCCCCGGCGCCACCAACCAGAGCTATACGCCACAGGAAAGAGACGGTGGGCACACGCTCCTCGCTCAGGTCTACGCACAAAACGCGTATGGCACGACCGCGGCTGCGACGGCGGCGAGCTCTGTGGTCCCCCAGGGGTCGACGAGCAACGATCCGATCCCGCCCGCGCCGAAACCGGGCGCCAGCGCGATCACGACTGTCGAGTACGGCGTACCGGTATCGGGTGGTGGCGCACCGTACAAAATGGGAGCGAGCGAAGTCTCGGCATGGGGACAGCAAGATACCCCGGGCGCAGCTACCGCGATCTTCCCCGCCGATGAACCCCAAGGGTGGCCAGCTAGCCACTACACCCGTGCGACGGTCTTCTACTTCGACGCGGTCGGTAGGCGCGTCAACGTCGCCTCCCCGGGAGAAGCGATCTCAATGACCGAATACGAATTGTGGGGCAACGTCGATCGGACGCTGACGCCCGGCAACCGTAAGCGTGTCGTGGAACTTGGGTCATCGAGCGCCAGCGAATACGAGACGCGCGAGATCCACAGCAGCGACGGCACGGAGCTGCTCGAATCTTACGGCCCGGTGCACGAAGTCAAGCTCGCGAACGGAAAACTCGTGCACGCCGAGGCACACGCCGTGAACTCCTACGAAGAAGGCGCCCCGGAAGGCGGACCGTACCGGCTCGTAACCAAGTCCACCGAAGGCGCCGCGATCATCAGCGGCGGCGAAGGCGAAGCCGACCAACGTACGATCAAGACTCACTACTCAGGCCAAAGCGACCTCGGCTGGTATCTGCACAAGCCGACCTCGGTGACGGTCGAAGAGCAGCAAGGCAAGACCACCACACGCACCAACGTCTACAGCGCCAACACAGGCGACTTGACCGAAACGACCGGGCCCGAAGGAGCAAACGAACACCGCCCGCCCCTATACAGCTCACAGTTCGCGAGCCTCGGCTCGGGGGCGGGCCAGCTCAAAGGCGCGAACGCCCTGGCCCTCGATGAAAGCGGCGATGTCTGGGTCGCCGACGCCGCGAACCACAGAATCGATGAGTTCTCCACGACACGCAGCTTCCTGAAGGCTGTCGGATGGGGGGTCAAGGACGGCAAATCAGAACTCGAGACGTGCACCACGAGCTGCAAAACCGGGCTATCGGGTGCAGGCGCTGGCGAGTTCGCTGAACCGCAAGGAATCACGTTCGATGAATCAAACGGCGATCTCTATATCAGCGATGCCGCCGACGAGCGTATCGACGTGTACTCGACCGCCGGGGCATTCGTGAAGGCCTTCGGCTGGGGTGTCGCCGACGGCAAAGCAGAACTGGAGACATGCACCACCAGCTGCCGCGCAGGCACCGCTGGCGCCGGCAAAGGTCAGTTGAGCTCACCCCACGGCCTCACAGCGGACACGAATGGGAACATCTGGGTCGCCGATGACACCAATAGCCGTCTAGAGAAGTTCTCGGCCGAAGGCGCTTACATCGCGGCATACGGCCAGGAAGGCAAAGGCAACGGGGAATTCACGGGTATCGGTGACGCTGTCTACTGCAAGGGAGACATCTACGCCACAGATATCGGGGGCGAGCGCGTCGAGGAGTTCAGCACCGCCGGCAAATTCGTCACGAAATTCGGCGGATCAGGCGAAGAAAACGGACAGTTCAAGCACATCGGGCGCCTTGGCTGCGTCAGCCACACCAACGAACTATACGTATCTGACGAAGGCACCGACCGCGTCGACATCTTTACGTTGGGCGGAGAATTCATCGCGGCATTCGGGTCGGCCGGAAGCGAACCGGGCGAGCTCAACACACCGACAGGTCTCGCCATCACCAGCTCAGGGGCCGTCCTCACCAACGACAGCAGCAACGGACGCATCGAGACCTGGACTCAGCCCAACCCGGCCGCGAAAGCGAGCCAAGCCACCTACTACACAACCGCCACGAACACAAAATATCCGGAATGCGGAGGGCATCCGGAGTGGGCCGGCCTACTCTGCCAGACCCGCCCCGCCGCTCAACCGGGAGACACCCTCCCCGAACTCCCAGTCACGACGACCACCTACAACGTCTGGGACGACCCGTCAGTCGTCACGCAAACAAGCGCCGCCGCTACGCGCACGACGACGACCACCTACGACAGCGCGGGAAGGGTCAAGGAAGTCGCCGTCAGCTCGACCACCGGAAAGTCGGTGCCACCCGTCGTCTACGAATACAGTGCGCTAACCGGGATGGCGACCAAGCAAAGTACCACCAGCGAAGGCCACACCAAGTCGCTGACCAGCACCTACAACAAGCTCGGAGAGCTGCTCGAATACACCGACGCGAGCGGCACCACGTCCAAATACAAATATGACGTCGACGGCCGCGTGAGCTCGCTCTTCGACGGGAAGGGCGAACAGACGTACACCTATAGCCCGACCACTGGCCAGCTCAGCACGCTGAAAGACTCTGCCGCAGGGACCTTCAGCGCCACATACAACGCCGAAGGCGCCCTGGAAACCCAAACCTACCCCAATGCGATGGAGGCGACCTACACCTACGACACGGCCGGTCAAGCGACATCACTTGTGTACAAGAAAGGCTCGACCGTCTGGTACTCCGACGTGGTCATCCCATCGATCCACGGGCAGTGGCTCACTCAAGAAACGACGCTCGGTACAGACAGCTACACATACGATGAAGCGGGCCGCCTCGTCGAAGCACGCGAAGAATCACACGAAAAAGGCTGCACGACCGATCTCTACACCTATGACGAAGGCTCCAGCCGCACCAGCGAAACGACACGCGCCCCGACGAGCGAAGGAAAGTGCGCAGCCACAGGGGGGACAAGCACAGACCACGCCTACGACACAGCCGAGCGACTAGATGACGCCGACGCAGAATACGAACCCTTGGGCGCCGCCACCGACCTTCCCGCGGACGACACCGGCGGCCATCTGCTTGAAAGTAGCTACTACTCAAACGGTAGCCTTTACCAGCAAACGCAGAATGGCCAAACCAACACTTACGTGCTCGACCCGGCTGGCCGCGAGCTTGAAACTACCGACGCGACGATCTCGTCGTCGACGACGGCCGTCGACCACTATGACTCGAGCGGGTCCAACCCGGCGTGGACCGAAGGCGCAAGCGGGACCTTCAGCCGCAACATCGGCGGAATCAACGGCAGTCTCTGCGCCATCGAGACAGGCGCCACAGCAGTGACCATCGAGATCGCGAACCTTCACGGCGACATCATCGGAACGGCACCCGACAGCAGCGAAACAAAAACGCCCACGCTAACCAGCGAACCAACCGCCTTCGGAGTACCTACCACGGCAGGATCATCGTCATACAAATGGCTCGGCGCCGGAGGCCTGAAAACCGAACTCGAATCAGGCGTCGCGAGCAACACAAATGGCTCCTACGTACCGCAGCTCGGCATCCACCTCCTCCCGGAAGCAGCCAACCCAAGCGCCCTTCAAGACCCCGTCAACGAATATCTCAACAACACCAAAGAAGCAGAGCCAATCGGCGAAACCAACGCCACAAGCCCAGGCGCAATAGAACCCGTCTTTGTACCCGAAGCTGTCCTCAATGAATTCTGGGAACACCCCCCATGGGACAAGCCGCCCGTCAACGTGCTCAGCCACGTGATCGAAGAAGAGTCCATAAACGGAACCGGAGGGGATTCTGCTGGCGAGGCCGCCGCCTTCGACCATACGTGGTCCGTTCAGCCGTGGGTCGCCAGTGCCCTAGGTGAAGCCATTACGGTCGACGGCTCCGACATCGGGCAGTATGCGCTGGGACTAGTGGCGTTTCCAGCGTGGCTACATAAAGCGCTAGATGCAATGACGGGTGGCCAACTCGAAACGTATGCTGGAGAGCTCATGTATGCCGGTGACGAGGCGGCAGCGGGTACTCTCGTCGACATCAATGTATGGGGTTCACTGCGAATGGGTTTCCACATTGATGTCTCCTACTGGGTCGAGCGTGAGGAGTAGGCAACCCGGCTTGGGCTAGGTGGTAGGCTCCCGATGATGCTCTCACGTTGTGAACAGGTGCCCTCGCAGTGAGCAGGTTTCAGCGCGCAATCGGGGCGATCGTCTCGCTAGGCTTGGCGGACGCTCCGGGTGATGACCGTTTGATATACCGAAAAGCTCTCAGCGTGGCATGCACTGAGAAGAGCGACGAGGAAGCTGTGGAACATTTGCAGAGCATTGTCGCCTTGAGCGAGCGGACGGCGCGTGCGGCACTTAGGCTCCTCGCGAGCAAACGAGACAGCTACGAGACGGATCGCGCCTACCGGGTGCTTGAGGCGGCCATCGCTCGTGCGCCCGTCGGGGCGCCACCTATCGAGCTGAGAGAATTATTCGCGCGCGAAGAGGCGCTAGGCAGACTGCCCGTCAGCGCGGCGGTGGAGAGACTGATAGAACTGGAGCCGCGACTAGAATGCCTTTGGCCGAGCGGGGTACCCAATAAGAAAGATGCAGCACCTAAGAATGCGTCGCACCCACTTGCGAAGCAATTGTTGGGCCCAGGCGTTGAGAACCCAGACCCGGTTGTACGGTCGAATCTGGCGCTTAGCATCGCGTCACATCTATTGGCTCTCGAAGAGCAAGGCGTAGAGCCGGCAGACCTTGTGACTTCATATTTCGCTGCGCATCGAAAACGTGTAGTAAGGAGACTTGTCTAGATCGGTACCGGTCGGCGGGGTCAGGGCAGCCATCGGGTACGATTGGCGCTGCGGGATGGGCAGGAGATCTCGTCCGGCGTGCTCGGTACTGCCTGTCGCACTCGGCACACCCGTTTTCGGTGTTACCGGAGTGGACTCGGATGGCCGCGTGCTCCGGGACGCTCGCCTTGGTGCGACGGCCCGGAGCCTGCTACGCCAACTCGGCGTGCACGACCACGACGCAGCCGGCATCGCCTCCAGCGTCTCCTATGTTCGCCGGACGAGACGGGCGGCGGACCAGCGCGGTTCGAGGTGCCAAGAGGTGCTGAGAGCCAGGCTCGCTGCTCGCGCTCGCGTTCCTTGCGGCCCGTCGCGCCTGCGCAAGGAAGCGTTGAAGTTCGAGAGAGTGGCATACAGCGGGTCTCGCCCGGCACGAAGCCTTGGCATCGGCCCGATAAGGGGACCGCAAATAGATCGCAGATGGCCCGAAAACCGCATTGAAAAGCCAACTCTAACCGTTCGCCCCGACCGGTTCAGAACCGGAGACTCCCGAAGGCGACGTTGGCCAAACGCCTCCTAGAGTCGGCATTCAACCTGGGGTGTCAGGAGCAGGTTCGACCCCCGTCGCTCCCGCTTTTGTCACCCCGCATTTCGGGGCGGGTTCTAAATCTGGCCTCGCTTGCCGGCCAACCGTGGGCGGCGCTTGGCGGCGACGATGTGTCGGGAGCAGACGTGCTCAGCTCACGGCTGGGGACGACACGTCCCCGCCTTCGTGCGCCCCTCCCTTGGCTGTGTCGCCATTATCCACGTTGCTGGCGTCGTATTCTCCTTGTGCTGGCTGGCCCTCATCATGGGTCGGAGTCCAGTCTGGAGGCGGTACTTGCACTCCAAGCGCTTGCAGCCGCCGGTCCCACTCGTCGATAACTGACGTAGAGCTTACAAACCTGTCGAGTGCCGCGGTGAGCCGATGTGACGGCTCCCTCAAGACGCGGGATGCGCTGGCGTTGGACTCGATCGACTTTACGAGCCCCGCGAAGCTGGCCATAGCCTCGCGCGAGCTTTGGGCGGATCGCCGCGACACCATCCCGAAGTTTCGCCCCTGGCTGCGGGTGTCAGGATCGTCCTCCATCCTTTGGATCAATGCCATCATCCCGGCTGACACGGCACTCAGCACCGAGGCGTAATGGTCGACAGCCGAGTCAAGTCGCTCGGCAATATCTTCAACACTCGTTGCATATGCTGTGATGACCTGGAGCCGCCCGCGCATCCCCTTGCCGGCGTCGTCGCTGTGTTTGATCTGCTCCGTGGCTCGCGTAGCGAGCGTGCTCAGCTCGACGACGCATTTGCCAACCGCCTCCAGCGCGGGAGGTAGTTCCTCTTGTGGCCCCTCGGCCTCCGCGAGGCTATCGACGAAGCCGGGCGCATCGGCACCGTTACTGTTGGTCTGACTGGGCTCGGTATCTACGCGCGCATCGCCGCCTACGTCGCCAAGCGGGAGTGCATCGTTCCAGACCCTCGTAGCGGTAACAGGATCGTAGTCGCCGCCGATTCCCGTCTCCAGCACGCGGATCAACTCATCGCGCGCCTTGATGAGCCCTATGGGAGATCGGCTGAACTGAATGGTCCGGATGGTGCTGACGTCGAATGGCAGTCGCCCGAACTCGCCAATCTGGATGGTCAGCTTGTCACGGGTATGGCGCAGGCCCAGCTCATACATCACGTTGGGGTTCGCATCGGTGAGGTCGGCTATGACAACGTCGTCGTCGCGCAAGCGTCGAAATATCTGTGTCGTGATCTCGCCGGCGCGGGCGAGGCTGTCAGCTCGCACGGGGCTAAGTCCATACTTCGCGCAGGCCGGTTCGATGACCTCGGCCATGACGTGCAGTGAGTCCTCGTAGGTTTCACGCGTGGGCGAACCGTGCGCGGCGAAGGCATTCCCAATCGGACCGATAACGAAACAGGTGAGCTGGCTCGCCAACGGCTGTGGCACAGGCGCTCGCTTGATGTCGGCAGGAACACCGTCGACATCGAGTGCCAGCAGAATGGCAGCCAGATCGTCGAGTGCACGGGGCTCGTGGTAAGTCCTGATTGTTCCCGCCGCCACAGGCTTGTTGCGGCCTCGAAACTGCTCGCCGGCTATTTTTCGCCTTTCGCGAGCCGAGAGATCACGCGTTGCGGGGTCCAATCCGAGAACGATCATCAGCAAATGGCGGTACTGATGGGACCGCACTCGATCGATCCCCGCTTCTAGGGCCTCCTGCACCACCTGTGGTGCCTCGGTATCGGAGGGGTGCGCGATGCGGCGCCGAACCGCTGGGATCTCAAAGAGCGCATGCGTTTCGCTACCCCACAGGGCAGTAGGGCCGACTCTGACAAGTGCCGCCAGTCCAGCTCGCACCTCCTGCTCGGACGGACGGCGCTCGTCAGTCAGCTCGATCCTCGGCACAGCGACAAACTATAGCACATGGCGATCACTATTTGACAGATCCATTCAATCATGTCAGACTCTGTATAGAGCAAGACCTGAGAGGAGAGCCTTTCCGGTGGCCGACCGCGGCCCAGCCGACGACGACGACGTGAGGCGAGCAGCGCGCGAAGGGCTCGCACGTGGCCTTCGAGAGCACCTTCCTGGAGCCGTTGGCATAGTCACGAAGGGCATCCCGCTGTGCGCTGTTGGCGCCTTTGCGCACCTGATCTTGGGAATGAGTATGTCCGGGAGCGCGATCTCGGCAGCACTTACCGGCGCGGGGGTTAGCAGTTCGGTCTGGCTGCGCGCGCGTCGGAGCGGGCGACTGAAAACTCCGTCAGACCAGGGCTACAATGCGTAGCATGAGCGCAGCGAGACCCAAGAGCACGAGCACGCCGAAGGAAAGTCCACCACCGGCAAAGCGCCAGGATCTCGCACACGGACTCCCGTGTACCGACCGCGAGCGCGCCGAGCAGCGTCGCCGATTCGCCGAGGAGCACCGCGAGACGCTGCGTCGTTGGGCAAGTAGACCGTGGCGGTCAACTACCCGGAGTTCGGCGATTTCTGCGATGTCGCCGCAGAAATCCTCAGCACGACACCCGAGCAGATCGCTCAGCTCCCTAACGTTGGCCTCGCCGACTCAGCGCTTGCCGCACCGCGCGCGGGTTTCGGCGACGTGGAGGTCTATCCGACGATCCTAGAGAGAGCCGCGATTCTGCTGGAGCGCTTGACGCGAAACCATCCGCTGCCGGATGGTCTGCCGTGCGCCAGCTTGAGGGCTACAGCCGTATCTCGATCGTGGGGTGACAAACGCGGGTTTGACCCCCGTCGCTCCCGCTCCTGGCACCCCAGAGTGTCCATCGGGCGTCCCCCGTGTTGGCAGTAGGCTTGGAAGTAGGCGGCGAAGGCGGGTTGTGGTTTGATCGCCACAACGCGCCCGTCGTCTTGCCA
>Ga0302326_10012978_pt1 | contig 17686 bp, 14 predicted proteins | sample Palsa_T0_3_FD_202264 | JGI IMG/M metagenome (GOLD analysis project Ga0302326, IMG submission 202264) | Peat permafrost microbial communities from Stordalen Mire near Abisko, Sweden - Palsa_T0_3 | ecosystem: Environmental > Terrestrial > Soil > Palsa > Peat permafrost | place: Sweden: Abisko... | reverse complement strand
TGCTACTTGCAGAGCACCGGTGCACTGTTTGGCACCTTGTTCGATTCTGTCGGCTTCCCGTGGATGGAGCTGACGGACAGCCCGTCAATCCAGGCCTGGCGGGCGGAAGTAGGCGGCTCAGGCAGGTGATCCGCCCCAGCCGAGCCGTCTCCCACCCCGCCGAGGACACCCGGCAGGATGCTGCCAGCGGGGAAAGTAAACGACCGTCGTCGTGGCCGTCAGTTCCTCAGGAAGTAGTGCGCAGGCGGAGCCAACGATCGGGACGGGCGGGTCGCTGGCGCGGTTCTGCGGGCCCCGTAGGTCAAGAAGCTGGTCCGGGACGGCGCGCTGCAACTGTCGCTGTTCGGTGTCCAGAACCTGGCCGAGATGAGATCCTGCTGGCGGTGCCAACCGACGATCAGGGCTAAAGGATTAGCCGCCCGGGCCTGCTGCGGCCCGGGCGGCTAACGAGCTAGCTAGGCAGAGGACCCGGAATCGATGGTTAGTTTCGTCTGCGCGGTATTGGTGCCCGAGGAATTGGAAGCCGCGACGACGACCGTGTAGATCCCGGCTGGCAGCAGCGCTCCAGCCGTGTTGTAACCGAAATACCAGATGGACGACCAGCCGACCGGGTCGTTGGCATGGTCTAGCTCGCGCTGTACCACGCCGTGGCTGTCGAGCACGCAGATGGCAACGTTCGCCGGCTGGCTGAGCTTGAACAGAATCCGGACATGATTCTGGCCGGTCGGCACGAAGGCAGCTGGGTCGACACGGGCCTGGCTGATCGACGGTCCCAGCGGGTCGGCTGACGGACTCGCCGATACTGAACTTGCGGGCGGAGACGGGGTGGGAGACGGCTCGGCTGGGGCGGATCCGCTGCCTGAGCCGCCTACTTCCGCCCGCCAGGCCTGGATTGACGGGCTGTCCGTCAGCTCCATCCACGGGAAGCCGACAGAATCGAACAAGGTGCCAAACAGTGCACCGGTGCTCTGCAAGTAGCTTGCTACCTCGGCTAGCCACTGCGGCCGGTCAGTCTGCGTGCCGAGCGCGAACTCGGCGAACCCGAACGGCAAGCCGACCTGGCGCGAGGCTGCTTCGGCTGCTCCCATGAAGTCCGCCGGCGATGTCGGCTGGGGGTCGGAGTCGTGCACGGTGCCGGCCGGGTAGGCATCCCAGCCCAGCACGCTGATCACGTTGCCGGCCGGAAGGTAGTCCTTCCAGTTGATGCCGGAAGAAGGATTGAGGTCCCAGGTCATCAGGATCAGCGTGGATTTCAGGTCAGGGTTGCGCGCCGCCGCGGCGATCGCCGCGATATGCGCCCACGCCGCCTTGTACTGTGCCGTCGTGAACGTCCCGGCCTGAACGAGCAGTTCAGGTTCGTGATAGTAGGAGTAGTAGATCGGGTAGCCGGCCGGGGCGGAGTCGAAGAATTTCGCCAGCGCCGCGTCATCGGCGCCCGACAGCACGGTGGACGGCGGGGACCGGAAGCTGACCACGACCGCGGAGTGGTTGAGCCCCTGGACCCCCGTGGTCCACAGGTCGGGGTCGGGCATGCCCGTGTAGTAAACCCGCAAGACCGGCAAGTGGCCGAACTCCGACGTATCCGTGGCCAGCTGGCTGGGACTGGTCGCGTTCACGCCCAGAAGAGTGTCCGTAGGCGTACTCGTCGCGACCGTAGGCGTCGTGGCCGTGGGCGACGCGACCGCGGCCGTATTGGGGCAGTCGGACGAGCTGAGCGCGATGTGGTTCGCCGGGCGAACGCCTGCGTACAGCACGCCGACCGCAGCCGCCAGCACCAGTACGGTCAGTCCCGCGGCGATGCCGTAGACCTTGCGCAGCGCTGCCCACCGACGCCTGGCTTGGCGGCCGTACCGCCGGTGCCGGAGCGAGAATCCAGAGTCGTCATGATCAGCGTTTCGCGGCATACGGTGGCCATGGTGCATATGTAGCTCCTCTCCTAACCGCCTGCCGGGTTCTAACGGAAGAGTCGCCATGCCGCTAGGCCGAGGTGCGGCAAGCAACGACGATTCCCCCCAGAGAACGTTTGGCTCCCTGGCTCGTGCCAGAGATTAGCTGGCTGCTATCCGAGCGGTCGGACAGCGGCGGCTTAAAGGCCTGACGGCATGCACATTAGCTGACAAGAAGTCCGTCAGTCATAAGAACCGCGAGAATCTTACCGGTCGGGTCTGACCAAAACCTTGCGCGAAACACCTAGGGTCACCGCTACACTCGCACGACTGATGACTGTGTGTATCTCGAGAAGATTACGATCTTAGAACGGCGTGACATGAATTCAGGACTAAAGTACGGGCCGTAACGCTCCCTGGAGTGGCGTACCGGGCGTGTAACTTAGCATAGATGTAGCACCACTGCCCGTTCCGTAATAAAGATTTAAGATCTCTTAATACCGAACTAGCCATGGTCTGATCACGCGGTCGCGGATGGCCGCGGTCCCCTGCAGTGGCGAGCCGGAGCGTGCCGCGGTCCCGCACGAACTCGACGCCCGGGTAGAGCCAGGGCCGTGCGCGACGCCAATCAGCTCTTACCGCAAGGCCAGGGGCTCCAGCCGCCACTTCAGGTGCGCCGACCCGGGCAGCGTACGCAGAACCAGATCAGCTCACCCCTGAACTCCCGATATTCCAATACCAGGAATCTTCCTACTCCATCCCGATATTTCGAAACCCTGAGAGATCGGCCCACGCTATAGAGCGCGCACAGGCGACCGTATCCGAAGTTAGCAGTGAGGGCCCTGCGGTCGCCGTTAACGATCTTAAGGCCATTAGTCAGACTCGAATCCGCGAGTGAGTGGGTCCCGCGACTGCGCAAATACGATAGGTGCCGCTCTGAGCCAGAATGACGATCATCTCAAGCAGAGAGACGCCTATCTGGTGAATTGCGACATAGGCCGCCCGGGGTAGAGACGGCACCCGCCCAAACCTGGCATTGCCTTAGGCAGGCTTGCGTGCTTCCACATAGAGCGTGTTGGCGCGCCTACGTTCGGTGTCGGGCGCGTTGCCGAGATCGGATTCCCCGAACTCACGTTCCTGCGGGTCAGGGAACCCGCTGGCCCGGAAGAGGACTTCCAGGGTTTCGACATCGAACATGGCGCAGTGCCGGTGCCAGTAGAACAGTTCCTGCACCGCGATCAGCGCCGTGGGGCGTCCCGGGTGCAGATTCTCGAGATAACCACGGTCGCCCGCGTAGGACTGGATCAGGCGGCCCGCGTCGGGGACGCCAACACGCAGGATGCCACCTGGCTTCAAGACCCGGAAGCACTCCCGCATGAACGAGTCGCCAGCTTCCAGCGGCAAGTGCTCGAGCAGGTGCTCGTGAAAGATCGCGACGACAGAGCCGGAATCGAAAGGCAACGGGTTAGCCAGGTTCCATGCCACGTCCACAGGATCACCGAGCAGGTCAACGTTGACCCAGCCAGCCTTGCGCTCCCCACCGCAGCCCAGGTGCAGCCGGATGTCACCCTTTGCCACCAGGGCCAGGGCCTTGCGCCGTTCCCGGCTACGAACCAGGTCGGTGAGGATCATACGGCCGGTGCCGCGGTAGCGCACTGGGACGAGACGCTTCAGCATGACGCGGGCCCTCGCGTCGGTCGCCTTGGTGAGCCGCAGCCGTGCCTGCCTTTCCTGCGCATCCGTGAAGTAGGAGTCCATCAGCTCGCGCGCGTCGTCCATGCGAATAACACCTCGGATTAGTCTTATAGGGTAGAAAGCACAAAGTTACTTCATTAATGCCTGATCCGAGAGTATTAGTCCGATGATGTCATCCGTCAGGAGGATGGGCCCAGAGGTTCGCCGTGACCTAGTACGGCAGCCGCCATTGGTACGGCAGCAGCCATTGGGGCCTTGACCTGCACGGACGATGTTGGGATCCTGGCCATAGGGCGCAGCCGCCTGGCGATGAGGGCCAGTTGACGGCCAGGACCCGCCTGATCCGGGCCGCCGGGTTGCGCTAGCGACTGATGGTCAGGGGGCGTACTTCAGTACCAGATCGCCGACGTGCGGAAGCGCGGCCGCGACGTTCTTGACCGCGCTGCCGCGGACGGTGCGGTACGCCTTAATGATCGTGGGCCGACCGGAGGCGGCCGCGCGGGCGTCGGTCACTGAGAGCAGGACTTCCGACACCTCTCCGCCGCGCTTGGCCAGATAGTCGCCGAACTCAGAGCCCCCGGAGGTGCTGAAGTCCGCCCAGTACGGCTCAAGCTTGTCCACCATCTGCGGAAGCAGGGACTCCACCATGTGGCGGACGTGACCAGGGAGGAAGGTGTTCACCGTCTTGTAGGCGAGCTTAACCGCAGTCCCGGAGACCCCGGACTTCTCCGCGACCTCCTGCTCAATCAGCAGGTAGCAATCAGCGATCACCTTTGGCTGGGTGGCTGGCGCGAGCAAGATCTCCTGAAGCGTGGCTGCCATGGGTATCTTCTTCTCCTTGTCGCTGGGCGTTGCCCATTGGATTCCGCACGCATACTGCGATGCGCCGTCCGTCAGTAGACGGCGTCCGCCCGACAATGGTTTACCGCCTCCCGGCATGACCGGGCGGCTGTAGGTTCCCGGCGTACTCTTCCACTTGATCTTGGTTGACCTGCGGTTTCCCGGTAAGTTTTCCACTGTTCTGAGCTGGGTTTACCCGGCAAGGTTTCCAGTCCGGCGGCCACCCTGAACCGCGACACACTGCATGTGGCCGGTGACCTGGTTGTTTTTGTCGGTTCTCGGTGAAGATGGCCATTCGGCTGGCGGTGACCTGGGGGGATGACATGTTCGCTGGGAATCGGCGGCTCCTGATTCCCGGTAAAGATTGCCTTTTCTGGAGTTGAGCTAGGGACAGGGTGAGCGGCTCTCCGGGGTACGCCTGGTAGGGAAAGCCGAGACGGGATTGCATCTCGCGTTCAGCGTTGATGTCGCGGTGCCGGGCGGAGAGCAGCATGCTGGCGACGGAGAGGAGCTCGGGATGGGTGACGGCGTTCAGCCAGGGGCTGGGATGCCGGGCGTCTGCCGCGCCGATGATGCGCAGCCGGTACTGCCACTGGCTGGTCAGGGCGGGGTGCCATGACCAGGTGATCCATTCATCGATGATGCTGTGTGCCTGCTGGTGGGCGTTCGCGACGTGAGCTGCGGGCAGCGTCCTGACGTGGTGGTTGTGCCTGCGCTGGGCGTCTGTTACTTGCGGGAGCGGACGGAGGTCGATGTCGCGGATGCCGTGGTGCCAGAGGTCGTGGCGGACGCAGAGGTAGTCGTGGGGCCGTGCCTGGACGATGACCATGCTGGTGATGTTCTGGGCGGCGGTGCAGTGCCGGCAGGCTCTTTGGATCTTTCCCGCCTGCGGGGCGGGCGGGCATGCCGGCTGGGCCTGGGACCCGGCGATGGCGGGGAACGCCGCTGACAGGGCGGCCAGCGGCCGGCCTGTCAGCGCGGCGATCCGGTGCGGGGTGGATGGCGACCAGCCCAGCCAGTCGTCTGTCGCAGGGGTGAACTCGCGCTGCTCTTGGACGTTGATGGCCGTGAGCTGGAGCAGGTGCCAGATGCGGATGCGGTTGGCGCAGGCGAGCCGGGTGAGGAAGGAGCCGATCGTCTCGCGCCGGAACGGGCGTGGCGTGAACGGCAGCTGCCGCAGTGGCTCAGGCGAAGGGGTCATGACGGTTCCGCGGGTTCTTCCGGCGGGCGCGGACAGCTTCGGCGGCGTGGTCGATGCCGATGCGGTCGAGTGCTTGCCTGGTGATCTTCTCGGTGCCGTCCAGGATGGCATCGACGGCCGCGCCGCGGATGAGGTGGGACAGGCTGCCGATCATCCCGTCGGTGCGCTCGTGCAGGTAGCCGGCCAGTTTCAGGAGCTGGCCGGGGGGATGGCGGTGCAGCCGCAGGGACTGCTCGAGGGTGGCGATGAGCGCGTGCCATTCCTGGCGCTGCGGTGTCGTCCCGTAGGCGAAGGCCTGGCAGGTGATCACGCCGAACCGGCCGGCGATCTGGCGGCCCCGGGTCCCGGCGAGCAGGCCGGTGCCCTCCACGTCGACGCCGGCATAGATGAAGGTCGCGGGTATCCGCTCGGCCAGGTACTTGAGCTGGTCGGATGCGTCAGCGCCGACCCGGGTGGCCAGGTTGAGGTTGTGGATCTCGTCGATGAGGACCAGGTCGACCCGGAGCCTGGACATCACGTCGCAGACGGCGTTGGTGATCTCGGCCTGGTTCTGGCGGGGATTTGCCGGCAGCCCCGCGAAGCGGGCGAACTCCGAGGCCAGCATCTTCGGCGTGGCCGAGGGAGGGACGGTGACGTAGACCACGGGCACGCGCTCGCCGGCGGCCTGCTGCCCGAGCCGGCTGCGCAGCAGCAGTTCGTGGTTGCGGCCAAGCTGCGTGACCGCCGTCGTCTTGCCCGTGCCGGCGGCACCGGTGACGATCAGGCCTCGGCGCGCGCTGACCTGATGCCGGTTCAGCAGGACTAGCCGCCGCCCGGTGGCGTAGACCTGCCTGATGACCGGGGTCGCGACCACGATGAGCCGGGAGTGGTAGTCCAGGCGGTCCTGGTCGTAGGCCAGGTGCCCGGCCGCGGCCAGCAGCCCCAGTTCGGCATCGCCGAGGAGCTTGGGCTCGGCGGGGCCGTCATCGACGAACTGGAGCCAGCCTTCCCGCGTGGTCAGCGGGAAGCTCACCGCGCTGGTCACCACAGGCCGGAGTCGTCGCCGTCCAGCGGGTCGAACACGCCGAACGGCTCGACTGGCGTGTCTTCCCCCGGTCCCGGCCCGGTCCCGTCCGGTCCGGGCCCGGGACCGGTGCCGGGGAGGCCGGGCAGCCTCGTGACCGCCGTGGCGGCGGCGGTCCTTGCGGCGACATGAGCGGAAGGGCCGTTCCCGGCGCGGGCCAGGAGGCTGTCCAGGACCCGGGCGACCGCGGCCTGATCGGTGTCATCGTGCCCGCGGGCGGCGAGGATCTCCCGGGCGTGGCGCCAGGTGAAGTCCGCGAAGGGCGCGGATACCATCGGCAGCTGGGTCCACGGCACCGTGATCCAGCCTTCGCGGTCAGGATCCCGCATCCAGACGCGGGACAGGTCATAAGGGTCATAGTGCACTTCCCAGCGGCCGCTCCTGGCGGCCGCCGAGAGCCGGCGCCGGTAAGACCCGAGCTCGGCGCAGTCGTAGGTGCGGTAGTCGATCTGGATGCCGTAGGCGTTGACGGCCCGCCATGTCACAGGCAGCAGCTCGACGTAATCGTCCCCGGACAGCGGCACCGGCAGGTAGCCGGCCCGGGCCACCATCACGGCATAGGCCTCGTTCGGCGACAGTTCGCGGCCCGGGAGGTAAGGACTGCGCAGCCCGTCATGCGGCCGGTTCTGCCAGCCCGCCACGATCCACTCATCCAGCAGCTCCTGCAGCTGCGGCAGCGTCCAGGCGGCCTGCCCGGCGACGTCCCTGCCGCGGCGGGTCACATCCGAGCCCGTATAGCCGGCGACGTACTGGCAGAACAGCGTGTCGACCGACCGGAACGTACGCTCGCAGACCGCCTTGTCGGTCGGGGTATAAGGACGGGAGGGCTGCACCGAGACGCCCAGCACGCGGCAGGCGGTGATGAATGTCTCGGAGATGAACACCTTGCCGTGGTCGATCACGATCGTGGACGGGACGATGACCGGTTTCGCCGCCGCGGCGGCCAGCCGCTGGTCAACCGCGACGAGCCGCTGATGGGGCAGCACTGACCTTGCCATCGACAGTGCCGGGTCCCAGCCCGGGCGCATCGGCTCGGGCACTAGCATGCGAGCCAGCAGGACCGCGGCGTCCACGGCCTTGGTCCCGGCCGGGCGCAGCACGGCCGCGCCGATGGTCCGCGTGGCCACGTCCAAGGTGATCGTCAGCTCCGGGCGGCCCAGCACCCCGTCGTCGAAGACCGCCATCACGTCCAGGGGCGTGGTGTCGGTCTGGACGACCTCGCCGGGACGCTGCGCGGTGGTCGCCGTGAACGGCGTGGCCGGCCGGTTCGCGTTGCTCCGGCGCCGCACCGCGGACCCGAAGGTATGCCGGCCCCCTTCCAGCGCGGCAAACACCCGGTAAACGCCCGAAGTGGACGGCAGCGGGACCCCCTCACCGGGATGGCGCTCTGCGAGGATCTGCTGCGCCCGCCGCCATGCCCGTTTCCGGGTTCCCGTCGAGTCGTCGGTCTGCTCCTCCATCGCCTCGGCCATCGCCGCCACGACTCTGTCATCGACCCGCCCGAACTCCTTGCCCAGCCGGGTAGCCCGGTGATCGGCCAGCCCCCACAGCCCGTGCCTCTCGTACTGCTGCCGCAGCCGGCGCAGGGTGCGGACGCTGCCGGGCTCGCCGGCAGCGGCGAGCTCGGCGGCCTTCGCGGCCTCCCGCTCGGCCAGCCCGTGCAGCCGCGGGTCGAAGTCCGGCCGGGGCACCGTTCCCTCAGCGGCATCGCCCGGCAGGCCGGTGAGCACTTCCAGGATGTGCCTCTCCCAGAACCTGGCCCGCTCAGCCACCGGCTCGGGGAACGCCTCGAGCAGCGCGACCGGCGGGATCACCGGCCCAGAGTCTTCCCTGCCCATGATCTCGAAGTCCGCCGAGGCCATCAGGTGCCCGGCCGCGGCCAGCCACGGGAGCCCGCATTCAGGGATCAACCGGATCATGGTCCCCTCGATGCCGGCAACCTGGTGGACGCCGCCGCCGAACCGGACCCGGTCCCCGATCCTCAGCGCCCCCCGCCGCGTCAGCCCGCTCATCCCGCCGCCCGGGTGCTGACCACCGTCGCGTCGTGCATCGGGACGCTCACGTCGGCCACCAGGTCACCGCGCCAGATCAGGTGGAACAGCACGGGCAGGACGCCGATCGGGTCCCCGGCCCTCTCCGCGCCCGCCAGCAGTCCCTCCCCGCCCTCGAACACCTCACGCAGCAGCCCGCCCACCTGCGGCTGCCCATGCCGCGGATGCCGGTAGCCCGACAGCCAGCGCACGTTAGCGGCGAGTACCGGATCAGGCTCGTGGACGAGCCGGAACGACCAGCCGGGTACGGCCGCGCACGCTGACGCAGCCATCGCGAACTTCGCCGCATCCGCCGGCTTCACCCGTTCCGCCGGGCGGACATCGACCACCACGGCCGAACCGTCCGACAAGCGGGCGAAGTAATCCGGCGTATGCGACACTGCCTTCCCCGACAGGTCCCGCCATGTCAGCGTGAACGGCTGCGAGGACAGCCCGCAGACATCGCGGTCAAAGTCCAGCAGCATCGCGTGATCGCGTTCCAGCCACGACTCGAACCCGACATGCCGCCCCGTGGTCGCCAGCCACCACATCCCGGGGAAATGCCGCTGACGCCGGTACGAGGAAAAGACCCGGACCGGCGCAGCGTCCTCGAACGCCACCCCGGCAACCGCGTCCAGGGCCGCCGCCTGCCGCTGCGCACCGGCGGCAACCCAGCAGACCCCGACGCCCGCAGCAAGCGCGCTGGCCTCGCTCTCCTGCCGGCCTTCGCTGACCTCATCCATCCCGCCACCATGACGGATTCAGTGAGACGAGCCACCTTGAATGAGAATCAGATCACCCCAAAGCAAGCAAAAAGTAGCCGGACGGTTACTCAGGAGACAAGTCGCCGAGAACCAGCCGGCATCATGCCCAACAAATTTCCCTGGCATAACAACAACCATCACATCGCAGAACGCACCGCCCGGGACGCCAGCCAGGCTCACTGAGAACCGGCCACCTTCACGGCAACATCACCGAGAATCGGCCAGGTTCATTGAGACCCAACAGTTTTCCCGCGAAATTTCCAATTGGAAGCCCAGTGGAAAACTCCCCTGGGAATTGGAAAGGTTCACCGGGAACCTACAGCGGCGGCTACGCCGCTTTTGACACGGTCGGCGAACCTGCGCCACACGGCCGGGCTGAGCCGCAGCGCTGGACCCTCTCGGTCCTTGGTGCCGCACGAGCACGCGGCCATGGCGGCTGCCGACCACGACGCACCGCCGCCGGTGAGGGCGGGTGCCCACCCGGTGGTCATGCTCCTGATAGCTGTCACTGCAGGATCTGCCGCCGGCCGAGCGGGCCGCTGACGGGATCGGGCCGGCAGACTAGCCGCGGTACACCGAGATGACGGTCCATGCGCCCAAGTTGATCCGGTCGCCGTCGCGCAGGGCGACCAGATCCCCGGTCGCGATCATGCGGCCGTTGAGCTGCGTACCGTTAACCGAACCCGGATCGAGAACCGACCAGGTGCCGTCCGGAGCGGCGATCAAGATCGCATGCAAGCGGCTGATACCCGGGTCGACCGGCGGCTCAGCCAGGTCAATCTCCGGCTCGAGTTCACGGGCGGCGCTCCTCCGCCCGATGCGCATTTGTTTGCCGATGAGCAGGATCCGCCGTTCGGAGACGTGAGCCGGAAACGCGACTTCTAGACCGGACCGGCTAAGCGCTACCCTCATCCTGTCGTAGTAGCCGCGGTCCGAGGAAACCAGCACGGTCCAGGTGACTGGGGTGAACGATGGTGTAGGCGTTGTGGGCGGCACTGACAAGGCCGACGAGAAAGTGAGCTCAGGTGGCTCAGACCGGACGGGGGCGGGCGGTGGTTCAGGCGGAGCCGTGGCCGCAGGCGCCGACTCGAACAGGACCGCGGGCGGTGGCTGAACGGGAGCCGGAAATGAGGACGGTTCGGGGCGCGTCGGAGAGGCCGGTGAGAATAGTGATGCCAGCAGGTCTGTAACCGCCGAATCCTCCGGTGATCCAGCCTCCTCCGGTGGGGAGGGTGGCGGCGCGGTCCGGTCGCTGGATGCGGCCGGCGGTTCCGGATGGCTCCACGAGGGATGGCTCAACCGCTCCGGGGGGCTCCACGACGAAGGCGGCGGCTCCATCGGGCCCCCGGGCGGGGACTGGGGCTGGGGCCTGGAGAGCGGCGGGAACAGTGATTCGGGGGGGCCGGATGATGAACTGACCGGCGGGAACGCCTCCGGCGGCAAGACAGGTTGGCGGGACGGGGATTGCGGCCCGGCGAAGCCTGTCGAGATCGGCTCGGCCGGCCGGACAAGGGGGGCAAATGGCCTGCGGGCCCTCAGACCGAAACCGCACACGTGGCAGAACGGCCCGGATACCGATGCCCCACAGGCCGGACAGGGCTCGCTGCCGTTCGCCGCGCGCGGCCCGAGCCCGTCGTGCTCCCCCGTCCCGCGTCCCGTGCCGGCGGGACTCCCGCCGATGCGCGTGCCGCAGACATCACAGAAGTCATCACTGGCCGAGTCGTGGCCCTCCCGACACGCCACCATCGCCGATCCGCCCCTTTGCCCCATCGATTACTTTAGGTCCCATTGCACGCAGAATATGCGGTCCGCATGCATGGCACCTGATCTTTCGATCCACCACGGAGCAGAAGCTCAGGTCAGCGGCCGGGCCATGGGTGCGATCGGGGCGGGCTCGCGCTACCTCGTCCTGCGGCCACCGCACGATGGGCACGGCCCGCTCTCACCCGTGCGGGTGCCCCAGCCGGCACAGTCGGGGCAGTCCTGCCCGGGGACGTATGGTCGGTTCCCGACGGTACGCGTCTTCTTGTTGATGAATTTGCGGTAGAACGCGATGGGCCCGAGGACCACGATCATCAGCACAGTCAGCGAAAGCCCGGCTCCCCCGGCAATCGCTCCGCCGATGCCCAGCACCACGAGCAAAATCGCGCCCAGCACCCCGAACGGCTTAAGCAGCTTCACGGCATCGCCCTCTCCTGTTGATCGGAGGGTGAACTTCCCTCCTCGTTCGTCAATCATCCTGTCTTCCTCTTCGGCCGTAGCCGTCTTCCGAATAGAAATCTCAAATACTGGACTTACGGTGCCAGGAATGAAAGAGCTACTTCATTGCCGACGGTTGCGTCACTGGTTTTCGCAGTATTCGCCGTAGTCCGCCAGCGGCATGGCCAGCCACTTGCCGTTAGCGGAGTCCCAGCGCAGCCAGTTCTCGGCACTATTGACAAGCGGATTCGGCAGGTACTCCAGGCACTTGAAGTAGTAGCTGCCGGTGTAGGGTGCGGACAGCGGAGCCCAGCCCGCCCCGATTACGTCTTGTATCACCTTGGTCCCGTTGAGGCTGGCCCAGGGTAGGTCGGCGGCGGTCGGGGAAAGACTCCAGGCCCAGCCGGGGTACTTCTCCCCCGCTGTGCCGTATGGCGCCGGAAGCGGCTTGCCTTGTTCGTCGATGATGGTTCCGTCGGCGGTGTAGATCTGGGTCGGCTCGACTTGGGGGATGAAGCTGCCGTTGCCGGCGTAGAGGTACAGGTTCACGGGCTTCGTCGCCGCGGCCTGGGTGGCGGCGCTAGCTGAGGCCGCGCCGCCCAGCGCCAGCGCGGCGCTGAGGACGGCAATAACAGCGAGCGGGTTGCGGATCTGTCGCATGGGGGACATCGCGATTGCCTTTCGCAGGGTCAGGACGGGCTCAGACGCCGTCAGCGAGGTACGAGTCTTCGCCGCGGCGGCGGAGCAATAGACCGACCGTAAGTCTGGCTGGAGCCTTGACAGCAGGGGCCGGGCGGCCCCATCGAGCCCGCCGAGTGTGGGCCGAACGGCCCATTCACCCTGCGGAGGCGGATTGCGCCGGCTCAGGGAGAAGTCTGCCTTCAGCTGGAAGGGACGACCGCTTCGATGCCGGCCTGGAAGGCGTAGCGGACCAGTTCGGTGCGCCTCCGGGCACCGGTCTTGTCCCGGATCCGCTCCAGGTGCGATCTCACCGTGTTGACCGAAAGGAACAGCCGCTCTGCGATCTGGGCGTCAGTCGCCCCGCCGGCCAGCAGCGCCACGATCTCCCGCTCTCTGTCCGACAGCGGGTTGGCTGAACTGTCCGCCGTCGCCCGGCCGGCGGCCGGAACGGTGACGGCGGTGGCAACCCCGGGATCGGGCTCGGCGGCGCCGACGGCGATGGCGATGGCGTCGGCATAGCTGAGCGAGCGACCGCGCCGGTAAGCGGCCTCGAACGCGGCATCGCCAAGCGTGACGCGAAGATGAGCATGGTCGCGGTCGCGCAGCCCCGCTTCGGTGGCCTCGAAAACCCGGCCGGCCCGCTCGTAGTGTTCATCGGCGACGCCATGCAGGGTGGCGGCGACGGCGGGGTCGCCGTCCGCGCCGACCGCAAGGGCCAGACCCAGGAGCGCGGCATGAAAATAAGAAGACTTGACACCAGTGGCCCGGGCCCTGTCGAGGCTGTTGAGGAAGAGTTGGCGGGCACTGCGGGGATTGGCGTCGATGAGATCGACGAGACCTAGGTTCTGCCACAAACCGACGGACATGTTCAGGTAGCCGCGATTGTCGGCGAGCGTGCACGCCTCCTGAAGGTGCGCGCGGGCCGCCGGGAGCTCCCCCGCGGCGACTTCGTAGACGCCGAGGTTCGCCAGCGTGATAGCGAGCCGGTAGTTGTCTCCGGCTGCCCGTGACTGGGCAAGGGCTTCCTGGTTGTCAGCAAAGGCAGCGTCCAGATCACCGGCTTCACCCTTGAACACTGCCCGACGGCCAAGAAGGTCAGCCACCAGCCGGGGATCCCCGGTTGTCCGGGCCAACCCGACCGCTTCATCGATCTGAGCCAGCGCGGCAGGCAGATCGCCACGCTCCAACCTGAACCAGCACAGCTGGGACAGGGCATCGGCGGTAACGGCGGCATCGCCGAGGCTACGGGCGATCTTTATGGCCTCGCCGGCTAGCGTCGGGATCATCGAGTCGTCGCCGAAGTGATTGAGCAGGTGGCAGCTCGCGGTCAGGGCCTTGGCCCGGCTCAGGGTGGGCATACGGGCGTCGGGTCGCTCGAACAGTGCGTCGAGCGCCTCGAGGACTTCGCCGCTGTGGCCGCGCAGGTTGCAGAACCAGCGCAGCCCGCCCGCCAGGCGCAGGCCGGGCTCGGCATTGCCGGGATCGGCGAGGCTGAACGCCAGCGCGGCACGGATGTTGTCGAACTCGACCTCGAGCCGGTCCAGCCAGACGGCCTCGTCCGGGCCGCGCAGGTGCAGGCCTGCGGTCTCGACCAGAGCCAAATAGTGATCGCGGTGAGCGGCGCGGGTTTCGTCCAGCTCGGAGCCGGGCCGCCGGGCGAGGCGCTCGGCGGCGTAATGGCGGACCGTCTCCAGCAGCCGGTAGCGGGTCGAACCGTGGATCTCCTCGGCCAGGACCAGGCTCTTGCCGACCAGGGCGGCCAGGTGGTCCAGCACCTGCCAAACTCCGGCGTCGCCTGACGAGGTGACCGCTTCGGCGGCCTCCAGGGTCCAGCCCCCGGCGAAGACCGACAGCTGGCCGAGCACTATCTGCTCGTCGGGGTTGAGCAGGTCATAGGACCAGTCGATCAGGGCGCGCAGAGTCTGATGGCGCGGCAGAGCGGTACGGCTCCCCCCGGTCAGCAGCCGGAACCGCTGATCGAGCCGCGAGCTGATCTCCGCCACCGACAGCGACCCGAGCCGGGCAGCGGCGAGCTCCAGAGCCAGCGGAATCCCGTCCAGCCGCACGCAGACGGCCGCCACCGCCGCCGCGTTGGCGTCGTCCAGGGCGAAGCCCCGCCGGTACATCACGGCACGCTCCGCGAACAGCTGCACCGACTCGAAAGCGGCCAGCTGGCCCGGGGCGGCAACCTCGGCGGGCGGGACGGCGAGCGGGGGAACCCGGAAGACGTGCTCCCCGCTGACGCCCAGCGGCTCCCTGCTCGTGACCAGCAGACACGCCCGCGGGCATGACCGCATCATGACGTCGGCCAGCTTGGCGGCCGCCCCGAGCACGTGCTCGGCGTTATCCACCACCACCAGCAGGGACCGGTCGCTGACAGCCTCGGCCAGGGTGTCGAGCATGGGGCGTCCCGGCTCCTCGCGGACCTGGAGCACGGCGGCCACGGTGCGGGCCACCATTTCGGGTTCGGCCACCGGCGCCAGCTCGACCAGCCATACCCCGTCGCCGGTAGCGTCCAGCGCCTCGGCCGCCACCTGCAACGCCAGCCGGGACTTGCCGATCCCGCCCGGGCCCGCGATAGTGACCAGCCGCGACCCGCCCGACACCAGTGACCGCAGCTCGGCCAGCTCGGCGGCCCGGCCCACGAAACTGGTGGCCTGCGAGGGCAGGTTGTGGCGGAGCGCCGGATCGTTCAACGAGCGCAACGGACCGAACCCCCGGTCAGGCCCGGTCCGGTTATCTCGAAGACCCGTTCGGCGGGGCCTAGGTCCTTCAGGCGATACTCCCCCAGATCCCGGAACCTGATCCCGCCCGGCAGCCGGCCGGCCAGCAGCTCGCAGGTCGCCCCGGTCACCAAGACCTGACTACCGTGGCCGACGGCGAGCAGCCGGGCGACTCGGTTCACCACCGGACCGAAATAGTCACGGACGCGCTTCAGGCTGGCGCCCGGATCCAACGCCGTGCGCACCCGGATGGGCAAACCAAGCGGCCATGGCTCAGTACCGGCAGTCCGCTGGATGGCCACCACCGCTGCCGCCGGCGCGGCGGACGGGCCGGCGAACACCGCACGAAACGCCTCGCCCACCGCCTGAAAGACGTGACCGCCGACAACCTCGATCAGTTCGCAGACCATACTGTTATGGCGGGCCGACGCCTCCGCCGTGGCCTCACGGTCAGCCTCCCACAGCCGAATGCTGCCCTCCACGTCTGTGAACAGCAACGTCACCGTGGCACAGGGGAACCCCATACACCCATTGTGCACCCCCGATTCCTAATGGGCATATGAGCAAGTCACCGCTAGGAGCCCCTGGGGCGATGGGAGCCCCCGAAAAAGAGCGCGGGACATGCTTGCCCCGTGATTGCCGGCTAGTGAGCACTTCCCCCTTTCTGGGCCGCGAGTCCCGGAGGTGTTGACGCTCACTTGAAATTCCCCAGTCCTGCTCACTGAATTTCCCCACCTTGGGCGACACGCCGCCGTGGTCCTTCGGGGCCGGGGCGGCTCCCCCCGATGCTGCCGGTTGTCACTGTCCGGTAGCTCAGGGGGAGCTCATCGTCAATGCTCACACAGGGAGAGTCAGTGGAAGCGCACGCGCTGCGGGAAAGAGGATGGTCGGTGTCGGCGATCGCCCGGCACTTGGGAAGGGACCGCAAGACGGTCCGGGCGTACCTGTCGGGGAAGCGGGAGCCGGGGCGGCGGAGGCCCGCGGCCCCGGACCGGTTCGAGCGGTATGAGGCGTACTGCCGGATCCGCTTCGGGGACGACCCGCACCTGTGGGCGACGACGCTGTTCGACGAGGTCGCCGGCCTGGGCTATGACGGGTCGTACCCGTCGTTCATCCGGGCGCTGCGGGGGCGGGGGCTGCGCCCGTCGTGCGAGGCGTGCGCGGCGGCGGGGACTCCGGCCGAGTTCGCCGTCATCGATCACCCGGCGGGCGGGGAGACCCAGTGGGACTGGGTCGAGCTGCCGGATCCGCCGCCGTCGTGGGGGCAGGGGAAGAACGCGCACCTGCTGGTCGGCGCGCTGTCGCACTCGGGCGCGTGGCGCGGGGCGCTCGCGGAAGCCGAGGAGCAGCCTTACCTGGTCGCGTCGCTGCACGGGGTCTGCGAGCGGCTGGGCGGGGTGACCCGCCGGTGGCGGTTCGACCGCATGTCGACGGTGTGCCATCCGGAGTCCGGGGACGTGACCGCGTCGTTCGCGGAGGTGGCGAAGTACTACGGTGCCGCCGTGGACGTGTGCCCGTCGCGGCGCGGGTGGCGCAAGGGGGTGGTGGAGAAGGCGAACCACTCCGCGGCGCAGCGGTGGTGGCGGACGCTGCCCGACGACGTGACCCCGGCGCAGGCGCAGGCGGGGCTGGACGGCTGGTGCGCGCGGCACGGCGACGCGCGGCGCCGGGTCCGGGACGGCGAGCGGACGACGGTCGGGACGCTGGCCGCCGCGGAGCCGCTGGCGCCGCTGCCGGCGGTGCCGTTCCCCGCGGTGATCGAGGACACCCGGGTGGTGTCGGCGCAGGCGCTGGTGCCCTGGCACGGCAACGCGTACTCGGTGCCGCCGGGGCACGGCGGGCAGCAGGTCACTGTCCGGCACCAGCTCGGCCGGGCGACGATCGACGTGGTGACGGCGACCGGGACGGTGCTGGCCCGGCACCGCCGCGCCGGCGACCACTCCGGCGCGGTGGTCCGCGACGACGGTCATGTCGCCGCGCTGGAGAAGAAGGTGCTGGCCGCCCGCGGGCAGGCCGGCCGGCCGTGCCGCCGCAAGGAACGCCGCCCGCCATCGGCGCAGGCGCTGGCCGAGGCCGCCGCCATCCGCGGCCAGGGCGGGGAACCCGCCGCGCCGGTCACCGATTTCGCCGCGTGGGCCGCGGCGGCACGGCCGCTGCGCCCCGGCGGGGACCAGGGCTGAGGGTCCGCGCCAGCCACGTGAAGAGGAAACCAGATCCTGAAGGGGGATTCATCATGCCGTTCACCGTTCCCGCCGTCCCGTCAGAGGAGCCGGAGATCAGCGTCCCGGTCTCGGTCATCGGCGGCACGGCCGAGCTCCTGGCCCTGGTCGCCGAGCTCATCGACACCGCCCCGGGCTCCCGCGAGCAGGTCGAGGCGCTCATGGGCCGCAAAGGCGCCGAGCCCGGCCCCGCCGCGGACTGGATGATCGCGTCCGTCCGGGCCCTCGCGAACCAGGCGGAGGAGATCCTCGCCTTCGAGGGCATCGCCTGCGACCGGGGACTGGCCCGCTACTGGCGGCGGCCGTCATGACCGAGGCGAAGCGAAACGAAATGAAGCGAAACGAAACGGAACTCCCGGAGGCGCTGATGACCGCGATGATGACC
>Ga0302326_10012976_pt1 | contig 17688 bp, 20 predicted proteins | sample Palsa_T0_3_FD_202264 | JGI IMG/M metagenome (GOLD analysis project Ga0302326, IMG submission 202264) | Peat permafrost microbial communities from Stordalen Mire near Abisko, Sweden - Palsa_T0_3 | ecosystem: Environmental > Terrestrial > Soil > Palsa > Peat permafrost | place: Sweden: Abisko... | reverse complement strand
GGGTTCGGGTTCGCCATCCCCTCAATTGTCCTATAGTTTTCGCTTTCGAGGGAGGTCTCGCGCCAAGCGGCGCGAAATTTTCAATTTGCCCAGCCCGAAATGGCGTAGCGCACCATCTGCCGGGTAACGGAAACTGGTTCGCCGCCAGCGTGCCAATTGGCTAGGCAGAGAGGCAAAAGCGCCCTAGAATGGAGCGTTAGGTGGAGCCCATACTCAAAACCGAGGGTTTGTGGAAGGTCTATCGCACCGGCGAATTGGACGTCCTCGCGCTGCGTGGGGTCAACGTCCAAGTATTGCCCGGTGAATTTGTCTCGGTGATGGGTCCATCCGGCTGCGGCAAATCCACGTTTCTACACGTGATCGGCGGCCTCACCCAGGCCACGCGCGGGCACGTCCTGCTGGACGGCAACGACCTGGGCGCTTTAGGCGATGCCGGACGCACCCGGCTGCGGCGGCAGAAGGTGGGATTTATATTTCAGCGCTTCAACCTGCTTCCCACCCTCAACGCTTACGACAATATCGCGCTGGCCCAGCACATTCGCGGTGACGGCTTCGATCCGCACCGGTTTGAGGCCATCGTGCAAATGCTCGGAATCCAAGATCGATTGAAGCACAAGCCGTCTGAGCTTTCGGGCGGCCAGCAGCAGCGGGTGGCCATCGCGCGCGCGGTGATCAACGAACCCAAAATCGTTCTGGCGGACGAGCCCACCGGCAACCTCGATTCCAAAAGCTCCGAAGCGGTGCTGGCCATGCTCTGCCACCTCAACAAAGAGATGGGCCAAACCATCGTGATGATCACCCACAACCCGGAAGCGGCGGCCTACGGCAACCGCGTCTTGCACATGCGCGACGGCCTGGTGGTCGACGGCGCCACGGTCAACTAGCGTGCGCTCCGTGTGGCGAGGTTTCCTGCATATCATTCTCTGGTCCTACGATCGCGGCAGTTGGCCGTACGACGTGATGGTCATCGGCATCGTCGTCTTCGTCCTATTGACTCCGCGCCGCCTGTTCCACGATCAGCCGCAAAGCGCCGCACTCCCCACCACCGACGTCCAACTCATCGCCGATGACCCGGGCGCCAGCCAGCGAACTTACCGCGTGGACGCTGCCCTCTTAGCGCTGCCCAAACGCAGTGCGCACCCCACTCCGGAACTCGAACGCGAAACCCACGACATCCTGGGGCGGACGGTGGACGACCTGAAGGGGCATAGCTTCCAGGTTTGGCGGATCGACCCGGTGGCTAACCCGAACGGCTCGATCGCCTATTACGACGTGTATGTGAAGTGGTAGTAAACCGCTAAATCCACTGTTTTCAATCCAAAACGCAACCGCCATACCCCGGATTGCGTCTAACGGTTGTGCTATCATGACGCTCGTTCGGCCGCAGGAGGCCATATTTTGCGTTGGGTCCTCATAACCGTACTCGCAGTTTTATCTCTACCGCCAACCGCATTCCCCGAGTCGCACGCGCCGTGGACCTTGGAATCCGTTCTGCACGAACTGGACGTCCGGGCCAACGGTTTCAAGGGTTTTACGGCGGACATCGAGCGAACCAAGGTGACCGTGGTGGTGAACGACAAATCCACCGAGACCGGCACCATCGCCGTACGCGGCGATAAGATGCGTCTGGAGATGACCAAACCGGATTCGCGCACCATCCTTCGCGATGGCGACGATTTTTATATTTACACTCCCGGCCTGAAACGCGTGGAAGAATACAATTTGGGCGGGAAGCGCCAAATGGTTGACTCGTTTGTGCTACTGGGATTCGGGAATTCCGGGAAGGATTTGCAGAGCCAATATTCGCTTACTTTGGTCGGCGAATCGCCGATCAACGATCGCAAAGCGGTCGAGTTGGAGCTCACCCCAAAATCCAACGACGTCCGCCAGCAGATTGCCAAGATCGACTTGTGGCTCGATGAATCGAACTGGCTGCCCATCCAGCAGCAATTCTTCGAAGCCGGCACCGACGACTATTTCATCATCCACTACACCAACATCGTACGAAACGCGCGCATCGACGAAAACACTTTCAAACCGAAATGGCCCAAAGGCACCCAGCGCCTCAAGCATCCGAGCTAGTCCCAAGACAGTTGTTGGGATTTTGACTTACGGTTCGACGCCCTTATCCTTTTCGGGTGCCCCACTCTTCCCGGATTTTGGGAAGGGTGGGCGTTTGAACCTTAGTATTCAGGATTTATTTAGCCACTAAGAAGCTTGCCTTGCGCCGTGTTTACGCCGACGGCCTTCCCCCAAAAGCGCGCTCGCGTTCCTGCAGAGATTTCTTACGCTCCAGCCCCCACCGATAGCCGGCCAAATTGCCGTCCTGGCGCACCACGCGATGGCACGGCACAACAATCGAAACCGGATTGGTAGCACAGGCCCGGGCCACCGCTCGGATCGCCGCGGGTTTGCCGATCGCCCGAGCGATTTGGGTGTAAGTGCGTGTGGCGCCGTACGGGATGCGCCGCAGCTCCTCCCACACCCGCCGCTGGAAAGCGGTGGCCTGCAAGTCGGTAGGGAGCTCGAGATTTGGCTCTTGCCCACGCAAGTGCGCCAGCAGCGCGCGCACCCAGTCCTGCAAGCCGTTTCGGTTGCGGCGAATCTCCGCGCTCGGATATTCCTTGGCGAGCTCGGCTTCGAGCTTGGCGTCGTCTTCACCCAGGTACAACGCGGAGATGCCGCGCTGGGTAGCCGCCACCAGCAAGCGCCCCAATGGGGACGCCACAATCGTGTAACCAATCTGCATGCCCTTGCCGCCGCGCCGGTACGTAGCTGGCGTCATTCCTAGTTGCTCCGGGGCACGTTCGTATAGCCGGCTGCTGGATCCAAAACCTGCGTCGTAGAGTGCTGTGGTCACGTCGTCTCCTTTTCGTAGCTGACTTTTGAGGCGCTCCATTCGCTGGGCGTCGGCATATTGCCGCGGGGTGATACCCAGCAGCCTCTGGAACGCACGCTCCAGTTGATGGCTGCTGATACCGGCGGACGCAGCGAGCGCGGATAATTTCAGGGTACGGCTTTCGGCCGCTCCGGAGCGCTCGGTGAGCGACGCTTCGATTTGCCGGCACACCTTGGCGACCGCGTTGGCTTGGGGATCGGACGGCTTGGCCATGTTTGGCCGGCAGCGGCGACACGCGCGGAATCCTTCATGTTCAGCCGCCCGCGGCGCCGGATAGAAGACCACCTGAGCGCGGCGCGGACGCCGCGAAGGGCACGACGGCCGGCAGTAGATCCCTGTCGAGCGTACCGCGAATACAAAACGATCGTCGGCGCGGCGATCTCGGGAGAGCACCGCCCGCCACAAGCGGGCATCGTTGCGGCTTGCGTCGCTGTTGCCCGCCGCGCCCGAAGCGCGATCGGCGAGCACTGAAATAGTTTGATTTCTTCTCATCGAACTCGGCATCTCTGCGTTCAGCATGGCATCTAATTAAACAGAATGCGCGGCGGCTGACTATCCGAATCTAGCACGCAAACTGCGCCGAAATTCGGCGCTCGAAGTTGCCATCTTGGCAGTGAACCGACCCGATGGGCACGGCGGTCCGAAACACCCTGGGTACCCGTTACAACACGATCCCAGACCTCGCGATTGACGCCCGCTCGCGCGTAATTCATATTGCAAAAACCGTAGGCGAAATGCCGCGGGTAGGGGAAACTAAATGTAATGGGGGCAACACTTCAATCTCGGATGTGGCGTCTTCCTGTTCGTGAGGAAGAAATGCCGGACACTTTGGCCGCGCTCGCAGAGACCGTGGCGCTGGACTACGCGCCGGCGCCGCGCCGTTTCGTCGGCGTGCCCACGCACGCGGTTAGCGTGGTCCGCGAACGCCGCCGTTCGCCCCGCGCAAGCTTGACGCTGCCGCTGCATCTGATGCAGGTTGCCGGACGCCCGGAACCCTCTCCCGTTTCGCTGGCCATAAGAAATATCAGCTCGAATGGCGTTTTCTTTTTCTCACCCAAGCGGCTCCGGCTCGGCACAACCGTCGAAATGGAAATCGGTTTGATCGAGCGCCCCCAGGGATTCGGGAACGTCCGGATAAATACCGCGGCGCGTGTGGTTCGCGCCGAAACGGGCGGCGAGTGCGAACCGGGCTGGCACGGTTACGCGGCTTCCTTCGATGACATCTCTTTCAGCCGTGACGATACGGTGCCGCGCCGCTACCTCGCTGGCTGAGTATTCTTCTCCCCATTACCAACCGAACTTCATCTGATGCATTACGTCCCTAGAGTTTCGGCGCGGGGGCTGGAGGCGCGGGCGTTCCGGTTGTCGTTGACGCGGGAGCAGCACCCGCAGCCGGAGTGGTCTCCGGTTTGAAATCGCTGGTGCGAATCACCAGGCGAAGATGGACGTCGGGGTGATCGGGAATTTTTACGAAGTCATCGGACCCCAGATAGGTCGGCAGCCAGTGTTTGCCGTCGACGTTCTCCCGGTACATATCGAACATTCGAAATGGAAGTCCGGTGCCGTCGTCGGCGATCTCGCTCACAAATTTGCCGGACGATTTCACCACCGCAAAGTCGCGATCGTCCACCCACACTACGCCGTCGAAAAACCGCCGCATACGCTCCACCCGTTTCGGCTTCACGCGAAAAATGTAGGTGTTCAATTCGTCCAGCTTTTCCTTTCCCAGGTACTGCAGGCTGTAATTGGCCAGCTCGTTGGTGGTCAGCACGAAATTCGGCACGCTGGACAATATCTTCACGTCCTGAATCGTGAGCGATGTCACCTTCAGGGTGGATTCCGCCGGGGCGGGGAATTTTTCGAAACGCTGGCCGTCCGGCTTGGTATAGATCTCGCCCTTGATGTTGTACTCGCCGCCCGGCGTGCTGAGCTCCTGAACGCGCAATGACTGAGTGAACGTCGAGTGGTCGTAGGTGTCCTTCATTTTGTCTTCGTTGGCGGTGAATCGCCGGATAATTTCGTCGGTGGGAATCGCCGGCGCTTCGGGGGCCTCTTCCGGCATACGCTTGACCTCAAACTTCGGCGGCGGCACAATCGGGCCGGGGGCCGGCGCTTGCTGCGCCGGCGCGATGCCGGGCAACAGCAGCAAGGCTGCGAAGAGTAGCGGGAGATAAGCGGAGCGGACTCTCACAATTCTTTAGATGCAGGCGGGTTGCGCGGCGTCGCGCCCTCTGCGGCTTCCCGGGACTCGTTCTTCCGATAGCCCCAAGGTAGGGAGACGCCACGGCATTATACCCGCGGGCGCTACGCCCGCAGGTTATCGGTCTGCCAGTCGGTCACCTGTTTCTTGATGGCGGCGCGATTCTCCAATTTTTCGTCGAGCACCTTGCGCGCCAGCGCCGGCAATTCCGCGTCGCTAGCGAACCGCAGGCTCACCAATTGTCCCACGGAAAATTCGGGGATCCGCGCCCGCATCTCGGCGGAGAGCAAGCGTTCCAGCCGCAACTGCATCTCCAGACGGATCACCCGATCCTGAACCCTCAGCGCAAAATTCCGCGTTAGCCCGAAACCCAACAACAGGGCCACGGCCAGCAGCACTTGCATTTCGTTGTCAGCGTTAAACGCATGTATCACGTTACGCACCGTCCATCCGAGATTGAGTACCAACACCGGCAACACGAAATAATGAAACGGCGGCACCAACTTGGTATGATTCTTGAAATTTTGCGCTTCAGCCATAAATGCTTCCTCCTGTACGCGCCCGGATTCTACCACCTTGCCGCTTCGCTTTTGTCATTCCGCGCGGCCAAGCCGTTTCTCTGATAAACTTGCGCGTTTGCAGTAAGCCAGCAGGAGACCGGCGGGCAGCATGGCTGCGGGAGAAAAGCGAATTGCGCGGCGTTATTGCATCTCCGGAATGGTGCAGGGCGTCGGCTACCGGTTCTTCGTGCAGCGCGTCGCCGCTCGGCTGGGTTTGCCGGGTTATGTGAAGAATTTGCGAGATGGACGAGTGGAAGTCTACGCTGTCGGCGGACCCGCATCGCTCGCCGAGTTTCGCGCCGAACTCGAACGCGGACCCAGCTACGCCAGCGTTTCCGGCGTCGCCGACGAAGAAGCCGAACTGGACGACCGCTACGCATCGGCATTTTCCATCGAGCACGATTCCTGGTGAAAGGAAGCACATCCAATGAGCGACCTGAAAAAGTTGATCCGCGAGATCCCCGATTACCCCAAGCCCGGAGTCCTTTTCTACGACCTCACCACGCTGCTGCAAGACGCCGGCGGCTTTCACGACTTGATCGAAGATATGTGCCGCCACTACGAGGGCAAGAAAGTAGCCACGGTAGTGGGCATCGAAGCCCGCGGATTTATTTTCGCTCCCGCATTAGCTTACCGCCTGGGTGCCGGCTTCGTTCCGGTGCGTAAGCCGAAAAAACTGCCATGGAAGACCGCGGAAGTGACCTATCAGCTCGAATATGGCACCGACCAACTCCAGATCCATCAGGACGCCGTGAAATCCGGAAGCGATGTGCTGCTTTGCGACGACCTGCTGGCGACCGGCGGCACCGCCGCGGCCGCGATCCAACTCATCCGGCAGCTAGGCGGAAAAGTAGTCGGCGCAGCCTTCGCCGTAGAATTAAATTTCCTGCATGGACGCACGAAACTCCCAGGCATCGATGTTTTCTCATCGCTGCAATACGACAAGTAACAGTGTTGAAGTTGCGTTGGAGTTAGCCGTCGAACGGTGTTGACGTCGCTTTGGGTTTAGCCGTCGAAGGTGGGTACCCCACACGTCGAATTTACGTGTGGGGGTTTTGACTCACGGTTCATGGTTTTGCGCGAGGCCGATGGGAAGGGTGGGCGTTAACGCCTTAGTAGTCGAAGGTAAGGGCCCGCACGTCGAGTTCACGTTCTGAAGTTCTGACGTGCGCCCGAACAGGAAACCAAGCAAGCACCGCACAAGTCCGACGCTCAAGGTTTTCCAACCGCGGACTTCTTAGCCTTCACCGCCCGCTGGCGCACCGCTTCAAACAACACCACCCCCGCCGCCACCGACACGTTGAGTGACCGCACCGGCCCCTGCGTCGGAATCGAAACCAGAAAATCGCAGCGTTTCCGCGTCAGCTCGTGCAACCCGTCACCTTCGCCGCCCAACACGATCCCCATGTTCGCGGTAAGATCCAGATCGGTGTATCTCTGCGCGGCGCGCTCGTCCATTCCAGCCAACCAGTAGCCAGCCTCTTTGAGTTGCTCCATCGCGCGCACCAAATTTACCACCCGCGCCACCGGCAAATGCTCGAGCGCGCCGGCCGAAGAGCGGGAGACGGCTTCGGTAAGTCCCGCGGCCCGGCGTTCGGTGATCACCACCCCAGCCGCGCCCGCGGCCAGTGCCGAGCGCACCACCGCTCCCAAATTCTGTGGGTCTTCCACTCCATCCAGCAGCACGATCAATCCGTTCGTAGCCCCCGGCGCCAATAAGTCTTCCAGCTCGACCGCGCGTTTCGAACCTCCCAGCGCGACGATGCCCTGATGTTCGCGCGTCCCCGCCAAGCGATCGACCTCCGCTCGATCCTCAAACCGCACCGGCACATTGCGCGTTTTGGCCGACCGCACGATTTTCTCCACGCGCTCGCCGTGACGTCCGTTGGCGATCACGATGCGTTCGAGGGCCCGGCCGGCGGCTAGCGCCTCTTCCACGGCGTGGAATCCAGTCAGCAGGTTGGTGGGCGTAGGTCGGATCGGCACGGAATTAATTTTCGAGAGTGACCACCGCATGCGTCGCGATAGCTTCACCGCGCCCGATGGCGTCCACTCCCTCGTTCGTTTTGGCTTTCAGGTTGATCTGCTGCGGTGAGACGGAAAGCGCGTGCGCCATCGCTTCCCGGATTTTGGCGAAATGCGGCCCCAATTTCGGCTTTTCGGTGATCACCACCGCGTCGATGTGCGAAATACGCAGCCCGGCCGCGTCCAACAATTTCCGCGCGTGTTCGAGGAAGATCAGGCTGGACGCGCCCTTCCACCGCGGATCGGTATCCGGAAAATGCTTGCCGATATCGCCGAGCCCAGCCGCGCCCAGAATCGCGTCGCACACCGCGTGGCTCAGCACGTCGCCGTCGGAATGGCCCATCGGCCCTTTTTCAAACGGCACCTCGATTCCGCCCAGGATCAGCTTGCGTCCCTCCTCGAGCCGGTGCAAATCGTAGCCGATGCCGCAGCGCGTCACGAGTGGGCCTGCTCCTGCTGCAAGTAAAAGCGCGCCAGGTCCATGTCCGACGGCCGCGTAATTTTCAAATTCCGCTCCGAGCCCAGCACCACGTACACGTCGTGGCCGAAGCGCTCGACCAAGGTAGCTTCGTCCGAACCGGTCAGCCCGTCGCGCCGCGCCTTGGCAAATGCGTCGCGCAGCAGCGCATACGAGAATACCTGCGGCGTCTGCGCCAGCACGATTCGCTCCCGCGGGATGGTGCTGCTGATCAACGCGACGTCCTGCGGCAGGCTGGCGCGCTTCACTTCTTTCACCGTGTCGATCGCCGGAATCCCCAGGATCGCGGCGCCGCGCTCGCGCGCCTCGGCGATCACGCGTTCCACTTGATCCCGGGTCACAAACGGGCGCACGGCATCGTGCACCAGCACGATTTCGGTGTCGGCTGGCGCCTGCGCCAGCGCGTTCCCCACCGAATCCTGGCGGGTCTCGCCTCCGGCCACCACTTTCACCGGACGTTCCAAATGCGCCCGCGCGATCTGCTCCTGCAGAATGCCGATTTCTTCCGGGCGCGTGGCCACAATGAATTCCGAAACGGAGGGGCACGCCGCCAGTCGCCGCAGCGCGAAAACCACCAAAGAGACGCCATCGAGCTCAAGAAACTGCTTGGGCTTGTCGCCACCCATTCGGGTGCCGAGACCTGCGGCCGGAACAATGGCAACAATGCGATTCATCGCGGGCAGACAGTCTAACGCAATATGGCGCCCGGGAGCGAATAGTGGGCCCCGGCTGTCGCGCCTTTGCGTGGCACCGCGCCAGGCGCTACAGCGACCCCCGCCTGGGCACGTCAGGTATCCTTCTATTGAGAAGGCTGCCGCAAGTTCGTTGAATCGGGAGCCCAAACCCGGCTAAGAGTGGGAATCGAGGGCGGTGGGGTGCGTGGGCTGGTAGAGGCCGATTTCACCGCCGCTGGGCAACTGGATCGATGTGGACATTCCCCAACGCGCCTCGGTAATCGCTGCGCATCGGACGTTTTTGGCTTCCAACGAATTGACCATCGCAAGCAAATCGTCACACATCAAATACAGGATCGCGCCCAGCAGATCGTGGTCTGCCTGTCGTTGCACGAAATTAGCATCGGACGGGTGCACCGCCAGTTCAGACGGTGGAAGCGCGAATATCAGCCAGCCGTGGCCAAGATCGACCGCACGAAACCCCAGAACGTCGCGAAAGAACGCACGGTCGGCTTCCGGGTCTTTGCTGTACAACACGAAGTGCGCGCCCCGAATCACGCGGCAACACTAGCAAGTATTCGTGCTCTTGAGAATCCCGAATTGCGCCCCCGCTTCCGCTAGCGCTTGCGTCTTGTGGCTGCCCCGCTCATGCCATGGCGCGCCTCCGGGACGCGGACCGAGCATCAGCGCCCCGACGACCATCGCCCACAAACCGTATTCGTGGAATACTAGAGGAACGCCCGGCAAGATTTTCCGCGACCGCCGCCACCAACCGTGACTACTCCCTGGACAATGTGGATCTCTCTAGGCGTCATGCTGCTGGTCTTCCTTGCCCTGGACCTCGGCGTATTCAATCGCCGGCCGCACCGAATCGGTTTTCGGGAAGCGCTACGCTACGCCTCTCTATCCGTCACGGCAGCTATGGGTTTCTGCGGCTGGATTTATTTTGTCAAGGGCCACCAGGCCGGCGTCGAATTTCTCACCGGCTACGTTGTGGAAGAATCCTTGAGCATCGACAACATCCTGGTCTTCCTGATTCTCTTTCGTGCGCTCAACGTGGCCGAAAAAGCCCAGCACAAGGTACTATTTGCCGGAATTATCGGCGCGCTGGTCCTCCGCGCCGCTTTCGTGGCCGGCGGCGTTTCGCTCCTCCAGCATTTTGAAAAAATCATCTATTTATTTGGCGCCTTCCTGCTGTTTGCCGGCTTTCAGATGCTCTTCTCCAAAGGCGAAGCCAATTATCACCGCAGCTGGATGGTTCGCCTGGCTCGCCGCTGGTTTCCGTTCACCTCCCAGCAGATCGGAACGGATTTCTTTGCCCAAGTGGCGGGCAAATGGATGGGCACGCCGCTGCTGCTAGCCCTGGTGGCGGTGGAGGCCAGCGACATCCTGTTCGCGGTGGACTCGGTACCTGCGGTTCTCGCGGTCACCCGCGATCCGTTTATCGTCTACAGTTCGAACCTGTTCGCGATCCTGGGCCTCCGCGCTTTGTATTTCACGATGGCCGGCTCTTTGCCGCGCGTCTACTACTTGCAAAGGGGGATCGCCGCCACCCTAATGTTCGTGGGCTTGAAGATGATCGCCAGCGAGCATTTTCGCATTTCGCCGCAGGTATCCTTGGCGGTTGTGGCGGCAATTATGGTGGTAACGGTAGGTGCTTCCCTGATGCGGAATAAACGGCGCGGTCTCGGTCAGCCGCAGGGGTGATTCTGGCTATTCGCCACGAAGGATTGCGGGCGCGGCAGTCGAGGCCATGGCGGTCGCCGTCGCGCTGGCGGGAGATGTAGCGGCGGGCGCGGGCGAAGCCGACCCAGTCCCCGCTGCAGCGGCGCCGGCGAGGGCCTCCGCGTTAGCGGTCGGAGCGTTTGGCGCAACCACAGCGCGCTTCGCCAGGCGCTTGGACGGCAGTCCCACTTGCCGAATTTTGTAAATGAGCGCCCGGTAACTCACCTTCAGAGTCTCCGCCGTCCGGCGCCGATTCCAGTGGTGGTGTTCCAGGGTCTTCAGGATCAAGGCGCGCTCGGCTGCCATGATCACGTTCTTGGTGATCTCTTTTAGCGGCAGCACCGGTTTGGATCCATCGCCCGTGGGTAGTCCAGGAATGGGCTCCCGGTTGTCGAATGCCGCACGAAGTTCGGGCGCGCCCATCAGGACGTAACGAATCACCCAGTTTTCCAGCTCCCGAATATTGCCGGGCCAGTCGTGGTTTTGCATCCAGCGCAGCGTTTCACCGGAGAGCGACGGTCGCGGGCGGTCGAACCGTCGGGCACACATGGTCACCAGATGTTGCGCCATCGCCGGGATGTCTTCGCGGCGTTGCCGCAGCGGCGGCATGAAGATGTGGAAAACGTTGATGCGGTAGAAAAGGTCCTGCCGGAAAGTGCCGGCAGTGATTTCTTTTTCTAAATTCCGGTTGGTCGCGCAAATCACCCGCGTATCGATTCGCGTTTCTTCCTGATCGCCGATGCGGTAGAAGCGGCCGTCCTGCAGCACTTGCAGGAGCTTGGCTTGCCGCGTGGGATCCAGTTCCGCGATTTCGTCGAGGTACAGGCTGCCGAGGTGCGCCATCTCCACTCGCCCGGGCTTGGCGTCGTTGGCGCCGGTGAACGCTCCCTTGCTGTAGCCGAACAGTTCGCTTTCCGTCAGGTCGCTGGGAATCGCCGCGCAGCTCACTTTGATGAACGGCCCTTCGCGGTAGGGCGAGTTCAGGTGGATGTAGCGCGCCAGAATCTCTTTGCCCGATCCGCTTTCCCCTTGGATCAGTACCGGCACCACCGTCTGCGCGAGCTTGCCCACCTTTCGCCGGATAGCCTGCATCACCTCGGAAGAACCAAATACGATCTCCTCCGGGATGGGTCCGGGGACTTGTTCGGGCACGACAAGTTTGTCGCTTTTGCTCATAGCAGGGTGCGTTGGGGCATTCCTCTAGCAGTAAGGCACGGTTACCCATGTAAATAAGGAGCAGTTCGACTGCCATTCCAGAATGAAACTAAGCCGTCCAAACGCTAAGCCTATTATTATCTTTTCCTTGCATCTACTTCCGGGCTCTCGGCCCGCCGAAATCACCAATGGCGGCTCGGATTTCCACAGGCGCCTGACAGGATTTCGTTCAAGATAAATGGAAAAACACTTCACAGCCCGGAAAAGGTTATCCAAATCGGGACGAAAACCATGCCGTCCGGTGGAATGAGGGACGTCAGAAGAAAAAGATATGGCGAGTGGCTGACCGCTGGTCACGCACCATCTTACTTTGGTCGCGCGCAATCTCCACATGCCAACACAGACACTAGACTTTGTAGCCCGTTCCTTGCAACAAAAAATCGTCAGGATAATTTTCGGCAGGCGACCGCGCGAGGGAGACCGGAATTCTCCCCGAGGCCGAAGCCCCGGGGCGCCTAACTTATGAGAGCAATCTTTGTTGATCGATTCAGGAACCGAGAGGAAGGGAACCCAACCAGAAAAAACGAATTCGCCCAGTTACACGCGCGCCGCTTCCCCTCGAATAATATCGTAGCGTTCGATGATCGCCGCCACTCCGCTCAAATCGCGGGTATCGTCTGGCTTGCGATCGACGCGCACCACACGGCCATGGGCCCGCACAAAAACTTCCGTTCCGCGAGTAATCTCCGCGGGCAGAGTCAAAGTGAAATCGATTTCGGTCCCAGCCGAAAGCTCCCTCTCCATAATGAAATAAACTCCGCGCGTCGAAATATCGCGGGTGTGGCCGCTCTGTGCCCCTGGTTCCCGGTTGAGTGGTGTACGAACATTCACCGGAAGGGACAGATCGTACCGTCGAGCCGTACGACGCTCTGTCATCCCCACTGGTCCTCCCCTGAAGATAGTGAGGCGCACCCCCGCCCCGCGTATACACGGGAGCAATCCCGGTACCAAAGGGCAGGCTGGTTCCTCACTGCTGGATCCTTGCCATTCTTTTCATGTTGCGCCAAAAAGAAACGGCCGGCTCGGGGGCTAGGGGCGACCGAACGCGGAAAAAAGCCTTGTCAAACGCGAGTTAAAGAATCGCGTCCAAATTCCGCAGCACAACCGGCAACGCCCAAGTGGCCGAGCCGTGTAGCGGAGAATCAGCTTCCGCGCGAATCGTAAGTCAAGTGGAAAAGAAACCAGAAGGACTTTTTTGTAGCGATGTGTCGTGAGTATGCAACAAATTAGTACATTGTGAGTCCTAGAACTAGGACCCTCGCACACCCGTTATCGCAGGAGTTGGGGCCGCCGTCGACCGCGATCCTCGGCCAGGATCCAGATTGAACTGCCGCATCTTGTACAGCAGCGCCTTGTAGCTGATGCCCAGCATCTTCGCGGCATCTTTGCGGCACCAATTCGTTTTTTCCAGAGCGTCGGCGATCGCTTCGGTTTCCGCTTCGTCTTTCAACCCGCGAACCAGCGCTTTTAGCCCCTGTTCCTTGGGGACGGCCACTTCCGCGTGCGGAGCGATGCGCTGCTGCGTGCCGGTCATCTCCAGCAATTCGCGGAAACTGCCTTCGTCGTCTTCCAGAATCACGTAGCGCTTAACAAAGTTCTCGAGCTCCCGCAGATTGCCCGGCCAGCCATATTTCAGCGCCGCTTCCAGCAAGTGCGAGGACGGCTCGGGCGGCTGTTTCTGGAATTTCTCGCTGTATTTCACCAGGAAATGGCGGAACAGCAACGGAATCTCGGCCAGCCGTTCGCGCAGCGGCGGAATGTGGATCGAGAGCACGTTCAGCCGGTAATACAGGTCTTCCCGGAACTTGCCCGAGCGCATCGCTTCCTGCACCGCGACGTTGGTCGCCGCTAGCACCCGCACGTCCACCTGCACCACCGACCGTGCGCCCAACCGTGAAAATTGACCGTCCTGCAGTACGTGCAGCAGCTTGGCTTGTAGGTGGGTGCTCATCTCCGCGATTTCGTCCAGAAAGATGGTGCCCTTGTTGGCCAGCTCGAATTTACCGGGCTTGGCGCGCACCGCACCGGTGAATGCGCCCTGCTCGTATCCAAACAGCTCCGATTCCAGTAGTTCGCCCGGCAACGCCGCGCAATTCACTTTGACGAACGGCTGATTCCGCCGTCCCGAACGCAGATGGATCATCCGCGCCACTACTTCTTTTCCCACTCCGCTTTCGCCGCTGATGAATACCGGAACGTCCACCGGCGCGATCTGCAGAATCTGCTGGCGGATCTTGAGCATCTGCGGGCTGGCCGCGAGGAACGACAAATCCTCCGTCAATTGCTCGCAATACTCGCGCAACGCGGCATTTTCCGTGCGCAGTTCCTGTTTCTGCCGGCACTTGAGAAGTGCGGCGTCCAGCTCGGGCTTTTCAAAAGGCTTGGTCAGGTAGTCCAGCGCTCCCAGCCGGATCGCTTCCACCACCGTGCCCACCTCGTTCGAACACGACAGCATGATGACGTTCAATGTGCGGTCCAGCTTCATCAGCTCGCGCAGGGTATCTAGGCCGTCCATCTCCGGCATCAGCACATCCAAGATGATGAAATTCGGGCGGTTTTCCCCGCCGCCGATGCGTTGCAGCGCTTCCCGGCCGCTGGAAAGGGTGCTGACGTCGAACCCGTCCACCTCCAGCAGCGTCTGGAGATACTTACGAATGCTCGGTTCGTCGTCGATAACCAGTATTTTTTCTTTTTCAGGCATTAGCGTTTTTTCCCGTTTTCCATTCCGTGGTGCTTCACTCCGCGTTCATTGGCAAAATAAATGAAAAGCAGCTTCCCTGCCCGGGTTCGCTTTCTACCCAGATTTTCCCGCGATGCGCCTGGATCAGCCGCTTGGTGATGGCCAGGCCCAATCCCATGCCCGACGTGGATGGATCCACGCGCACGAATTCTTCGAAAATTTCCTGATGATATTCCGATGCGATTCCGGTTCCCGAATCGGTCACCGCGATCAATATGCTGTTGGTCTTCGGTTCCCGGGGCGCCCGGCGTTCTCGGACCGGCGCCGCGGAAGCGACGCGTCGCTCCCAGAAATGGGCCGATGCCTTGATCGTCACGCAGCCGCCGGCCGCGGTGTGCTTCAGCGCGTTGTCGATCAGGTTAGCCACGCACTGCTGCACTTTCTGGTAGTCGAACTTGAAATTGGGCAGCCGGGCTTCCACTTGCCTTTCCAGACGCACACCCGCGCGCTGAAACGCATCGTCCCACCGGCAGGCCACGTCCGCGATGCAGTCCTGAATATCGTTCGCGCGCAATTGCAGAACCAGCTTGCCGCTCTCCAGCGCCGAATAGTTCAGGAACATGGCCACCAGCCGAACCAGCCGGTCGCAGCTTTCCTTGGATTCCTGCAGCATGTCGCGTTGCCGCTCGGTTAGTTTCCCCAGCGAACCCGAAAGCAGCAGATCGTAATAACCCTTCATCACCGCCAGTGGGGTCTTCAGCTCATGCGCCGCCGAGGCCAGAAAAACCGTCTTCTGCCGGTTTACTTCCTGCAGACGCAGATATGCCGCCAGCAGGTTCCGGTAGGTGATCTCCCGCTCCTGCATCAGTTCTTGTACGGTGTGCCGCATCTCGACCGCGTTGGCGCCCGCTTCGTCCGGGATCGGCTCCGCCGCGATCCGTTCCACGAATACCACCACCCAATCCGGTTCTGGCAGCCAGCGTATCCGCGCTCGCGCTTTTCCGGTTTGGGTCTCTAGCGGCAAATCCACTTCCTGCTCTCCACCTTCGAACTGGTGCATCAGGCTGCGGGACTCCATCTTCAATACATCCCGGAATAAATTCAGCGGCGATTCCGTAGGCGGGAAGTTGGAATGCAGAAAATCCTGGGCGTGCAGATTCGAGCACAGGATCTTGCCTCCCCGCTCGGCGACGATCAAAGGTCGATCGACCGCGTCGAGCAGGCTGGCGGTAACGTGGAAATCGATTCCCGAATTAGGTTTTTCGTCCGCGCCAGGTGCCTTTTCCAGGCTATCTTCGAGACGCACAACCGCTTCGGGACGGGTTTTGAGGTCCACCGACAAGTTTCCCTTTGCTCAAGCGTACTGGCGCACACCAAACGGAAAAGAAAAGGAGTGCGTTTGAGAAAATTAATGCTCGCAGAGGGGATTGTACGAGTCAATGGTAAAGGAGTCCCAGTTTGCACAATAGAAGAAAACCCGTGGAACGATTATGGAACGATAGGTTCGCAAGTGTGGCGAATCTCGTAGACATCGCTTATCATGTTGCTGACCTCTAAGCACTTACCGCACGCCCGAACACGGTACTGCACTTGCACTGTAACCAGGGGCGTGGTGACCGTACTGTTACCCAGGTACCGGTGGTGGCCGTGGAGGGAGTTATTTCGGGAAGGGGGATCTTGGTGGATCCGATTGTCGAGCAGCGCCGTCAGGCGCGCCTGCGTCTTCAGATCCCTGTCTTTGTTCGCGCGACCGATGTGTATGGTGAGGAATTTCTCGAGCTTGCTAAGATATTGAATATTAGTGCGGTTGGAGCCCTCTTGGCTACCGCTCGACCGTTGCGGGTGGACGATGTCGTTCATCTTACGATTCCATCTCCTTCTATTTCTTCGTCCGGCTTAATACCGGCCTCTACGGATCCGATCGGCGCGCGGGTGCGCCGTGAGGAGCCTGCCGGTGATATCCACTTGGTGGGATTGGAATTCCTGAAACCCCTCGAGTAACTGGCTGAAACAGGAAATAAAAGCGACCAGCGAGGGCGGAAACGGAGAAAACATTTCTCCAATTCGGCCCCAAAACGTGAGCCAAATATTGCTCATGCCCAGCTCACCGCCATACCTTTTGCCGTCAATAGTTTACGCACGCTCCTGGGCGGCCTGCCCCAGCCCTATTGGCCACGCCGTTGCATGTACCTTGGTGACGCGTGTCCCTAGGCTCTAGGGTCACCAGGAGAAGTGTCGGACCCTAAGCGATGATGGCCCAACCCCCAGCCCCAGTTCCGCCAACGGCGCCGCCGGACGACTCGTTTCTCGAGTTGCTTGCCGAGACACTCGCCGGCCTCGAAGAAAGCGCGCGCGGTCTATTCCTGCAGCGATTTTTCCGGAACATCGCTCAGCTCGAGCTCAGCGAATCGCAGAGCCTGGCCTCCTGGAATCAAATTCTGCAACAGCAGCAGCAACTTTCCGATGGCTTGGGCCGGCGCGTCTCGCTGAAAACCGCGATGATGGACGTGCTGGTCGCCAATTCTCAATTGCGCCTGCCGGTGCTCGTCGAGTACGACGAATATCGAAAGCTGCAAATCAACGCTGCCACCGACGGCCTTACCGGCCTCTACAACCGGCGGCTCTTCAACGAATATTGCGACAACGAAGTGAACCGCGCGCGCCGTTACAATCAGCAATTGGCCGTGGTGATTCTGGACCTGCATCGTCTGAAAGAAGTGAACGACCGCAATGGACATCTGAAAGGCGACGAAGCGCTGCGGCTCGCCGCGACTACGTTACGCAAGACCCTGCGCGCTTCCGACCTGGCGTTTCGCATCGGTGGCGACGAATTCGCATTGCTGCTACCGGAAACCGATCCCGACCAAGCCGCCAAGCTGTGCAAGCGCGTTCGCGCGCTCTACGAATCGCAAGTCCCTTCACTCGAACTCGACATGAGCGACGTGACCCTCGATTTTGGCGTCGCCGTTCTCCCCAATGATGGCGAGGAAAAAGAAGGGCTGTTGCGCCTGGCCGACGAGCGCCTGTACCAACTGAAATTTGCCGGCCGCGTGAATAACTCCCGCGTGATCCCCATCGAAACTCCGCAGCCCCGGGAAACAGCTCCTCCTCCATCCGCAAAATCCGCGGCTCCACGACCCGTTGCCGTTCCGCCCGCATCCACATCCGCGGCGGCGGCCAGCGCCGCGCCTGTTCGTGCGCCAAAGTCCGCAGCGGCCTCGGCGCCGGCGCC
>Ga0302326_10012970_pt1 | contig 17694 bp, 8 predicted proteins | sample Palsa_T0_3_FD_202264 | JGI IMG/M metagenome (GOLD analysis project Ga0302326, IMG submission 202264) | Peat permafrost microbial communities from Stordalen Mire near Abisko, Sweden - Palsa_T0_3 | ecosystem: Environmental > Terrestrial > Soil > Palsa > Peat permafrost | place: Sweden: Abisko... | reverse complement strand
ATCGTCCCGGATGCGGTCCCGTTTGCGGCCACAAGATTGAATGTGAATTCCGTCGCAGAGCCGATATCGCTGGAAATCCCCGCGGTCGTATTCGCCAGGCCGGTGACGACAAACGTTCCGTCATACACCGAATTGGAAGCGCCGGAAATGGTCACCATTTCCCCCACCTGGAAACCATTTGCCGCGGTTGAGACCGCGGTGGCGACATCGTTGGAGACGCTGAGCGAGCTGATGGAAACCGAATTCGTCGCCAGCCCCGCCCCACCGCCGACAACATCCCATTCGTTGACGATTGTTCCGGTGGATAACGTGGTTGAGCTGGTCGCCCATCCCGGGTTGCCGGGGAGATTGATATCCGTATCCGTCCAGTTGGCCGGCAAACTATCCGCGGGATTCCCCATGATAATGCCCCGCCCGTTGATCCCCAGGTAAACCCGCCCGAACACATTGGGATCCGCCGCCACCGTCTGAATCAATCCGCCCCATTGCTGTGTGGTGGTGTTCAACTGCAGCCAACTGCCCACACCGCCGTTGTCGTTGCGCCACACCCCCACAAAGCTGCTGCCCGGCACGGTGCCATAAATATAAATGGTTGGCGTCGTGCTGCCGGGCGGCGGCGCTCCGATCGCCATGTCATTGGCGTAAACGACAACGCTGGAACCGACTATTTGCGTGAAGCTCGCCCCAAAATTCGTCGATTCGTAAATCCCGTTCCAGCCCCCCATCCAAAGCTGCCCGGCGACATATTGATTCGCAACCAGCGTTACATTGCCCGTTCGAATCGTGCCCCCAGCGGAAGCGTTGAATGTATGACCACCGTCCGAGCTGATATACACCGTCCACACGTTGTCGCTGGAATTTTCAGTCCAGTAGTAGAAATAATTCGAATTCACCTTGTCCGAAACGATGGTGCCACCCGTCGGCAATGCCCCGCTCGCGCCCAGCGTGCACAAGGTCCATGCCGCACCGTTGTTCGTCGTGTAATAGGGAGCTTCTCCCGATGGCGCCCATACGATCGTCGATCCGTTGGCCGATTCCGCCGCGGTGCCCCCGGTATACTTCGTGCTTCGCCCCGGATTCGCCGCAAAACCCGTGAACGTCGTCCCGTTGGTCGTGTAGCTCCCATCGTTGGTCCCCATACTGCCGACGATCACCGCATCATTCGGATTCGTCCCCGCATAATCCGTCGCATCTCCGCTGCCGCCGACATTCCCCGCCGCCGGCGAATACGTAAGCGTCGTCTGCGCGAACCCGCCGATATCCCCCATCGCGCTGTAAAGCGGCGTCCCCCCCGTCGTCGCCGCCACGCCTCCCACCGCCGTAAATTCGATTCCCGTATCCGGGAAATACCAACTGTTCGCCGCTGTCAACTGCGTGTTGGCCCCGTTGTTGGAGGCGTTGTTCGTCGCCCAGATCCCCTCGCCCGTTCCGTACATCAATTGATTCGAATTGTTCGGATTGATCGCAATCGTCGCCGCCCAGTTTCCGATGCCGTCCCCATTGCCCGCCGTCCATGGAGCATTGGTTGTATTACGGGTCGGATCGTAACCGTTGAATCCGTAATTCTGCGCGCCCGAATAGGAATAAAGCTCTGTCCACGTCGGCGTGGTCGCGTTGGCGTTGACCGTACGCCAGATCTGGTCCGGACCCGTGTAATAATCAAACGATGTGACAACCACCGTATTGGGATTCTCCGGATCGGCCGCCACCGCATCGTACCCAAAGCTGCCGCCCGTCGCCTTCGGCGAAATGTTCGCCCAGACGCCGGTGCTCAGGTTATACCGATATACCCCGCCGTTGGTCAGAGTGGTATTGGGTGCCAGGCCATTGGCATAGCCGAGATACAAATACCCATTGGAAATCACCCCATGTCCGGGAAGATATCCCGTGGGCAGCGATCCCGTCCCCGTCACTTGTGTCCAGATGGATAATCCGTCATTGGGCCCGCTGGTATTGGTTCCGCCATCGGTCGTTTCATAAAGGTTAGTGCCCGTCGAAGTGGAATCGACGCCGACGAAAATGGTCTGACTTGGGCTACCCTTCGTCCCGGCCGGATCAAACAAAACAAACGTTGTGCTGGAGGAAGTGAAGCTTGAAGTGTCGTTAACCTGGGTGAAGGTGGGATTAGCGCTGGTTGCGTTAGTGCTGTACCACAACCCATCATTGTTTGTACCCAGAAAAACTACGTTGCTGTCGTTGGGATCGACCTGAATCTGCTCGCCGTCGCCGCGCCCGTTGGAGTTGCCGCCGACGTAAAAAGGTAGTTGGTAATTCGACCAGGTCTGCCCCCCGTTGCGGGAATACAGGATCATCCCATTCGTGCCGGAATACATCCCCACATCGGCGTAGAGATAGTTTGAATTCTCCGGATCGATTGCAAAGCTAAGTACGCCGATATCCTGGTAAACCGTGCTAAACCCATTGTAGTTATTGGCCGAGCTGCCGTTGCTGACGAAATCGAGCAACTGGGTCCAGTTCGTTCCATCGTTAACGGATTTGTAGAGCCCGCCGATATCCGTGCGGGCGTAAATGACATTGGCGTTGTTGGGATCGTAGAAAATGCCGTCCACGAATCCGCCCGCCCCAATGTTGACGTTCTGCCAGGTGTAGGCAGCCGCGGTGAGATAAAGCCGATTTTCCAGTGCTTCGACGAACGACGCCCTGCGGACCGAACTTACTTTTCGAACGCGCTGATTTGATCTCCCCGGGCACCCTCGCAAACGGTTCCTCGGCCTTGAACTCATATAAGCCTCCGCAAACCGGTTGCACACGATTCATAATGTATATTAGAATCGCAAAAACGACGGCGACCCGCCAGCCTGCCGCACCCGGATTATACCAGCGATTTTCAGTGCATAAAGCGTTTTCTGAAGACTTTCTCTTGCAAGCGCGATCCTCGAACTCACCTAAACATTTGGCGGCGGTGCGCAGCACCGCGATTCCCCCCATCCCCCCATAAAATCATACCCCAAAACCATTTAGCCACGAAACCCCTTTCCATGCGACGAGAAAACGATTGCCGAACGTCTTTTTTTGTTTGACATTCCGACAAATCAGGATAAATTTGCGTCGTGCAGCAAGCGGTTGTTGCACTCGCGAAACGAGCCAAATCTAAGGGTTCCGTACCCTGCCGCCAGGCAAATACGGAGGAGGCTGGAAATGTTCGAAATACTACGTGAAATGACCTCTTTAGCGCCCCGGAAACCCGGTGCGCTTGCAAAATATTTCATCGGGGCTGCACTTTGTACTTTGTTAGGCGCCTCGACCCATGCCCACGCCCAGGCCCTCTTCACTACCGAATCTGATTTCACCGCGACGGGCTGGACACCCGTTTCCGGGGTTTCCAATTCCGTCGGTCCAGTTTCATCTTCAACTTATGATTTTGACGGACAATCCACCGATGGCCTCGCCAATTACAGCGCCGGCGCGCCGGATACCGCAGGCTCCTTGCAGGTGAATACCGGCAGCAACGCTCTCGGTTATGGAAATCTGGTTTACGGAGAGCCGTTCAACGATTTATATGTACAGGGCTTTCTCAACGCCTGGGATCCCGGTGCAACCGCGGGCAGCACCGTCGCGTACAGTGGAAACATGTACATGGTTTATACGACGCCAACCTGGGCAGGCCCCGACGTATATTTTCAGCTCGGCCTTCAATTCAACTATCCCGGGAGTGGTTATTACGGAACTTATTATTTCCCTTCAACGACCGTTTCCGGCGGAACCATTGATGGTCAGGCAACGACCATAGCCACGATCCCCTATTCGGTGTTGGCCGGTGGCGGTGGTGGATTCGGAATCAACATCGTCATGAATGCCGGAGTGTATGGAACGGGTGTATCGGGTGTGAGCAACGTGGCCACCTCGCCGATCTATATTGACGATATCTCGACGACTTTCCCCGTCGCAGCGCCGGTTCCCGAACCCGCCACGTTAGGTGTTCTGGGCACAGGTTTAACCATGCTCATGCTCCGCCGGCGTCGTCAGGCTTGATATGGGAGGCTTAAGTTCGAGTTTGTTTATCCAATTGATGATCAGCGGGCGAGTCGAGGAAAGACTCGCCCGCGTTCTTTCAAAGACCGAGAGAGCTAGAAGAGCCAGGCCGTGTCGGCCCGGAATTCGAGTAACCAATGAAATTCAGTCATGGTGTATGGAAGTGGGCTGAAGGAATCACACCCCTCTGTGTCCGCAGGGTCACCGAATATAAGATCGAGCGCGATTCCCTCTGGGTCGCCGCCGCCCATCGCGACAATGGGCCCGATCCCTCCAACCGATTCGAAGGCCTCGTCCTCCAGCTCCATGTCACCTCCCCCATGCCCGATTGCCTGCGCGTCCGCATCGTCCACCACGAAGTCAACCCCTGGCGAAACGTCAAGCCGGATCTCGATTATTCCCTCTCCGCCCCGCACGTGAAAATCGAAGACCTCCCCGATGAACTCACCTTCACCAGTGGCCGATTGACCCTGCGAATCTCCAAATCCAAATGGTCCATGCAATTCGAAGATGGCGACACGGTCATCACCGGCGGCGGCTGGAACTCCCTCGGCCAGATGGCCGACCGCGCCGATCGCCGATGGCTCATGCAGCGCCTGAAAATGGGCGTCGGTGAATGCCTCTACGGACTCGGCGAGCGCTTCGGTCCACTCGTCAAAAACGGCCAGAGCATCTCCATCTGGAACGAAGACGGCGGCACCGGCAGCGAACTCGCCTACAAAAATATCCCCTTCTTCCTCTCCAACCGTGGCTACGGAATCCTCGTCAACTCAGCCGGCCGCGTCGATTTCGAAATCGGCACCGAGCGCGTCTCCCAGGTCCAGTTCAGCGTCCCCGAGGAAGAGCTCGACTTTTATTTCTTCCAGGGACCCACGCCCAAAGATGTCCTGGAAAAATACACGCGCCTCAGCGGCCGCCCCGCTCTGCCCCCCGCATGGTCCTTCGGCCTCTGGCTCAGCACCTCCTTCACAACGCTCTATAACGAAAAAACCGTCAACGAATTCGTCGATGGCCTCGCCCGCCGCGGCATTCCGCTCAGCGTCTTCCATTTCGACTGTTTCTGGATGAAAGAGCGCCACTGGTGCGACTTCCAGTGGGATGCCGATGCGTTTCCCGATCCCGAGGGCATGCTTCGCCGCCTCAAGAGCAAAGGGCTGCACGTGTGCGTCTGGATCAACCCGTACATTTCGCAGCTCTCCAGCCTCTTCCGCGAAGGGGCCGACAACAGCTACTTCCTGAAAACACCCGATGGCCGGATTTTTCAGCGCGATGAATGGCAACCCGGCATGGCCCTGGTCGATTTCACCAACCCCGCCGCCGTCCAGTGGTATTGCGGCAAGCTCCGCCACCTCCTGGAAATGGGCGTCGATTCTTTCAAGACCGACTTCGGCGAGCTGATCCCCGAAAACGTCGTCTATCACGATGGCTCAGACCCCGCGCTCATGCACAACCACTACAGCTATCTCTACAACAAAGCGGTGTTTGAATTGCTTGAAGATTATCACGGCAAAGGCAACGCGCTCGTCTTCGCAAGATCGGCCGCCACCGGCTGCCAGAAATTTCCCGTCCACTGGGGCGGGGATTGCGACGCAACTTGGGAATCCATGGCCGAAGACCTCCGCGGTGGCCTCAGCTTCTGCGCCTCCGGCGCCGCTTTCTGGAGCCACGACATCGGTGGATTCTCCGGCACCGCCAGCGCCGCCCTCTACAAACGCTGGGTCGCCTTCGGACTCCTCTCCACCCACAGCCGCCTCCACGGCTCCTCATCCTATCGCGTCCCCTGGCTCTTCGATGAAGAATCCGTGGATGTGATGCGCCAATTCGTGCGGCTCAAAAATCGACTCTTCCCCTACCTCTTCTCAGCCGCCAGCGATGCCCACGAGCACGGTTGGCCGGTCATGCGCGCAATGGTCATCGAATTTCCGGAAGATCCCGCCTGCGCCCATCTCGACCGCCAATACATGCTCGGTTCTTCCCTTCTGGTCGCCCCCATTTTTTGCCAGGACGATATTGCCGAATATTACGTGCCCGCCGGCCAGTGGACGCATTTCTTCACCGGCGAGGTAATCCAGGGCGGCAACTGGCGGCGAGAAAAAGTTGATTTCGCGCAGATCCCCCTGCTCGTCCGCGAAAACTCCATCATCCCCATGGGCCGCGATGAGGAAAAACCTTCATGGAAATCGATCGATGAATTAACCCTGAACCTCTTCCAGATCGCCGATGGCGCCGATACCTCAATCTCCGTTGCGCCCTCGGACGGCGCCCATCGCATCGCTTTCCACTGCAAGCGCACCGATGGAAAATTCGTCCTGACCTGCGACGGCCGCCCGCGCGATGTCCGCATCGCGCTGCCCGGCCGACGCTCGATCGCCGAAATCACCAACGGAAAACTCCGCAGCGCCGCCGGCGAATCCCCCCTCATCGCCTGGACCGACATCTCCAAACCCCTCATCTTCACCGTCCGGGATTAGTCGTTTCCCCCTCGCCCGGTACTCCGGGAGAGGGCTGGGGTGAGGGCTCTTCGTTCCTGTCACAGCAAGCGATTTCTGTAGCTTATTATCCCCCTTTTCGATACACTCGATCTCCCAGCGGCGCGGCGACTTCAGTCGCCGTGTCCCCCCGCAAACGAGGAGCGCAAATGAGGACCAAATTCCCCGTGATCGCCCTCTCGGCGATCATCTTTCTCAGCTCTCTCTATTCCACCCAAGCCTTCTCCCAAATCCCCCAGGCCCACTACACCTGGCGAAGCGTCAAAGTCGGCGCCGGCGGTTTCATCCCCGGCATCATTTTCAGCCGCCTCGAAAAAAATCTCGTCTATCTCCGCTCCGATATGGGCGGTTGCTATCGCTGGGACAACCCGCAGCAGCGATGGATTCCCCTCCTCGATCCCATGCCCGAATCAAGCTACTTCGGCGGCGAGAGCATCGCCCCCGATCCCATCGATCCCAACACCGTCTACATCGCCGCTGGAATGTACCGGACCGATCCCGCGGCAATGCTCCGCTCCCACGACCGCGGAAACACCTGGGATGTTTTCCCCGTCCCCTTCCGCATGGGCGGCAACGATGACGGCCGCGGCGTCGGCGAGCGCCTCGCCGTCGATCCCAACGACAACTCCATCCTCTTTTTCGGTTCCCGTCACGATGGCCTCTGGCGCAGCGGGGATTTCGCCAAAACCTGGCAGAAAGTCCAGAGCTTCCCGATACACGGCCTCGGCCTGCCCGGTGAAGGCGAGCCAACCCACACGGGCCTCAGCTTCGTCGTCTTCGATCCGCATTCCGCCACGCGCGGCTCACCCACACCAACGATCTTCGTCGGCGCGGCCGATCCCGGCGATAATCATCTCTTCCGCAGCGACGATGCCGGCAAAACCTGGTCTGCCGTCACCACCGGCCCGGGTGCTGACATGCTCCCCATGCAGGCTCAGATCGACGACGACGGAATCCTCTACGTCACCTACGGCAGCGGCACAGGCCCCAACGGCGTCAAGAGCGGCGCGGTATTCAAGTTCGATACAAAAACCGGCCAATCCACCGACATCTCCCCGCAAAAACTTCCGCCCGGTGATTTTATGGGCGGCTACTGCGGCCTCTCCCTCGACCGCCAGCATCCCGGCACCCTCGGCGTCGCGACCATGAACCGCTGGAAGCCCATCGACACCATTTGGCGCACCATCGACGGCGGCAAAACCTGGATGGACATCGCCGAAAAAAGCCGGCGCGACGTGAAGGCAACCCCGTTCCTCCTCTGGGGGGATAAACAGGCAAAACTCGGCTGGTGGATGGCCGCCTTCGCCATCGATCCGTTTGATTCCAACCATGCCGTCTACGCCACCGGCGCAACCGTCTATACCACCCATGATTTCACCAACGTCACCGCCGATCAGCCCACCCACTGGACGCCGTGGGTCGAAGGGATCGAGCAAACCGCCATCGTCTCGCTCACCAGCCCCACCGAAGGCGCGCACCTGCTGAGCGGTTTCGGCGACATCGGCGGCTTCGTCCACGCCGACCTCACCGTCTCCCCTCCGCAGGGCATGTACGATAATCCGCGATTCGACACCACCACCACGATCGACTACGCCGGCGAAAACCCCCGCGTGATCGTGCGCAGCGGCAGCCCCTCCGATAGCCAGGCCGCCCTTGCGTATTCCGAGGACGGCGGCTGGTCCTGGAAACCCCTGACGCTCGGCCCCAGCGCCGGCCGGCGCTCGCACCGCCATCCGGCCATTATCGTCTCCGCCGATGGCGCAACGTTTATGGTGATGACACCAATTCCAATGATCACGCGCGATAACGGTAAAACCTGGACCCGCGCCCAGGGCCTGCCCCAGAACATCCGCCCCGTCGCCGACCGCGTCGATCCCTCCGCCTTCTACGCAATTGATTTCACGGGTAGCAAATTTTTCGCCAGCACCGACGGCGGCGCCGATTTCACCGCACTCAATTCAACCGGCCTACCCACCGATCTCTCCTCCGAGCAGCCCACCTGGGCCGAAGCCCCCTGGCCCCTCGTCGCAACCCTGAATAAGCCCCACGATCTCTGGTATGCCGGCCAGCACGCCCTGTATCACTCCACCGACGGCGGCCAAAACTTCGCGGTCATCGACAGCCCCGTCCACGTCGAGATGCTCAGCTTCGGCAAACCGCCCGCCGGCAGCGATTACCCCGCCCTCTTCGCGGTCGGAACCGCCGGCACATTGCGCGCCATCTTCCGCTCCGACGACCAGGCCCGATCCTGGGTCCGAGTCAACGATGACCAGCACCAGTACGGCACCCGTTTCCGCTGCATCTCCGGAGACCCGCGCATCTTCGGCCGCGTCTACGTCGGCACCGACGGCCGCGGAATCCTCTACGGCGATCCCGGGCAGTAACCTATTGTCCCTGACTGTACTGGGTCAGGTATGAAATCGACGCATTGTAAAAGTCCGTCGCGATGATCAGGTATCCCAGATCGTTCGGATGCAGGTAAGCTCCGCTCGACTCCGGTGTGAAATCAGAATCCGTCAGCTCGAATCGCGAATCCACAAACGTCACGTAGCCGCTGTATGGAGAACTCTGCAGCGCGCTCTGCAATGACAACGCATAGTCATCGTATCCGTTGTAACCGTCTCCCATCGTTTCGCTCGGATAGCTCGGCGGTGGTTCGACAAATATCCGCACCAGCGCCGTATCCGTGCTCTTGATGTACGCGATCAGCGCCTCCTCATTTTGCAGGTTCGCCTGCTGCGCCGACTGCGTGCTCATGTCGTCGTTCGACCCGATCATCAGGTAAACAAAGTTCGGCCGATCTCCATCCGTCCCGAACGCGGTCACGGCAAATCCCGTGCCCGTTGACGGGTTATAGAGATCCGTGATCTTCGCGCCGCTGTGCCCTTCCGATTGTTCGTACGGATTCGGAGAACCCGGAGTGCCCAGGACAGCGTTCTGATACGTACTCCCCTGTTGGAGCGTCCCAACGGTAGTGAACCTCGATTCCCCCGGTGCCGGCGCGGCAGTCCCATTTGGAAATGGCACTGGATTCAAATCATGCATGAGATATCCGCGATATCCCGCTCCGCCATAGGCGTACGCTCCGCCATTGCTCGGATCGACGCTGTCCTGTCCCACGGTGATCGAATCGCCCAGGAACATGATCGAACCGTAGTTGGGATTGCCCGTCGCCGACGTCGGCGTCGACCACACCTCCGCCGAGTTGGCGCTTTGCCCGCCGCCTCCGACAGCCGTGATCACATAATAGTATGTCGTCCCGTTGGTCAGACCGGTATCCGTGTAACTGGTATTCGTCGTGTTCGTGATCGGCGATCCCCACGGCCCATTGATCGAGGTAGACCGATACACATTATAACTGCTCGCGCCCGACGACGACGACCACGTCAATACGTTCTGCCCGTTCCCGGCCGTCGAAGTTGTATTCGTCGGAGCCGCCGGCACCGAATTGCTCGGCGTAGCATTCGCCTGGTTGGAATATCCGCTGGTCCCGGCGTTGTTACTGGCCGTCACGACGTAGTAATAAGTCTGACCGTTGCTCGCGGTCGTATCCACGTAATTCGTGGTGGTGCTTGTCCCGATTTGCGTGGGAGTGCCGGTGCTGCTGTTGGAACGCAGGACTTCGTAGTCGGCTACCGCGCCGCCCGTCGTTGGGGCCGTCCAACTCAGCGATACCTGGTTGTTGCCTCCCGTTGCCCCCAGGCCCGACGGAGCGCCGGGAGCAGTCAAGCCACTCGACGGCGTCGCGTTCGCCTGGTTGGAATATCCGCTGGTCCCGGCGTTATTGCTCGCCGTCACGACGTAGTAATAAGTCTGACCGTTGGTCGCGGTCGTATCCACATAATTCGTGGTAGTGCTGGTCCCGATCTGCGTCGGCGTGCCGCTGCTGCTGTTGGAACGGAGGATTTCGTAGTCGGCTACCGCGCCGCCCGTCGTTGGGGCCGTCCAGTTCAGAGACACCTGGTTGTTGCCTCCCGTCGCCCCCAGGCCCGATGGAGCGCCGGGAGCGGTCAAACCGCTCGTCGTCCCACCCACCACAAAGTTCAGCGAGGTCCCCGCATCACCTGAACCGTTGTTCAGCGCTTCCGCCCCGCTCACGTTGGCACTCGTGCCGGCATATCCCTGGCTGGTGACGTTGTTATTGTTCAACGTCGCCCCGCCATCATCCGTCTTGTCCTGCGTCTGATTCTCACCGAGCAAGAACCCATACTCGGTCCCCGCTGCCGAAGCCGAAACCGAGATGGGAGTTGCAAGCTGGAAATCCTCAAATGTATTGGCCGGTCCGCCGCTGTTGTAAGTCGAAGTTCCTACCGCCCGCGCCGTCACCGTGGTGCTTCCGGTGAACACGCCGGTTGATGTATTCAGCGTCCCGAACGTCAACGTGAAGTTCACGTATCCGCCGCTGGGCGTGCTGGGCCCACCCGCTTCGTTCAATTCAAAATCCGTGATCGTCGCCGCGCTGCTCAGCGTGAACGCTTCGCCAATGGAAGTGTTCAACCCCACCCGCGATTCGTTTGTGAATGAGCCGTTCTGCGGAGCGCCCGTATACTCCGCCAGCATCACCGATCCCGACGTTGCGAAGTTGTATGTTCCGAAAAACGCGTTGTTGCTCTGCGCAACAATCGATGCCGTCGAATTACCGCCCGAACTGGGCGTCGCGTTCGCCTGGTTGGAATATCCGCTTGTCCCGGCGTTGTTGCTGGCCGTCACGACGTAGTAATAAGTCTGCCCGTTGGTCGCAGTCGTATCCACGTAATTCGTGCTCGTGCTGGTCCCGACCTGCGTCGGTGTGCCGGTGCTGCTGTTGGAACGCAGAATCTCATAGTCGCTCACCGCGCCCCCCGTCGTCGGGGCCGTCCAACTCAGCGACACCTGGCCGTTGCCTGCCGTTGCACCCAGGCCCGACGGATTGCCGGGAGCGCTTAAACTGCCCGTGGTCCCGCCCACCACAAAGTTCAACGATGTCCCCGCATCACCCGATCCATTGTTCAGCGCTTCCGCACCGCTCACGTTGACGCTCGTTCCCGCATATCCCTGGCTCGTGACATTGTTATTGTTCAGCGGTGCCCCGCCGTCATCCGACTGGTCCTGGACCTGGTTCTCACCAACCAGGAATCCATATTCAGTCCCCGATGCCGAAGCCGACACCGAAATCGGCGTGCTCAACTGGAAATCCTCAAACGTATTGGCCGGGCCGCCGCTGTTGTAAGTCGTGCTTCCCACGGCCCGCGCCGTCACCGTGGTGCTCCCCGTGAACACGCCGGTTGATGTATTCAGCGTCCCGAACGTCAACGTGAAGTTCACATAACCGCCGCTGGGCGTGCTCGGCCCACCCGCTTCGTTCAACTCAAAATCCGTGATCGTCGCGGCGCTGCTCAGCGTGAACGCTTCGCCAATCGACGTGTTCAACCCGACCCGCGACTCCCCGCTGAACGATCCGTTCTGCGCAGCGCCGGTATACTCCGCCAGCATCACCGATCCCGTCGTCGCGAACTGGTACGTCCCATAGAACGCATTATTGCTCTGCGCAACAATCGACGCCGTCGAATTCCCGCCCGCTGTCGGCGTCGCGGACACCGGCGAGCACGGCGGGCCGTCCTGTCCCTGCGAATTGACTCCCAAAACCTCGTAGTAATATGTCGTGCCGTTGGTCAGGCCCGTATCCGTATAGCTGGTGCTGGTGGTGGTGCCAAGCTCGGAATAAGTCCCGCCGCTGCTGGGTGAGCGCAGCACTTCGTAACTGACGGCCCCCGTAGACGCGCTCCAAGTCAGCGACACCGTCCCATTGCCCGGTGACGGCGTTAGATTCTGCGGCGCCGGCGGCACCGTGATCGGTGTCCCTCCCACCACAAAATTCAGCGATGTCCCCGCATCCCCGTTCCCGTTGTTAATCGCTTCCGCATTGCTCAAATTGACGCTGGTGCCGGCATATCCCTGGCTGGTGACGTTGTAGTTGTTCAGCGTCGCCCCGCCGTCATCCGCCTGGTCCTGGCTCTGGTTCTCCCCAATGATGAACCCATACTCCGTTCCCGACGCCGAGGCCGACACCGCAATGGGAGTCGTCAACTGGAAATCTTCAAACGTGTTCGCCGGCCCGCCGCTGTTGTAGGTAGTCGTCGCCACCGCGCGCGCGGTCACCACGCTGCTCTGGGTAAAGACGCCGGTGGTGGTATTGACCGTCCCGAAGGTCACGGTGAAATTCACATATCCACCGGTGGGCGTGCTCGGGCCGCCGCTTTCGTTGAGTTCAAAGTCCGTGATGTTGGTAGCGCTGCTGAGACTGAACGCCTCCCCGATGGACGTGTTCAATCCGACGCGCGATTCGTTCGTGAACGATCCGTTCTGCGGCGCACTGGTATATTCCGCGACCTCGTTCGCGCCGGTGGTTGCAAATGTGTACGTTCCATAAAACGCGTTGTTGCTCTGCGCGATGATGTTCGCGCCCGAAAGCAGCATCCGCGCCTCAAGCGGCTCAACAGACCGCACCGACCCAACCGCCCGATTCAACTTTCTCAGTTTTTTGCTGGAAGCGTCGCGAAGAGAGAAAACTCCACCCTGCCGAGAGATTCCAAACATGATTTTATCCTCCATTGAACAGAATGTTCAACTCGCCGTCCCAAATACACCTAACGAAATGTACTATTAGTCTAATTATCGGACATTATTTGTCAAGACAAGAAATCCGACCCAATTCAGGATTTTTTGTTTAGCGGCCGCACTTGTGCGGCGTTTTTCCCAAAAACCAATGGATGCCCCAACCCCTCCTCTGTGGTACATACTCCCCCCAACAAATGCCCCAATCTCCTCCCAAAAATCAACTCCGCCAGGCCCGCATCGCCCTCGCCCTCCTCCTGGGCATCAACCTCTTCAACTACGTCGATCGCTCCATCCTCTACTCCGTGCAGGAAGCCGTCCGCCTCGATTTCAGCGCGACCAGCTCACAGATGGGCACCCTCGTCTTCGCCTTCCTCGTCACCTACATGCTCCTCTCCCCACTCTTCGGCTGGCTCGGCGATCGCTACTCGCGCTGGATGCTCATCGGAATCGGCGTCACCTTCTGGAGCCTCGCCAGCGGCGCTTCCGGCCTTGCCCATTCCTATGCCATGCTCCTCGGAACCCGCTGCCTCATCGGCGTCGGTGAAGCCGCCTACGGCCCCGTCGCCCCCACCATCATTTCCGATCTCTATCCCATCAACGTGCGCGGAAAAGTCCTCGCCTGGTTCTATGCCGCGATTCCCATCGGCAGCGCCATCGGATACATGGCTGGCGGCCCCTTCGCCCACCAGGGGAAATGGCACATCGCGTTTCTCCTCACGCTCCCCCCCGGGCTTCTGCTCGGAATCCTCTGCTTTGTAATGAAAGACCCCAACCGCGGCGGCGCCGACTTTACTCCCTCTCCTGGTACTCCGGGAGAGGGTCGGGGTGAGGGCCATGACCGAAAAGGTGGCCTCTCCGATTACAAAATCCTCCTGAAAATTCCCAGCTATCTCCTCAACACCGCCGCCATGACCGCGATGACATTCGCCATCGGCGGCGTCGCCGACTGGATGCCAACCTACCTCACCGTCGATCGCCACATGAGTCCCGAGCACGTCGGCCTGGCCTTCGGCGGCATCGTCGCCGGCGCCGGACTCGTCGCCACACTCGCCGGTGGAATCGCCGGCGACCGCCTGCGCAACAAATTCCCCGGCAGCTATTTCCTCGTCTCCGGCGCTGGAATGCTCGCGGGATTCCCCCTCTTCCTCCTTCTGCTCATCACACCCTTCCCCCTCGGCTGGCTGGTCCTCTTCGCCGCCGTCTTCTGTCTCTTCTTCAACACCGGCCCAAGCAACACCGCCCTGGCCAATACCACCCCGCCGCAGATCAGGTCATCCGCCTTCGCCATCAACATCCTGATTATCCACGTCCTCGGCGATGCGATTTCCCCCAAAATCATCGGCAAAATCCGCGATCACAGCAGCCTGTCCATGGGTTTCGTCGCCGTCTCCGGAATGATGCTCCTCGGCGGTCTCCTCTGGCTATGGGGAATGAAATACCTGGACGAAGACACCCGCGCCGCCGGAACGCGCATGTGAGAGCGGGGCCGTGTCGGCCCGGAATCCTAAACCGAAAGAACACAATCTCGCGTGGATTATCGAAGTGGTCGATTACCACTGAGGAACATCACCATGAAGACTTATAAAAACGCGGTATCAGGATTGCCGATCCCTCCGGGCGTCACCCTGCGCGAAGAATTGGCCGAGCGCGGAATCACGCAGACGGCCTTCGCCAGGCAGATCGGCCGGCCCATTCAGGTCGTCAACGAGATCATCAAGGGTAAGAAAACCATTACCGCCGAAACCGCCATCGCTTTCGAGAAGGTATTGGGAATACGCGCGGAACTATGGCTCAAACTGGAGGCGAGCTATCAGATATCCAAGGCGCGGGCCGTGCTCCGCAAGACCCTCCGCCAGCGCGCGAAAATCGCCTTGTGAATGGGATGCGTTGGTCACCCAAATCGGAGAAATGGAACACCTGTCTCGAAACGGTGGGTTTGGATTTGACCGGAACGATTGAATCTCGTTACTAGCCGCGAATTAGGCATCGAAATATTGTCATGGTACAATTCCACCACAGTTGAAATACCGGGAGGTCATCAAACTTCTCGAAACCAATGGCTGGCGTTTTGACCGCATGGGACGCGGTGACCATATGATCTACCGGCACCCCACCCAAACGGGCGCAGTTGTCGTGGCCGGTGGCGGTAAGCTGAACCGGGATGTACCTAAGGGAAACCGAGAATGCCCTCCGGCGACAAGCCGGGCTGAAATGAGGATGCCAATGAAATTCGTCTACATTATCGAAAAGGCCGACGACGGAAGTTATTCCGCCTATGTGCCGGATTTGCCCGGCTGCACCACCTGCGCCGACACCGTCGATGAAATCCGCCGAAGCATTAAAGACGCCGTCGATTCCTACCTCGACTCGCTCCGTGAACACCAGGAGCCGATTCCAACTCCCAGTTCCGTTGTGGAAACCGTCGAGGCGGCGTGACGCCTTCCTAGGCTCTGTCTAAACCAAACCCAAAATCTTCTCGATCGGCAAGTTCGGATCCTTTAGTTGCTCTTCCTTCCCCACCACCGAAACCCGCCGCTCGATCAACCCCGCAAATAGTTCTTTCGGATCCTGCCGCGCCCCCGTAATAATCTGCGCCAGCCGCCCATCCGCCGCCACGCCGAACTCGATGAACTGCGGCGAATCCCCGCTGGAAAGACCGCGGATAATCCGCCGGTCCACCGCGCGCGATTCGCCCCACACTTCCATCTGAAACCCGAAAAATTCGCTTTCGAAATAACTGGCCGTGTGAAATTTCGCATCTCCGCCGGCCATGTTGATGCCGGCAATCTGCCCGGTGAGCGCGGCGCTCTCCGAATGCTGCAGGATGCGATGCTTGCCGAACAGCGGATCGAACACCGCCGCGCAATCCCCCGCCGCAAAAATATCCCGTACGCTCGTTTGGCACCCCTCATCCACCAGGATCGCCTTCTCCGCTGCGATCGGCGTCCCGCGCAGCAGATCCTTGTACACCACGATCCCCACCGCGGCGACCACGAAATCGCACGGCAGCGTCTCACCCGAACCAAGCTGCACCCGCTGAATTCTCCCATCCCCTTCCAGCCGGCTGGGCCGCTGACTGCAATGCACCGCCACACCGTGCGATTCCAGAAATCGCGAAATCCATCGCCCCGTCGTCTCGCCAGTGTAATGCCGCAGCGGATGCTCCTCGGCGATCACCAGGTCCACATGAATCCCCGCGTGCGTGATCGACCCCGCCAGCTCCACCGCCAGCGGCCCGCCGCCGATAATCACCGCGCGTCCGCGCCCTTTATCATGCGCCTGCCCCCCGTGCGCCGCCTTCGCGATGATGTGCTGCAGCAATTCCGCGTTCTCCAGCGTGCGCAGATAAAACAAACTCGGAAGCTGCGACCCGGCGACATCCAGCGGCGCGGCCGCCCCACCCGTCGCGATCAGCAGCTTGCTGAAGGAAACCCCCTCCCCATTGTCCAGCGTCACCGCGTTCCGCGTCGTATCAATATGCGAAACCCTTCGCCCCGTGCGAAGCTGTACGCGATTCTCAACGAACCACTCCGAAGGCGCGGTGAACAGCGATTCACGGCTCTGCTGCCCGCGCAGAAATTGTTTGCTCAGCGGCGGCCGATGATACGGCCGGTTGATCTCCTGCCCCACCATCAACAGGTCCCCCTCGGAGTCGATCTGGCGGATCGCCCTGGCCGCTTCCGTGGCCGCGACACCGCCCCCGATCAGCAAATATTTGACGTGCAGGTCAGCCATACGAGGTACTCCATTTAGTATGCAATATAATACGACTCACACGGTCTTGTGGACCAATTGCGCGAATATTCATCGCGCGGACATCCTTTTTGGCGAATCCTTTCGTCCAAAAGCAATCGACGTGCCCGCTAATCATTTTACCCCACCCCCGTCCGCCCCACAGCGGCCAATCTCCCACCCCCAAACGCCCACGGACTTCGGCGAGCTCAGTCGAGCCGCGCCGCCGTGGGTATTTCCTCCCACTAGCCCTTTCCCCCTTTTGCCGATAAAAAGACTCTCTGTAAGCAATATTTCACCCAAGGAGAACAAGTAATGACCCGCATGATCAGCAAACCAACCCCAAAAACCGAGGGGAAATCCTCCCCCAAGCCCCTGGAATTCAAAGTCGCCGACCTTTCCCTCGCCGACTGGGGGCGCAAGGAAATCATGCTCGCCGAGCAGGAAATGCCCGGCCTGATGGCCGTGCGCGAGGAATACGCCGCCAAACAGCCGCTCAAGGGCCTTCGGATCATGGGTTCCCTCCACATGACGATCCAGACCGCCGTGCTGATCGAAACGCTCGCCGCCCTCGGCGCCTCCGTGCGCTGGTGCTCCTGCAACATCTTCAGCACCCAGGACCACGCCGCCGCCGCCATCGCCGTCGGCCCCAAGGGAACCACTCAAAACCCCAAAGGCATCCCCGTCTTCGCCTTCAAAGGCGAAAATCTCGAGGAATACTGGTGGTGCACCGAGCGCGCTCTCGATTTCGGCGACGGACGCGGCCCAAATCAGATCGTCGATGACGGCGGCGATGCCACCCTCCTCATCCACAAAGGCTTTGAATACGAAAACGCCGGCAAAGTCCCCTCCCCCGATTCCACCGACAACGAAGAGTTCCGCG
>Ga0302326_10012969_pt1 | contig 17696 bp, 15 predicted proteins | sample Palsa_T0_3_FD_202264 | JGI IMG/M metagenome (GOLD analysis project Ga0302326, IMG submission 202264) | Peat permafrost microbial communities from Stordalen Mire near Abisko, Sweden - Palsa_T0_3 | ecosystem: Environmental > Terrestrial > Soil > Palsa > Peat permafrost | place: Sweden: Abisko... | reverse complement strand
TGACGTCGTCGAACGTGGCATTAAGCGCGAAGTTATGACCCGGCTTTTCGCTGTAAGTCTGGTCGCCTTCAAAGTCGTGGATCGCAGTGCGTACCGTCTGCCCCGCGGTCTTGTTCGGACAGACCGCGTGCACAATGTGCCCGACCATCGTCAGCGCCTGGAACGGCACCATCACTTCGTAATCTTCGACGTAATCGCCGACCAGCATAAGGAGTTTTTTGGCAGACATAGGCGGTCCTATTATATTCAGGCGAAGAACGTGTAGCAGATTGCCGCGCCGACTACCGCCATCGACAGCCCCCAGGCCAGCATCTGGTTGAACAGCCTTCGCGAGTCGGTGGAGGCGACGGCGGAGGCGATGCACAACGCACCGGTGGTGGAGAGCGGAGATACGTCGACCAGGTGGCCGCCGACGTTGATGGACGACGCAATAGCGAAGGCCTGTACGCCGCCGCCGATGCGGGCAACCAGGCTCGGCACCATCGGGAGGAACGTCGGGAGGATTACGCCCGAGGTGCTGGCGTAGACGGAGATCAGCCCGACGACGAAGGCCACCACAGCCGTTGCCGAGTGCGGGGTGGCCAGCCTCGCGAGCATGTCTGAAAAGAGCTGAAGCCCCTGTGTCTTTTCCATGATCGAGACCAGGACGGTTACGCCCGTCACCATTACGATGACATTCCAGGGCATGCGTTTGATGGCTTCGACGTGATCGGCGGCGCCAAAGACCGGAAGGATCATCGCTCCCACCAGCGCGCCCATTCCCACGTTGATCTTCAGGAAAATGACGCTGAGGATCAGGGCGAAAATCACCGCCAGCGTTGTGTAGTGTTTGCGGCTGAGGTGTTCGTGGCGGGCGTCGCCCGGCTGCGGCTCGAACTCGTAACGCAGTCGGAAAAGCTTCCAGCCGCCGAAGAGGAAATACCCGGCAAATGCCACGATGGCGTGGGCGGCTGCGTTGTAGCCATACGTCTGCCATTCGTGTCCGCCGAGTCCGATCTTCTGCATCAGGCCAGTGGCGATTACGCCCGTCGGGGCAAACGGCGACAGCGCGCCACCGTTGGTCCCGTTGCCCGCCATGATCGCCATCAGGAATGGCGGGATTTTTGCCCGATGGGCCGTTGCCATCGCCAGCGGGGCGAGTAGCGCAATGGAAGCGATATTGCCCGGTCCCATGGTCGCGAGGCCCAGGCCTACGAAGAAGAACATGATCGGGATGAAGCCGACATTGCCGCGGCATACACGCACTGCCCTGTGCGCGACGTGGTCGAGGGTTCCGTTGACCTGCGCCTGGGTGAACAGGAGCGTTACTCCGGCCAGGGTGAGGAAAAGCGATACCGGGAAGCCCGCCATCACGGTTTCGAGTTTCATACCGCCGAAGTAGACGCCGATGATCCAGGCGAGCGCGATTGACAGGACGCCGATGTTCAGACGCGTGAAGCAGCTGACTATGATTGCGATGAACAACCCGGCCAGCGAGAGTTCCGCGATGTTCATAGCAGGGACCGGAGAAGAACGGCAGGATGAACGGCTGTCTCCGAGGTGAAGTCGTGGATTTGATGGCGGCAGGAGGTTCCCGCGGCTACAACTATCGTGGACTCGCCTTTGGCTCTGATTTGCGGGAAGAGGCGGCGTTCTCCTATCTGGCGTGAGATATCGTAGTGTTTCTTTGAATAGCCGAAGGAACCGGCCATTCCGCAACAGCCTGCGTCCATGTCGACGACCGACGAGCCGGGGATCCTTTCGAGTAAATTCTTCGCCGCCGGTACGAGCCCCATCGATTTTTGGTGACAGTGGCCGTGCAGCAGGATTTTCTTCGGACCCGGCTTTAGTTTTAGCGGCAGGTCCGCGGCGTATTCTTCGAACAGAATGCAGGCATCAGCTACCTTCTGTGCCTTTTCTCGTTCGGCTCCCCGGAGTAGCGCTGGTGCATCTTCCTTTACTGCGGACAGGCAGCTCGGTTCGCAGAAGATCAGCTTTTTGCCGCAGGCTGCGAGCTTGAATAGTGCCTCGGCGTTATTACGCGCTTGTCGACGCGCGTCCTTTAAGAGACCTTTGGAGATTAGCGGACGGCCACAGCATTGGTTGGGCGCTAACGCTACTTTCAGGCCTGCGGATTCGAGCACGTCCCACGCTGCGAGCCCGATTTCCGGATTGTAGAAGTTGGTGAATGTGTCGTTGAACAGGAGTACCTCCGCATCGCCTCCCGCGCGCTGCGATGCCAGTGTTCTTTTGCTCAGGCGCGGCAGCGTGCGGCGACGATCAATTCCGAAGACTGCTTCGTTGAGAGCTCGCACGGGCGCGGTTTCCGAAACCCGGTTCATGAGACTGGCAATCCGGCCTCCCTGCTCCGCGACGGTGCGGACATTGCCCAGCATCTTTGCGTGCAGCGGCGTTCCGTGGGTTTCCCAATAGCCTGCCAGGAATTCGCTCTTGAGCCGCGCCATATCAACACCCACCGGGCATTCGGCTTTACAGGCGCGGCATTCGAGACACAGATCGAGCGCGTCGTAGACTCCCTGATCGTCGAGACCCGCATCGCCCATGCGGCCATTCATCGCAAGCCGAAGAACATTTGCCCGTCCGCGCGTCACGTCCGCTTCGTCTTTGGTCGCCATGTAGGAGGGGCACATGGTTCCTTCGAGCGTCTTCCGGCATGCGCCGAGGCCGCTGCACATTTCGACTGCGCCGCCCATGCCTCCGTACTCGGAGTAGTCGAAGTATGTGCGCGGATTCGGAGAGACGTAGCCTGCGCCGAAGCGCAAATTGTCGAGTAACGGCGGGCTGTCCACGATCTTGCCGGGGTTGAAAATTCCTTCCGGATCGAAGGTTCTCTTGATGGTTCGGAATGCCTCGTACAGCCTCGGGCCGAACATCTTCAACATGAACGGACTGCGCGCGAGGCCATCGCCGTGCTCACCCGACAAGGCGCCGCCGAACTCCAGCACCAGATCGGAAACGTCGTTCGCGATGGCTTCGAATTTGCCAAGGCCCGCGGCTGTTTTCATGTTCACTACAGGCCGAACGTGGAGGCATCCCACGGACGCGTGCGCGTAGATTCCCGCCGAGGTTTCGTGCTTGCGGATGATGGCGAGAAAGCGTTCGATGTAGTCCCGCAGTTTCTCCGGCGCGACTGCCGTGTCTTCGACGAAGGAGAGCGATTTCGCATCGTCTTTCATGGTCATCGAGAGACCCAGCGCCGCTTCGCGCAACGTCCAGACCCGGGCCTGGTCGGCGGGTTCGAAGGCTTTGTAATAGCGGTATCCCAGGGCCTTCTCAATCAGCTCGCGTTCGAGTGCGGCGAGCGTTCCGGGCAGGTTTTCCCTTACATCGTCGTAGAATTCGATGCACAGGATGGCGCCGGGATCTCCCTCGACGAATACTTCGCGGAGCCGCTGCAGATTCGGACTGAGGTGCGTGTGGTTGAGGATGAAGCGGTCCATCACTTCGACCGCCGCGGGACGGTGCTTCAGGATCGCGGGCGTTGCACCCAGGGCTTCGAGCACGTCGGCGAATTGAACCACCAGTACCGCTTTCGCGAGCGGCAGCGGCACGAGGTTGAGCTTAGCTTCGAGGACTACTCCCAGCGTGCCCTCGGAACCAACCATCATCTTCGCCAGGTTGAAAGCGCGTTCCGGGTTTACAAATTCGTCGAGGTTATAGCCACCGACCCGTCGCAGCACCTTCGGAAACCTGTGTTCCACTTCATCGGCGCAATCGGTTCCCAGTTGCTGCACCACGCGGTAGCAGGCGGCTTCCAGACTGTCGCCGGCAGCCAGCCACTCTACTTCGCTTCGCGTTTTGGGGCCGAAGTCCACGACGCAGCCATCGGCGAGCACGACCGTCTGCTCCAGAACATGATCGATTGTCTTGCCGTACCAGACCGATCGCGCGCCGCTCGAATTATTCGCCATCATGCCACCGATGGTGGCGCGGCTTGCGGTGGATACGTCCGGGGCGAAGCGCAGCCCGTGCGGGCGCAACACCGCATTCAGTTCATCGAGCACGATACCCGGTTCAACGCGTGCCCAGCGCTCTTCCACGTTGATTTCGAGTATCCGGTTGAAGTACTTCGATGTATCGACAATCAGGCCTGCACCGATGGACTGGCCCGCCTGTGCGGTCCCACCGCCGCGCATCGTGAGCGAACAGTGGAACTGGCAGCAAATCTCCACTACGCGAATCACGTCCTCGCGCGATTTCGGGATGACCACGCCGAGCGGACGGATTTGATAGACGCTGGCGTCGGTGGAATAAAGCGCCCGCGATACCGGATCGAAACGAACTTCGCCTTCGATGCGGGTTTCCAGTTCGCGCTGCAGCGGTGTCACGCCCGTCAGCGTTACAAGGCTCATAGAGCGGCGAGGCCTTCGCGCAGGCGCGCCAGGCCGGCTTCGAGATTCTCGCCACCGCTGGCGAACGATACCCGCAGCGTGCCTTCCCCGCCTGGCCCGTATGCCGCGCCGTGAATCACTACGACGCCTGCATCATGGAGCAGCCTCAGGCGCGCTTCGTTCGATGCGATGCCCGTGTCGCGGATATCCAGCATGCAGAAGAAGCCGCCCTCAGGTTCGAGCACATGCACTTTCGGTATATTCCGCAAACGGTCAATCACGATCGCGCGGCGCTCCGTATAGGTCTTCCGCATTTCGTCCACGCAACCCTGCGGACCGGTGAGCGCGACTGCCCCCGCGTCCTGTATGAAAGTCGCCGGACCGCGGCTGGACTGCGCCAGCACCATAAACATGGCCTGAATAATTTCTTTCGGGCCCGCGCAGTATCCCAGACGCCACCCGGTCATCGCGTAGGTTTTCGAAAAGCTGTTCACCAGAATGCAGCGGTCGCGGAGGCGCGGCGAAACGTGCCGGTGTTCGCCGTAAGTAATGCGTTCGTAGATCTCGTCGCTGATCAGGATCATGTTGCGGCGCTCCACGAATTCCTCTATGGCCCGTATTTCGGCTGCGGTGAAAACAGTGCCGACGGGGTTCCATGGGGTGTTCAGCAACAAGAGTTTCGAGGCAGGAGTCCAGGCGGCTTCGAGCGCGGCGGCGTCGAGGTAGAAGCGGCCTTCTGCGATCCGGCTGCGAACTGGCACAATTCTCCCGCCCGCGAGGCGAACCGGTGACTGATAGGCGTCATACACGGGGTCGGGCAGAAGAACGTCGTCGCCTTCGTTCAGCAAAGCGAGGAGCGCGGACTGAATCCCTAAAGTCGCCCCGTCGGTGACGAGGATCTCAGAGCCAGGGTCGTACGAAAGTCCGTTTTCACGCTCGAGTTTTTCGGCTACCGCGGTGCGCAGGCCGATTTCGCCGCGGTTGTCCGGATAGCCGGTGCGTCCGTCGCGCAGCGCCCGTGCGGCTGCATCGACGATGTGTTGCGGGGTTCTGAAATCGGGCTCTCCGCGCATGAGAGAGACCGGTTTCTTCCCTTGACTCTGCAGCGCCTTTACCTCGGTGAGGATGGCGTTTACGGCAGTCGGACGTAGCGCGGAAACGCGGGTGGCGATGGTGGGCATCCTGAACCCATCCAGTGTATTAGAGAGGCCATGGAATACGATGGCAAATGTGCGTCTCGCCCACGATATTGCCGCGCTTTTCCGGCGCGATCTGACCCGGCTTCTTCAGGAATTGCAGGCTTTCGAGGTCGACGAGACGGCGTTATGGAAGACTTTGCCCGGCGTGACGAATACGGCTGGCCATCTGATCCTTCACATTGAGGGCAATTTGCGGGAGTTTATCGGACGCAAGATGGGCGGTTGCCCGTATACCCGGCATCGCGATGAGGAATTTAACGGACCAGCCATTGCCTTTGTCAATCTCGTCAGTCGCGTAGAAGACCTGCGCGCGGTGATTCCGGCGGTCGTCTCCGAACTGGAGTCCGCCAGCCTTGAGACCTCTTACGAGGAGGCGCTCCAGTATCTGGTGCACCTTCACGGACACCTCAACTATCACCTGGGTCAGATCGACTATCTCAGGCGGGTTCTGCTGCGCGCGAATGCGATCGACTTTGTCACGGTTTAGACTCGCTTTCGCGGAGAGAAGACAGCGCCGAGACGGCCGCAATCTTCAAGCGGGGCAGATCGCGTTCGCTCAGCGACCAAAGTAGTTCCGGGTCGACGCGGTCATACTAATGCACGAGAAAATTTCCCAAAGCCCGAAGCCTTGACCAGGGGACATCCGGGCAGAGTTCTTCGGCGAGAGATCCCAGCTCCTTCGAAGCCTCACAGATCCGTTCGAGGCAGCGTTCCACTGCGTCGGAGGCGATTCCGCCAGCCCGAAAATCGTTGAGACTGGCGCCGACCGTGTATTGTTGAATGCGCTCTGCGTTCTCGAGGATGTCTTCAAAACGCTGAATCGGATCGCTATAAGGCACGCACCATCACGGCTTCGACACTCCTTTGAATCCAGGGCTTGAGCGTGCCCGGGACGATGAGATCTACGCCTGCGACCGGAAGATCGGAGAGCCGGATTTCAATACCCACAACATCAAGCAGGGACAGTCGCCTGGTCCGGTCGATGTGGGCCCGCAAATCCACACCGGAGTTCGGGCGTGCGTCGCCCCGGGCCGTCGATCCGAACAGCGACAGACTTGCCAAACCAGCGTCTTTGAGTTCGGCTTCGTGTTCCCTGAGGCAGGCCAATACCTGTTCGCGGTCCATGATCCATTGTTGTCCGCCTGTCGGGCTCGGCCAAGCGCAATGGTCCGCGGGTAACTTTCTCATCCGTCGTTACGCCTGAATTCGGGGATTTAACCCACGCCGGATATGATGGATCTTTACCCATGCTGAATCTGAACCGAACCCTGCCCGTATGCGCAGCCGCCGTCACCCTGTTCGCCGCAGGGCTCAATGCGCAGGATCCTGGCGACTGGCCCGCCTACGGGCGCGATGCCGGGGGTTCCAAATACTCACCGTTAAACCAGATCACTCCTGCCAATGTGAATAAACTGGCCGTCGCTTGGACTTATCACACCACCGACCCGGCCGGCACGTGGGAAGAGACGCCCATCGTAATCGACCACGTGATGTACTTCGCTTCGCAGAAGAACCGCACTATGGCGCTCGATGCCGATACCGGCAAGGAACTGTGGAGCTACGATCCGAAAACGCCCCGCGCCTCCGAACATCGCGGTCTGTCCTATTTGCCCGCTGAAGGCAAGACGGGTGCCCGTATCATTCTGACGACCGCAGCGCGCCTCATCGAACTCGACGCCAAAACCGGCAAGCCGATTCCCGACTTCGGCGATAACGGCGAGGTCAACCTCCGCCTCGGCGTGGCGGACGACTATCCGCGCGCGCATTACGCCATCACATCCCCGCCGGTCATCTATAAGAATCTGATTATTCTCGCGCCGTCGACGCAGGAAGGGCCAAGCAAAGGTCCTTCGGGCGATCCGCGGGCTTTCGACTCCAAAACAGGGAAACTGGTGTGGCGATTCCACCTGGTGCCGCAACCGGGCGAACCGGGCAACGAGACGTGGGGGCCCGATGGCTGGAAGGACCGTTCCGGTCCCAGCGCCTGGGGCGGGATGACGCTTGATGCCGCCAAAGGCATGGTTTTTCTTCCGGTGGGCAATCCCGCGGACAACTATTACGGCGCGGACCGCAAAGGCACCAACCTCTACGCCAACTGCGTGGTAGCTCTGGATGCGGCAACCGGGAAGCTGAAGTGGTACTACCAGCTCGTGCACCACGATATTTTTGACGCCGACGTAGCCGCTCCCCCGTCCCTTGTGGAAGCCACCATGAACGGCAAACGCGTACCGGCTATCGTTGAATTTTCCAAAGGCGGCATGATGTTCGTGCTGGATGAAATGACCGGCAAGCCGGTCTGGCAGGTGGAAGAGCGTCCAGTTCCCCAGAGCGATGTGCCGGGAGAAAGTTCATGGCCGACGCAGCCGTTTACCGTAAAGCCGCCGCCGCTAAGCCGCAGCACGGTGAAGGACGAGGACGACCTTTCGAATATTTCGCCGGAAGCCCATCAATACTGCGTGGATTTGTTCCACAAGTTCAAGACACTGGGTCCGTTCACGCCGATGGCAGCCGAACCGCGGCTGTCGTTCCCCAGCTCGATCGGAGGCGGCAACTGGGCAGGTGTGGCCTTCGATCCGAAGCTGAGCTATATCTTTGTGAATTGGTCTAATCTCGGCCAGACCGGGCAGATGGAAAAATCGCCGGAGGGTGCTCCGATGGCTTACCGGAACCGGGGCGCTTACGGTCGGTTTGTGGATAAAGAAGGATATCCCTGCAACGGAACGCCCTGGGGCGAAATTGCGGCAGTGGATTCGAAAACCGGGAATGTGGCCTGGAAAGTGCCGCTGGGCTCGTTCGACGAACTGGAAGCCAGGGGACTCAAGAATACCGGCTCGCTAAGTCTGGGTGGTCCGATCGCCACTGCCGGCGGTCTGGTATTTATCGCCGCCACTGCCGACAGCAAGTTCCGGGCTTTCGACTCCAAAACGGGCAAGGAAATCTGGACCGTGAAACTGCCCGCTTCGGGTAATGCGACGCCGATGAGTTATCAGGGTCGCGACGGAAAACAATACATCGTAATCGTTGCCGGGGGCCAGGGCCATTTGCCGGGAAAAGCTCCGGCCGGAGATACCGTAATCGCTTATGCCTTACCTTAAAAATGTTGTATTAACCGCTTGTTTTCTCGGTGCATTCACCGGGGCCTTTACTGTCAGCGCCCCCGCGCAGGACACGCTTCCAGCCGGCGAGGGCAAAGATCTCGTGAACCGCGTCTGTACCGGGTGTCACGGCATCGAAACCGCGCTCGACCAGGCGCGGACCGAGGCTCAATGGAAGGCCGTGGTCGACACGATGATCGGGCGCGGCGCCGAAGGTACCGATAAGGAATTTGAAACCATCGTCAAATACCTCACCAAGAACTTTGGCATTAAGAATTAATCGCCATCGCGGTTAATAGCCGTAACCATACCCGCTGTAGCAGCCGGGGTACGCGTGCCAGTAGCCACCCTGATCGTAGTAGCCGCAGGGGGCTGGCGCGGGCGCGTACCCATACGGGTATCCGTAGGCGCCGTATCCATATGGATACCCATAACCGTAGGGATAGCCAAAGCCGAAGCCAAAGCCGATCCCTCCCCGATAGCCTCCGTAGACACCCCCGCGGAATCCGCCAACGACAGCGCCCCCGCGATATCCACCCACGACGGCTCCGCCACGGTATCCGCCGACAACTGCGCCGCCGCGAACCCCACCGCCAACTGCGCCGCCCCGTACGCCTCCGCTAACCGCGCCTCTGGAACCTCCGCCACCACCGCCGTGCCCGCCGCCCCTCTGGGCCATTGCACCGACAGGGGTTAGAACCATCAGGGCACTCAGCGCCAGCGCGGGCGCCAGAGACTTCCCAAACAGATTCGAAAAGAAATTTTTCATTTCAAGCCTCTCAATCTACGACTTGCATAGGGCAAGCCAGTCACCAAAGCGACCGATTAAGAAAACATTGGGGTTATATACGACCTTTCGCGCTTATACCGCACGAAAACCACCAGTGCGGTTGTAGTGAGCCAGTGCGGAGGATTTATCAAAACGACTAAAGCATTCCGACGCGCCTGCCGATAAGCCATGTAGCGGTCATAAGACGGGCCGCCTCCCCGCGATGTCGTGGAGAATTCCATCAAAAAGGACGGTCCTCCATGGACTTAACGGTTATGAAAACCCACGGTTCCAAAGCGCTCTTCGCGCTTCTTGCACTGTCAGGCTGCGCGGGTACGATGCAGGCGGCCAACCTGTTATCTGCAACCGCTGCCTCGGTTTCCTGCAACGAATTGACCGGTGTTGCCACTGCGGGAACGATTACGGTCACGCCAGCTACGGCTCTAGTCGGCACCGCAACTCTTGTCATCGGTCTTCCTGTTTCGCCGGGAGGCGGGCTGACGGTTGCTCTTACCAGCGCATCGCTCACACTCACGTCGAGTACCGCCTCGGTTCCGCACACCAGCGCTACCTTTTCAGTCACTCCCGCGACCGGCTGCGCGGGGGTGCAGGCATCGACGGTGCTTACGTTCCAGGTCGGCACGAGTCCGGTAAATGACGCCACCTCGACAGTGACCGATACGATCACGCCCGCCATTCTGACCTCGACGGCTCCGGCTGCGCTGACGTGCAACACGGCAACCGGCCAGGGTACTCCGGCCACCATCACGATTACCCCGACGACTCCGATCGGGTTAGGCGGTCCATCCATTTCGGTTACGTACACGGCTTCGTCATACCTGACCGTTAGTCCGTCGGGAACTCAAACACTGACCCACGCCAGTCCCTCGATTGTTTACACCGTTAATGTGTCGCCCGGATGCGCCGGAACTACCGCCGCAACAACCACTGGCGCCGTTCACTTTTCTCAGGGCGCCACAGCCGATATCACTGTCAATTTCGGTATTACGGTGACTATCGGAAACGGCGGAGCCTCGGCGCTTGCCGCCGCTCCCGTGAACATCTATTGCACCGATACATCCGGGACTTACACCAACCGGACGACTTCGACGGTTTCGGTCACATCCGCGGCGGCAGGCGGCACTCCGTTTACGATTCTCTCCAGCAGTATTCCGTCCAGTCCCGCATGGCTGACCGTCGGCACACTAAGCGGCAGCGTGGCTTCGGCGACACCGGTCACTTTCACGGTACAGGCGGCGGCAGGATGCGGCGCTTTTGCGGCCGGAAGCACACAGGTGGCGACGCTGAGTCTCACGAATGCGCCTGCGAATCCAAGGCTGGTCACGGTCACCCTTCACATTGTCTCGGCCAGCACCACCAGTATCGTCTCCGGGAACCAGGCGCTGACGTATGTCAAGAACTCGGGCGTGCCGGCTACCACCACCATCCGCGTCACCAGTTCCACAACGCCGGCGCCTTTTTATACGGTCGATCAGTCTACTTTACCGGTATGGCTCTCGGTGGCGGCGCCTTCAACAGGGCAGTTCCCGAATAATCTGGTCTTCAGTTCCACTCCGGTTTGCGATACGCTCTCGCCCGGCACTTACTCGGCAACCGTGCTTCTGGATGTGAACGGCCAGTCTCCTTTCCCCATCCCGATCAGCCTTTCTATCACCAACAAGGCACCCACGCTGTCGGTCTCTGAAGGCGTCCTGCGAAACTATACCTGGCTTATCGGGTCCGCGATTCCCTCGTACTTCGTGACCGCGGTGTCCACGGATTCCCCGATTCCCTACACGGTTACGACCGGCGGTACGCTTGCGCCGACAGTGAGCGCAGCCCAACAGGCCGGTCTCGCGTACAGCTTCGGGTCGGAGATCGCAGTCAACTTCAATCCGCAGGTTTTCGCCGCCGCGCAGCCCGGCACTGTCCTCAACGGAACGGTGACGCTGACGTGGGGTTCTCCGGCCTCCACCATTGTGGTTTCATTCAATATCACGGTTGAGGCGCCAGGCGCGACGGTCAGCGGAGTCTCTCCGGCGAGCCTGCCTACGGCGGCCGTCGGAACGCAGTTCACCGTATACCTCCTCGGAACAGGATTTGTGACCAGCGCCGATCCGACGCAGGCAACGAAGGTCGCGGTTCTTCAGAACGGAGTCGGATCGATGATTCCGGATACCGCGATCAGCATCAACGCGCAGAATTCGAACTCGTCGAATCTGCAGCTGGTCATCACCGTTCCTCAAAGCGACCCGCTTATCGCGTCGCAGTTTGTCAACGGCGGAACGATCACTCTCGGAGTCTGTAATCCGGAAGGCGCGTCAACGTGCAGTACGCCGTCGGGGCTGGCTGCGATCACGATCGGGTCCGGTCCGATTATCCAGGCAATCACCAGCGCCTCTTCGTTCATCCAGGTTTCACCTGGCGCCATGCCTACGATTGCCCCGTATGACATGATCACCATCTGGGGAGCAAACTTCTGCTCATCTTCGGTCACCGGCGCCGGCTACACCAACTGCGCTTCCAATCAAATCCTTTCCCAGGCGCCGAGCGTTGGTTCGCTGCAGTATCCCTTGTCGCTCACGCCCGATACGGCCGCTTCGCCCCGCCTGCTTACGGTCACCTTCCAGACGACCGGCGCCAGCCCGACGGTCATCGGCACGGCGCCGCTGCTCATCGCCACTAATGGCCAGATCAACGCCTTGGTGCCGGCGGCCGTTTCCACCGTCGCCAGCCCCTATATCGTCGACGTTGTAGTCGGATTCGCGGCATCGCCGGCTACAAACAACAGTCTTCCGTTCCCGGTCAAAATTGCCCCCACCGATCCCGGCATCTTTACGGTCGGTTCGGACGGGCAGGGTACCGGCGCGATTCTTGAAGCCTCGACCTACGCGGAGATCACGCAGGCTAATCCGGCCGGATCCCGCGCAACCGGCGCCGTTGCCTCCGATACCGTTCAGATCTATGTTACGGGGCTCGGTGTACCGGACAGCGTCGCGGACGACACAGCTACCGGCGGTGATGTCTACCCGACCGACTGTATTGCCGCAGTAACCGCTACCACCAGCTACCTTGCGGCTCTCCAGAAGACGTATCCGTCGATCACGAACATCGACGGAACGATCATACAGAGCTCGCTGATCAACACCGGACGGTTCGCGCCATGCCTGAAGACCACCAACTTGCCTACAGTGACCATCGGCCCGGCAACGGGTTTGCCTGTCACCTACGCCGGATTTGTGGCCGACAGCATCGCGGGCCTCTATCAGGTGAACGTTACAATCCCGACGCCAACGGAGCTCGGAAACATCACGACCGCCACCCAGTTCCCGATCACGGTGACCTCGGGCGGCGTGACAAGCCAGACCGGCGTTAACATCTGGGTCCAGCCGGAACTCGGTATGACCGGACCAACCGGCAATGGATTAACTGGCCAGGTCGGCGTACCGTGGATTCAGACCCACGCTGTGATCACTGCTTCGCAGGGTAGCGGAACCTACACCTACGCCATCACGGCGGGCCTCCTGCCAACCGGGTTGACCCTGGTTCCATCGGGAGAGACCGTGATCATCGAAGGCATCCCGGCTGCCAACACCGCGGGGCAGTACCTCATCACGGTTACCGCAACCGACGGAACCACCCCGGTTCCGCTTTCCGGAAGCATCACATTCACCCTTACCGTTGCGGGGGGCCTGTTCCTGAGTTCCACGGGCACCGCGCCCTACAGCAGCAACTTCGGCTCACTGACGGCGAACATCACCCAGGTGACGGCGAGTGGCGGGGTTTACCCGTACACCTACGCAATCACTTCTCCCGCTTCGGGCAACCTGCCCACCGGCCTCGCGATTGACCCCAACACCGGGATCCTCTCGGACAACCAGTTGACGCAGGATGGCGTGTACAACGTGACCATCACGGCAACCGATTCGAGTGGCAATTCCACTACAGGAGTGGGCAGCATCACGTTCACTCTTTCCATCAGGCCAACACTCGCGATCACGTCAACTGCGCTCTATTCGTCGGGCGTCGCCAGCGCCGTCGGTACGGTTACAGCAACCGGCGCAACGGGCGCATCGTTCACCTACGCGCTCGGCTCAGGAACACCCGCTTACGTCACCCTCTCCGGTAACGTAGTCAGCGTCACTACCGGCGCTCCGTCGGGCAACTCAATCACGGTAAACGTGATTGCAACCGATACAAACGTACCGGCAGGGGCGGCATCGGGAGGGACCGCGACAGCAGTCGTCACCGTCGCGGACCACTAGAAACAACGCACCGTTCAAAAGCAGTATCGGCGGCCGGAGAGAAAATCTCCGGCCGCCGTTTTTCATTTCTAGGGGTGCTATTGACTCAGGGGGTTACGGGCGGTACTATCGATTCAGGACTGTAAAGGTCCTAATTAGGTGCTCAAGCTAACTAAAAAAGCGGACTATGGACTGATTGCCCTGCGGCATCTGGCGTCGGTGCCCGGTTCCACGGCCAGCACAAAAGACATTGCCGACTCTTATCACCTGCCCGTACCGCTTCTGGCCAAAGTGTTGCAAAAATTGACCCGCGAGAAAATCCTGCATTCAGTGGCCGGGACGAACGGCGGATATAAACTCGCCCGTCCCGCGGGTCGGATTACCGCGCTTGAGGTTGTCCGTGCGATCGACGGGCCAGTGATCCTGACGCATTGTTTCACCGAGCACGGCGTTTGCGACCAGTCCGACAAATGCACAGTCCGTGAACCTCTGCGACGGGTTCATGAAGCCATTCTGGAACTATTGCAGAAATTCACCATCAACGATCTTGCGGAGTCCCCGGTCGTGCGGCTGACGCCTTTTCCGGCGCCGCTGCATCCCATTCATGCGGAAGCGCATCACACTGATGCACATCACGCGGATATACATCACGGTTTATAGCGGAAAACACAGAAAAACATGAAGACCCCCATTTATCTCGACAGTCACGCAACCACGCGGGTTGACCCGCGGGTTCTCGACGCGATGCTCCCGTACTTCACCGAATACTTCGGCAACTCCGCAAGCCGGAATCACGAATTTGGCTGGGCCGCCGAACAGGGAGTCGAAAAAGCGCGGAAACAGATCGCCGATCTCATCGGCGCCTCTGCCAGGGAAATCATTTTCACGAGCGGCGCGACCGAATCTGACAACCTCGCGATCAAAGGCGTAGCCGAGATGTATGCCGAAAAGGGCAATCACATCATCACCGCCGCGACCGAACACAAAGCGGTTCTCGACACCTGCAAAAAGCTCGAAAAGAACGGCTATCGGGTCACCTATCTTCCCGTCCAGGGCGACGGCCTGGTCGACCTCGACATGCTGAAGGAAGCGATCACCGACAAAACCATCCTGGTCACGATCATGTATGCCAATAACGAAATTGGCGTGATCCAGCCAGTGGCCGAAATCGGCAAAATCTGCCGCGAACGGGGCGTCCTCTTCCACACCGACGGCGTGCAGGCGGTCGGCAAAGTCCCGATTGACGTGAACAAAGACAACATCGACATTATGTCGATTACGGCTCACAAGCTCTACGGCCCCAAGGGTGTCGGCGCTCTCTATGTCCGGCGCAAAGGTCCGCGCGTCCAGCTGACGGCTCAAATGGACGGCGGCGGTCACGAACGCGGTATGCGTTCGGGAACACTCAACGTCCCGGGAATCGTCGGGCTCGGCGAAGCCTGCGCCATCTGCCAGGGCGACATGCCGGAAGAATCGAAACGACTCCGCGCGCTGCGCGACAGACTGAAAACCAAACTCGAAGATGGCTTGGACGAAATCTATCTCAACGGTTCCTGGGAACATCGCCTGCCGCATAGCCTCAACATCAGCTTCGCGTACGTCGAAGGCGAATCGCTCCTGATGGGAATCAACGATGTCGCGGTATCGAGCGGTTCGGCATGCACCTCCGCCACCCTCGAACCCAGTTACGTGCTGAAAGCGCTCGGGCTCGGCGACGACATCGCCCACTCCTCAATCCGCTTCGGCATCGGCCGGTTCAACACCGAAGAAGAAATCGACTACGTGGCAGACAAACTGATTCACGTGGTCCGGAAACTGCGCGAGCTTTCGCCGCTTTATGAAATGGCGAAAGAAGGTATCGATTTAAGCAAAGTGTCGTGGGTCAACCACTAAGTTCAAGGAGATCAAGAAATGGCATATTCCGATAAAGTTCTAGACCACTACAACAACCCGCGCAACGTCGGTTCCTTCGACAAGAGCGCCAGCGATGTCGGCACCGGCATGGTCGGCGCCCCCGAATGCGGCGACGTCATGAAGCTGCAGATCAAAGTCAATGACGCCAGCGGCATCATCGAAGACGCGAAGTTCAAGACCTTCGGCTGCGGCAGCGCCATCGCCAGTTCTTCCCTTGCCACCGAATGGCTCAAGGGCAAGACCGTCGACGAAGCGCTCCAGATCAAAAACACCGACATCGTCAACGAACTCGCGCTGCCGCCGGTCAAAATCCACTGCTCGGTTCTCGCCGAGGACGCAATCAAAGCCGCCATCAGCGACTATCGCAACAAGCAGGCAAGCAAAACGCCGGTCGCTCAGCCCGCTGAACACGCGGTTGCATAAATGCCGGCGGAAGTAATGCCGGCAGAAACCGCGACAGAAATCGACGTTACGCCGAAGGCCGTCCAGAAAATCCGCCAGACCTTCGAGAAGATGGGCGTCCAGGGAGGCCTGCGTCTGGGCGTTCTCGGCGGCGGCTGCTCCGGATTGAGCTATCAGTTCAAGTTCGACACAAAGCCGCGCGCTACCGACAAAGTTTTCGATTTCGAAGGCGTGCAGATCTTCGTCGACCCGAAAAGCATCCTCTATCTTCACGGGATGACGCTCGATTACAAGGAATCGCTGATGCAGTCCGGCTTCGTGTTCGAAAATCCGAACGCGAAGAAAAACTGCGGCTGCGGGACTTCGTTCTCGGCATAATGTCGCGGGATTACTTTGAATTTTTCGAGCTCCCGCGGAATCTGACCGTCGATTTCGCGGATCTCGAAAGGCGCTTCCACGCCCTGAGCCGCAAGTGGCACCCTGACCTCTTCGCCCGCAAAAGTCAGCCCGAGCGCGAAGAATCCCTCGAAGCTTCGGCAATCCTGAACGACGCCTATCGCACCTTGCGCGACCCCGTGAAGCGCGCCCTCTATCTCCTGAAACTCGAAGGCTTCGAAATCGGCGAACAGGGCTCGAAGGACGTTCCGCCGGAACTGCTCGAAGAAGTCTTCGAACTAAATATGGCGCTTGAAGAACTCCGCAGAGGCGACGACAGTGCCCTGCCCCAGCTCGAAGACGCCCGCCACCGTTTTGAAGGCATGCGCGAAGAACTCGACGCCGAACTATCGCAAAAATTCACCGCCTGGGACGCTGCGCACACCCAACCGACCCTCAACGAAATCCGCGCACTCCTGAACCGCCGAAAATACGTCACAAATCTAATCGCCCAAACCAATGTTCCAAATCGAGTTTGACAGCAGCGACGACAAGGTAGTCGGGATCGATCTCGGCACCACCAACAGCCTGATCGCGTACATGGATCTCTCCAGACCCGCGATCATCCCCGGTGAAGACGGCGACAAGCTCGTGCCCAGCATCGTCTCCCTGTCCGAATCGGGAGAAATCATAGTAGGAAACCCCGCGCGCCAGGAACTCATCGACCACCCCGACCGCACCATCTACTCGGTCAAGCGCCTGATGGGACGAGGCGTCGCCGACGTGCAGGACGAACTGAAACTCTTCCCGTTCCGCATCGCAGACGACAGCGATTCCGTAATCCGCGTCAGGCTCGGCGAAAGAACCTTCACACCCCCCGAAATCTCGGCATTCGTCCTCCGGCAACTCAAAAAGAACGCTGAAGCAGCCCTCGGCCAACCCGTATCCAAAGCCGTAATCACGGTCCCCGCATACTTCAGCGACGCCCAAAGACAAGCCACGCGCGACGCCGGACGCATCGCCGGACTCGATGTCCTCCGCCTGGTCAACGAACCGACAGCAGCCGCCCTCGCCTACGGCCTCGACAAACGCAAAGAAGGCGTCATCGCCGTCTACGACCTCGGCGGCGGCACCTTCGACATCTCTATCCTCCGGCTGAACGACGGCATCTTCGAAGTCCTCGCCACCAACGGCGACACCCACCTCGGCGGCGACGACATCGACAACCTCCTCCTCCGCATCGCCCTCGAAGACCTCCAATCGGAATGGGGAGAAGACCTTTCCACCTCCGGCGAAGCCGTCCAGACTCTCCGCAAGGGAGTAATCGCAGCCAAAGAGGCCCTCTCCTTCTCCCAAACCACAACCAT
>Ga0302326_10012967_pt1 | contig 17696 bp, 15 predicted proteins | sample Palsa_T0_3_FD_202264 | JGI IMG/M metagenome (GOLD analysis project Ga0302326, IMG submission 202264) | Peat permafrost microbial communities from Stordalen Mire near Abisko, Sweden - Palsa_T0_3 | ecosystem: Environmental > Terrestrial > Soil > Palsa > Peat permafrost | place: Sweden: Abisko... | reverse complement strand
GCACGCTCACGCCCGAGGCGACCGAGGGCCCGCGCAACGACCTGGAGAGCTCGGCTTGTCTTGCCTTCGGCCATGGCCATGGGGGTCAGTCGCGCTTTCTCGAGACAAGAAGATCCGTACGCGGCGTTGATGGCGCATCCATGCGCATGCGAAGACCGGATCGGGTGGGTGCCAAGAGCGCCCATAGCAGAGAATGGCAGAGGCGAGGCATTGCGTGATACCGGTAGGCGCCCTAGGGTGACGACCACAAGTACCGGCTGGAACGATTCTGGTATGTGTCCTGGAGTGAGCCAGGAAGCGCACCGATGGCAGTACGACCAGGAACGCAACGACCAGGGACGAGCATGACGAATCAGCTGATCGGGTCAGGCCTACCGCCGCTGTCCAAGCGGGTCCGCGTCGTGCCGGCAGGCGCCACTTGCAGGATGTTCGAGAGCGATTTTCTCGAGCGATTCTCGCGCATTCACCCGGCAACTCCGTTCGTCGTCTGGATCCCAGTCGCGGTGCTCTTCCTCGTCCGAAGCGCGCTCCGGCACGACCTTGCGCCGATCAGCATTGCCGGAACGTTTCTGCTCGGCATGTTTGCGTGGTCGCTCGCCGAGTACTTCTTGCACAAGTACGTGTTTCACTGGACCAACGACAAACCGTGGGGCAAGCGGATTCACTTTCTGCTGCACGGCGTCCACCACGACTATCCGGACGACAAGGATCGGCTGGTCATGCCGCTCCTGACGAGCACGCCGCTCGCGGTGATCTTCTACTCGCTGTTCGCCTTCGCCCTGGGCCGCGCTGTCGGCGAGCCGTTCTTCGCGGGCTTCGTGGTCGGGTACCTGTTTTACGACGGGACGCACTACTTCGTGCATCACTTCGTCCCCACGAGCCGCTGGGGCAAGCTCCTTCGTCGTCACCACATGACGCATCACTTCGCCGACCACGACGGCGGGTTCGGTGTCTCGTCGCCCCTCTGGGATGTCGTCTTCCGGACGATGCCGGCCAAGCACCGCTGAACACCCGACCGCCCTTGGGCCCCGGGTATGGCCCCCCCCTCCTTGCCTAGAGCGGAGCGCCCGCCTGCCCTGGAACACGTTGGGTAGCTGCGAAGCGGCGATGGGGTGTAGCATTCCATGGTCGGCAAGCCGCCCTGGGCGCGAGGGGTCAGATGACCGAATCGAGATTCCGCAAGGACGTCTTCATCGCCTTGTCTGCCGTCGCCTGGGCCGACGGAAAGCTCGACCCGGACGAGTCCGACGCCATCGTCCGCGCAGCGGTCGAGGAGGGTCTCTCCATCGAGGAGATCACCGCCATCGAGGAGTCGACCAAGGCCCCCATCGATCTCGGCGTCATCGACAGGAGCGGCTTGAGCAAAGACGACCGCCTGTTCGTCTACGCGGTCGCCTGCTGGATCGCTCGGATGGACGGTCACGTCACCGACTCGGAGACCGACGCTCTCGCCAAGCTGGGCGAGCGCCTCGGTCTGCCCGAGCGCCCGCGGGTTCATGCCGAGGCCCTCGTACGCGAGGTGGCTGATCTTCCGGCAGGAGACCGGCCTGCCATGTATGACTTAGCCGAGCTCCGGCGGCTCCTCGGAGAGCGTCTACGGCAACCGCCCAGTCGCCCCCGCACGGACGAGGGCTAACGGCAGGCCCGGGTTGCCGCGCTACGCTTGCTTATTCCGCCCATGACGACCGCCGGGCAAAATCAGAGCACGGGTATCGCGGCAAGCGAGATCGGGACCGTCCTCGCCCAGCGCTACGAGGTCGTGCGCGAGCTGGGCCGTGGAGGGATGGGCGTCGTGTATCTCTGCCGCGACGTCGTCACGGGCGACCGCGTCGCGCTGAAGAGGCTGCGATCGCCGGAGCGGGGCGAGACGCGCGCCGAGGAGAGCTGGTGGTTTCACCAAGAGGCGCGCGCCGTCGCGCTCCTCAATCACCCCTCCATCGTGCGAGCGCGCGACTTCGGACAGCTTGCCGACGGTAGCCCCTTCTTCGTCATGGACGTGCTCCCGGGCCGCAGCGTGCACGAGTGGATGCACACCATGCACCTGCCGTGGAACGTCGTGTGGGCGATGGTCGACCACGTGCTTGCTGCGCTCGCCCATGCCCACGCGCGCGGGGTCATCCACGGGGACCTGAAACCCTCGAACGTGATGCTCGACCTCGCTTCGTCCTCCGGCGGGCCCAGGGCCTACGTGCTGGATCTGGGCCTGGCGTGGCTGCGCGAGTACCGGCACGACTCGCGGCTCGACGGCGCCACGGCGCCGGAGGTGGCCGTGCATTCCGGGGCGGGAACCGTGGGCTGGGTGGCCCCCGAGCAGATCCGCCGGCAGGCATCGCTCGTGGGACCGGCCACCGATCTGTACGCGCTCGGGTGCCTCATGTACCGCGTGCTGACGGGGCACGAGGTGTTCGAGGGCAACGCGCAGGACGTCCTTCGCTCGCACAAGCGTTCGCCCGTGCCTCCGCTCGCGTTGCACGACGACGTGCCACCGCAGGCCGGGACGTTCGTCCTGCGGCTGCTCGAGAAGAAGCCCTGGAACCGGTACGAGTTCGCGGCCGACGCACGCAGGGCGTGGGAGCGCATCAAGCCGGCGCGCTCCGCGATGCTCGAAGAGATCGTCCACACTCTCCCGAGCTCGAACACGGCACCCGTGGGGCACGCGCGGTCGCTCGCGCCCGGCATCCTGAGCCTGAGGGCCCCGATGCTGCTCGCGCGTCAAGAAGAGCGGCGCGAGCTCTGGAGCGCGGTGGAGCTCGTCACGTGCGGCGCGCAGCGGCAAGACATGATCGCGCTCATCGGGGAGGCCGGCGTAGGCAAGAGCCGCATCGCCGAGTGGCTCTGCGCCGAGGCACACGAGCGCGGTGTGATGCTTCCGCTGCGCGCGCGGTACGGTCGTGCGCCGTCGCCTCTGGCCGGGATCACCGGCGCGATCAACGAGCACTTCGGCTTGACGGGCGCCGACCGGGCCACGGTCGAACAGACGCTCATGGCCCGGTGGGAGGTCTCGAAGGACGACAACGAGGCGCTCACTTGGGTGGCCGCGACGGCCGAGTGGCTGCGTCCGACGCCGCCGAACGTGGTCGCACCCGCGGGACCGACGGGCAAGCGCCTCGTGCTCGACAGCCCGGAGCTGCGCTTCAGCGTGATCCGGCGGGTGCTCGAGCGCGTCGGAGCGGATCGGCCCATCCTCTTGTGGCTCGACGACCTGCACTTCGCGACGCAAAATACGTTCGACGTCCTGACGCGTCTCAAGCGGGACGCGCCCGACCTTCCGCTCCTTCTCATCGTGACGGCGCGAAGCGAGATGCTCGCTACCGATCTCGACGCCGCGCTCCGGATGGAGGCCCTTCGCGCGCAATGGAGCGGGCGCGTCGTCGAGGTCAAGCCGCTCGGGACCGACGACACCGAGACGCTGCTGCGGTCCGCGCTGCCACTCGACGACGCCGCCGTGGTGCGCGCCGTGGAGCAGAGCCGCGGCAACCCGCTCTTCGCGCTGCAGCTCCTGTACGCGTGGGCGGGCGGCGGGTACCTCACCCTCGACGGCGACAAGTACTCCGTGCCCGAGCACGCCCTTCACGGCCGCCCCATCACGACCGCCGAGCTGTGGGACGAGCGCGTGCGCGCCATCTCGACCGAGCTGCGCCTGGCGGCATACGCGGCGTCAGCCCTGGGCGACGACGTCCGCGGCGACGTGCTCAAGACGCTTTGCGCGTCGCTCGGGCTCGACCCAAGAGACAGCCTGGTGGCCCTGACGCGCGCGCAGATCCTGCTCTCGGTGGGCAACGATCAGTTCCAGTGGGCGCACGCGCTCTTGCAGGAGCACCTGCTCGAGCGCCTCCAGGAGCGCAAGGACGCGCCGGCTGTTTACCGCCTCGCGGCCAACGCCATGGCCAAGCACCCGGGCGTCGGATCGCGCCGGATCATGCAGCACCGCGTCGCCAACCTCCTCAAGGCGGGCGACGACGACACGGCCGCTCGGTTGATGTTCGACTTCATCCGCGCTGCCTGGCGTCGCGGCCGCGACACTGCCGCCACGTTGCGCGATATCGACACGCTGCGGGGACGCCTGCACGGAGTCCACGCGGCCGAGGCGGCTCTCTGGCGCGCCGAGTCGCTTCGCTACCGGGGCCGCCTCGACGAGGCAGGGGCGGAGGCCGAAGCGGCGAAGCGCGCCTTCGACCAGGCGGGCGACGTGGCCAACGGAGCCGGCGCCATGCGCTTGCTCGGCCACATCGCGAGCGATCTCGGCCAACCCGCGCGCGGTCGAACCCTCGTCGTCGAGGCCCTCGATCGGTACATCCGGCTGGGCGACGTCGCGGGCCGGGCGCAGACGGAGGTCGTCCTCGGCGAGATCGACTACCTGCTCGGAGATCACGCGCGCGCCCGCGAGACGCTCAACGCCGCGGTGGTTCGGTGCGCGGAGGCGGGGGACGTGCTGGGCCGAGCGCAGTGCCTCATCCTGCTCGCGCTGATCGAGGAGGCGGTCGGCGCGTTCCACGGCGGAAGGGAGCTGCTCGCGCAGGCTCGCACCGAGTTCGATCGGATCGGGTATCGCCTCGGAATGGCCCAGTGCGACGTGGCCCTCGGCCACGCCGATCATCGCGCATTCGACTTCGCCGGGGCCAGGACGCGCGCCCTGGCGGCCCGGGCGAGCTTCCGCGAGGTGCAAAACCCGCGCGGTGAAGCCGCTTGCGAGCGGCTGCTCGCCATGATCGCGATTGACTCCGACGAGCACGACGCGGCCGAAGCGCATGCGCGGGTCGCGTTCAAGATCTTCGAGCGCCTGCAGGATCCCTGGGGCACGCTCGAGGCGCGCCTGCTGGTCGCTCAGGTGGCGCTCGCGCGGGACGACCCGCGCGCCGATTCGTTCGTCGCCGCATGCGATCGCGCCGTCCTCGACGAGGCCGAGCCGCGCCAGCACCGGCACCTCACTCGGGCCTGGCTCTGCCAGCGGCAGGGCAGGTGGACGGCCGCCGCCGACGAGATCGATGCTGCGCGGGCAGCCTTCGACTTTCCGGGGGATCGTGGTGCCATCGCCGCGGGCTACGGGGAAGCACGCGCGCGGACGGGCGACCACACGCCGCACCTGCTCCAGCGGTTCGCGCGCTCGGCCTGGGTGGGCCCAGCCTCCGGCAAGATCGACGCGTGGCTCAAGCAGCTCGAGCTCATGGCGGGGCGGCCGTTGCCGCCCGTGCGTGCTAAGGTGCGCGCCCCATGACGACCCCCCAGGATCCGCCGGTTCGCCGCAAGCAAAAGGCCCGTCGAGCGAAGCAGCTTGCCGCCTGGCGCGCGAAGAAGGCCCAAGCGCCCGCGGCAGCCGAGCCCGGAAAGAAGTAGCGTCGGCCGCACCGCGCGTCGGCGCGGGTCGAGCGGGTCCTTCGCCGGGAAGTTGCCCCCAGGGCGGCCCGCCTCGTTACGATTCTCCCACCGTAACCTACACGGGAGGATCCACATGCTGGACACGCTCATTCCCGCCCGCCAACGCCGGGTGATGCGCCGCGCGATCGGCGTCCAATGCCAGGTCGTTCGCGAGCACGACTTCCGTCTGATTGCCTGCAAGGGCGTCGACGTGTCGCCCAAGGGCATGCTCGTGATGGGGGAGGAGGTGGCCCTGACCGGTGAGCCGGTCATCGTCTCGTTCCGCCCCCCCTACAGCCCCCACTGGTTCGACGCGGAGGCGACCATCGCCCGCGTGGTCCATGGCCGCCGGCCGGGAGACCGCGGGCTTTGCTTCGGGCTGCACTTCGACCGCCTCGAGCCGAAGGCCGAATGGTTTCTCGGCCGCGCGCTGCAAGGCGTGCCGCCCCCCGTGCCTTCGCGCGAGCGCCGGATCGACTACGCGACCAGCGTGAGCCTCGCCGCCGCGCTGTCCTGAGAACCCCAAACCTTTTGCTCGGAGAAACCCATGGCCATGCTCGCGCGCTTCCCGTTCACGCCGGCGTCCTTCGGAACCCATTCGGCCCTCGCCCGGTCCCTTCGACAACTGACCCCGTCGGTGGCGCGTGCGGCGCACGCACGCCCGGCGCCCAATCGGCGGCGCGAGGTCCGTCGCGCGACGCGGCTCGGCTGCCGTGTGCGCCGGATCGACACCTGGGGACTCATCGGCGATCGCACGCTCGACCTGTCGCCGCAGGGAATGCTGCTTCTATCCGACGACCCGATCGACTTCGGGATGGAGCTCGTCGTGAGCTTCCAGGCGACCGAGCTTCCCATCTGGTTTGACACCATGGCCACGGTGACTCGCGTCGTCGAAGGGCGCCGCCCCGGCGACCGGGGTCGGGCCGTCGGCCTGCACTTCGAGACTCTCCCGGCCGTGTCGCGCCTGATCCTGCGCGGCCATCTCGGCAAGTACCCCGCGACGTTCGCGACGCGCGAACCCCCGCTGCAGCTCGCACTGCCGGGACGCAGCGAGTCCCGCGACTACGCGAAGATCGTCAAGGACATCTGGGAAGGCCGCTAGCGGGCGATCTCGAGCACCACTTCGGGCGCTCCGGGGGGCCCGTACGGGCCTTCGAACCGCACGAGGCGGTGCGGGGCCTGCCGCGCGTACCACATGCGGTACTTGGGTGCGAAAGGCTTGACCAGGCGCGTGAGCATCGCGCCCAAGTGAATCCAGTCGTTCAGGTCGGGGTACATGATGACTTCGATCGTGTCGTACGCCGTGCCGCCGATGGAGATCGTCGGGCGGCCCTCGATCTCGATGTAGACCTTGGCGATGAAGCGATCGTTGATCCAGGCGTAGACGCTGCGCCTCTCCCCGTCGTGCGGCATCCATCCGAGCAAGAAAGGGAGGGCCACCTCGGGGTACGCCGCCAGCGGCAGCCCGAGTTCGTCGTGACGGAAGTCCGGCACCTGCTCGTTGCGAACGGTCGTCCCGTTGCCATCGAACACCTCGCGCGACAGCGATCGCGCGATGAGACCCGAGCCGCCGGGGACGAGCCGCACGACCTCCTTGAGGCGACCGTTCGCGATGGGGTGGACCATGGTCACGACGACGTCCTCGTCCTGCCGCGCGTACGTGATCTCGCTCTTGGCTCCCTGGGCGAGGGCTTGCGCGAGCATCTTGTGGGCGTCGAGCACCGTGTGGAAGGCGCGGCGCTCGCGCGGGCGGATGGAGTAATGCTGGGTGCCCGCGAAGTCGTTCGGAGGCCGGGGAATGTTGGTCGTCTGGGTCATCGTTTCAGCGAAGCTCTCCGCTCGACTTGCCCAGGAGGCGTCGGGCCACGACGAGTAACTGGATCTGCTGGGTCCCTTCGAAGATGTCGAGGATCTTCGCGTCGCGCGCCCACTTCTCGAGCAAGTCCGTCTCCGCATAGGCCGCGGCGCCGCACAGCTCGACGCAGCGGAGGGTGACCTCCGTGCAGACGCGACCCGCCTTGGCCTTCGCCATGGAGGCCTCGACCGAGTTGGGGACGCGGTTGTCGGCCATCCAGGCCGACTTCAACGTGAGGAGCCGCGCGACGTCCACCTCGGCTTCGAGCCTGCAGAGCTCTGCTTCGGCGTGGCTGCCGAGCCAGGGCGAGCGGTTGTTGCCACGAACCGCCTGGGCTTGCTCGAGGATCTCGCGCGCCCTCTCGACGGCGGCGCGCGCGACGCCGCACGCCATCGCAGCGACGACGGGGCGCGTGTTGTCGAACGTCTTCATGGCGCCCGCGAAAGACTTGCTCGTATCGATCTCGGCGCTGCCCAGGATGTTCTCCTTCGGGACGCGGCAGTCCTCGAGCAGCAACGTGGCCGTGTCCGACGCCCGGATCCCGAGCTTGTGGTCGAGCCTCGCGACCTTCAGGCCGGGAGACCCCTTGGGCACGAGGAAGGACTTGATCGCCGATCGCCCGAGCGACGCGTCGAGCGTCGCCCAGACGACGACGGCGTCCGAACGCGCGCCGGCCGTGACGAAGATCTTCTCTCCATTGAGCACCCACTCGTCGCCCTCGAGGCGAGCGCTCGTCCGGATGGCGGCCGAGTCGGATCCGGCGTTGGGCTCCGTGATGGCCATCGAGATCCAGCGTTTCCCGTACTTGGCCTTCTGTTCGGGCGTGCCGACGGCCGCGACGGCGGCGTTGCCGAGCCCCTGCCGGGGGATCGTCAGGGCCAGCCCGACGTCGCCCCAGCAGAGCTCCATCATCGAAAGGACGGTCGCGAGGTTGCCGCCGTTCTTGGTGGCGCTGCCGGACGCCTCTTCGCTCGAGGACTTGTCGTCTTTCTGAAGCTGGCTGGCGGAGGCAGCGCCGCCCCCGTCGTTGACGCCGTCGATGATCGCGGCGAGCAGGTCGAGCTCCTTGGGATACTCGTGCTCCGCGAGGTCGTACTTGCGCGAGATCGGGCGAAAGACGTTGACGGCGATGCCGTGCGCCTGCTCGACCAGCCCCCGGAATCGCTTGGGTGTCTCCAGGTTGATCACGCGAACACTCCTCCCTCGAAAATGCCGACGGCGCGCAGGTTGCGATACCACCTCTCCACGGGATGCTCCTTGATGAAGCCGTGGCCACCGAGCAGCTGCACCCCGTCGGACCCAATCTTCATCGCTTTGCTCGCGCACTGCTGGCGAGCGAGCGACGCCGCGCGGGTCGCGGGCTTGCCTTGCTCGACGAGACTGGCCGCCCGATGCACGAGGAGCCGCATGCCTTCCACCTCGATGGCGATATCCGCCACCATGAACGCCACGCTCTGGCGGTTGGAGATGGGCTCCCCGAACGCGATCCGCGAGTTTACGTACGGGACGACGTAGTCGAGCACCGATTGTGAGGTGCCTACGGCCAGCGCCCCCCACGCGATCCGAGAACGGTCGACCAGCACGCCCACGTCGAAGGCGTTGTCAGCCCCCGGGCCGCCGAGCAGCGCGTCGTCGCTCACGCGCGCGCCTTCGAACCGCAGGTGCCCGAGGCCCGCCCCGCGCAGGCCCATCGAAGGCTCCGGCACGACGGAGAGGCCGGGCGTATCCCGCTCGACGACGAAGAGGCGGACACCGACGCCCTTGACCTCCGCGGCCACGAGGAACGTCTGCGCGCGCGAGGCGAGGGGGACGAGCGATTTCTCGCCCCACAGCGCCCAGCCGCCGCTCTTCGCGTCGCGCACGGCGCCCGTGCGAGGGGTCATCGGATCGAAGAGCGGTCGCGGCTCGAGGAGCGCGAGGGCCGCTCCCGTGAAGTGATCACCCAGGAACTGGGGAAGGAGCGCCTCTTGCTGGGCTCCCGTGCCCCACTCGACGATGGCGTGCACGACGGCCACCGGCGCGAGGATGGCGAGCGCGAGGCCCATGTCGCCGCGCGACAGCTCCTCGGCGATGATCGCCTGGGTGACCGACGAGCGCTCCGAACCGACCCCGCCGAGCGCCTCGGGTACCGCGAGGGCCGCCAGGCCGAGGCCGTGCGCCTGCTCGAGCACGTCGTCGGCAGGGGAGGCGGCGTCGTCGGCGGCACGCGCGGCCGTCTGCAGGACTTCGCCCGCGAAGCGGCGCATCGAGTCGCGCATCATGGTCTGATCGTCGGTCGGCGTCAGATCGAACTTGCCCGATCCCTTGGACGACGAGAGGCGCGTCGGATCGGAGGCCGCGCGCTTGTTGACGGCGCCGACGCCGGCCTTGATGGCCTGCGTTCCCACCCGTGCCCCGTGGTAGAGGATCTTGCGCGCCGGATCGCGCAGATGCAGGCGCTCGGCGAGATCGGACCCGCTGAGGCGGGTCAGGGCTCGGAGCGGCGCGCCGGCCAACTGCTCGAGCGAGAATCCACGTCGCTTCGTCATTTTCCTCCTCTTCGTTCCCTTGACGGCGTGCTCGACGCCTTGGACAGTGAGTGCATCATCGCCGCCGTCACGCGGGCGATGGCGTCGACGGACGTTGCACGGTCGGTCAACCGGCCGTCGAGCAAGCCCTCGAGCAAGCCGAGGACTGCAGCGACCATGAGCTCGACGTACGCCTCGGCCGTTTGACGCGGTACGGCGATGCCGTGACGCGAGACGCTGTCGACGATCTGCCCGCGCGCCTGATCGAGCTGGCGACGGAAGGCCCGACCGAGGACGGTGCCATCGTCGGCGCGATGCCTCAGGAAGATGCGCGTGAGCTCCGGCTCCGCGAGGAACGCATCGACGATGGCCGCGTGCGCCGCTCGAATCGAGCGCCGTGCGTCTGCGGCGTCGATCCGAGAGAGCTCGCGCTGCAAGGTCTCGATCATGCGCTGACCGATTTCGACCGCGGCCGCGTGCAGGATCTCGTCGCGGTCGGCGAAGTGGACGTAGAAGCTTGGCTGCTTGAGCCCCGCGGCGCTCGCGATGCGGCCCGTGGTGGCGGCCGCGACGCCCTCGTGCCGCAGGATGTCGATGGCCCCGTCGATGAGCCGCCGGCGCGTGAGCTCGGTGCTCTCCCTGCGCGTCAGCCGTGACGTCTGCACCCGTTGACCAATAACATATTGTCGAGCCTTCGCAAGGCGTCGCCGACCTCGAAGATCGGAGATGCATCGAGCGTCGACCGGGTGCGTCAGGCGGGCGCTATTCGCACGAGGACGTGAAGTCCGTCGAGCACGACGCGGCCGTGCAGTCGACGATTGCGCAGGCCAAGCCGCAGCACGCGATACTGCACGAGCCGCTGTTGTTCGTCTCGCCCGCGCAGCGCACGACGCCGCAAGCTACCTCGCCTGGGCACGCGATGTTCGTCGTGTTGGCCGTCGTCGTAACCTTCCCGCAAGCGTCATCTCCGCAGGTGACGTCGCACGTCCCTGCGTCGCACGTGACGGTGCTGCAGGAGTCGGTGCCGCAGGTGACCGCGCACGTCGAGCCGCCGCACGACACGGCGGCGCAGGAGGCGGGCGCCCCGCAGTTGATCGTGCAGGAGCTCGCCGCGTTGCAGTTCACGGTCGCGCCACTGCCGGTACCCGGCGTGACCTCGCACGGGACCCCAGCCGGGCAGGTGCAGCTCGCCGTCGAGGCGCAGGTGAGCACGCACGTGCCGCCGTTGCACGTGCCCTCGGTGCACTTCTCCGCGCAGAGCGTGGAGGCGGCATCCGAAGCGGCATCGACGGCGCCGGCGTCGTGCCCGGTCGTCGCGTCTGGCTCGCCGTGGCCCGTGTCGGCTGCAGCGTCGATCGGGGCGCTTCCCGTCTCGGGGGCGGCGTCGACCGGTGGGGGAGTGGTTGCCGTCGCGTCGGCGTCCGCTGCGGCGTCGCTCGATGAGGAGGAGGCCTCTTGCGGCAGCGTGGAGTCGACGATCTCGGCGGCATCGGCGATCGAACCGTCGGCGTTTTCGCCGCTCGCGTCGCCGGCGGGTTCGGCGTCGTCCGCGCTCGAGTCGAGTTCGGCGCCGCCGTCGTCGAGCGTGCTGCCGTCGTCGCCGCCGCCCTCGGCAGAAGAATCGTCGCTCGGACCGTCGTCGGCCGCCGCTTCGCCCGCGTCATCCGCCACCGCGACGTTCGGAGCGTCCTGCATCCCGCCTTGCGAGCCGTGAGCGTCCGCGCCAGGGCGGGTCGCTCCGTCCTGCATGCTCGTCGACTCGCCGTCGCCCGTCCCGGTGGTCGCGAGCCCCCCGGCGTTGAGCCCACAGGCCGCTACGGCACCGGCCCCGGCGAGGACCGCGACAACGATCGTGACGCGGCTCTCAGGCTTGCGGATGGACACGGGCCACATTCGCAAATCGTACTTCTTACAGGTAGCCGCGCGCAACGCCGTCTTACGACGGCTGGATGGGATCCCAACGCGGGTAAAGGTAGGAGTCGGTGCACGGCAAATGCTGCTCGAGCCGTAAATTCCTCACACATTCCTTGCGTTGAGCGCGGCGCGCGAAGTGCAATTGGTATCCTCGTCCGCGAACCGGTGCGCTACGGTCCATTGGATTCGCCCGCGGCCCCGAAGCGCGCGGCGCGCCGGAGGAGAATCGATGAGGACCACCAACGGGAGCATGGCGTGCCTCGCGTCCCTGCTAGCGGCCGCCCCGCTATTTCTAACCCAGTGCTCCGGGAGCGGCGCAGGCAAGGTCAGCGCCGCGGGCGACGCCGGCGAGCATTCCAGCAGCGGCGGAGGACAGAGCAGCGGCGGGGGACAGAGCAGCGGGGGAGGCGAAGGCTCCAGCGGCGGCGACGCAGAATCGGGCGGCGCAAGCAGCAGTGGGGGGGAGGATGCGTCAAGCTCCGGCGTCGCTCCTGGCGATGGCGGGGCGACGGGTGACGCGGGCGCGAGTTCGAGCGGGGGCGGTACGACCCCCATTCCCGTCCCCGATGGAGGTGCACCCAGCACGCCGATGGCGGTTACGTGCGGAAACGCGTCCTGCGACACTTCCATGTCGGAGTGCTGCCTCGGCGCCGACGGTGGGACGTGCACGCTGTTCACGGGCAGCTGTGCGAGCGGGATCACGCAGCCGTGCGACGAGGCCGCCGACTGCACGAACGCCGTGTGCTGTCAGCCCTTGGAGTGCGGTCAGCACTCGACCACGTGCAAGAGCACGTGCAACGCCACGACAGACTTTCAGCTTTGCCGCACCGATAGCGAGTGCGGGATGACCTCCGACGCCGGCGCCGCCAAAAAGTGCATCGTGCAGACGTGCGGCACCCAGATGTTCGGCGCCGCGTGTGGCGGCACGATGGTCAAGGTCGAGGCGTGCGCCTACCCAAACGTCACTGCGGGATTCGGGGAAACCTGGGGCCCCCTTCCCGAGTGCACGGCCGATTGAGGGGCCATCCCGAGGGCGTGCGTACGGGCGGGGTTCGTGGGGACCGCGCCCCGCTCAGTCGCCGCTCCCCGCGTCGCCGGCGCACGACGGGTCGCACGTTCCCGCGTTGCAGCACACGGAGAGGGTGATCGGCTGGCACGAGCAGGCGGCGCCGTCCATGCCGGCCGGGGAGCTTGCGACGTCCGCGGAGTACCGCGCGAGCGATGACTTGTTGATCGCGGCGTTCCCGGGGCAAAGGATGTCGCACGGCCTGCACGGGTCGCCGACGCCCACGGCCACGCAATCCGAGTCCGCCGTGCACGACCGGTCGTAGTTCGAGGCGCTTATCGCCTTGACGTCCGGATCCGCCTCGCACGGCACGCAGCACGCGCCGCCCGCGGCGCCGCAGGATTCGTGGATGCTGAAGGCGCAGCCCGCATCGTCTACGCACTGACCGCCCGCAGCGACGCACGCGGAGACGTTGGGCTCGACCTCGCCGTCCTCGAAAGCGGCTAGTCCGTAGGCCGCCCCGAGGAGAACTTCCGCGTCGGGGCCCGCATCCTCCGGGAAGGGCGCCAGCCCATAAGGAGGGAACACCGTGACCTTGTTGGACGAGGACGAGGAAGAGGAGCTACACGCGGGCCCGAGCGACGCGGCCCCGCTGCTCAAGGCGAGGAGGGCTGCACGGGTCAGTCGCCCGGTGGGCGCCTGCAGGTTGGGCCGCGCTCGAAACGACGCGCCGAAGCGCGCGCCGCAAAAAGGGCACGAGTCTTCGCTCACGCGGGCGTGGCGGGCGCAGGACGGGCACGGACGAAGTCGGGCGTCATTCATGGAAGCTCCCGACGCCAGAGCATATGAGATGCCCGCGAAGAAGCCCCAGAAACACCGCCCTATGGGGCTGTTCGGCGTGCCAACGTGCGCCACGGCATGGCGCCGATGCCGGTGCCGCGGGCCCAGCGCGCGAACGACGCGGAGTCGCCGTCAGCTGGGCGAAGCTGCACCACCTGCCGCTGCGGGCTCCTCTCGGAGACGATACCCGACGCCCGGTTCGGTCAGGAGATACTGCGGGCGCGACGGGTCGACCTCGATCTTGCGACGGAGCTGGCCCATGTAAACGCGCAGGTACCGCATCGGAGCCGTGTGCGCGGGTCCCCATACGGCCGTCACGATCTGCTCGTGCGAAAGGACCTTGCCCGCATTGCGCATCATGGTCTCGAAGAGCTTGTACTGGCGCGCAGTCAGCTGCACCTCTTGACCACGGGCCGAGGCCTGCCGCTTGCCGAAGTCGATGCGGAGGGCTCCGACGTCGAGGATGGTGTCGAGCGAGTGCCTGCTCGCGCGTTGCCGGTGCTTTAGCCAGACGCGGAGCCGCGCGAGAAACTCGCTCGTGCCGAAGGGCCTCGTGAGGTACTCGTTGGCCCCCGAGTCGAGCGCGGCGATCTGCTGGCCCGCGTCTTCTGGCGCCGACAGAATGAAGATCGGAGCCTCCGACCAGGAGCGAAGCTCTCGCGTCATCTGGATGCCGTTCAGATCGGGGAGGCCGAACTCCAGGACGACGATCTCCGGGTTGTGCTCCGTGGCCTGAGCGAGCGCCTCCGCCCCCGTCGCCGCTTCGACGACGCGCATTCGCTGATCGCTCAAGACGCCACGGATGTACGCGCGCAGCCGCGCATCGCTCGCCGCGAGCAGCACGACGGGCGTCATCGCGCGCTTCAGACGGGCCTTCGAGGGCCAGCTCGGCCAACGGACGGTAGCAGCCGCCTCGTCGAGGACGACTGCGACTGAGGTCTCCGTGAAGCTCTCCATGTTTATCTCCGCTTTGTGAGTGGACGGGTCTCGTATCGCCACACGGTTTACACCTTGTTTACTCTAGGTTCGCGGCTGGATGGCGCCACCCCTTCGGGCAATCACGTGCAAAATCACCGGCGAAATCGATCACTAGTTGGACCGATGTTTCGGGGGAGTTTCCCGAGGGAGACGGGTCAATGATCAATGGTTTTCCCTGGTTGTTATTATCGAGAAGCCTGGCTTTCACTACAATTTAATGCGTTTTTTATTCCCGACCGTCCTAAGAGATGGCTCGTCAGCTCTCACTGAAGCCACGGGTCCAAGGCCGTCGTCGCGAGGCGACCAAGCCACTCACCGCCGGGGCTCCGGCGCGCGATGTTCGCGCGTCGAAGGCGGTCCCTTGTCTTTGGCGAAAACGCGAGGAGTTCTATCTATGAAACGTCAATCGAGCTTCCGCAGCCTGCGCTTCGGTACCGTCTTGGGCGCGCTGTCAATCTCAGTGGAGAGCGTTGCGTTCGCGCAAGCACCGCCGACTCCACCTCCTACTGAGGCGCCTCCGCCCGCGGCTCCGCCGCCGGCGGCCGCAGCTGCACCGCCCCCTGCGGCGGTAGCTCCGGCGCCCGCCCCGATGCCGATGCCGGCTCCGGCGCCCGCGGTTGCCCCGGCTACTCCGGAGGCGCCCGCGCCCACCGAAGCCCCCGCGGCGCCGTTTGCGTTCGGCGACTTCACGTGGCTAAACGGCGGTGACCGTCGTCACAAGAACCTGCTCGATACCGATCTCGTATCGCCGATCTTCCTCGCGGACACCAACTACACCTACTCGTTCAACCGGCCGATCGACGACACGGTCATCGGTTCGACCTCGCTGTTCCGCAACAACGAGATCGCGCTGCTCGACATGGGCCTAGGCGCGGAGTTTCACGGCACGCACATGCGCGGCAAGCTGCTCTTGCAGTTCGGCGGCCGCTCGACGGTCATCCCGCGAAACGACGGCAGCAACCTCAAAGGTCAGTACAGCCTGGCGACGGCCTACCGGTACATCAGCGAGGCGTACGCCGGGTACCACGTCGACGCCTTGAGCGGGTACAACATCGATGCTGGCCTCTTCATGTCCTATATCGGCCTCTACTCGTACTTCAGCTGCGAGAACTGGTCGTACCAGCCGTCGTTCACCTCGGACAACACGCCCTGGTTTTTCAACGGCATCCGGCAGCAGATCTACTTCAGCGACAAGTACAAGTTCGAGCCGTGGATCATCAACGGGTGGCAGAGCTACGCGAAGTTCAACGAGATGCCCGGCATCGGCGGGTCCTCGCTCTGGATGCCCGTCGAGGAGTTCAAGTGGGTTGCGAACACGTACATCGGCTGGGACGAGTCGAATAACCCCGGCATCTTCCGGTTCCACGAGGACGACAGCATCCTCGTTCGGTACTTCAACGATCAGAGCAAGGGCACGTTCCTCAGCAAGGCGGCCTTCTCGCTCACGGGCGACTTCGGCTTCGAGACCGGCGACGGCGTGACGCCCTTCGGCGGCAAGGGGCACGAGGGCGACTGCACCACGGCGACGCCCTGTAGCCAGAACTTCCTCAGCTGGATGCTCTACAACCGCTTCTGGTTCGGCGAAGACCACTTCGGTCTGACCCTCGGCGGCGGCATGATGCACAACGACGGCCGCTACCTCGTTCTACCCCCCGGCGGCTTCGCCGCTCCGGGAACTCCGGGCACCGGCTTCGACACGAACTTCGGCACGCACTTCAACGGGGCCGACTTCTCGGTCTCCACGCAGTGGATGCCCGACGACTACGTCGAATTCCTCGCCGAGTTCGTCCACCGTCAAACGGACACGCCGTACTACAACGGTCACGGCGGCATCAGCGGGCCCACCGGCTACAACAACCCCCCGGTCGACAACCCGAACGCGGGCGGATCCATCGGAGCAGGATCTCCAACGGGCGTCGGCGCGGGATGGACACCCGACCTGGTCAAATCGGAGAATCGGCTCATCTTCGCCATCTTGGCCCGAATGTAGGCGCAGGAGCATAAACCCATGAACACCCCTATGAAACCCAAAAAGTATCGTTCCAACTGGGTCGGCTTCGGCGCGCTCGGATTGTCGTTTGCCGCCCTCTCCGTCCTTCTCTCGACGGGTGCCTGCAGCCAGATCGCCGGCTCCAGGTGCAACCCGGCTCTGAGCCACGACGAGTGCGACAACTCACCGACCGTGCAGTGCGTCACCCCGGCGGGCCAGGGCAACTCGTATTGCTGCGCCGTCCAGTCTGGATACGCGTCGTCGGCCGGAGATCCCGGCGTCCTCATCGGCCCTGACGGAAATCCCGGAGGGCTAATCACCGACACGAATCCGAACTGCCAGTCGATTCCGGCGGGCGGATACACCTGCCCACTGGGATCACCGTGCTGGACCCCGACCGGTTGCGTCGCGGGCAATGCGAACACGATCGGCGCAGCGCTGTGCGCGGGCATCACCCCGGAGGACGCTGGCGAGCCGGATGCGGAGCCGGACGCGGAGACGGACGCGGCGATGACATCCGACGCGGGAGACGCCGGCACGGCGTCCGACGTAGTCTCCTCCGACGTGGTGACGGAGGCGACGACCACCACCGAGGAAGCGAGCGTCGAGGCGAGCACGTTGCCCGAAGCTGCTGCGCCCGAAGCCTCGACCAGCACGGACGGGGCGACCGATTAGCCCGAAGGGCCTTCGGCGCTCGGAGTGATCGGCGCCGAGCGTGGGGACTGGGGACGCGGCCCATCCCGCCGGAAAGGCGGGATGGGCGCGTGCGCTGCGGAAGCCGCTCTCGCGGACGCGTCGTCACGACCTGATCACGGTCAGGCAACCCACGGAGATGCCCTTGTCCGTCCGTCATTCTGCATCTGCGCATGCCGCATCGTGCCGCTTAGCTCGTAAGATTCTTCTTGTATCGAGTGCGCTGACGAGCCTCGCCCTCGAGGCACGCACCGCGAACGCGCAGACGACGAGTCCGTCGTCCGAGCCGGTGGCCGTGCCCGCACCCGCCGCTCCAGGGCCGGCGCCCGCGAGCCCAGTGCAGCCAGCGACGCCGGAGAACAAGGCGCCCGAGCCTCCGCCTGCTCCCTTCGTACCCACGCCGCCCGTCGCGGCGGCTCCAGAGGAGAAGGCGAGCGAGCCGTTCGCGTTCGGCGACTTCGGTTGGCTGAACGGCGCGAACCGGCAGCACAGGGCGCTGCTCGATTCACCCGTCTTCACGGGGAGCTTTCTCCTCGACCTCAACTACGCCTATTCGTT
>Ga0302326_10012966_pt1 | contig 17696 bp, 9 predicted proteins | sample Palsa_T0_3_FD_202264 | JGI IMG/M metagenome (GOLD analysis project Ga0302326, IMG submission 202264) | Peat permafrost microbial communities from Stordalen Mire near Abisko, Sweden - Palsa_T0_3 | ecosystem: Environmental > Terrestrial > Soil > Palsa > Peat permafrost | place: Sweden: Abisko... | reverse complement strand
GGCCCGCTGGCCCATGACCTCTCCGGTCGGGATGACAAGGGGAGAGGGGTGGCTCAGGTTGGAGTTGTTGCGGGATGTGAGAAACCGCAGGTTCCCCCACTTCGCTACGCTTCGGGGATGACAAGGGTAGGGCGGTGCTTTCAGGGAGAGTAGTGCTGAACAGAAACTACGTGTACCGCTCTCCGCCGCTCCCCTTCATTTGTGGTGGCAAATGCAGGCTAGTAGACTCGGTTCAGCATGATGCCTCGTGTCGTAACCGCAAGTTTATTACTTCTGATCATTTATCCTCACGTCCTGCCGGCCCAGGGAACCCGCCTCTGGGTTCAATCCCGCTACGAAGATTTCGAAAAAGGACAACCGCAAAGTACCGCGATTTCGAGCCGCGGGTACCTGGAATCTGGCCCCGCGCTGCGGTCGGTACTGTTAACCCCGTCCACCTACATCTGGGCCGTCGCTTCCGACAGCCAGGGGAATGCCTACATCGGCACAGGTTCGCCGGCGACCGTGCTCAAAGTAAACCCCTCGGGCACCTCGACCAAATTATTCACCACCAAAGAACTGACCGTGCAGACGGTTCATGTTGGCCCCGACGGTTCGATCTACGCAGCCACCGTGCCCGGCGGGAAGGTGTACCGCATCAAGCCAGGCCAATCCGCCCTCGATGAAACCACCGCCCAAGTAGTCTTCGACGCTGCCACCGTCCATACCGCGGAGGCGGCTAAGCCAGGCGATCCCGCGCACTACATCTGGGACCTGGCCTTCGACGCACAGGGCGCCTTATACATCGCAACCGGCGGACCGGCAGCGATCTACAAGGTCGACCTGTCCAAAGAAACCGCTCACGCAGAACTCTTCTTCGAAAGTGACGAGCAGCACATTCGCTGCCTCCTCTTCGAGCCCAACGGAGATTTAATTGCAGGCAGTGACGGTGGCGGCCTGGTCTACCGCATCGGCAAAGATCGCAAAGGCCTGGTCATCTACGACGCGCCCAAGCGCGAGGTAACCGCCCTGGCCCGGTCTGCCGACGGGCGTTTGTACGTTGCCGCGGTTGGGGAAAAGACCAGAAGCCCCTTGCCGCCCCTCCCAGTGCAGGGAGTGGCCGTGGCCACCGCCACCATCACCATCGTGACCCCTGGCTCAGTACAAGCCTCCAGTAGCAACGGCCTCATTCCCGATGGATCCGAAGTAGACGAGCTAAGTCCGCAGGGAGCTCCGCGCAAACTCTGGTCCACCCGCGATGACGTGGTGTACGCCTTACGCGCGACGCCACAGGGTCTGCTCGCCGCCACCGGCAATCGAGGCCGGATTTATCGCATTGCCGAGGACGGCTCCTACCTCGACTTGGCCCGCGCTGAGACCGGGCAGGCAACTGCCTTCGCCGATGCTCCCGACGGATTTTACGTAGCCACCAGCAATACCGGCAGGCTCTATAAGCTAGCCAACCAGCCCGCGGCCCAGGGCACGTACCTCAGCGACGTCCTTGACTCGGGCGTGTTCTCTCGATTCGGCCGCATGGAGGTGAATGCCGACGGAGGCACTTACGAAATCTTCGCCCGCTCCGGCAATGTGGAGAACCCCGCGCGAAATTGGAGTGACTGGCGCAAAATCACGCCCAACACCGGCTCGTCCGGCGTCCCCGCTGCGCGCTTTGTTCAATGGAAAGCCGTCATAGATCCAGGGGCGCAGGTCGACTCCGTGGGCATCAATTACCTGCCGGTGAACATCGCGCCGGTGGTCGATGAGATCGCTGTCGAGCCGGGCGCCAGGGCGAACCAGAATCCGCCACAGGCAGGCCAGCCACAGCAGATCAGCATCAACCTGCCCTCTGCCCAGAACACCCTCAGCTACAACCAGGATCCGGCCACGGCGCCCCTGGCAGCGGTGCGCGACCGCAGTGCCGTAACCGTCCGCTGGGCGGCCCACGACGAAAATGGAGACGAGCTGGTGTTTGACGTGTACGTCCGCGGCGATGGAGAGAAGAACTGGCGCCTGCTCCGGTCTCACATCACCGACCGTTTTTACTCGTTCGATTCCATCCGGATTCCCGATGGCGGCTACCGGGTGCGGGTGGTGGCCAGCGATGCGCCCGCGCACATGCTGGGCGATGCACTGAGCAGCGCCAAGGAGAGCGACCGCTTCCTCATCGACACCACGCCCCCGGTGCTCACTGCGCTCCAGGGCAGCTTGCAATCCGGTGTGATCCATGCCGCCTTCGTGGCCACGGATCAGACCTCGCCCATCACCCGCGCCGAGTACTCGATCGACGCCGGCCGATGGCAGTTTCTGGATCCGGTAGGTAAGCTCTCTGATTCCCTCACCGAGCACTACGACTTCAGCGTTCCGCTCGCCGCCCTTCCCACCCGCGCTCCAGCAGAAGAGCCGGAGAGTGCCGCTGCGCCCCCGTCTGATCCGCAGGAGCATATTCTTACCGTTCGCGTCTACGACCGGTACGAAAACGTAAGCGCGGCCAAGACCGTGATCCGCTAGTCACGATGCGCTTCGAGCTGTTTGTCGCCGTGCGTTATCTCCGCGCCAAGCGCCGTCAGGCGGTGGTCGGCATCATCACGGTCATTTCGATCGCCGGGGTGGCGGCCGGAGTGGCATCCCTGATCGTTGCCCTGGCCATCACCAATGGCATGCGCCGCGATTTGCAGGAGCGCCTGCTGGGCTCAACGGCTCATGTGCAACTCATGCGCGTGGCCAGCGACGGCATTCGCGATTGGCGCGGCTTGACTGCGCGGCTGCTGCAGTTGCCCCATGTCAAGGCGGTAGCTCCCGGCCTGTACGAGCAGGTACTCATCTCCCACGGCGCTCGCTCCGGGGGAGCTATGATTGAGGGCATCGTCCCGGCGCAGGAGCGAACCGTCAGCGACTTGCTCTCGACTATCACCATGGGCAGCGCCGCTGCGCTCGACACTCAGGGCCAAAACCCTCCGCCCATCGTCATCGGACACGACCTCGCAGACACCATCGACGCCCGCGTAGGCACGACGATCCTGGTGACCAGTCCACAGGGGGAATTAACCCCGTTAGGTTTGATTCCCAAATTCCAGCGCTTCCGCGTCGCGGGCATCTTCCATTCCGGCTTTTATCAGTACGACTCAGGCATGGCGTTCACCAGCCTGGCCGATGCGCAGCGCCTCTTTGGAGAGCCGGACGTGGTCTCCGTTCTCTCTTTCAAAGTGGATGACCTTTATCGTGCCGACCAGATCGGCACTTCCATCGAGCAGGCCGCCGGGCCAGGCTTCCTGACCACCAACTGGATGGAACAGAACCGGCCCCTCTTTCGCGCCTTGAGGCTCGAGCAGGTCGTCACTTTCATCGTCATAGGTCTGATCGTTTGCGTCGCCGCTCTGAACATCCTCACGGCTTTGACCATGATGGTTATGGAGAAAACCCGCGATATCGCAGTCATGATGTCCTTCGGGGTACAGCCGCGCCAGGTGAGGATGATCTTTCTCCTGCAGGGCCTGCTGATCGGTTTGACGGGCACCATCCTCGGCCTGATCGCCGGCTATGCTCTTTCCTGGCTCGGCGGTCATTATCGTTTCCCTCTCTCCGCCGAGGTGTACTCCATCGATTACCTGCCCTTTGCCGCGCGCTGGACCGATGGGCTGATTGTGGGCGCGGTCTCTCTTGCCGTGTCCCTGCTGGCCACCCTGTATCCTTCTGGCTCCGCCGCCAGGGTTCTGCCTGCCGAAGCGCTTCGCTACGAATAGGCTTGAGTGGGTGGCCCAGGTCTCCTAAGGAACGAGTCTGCTTTCCGTGGGAGGTCAGGGGGTGAGACCTGACTATCCCACCCTTCGCAAAGAGCGCGAAGGATGGGGCACCCGTCGATTGCCCCGATTTCCTATACGCAGCTCTGGACAGGACCACGTGTGCGCCTTTCTCTTGAGGAAAGGCGCATGAAGTGCAGGGAACCCAGGAGACTCCACAGGAAATCGGGGTTAGTGGGGATAGAGCCCAAAAAGCGCGTTCCTTCCACTCTTCACTTGCCGCCGGCAAGCGAGTTTGCTCAAAAGCGAGACCTGGGCCACCCACTCATGTTCGTCGGCGCCATTTTCATCTTCTTAAGGTGGGGCGCAAGCCCGTCGATACTTGAGCCCGCAACAGCTTCCGCGGGCAATACTTGACGGAATCGTAATCGGTACATCTCGCATCAAAAGTATGTGTTTGGTCCCGCAGGGAAAGCGGAATGAGCAATCCAGAACGGAGCGGAGCAGGGTAACTCGTGTATTTTGAAGCAACCCACCCCACAAACACTCTTCCGTAAAGGGGTGCATTAGTGATACACGAAGGTAGGTCCAAATTGATTACCGACCTCAGAGGCACATGATGGAGCCGGCCGCCGCCACAGACGAAGCCCGACAAGGCCGCCTGGAAGTGCTCGGCAGCCCGCAAGGTCTTGCCCTGGTCGAAGTTCGCAATTTGCGGAAGCAGTACGGACGCCTGGTTCTTTTTGAGGAAGTCAATTTTGCAGTGAAACGGCAGGAGTTGCTGGCCATCGTAGGCCAGTCGGGCGCCGGCAAGAGCACACTGCTGCATATCCTTGGGGCTCTTGATACACCCTCGGCGGGTGACGTATACTTTGCGTCAACAATATTAAGAAACCTATCCCCCGTAGAAGCTGCAGCGTTTCGCAATCGCGAAATTGGTTATGTTTGGCAGTTCCATTATTTACTGCCGGAATTTACTGCCGCTGAGAACGTCGCGCTCCCCCTTCTGGCGCGAGGCAAGTCCAAAAGAGAGGCATTGCAGGAAGCCGTTCATTGGCTCGAAGAGGTGGGGCTGGGAGACCGGTCATCCCATCGCGCAGGTGAGCTTTCCGGCGGGGAGCAGCAGCGCGTTTCCCTTGCGCGAGCGCTGGTGACTACCCCGAAACTCCTTCTGGCTGATGAGCCTACAGGAGATCTGGATGACCAGACTGCGGATGCTTTGTTTGGCCTGATTCAGCGCCTGCACGAGAGCTATGGTTTGACGTCAATCCTGGTGACCCACAATCTGCCTCTGGCGAGGCGTTGTGAACGGGTGATGCGGTTAGCCCATGGCCGGATGGAAGAGTTGTCTCCGCTGGATCTTTAAGCGGAGCATGTAAGCCGGGTTACCCAAAAGGGTGACTCGTGACAGTGGTTGGGTCGATATAAGATTTAGAAAGAGCTTATCTCCGCCCAGCCGAGTGGTTTTCCCGGTTCCAATGGACTCGGGAAGATGGAACAGGACGAAAGCTGCCCTGGATCGTGGGAGGGCAGTTTTTAAGGGGGAACATGTTCGAACGCTATACAGAAAAGGCGCGGCGCGTCATCTTCTTCGCACGGTATGAGGCCAGCCAGTTTGGTTCCCCATATATCGAGACAGAGCACTTGCTGCTTGGTCTTCTTCGTGAGGATAAGGCGCTGACGAATCGCTTTCTCCGCTCTCATGCTTCGGTTGAATCCATTCGCAAGCAAATTGAAGGTCATACTACGATTCGAGAGAAGGTTTCCACCTCTGTCGATCTGCCTTTGTCGAACGAGTGCAAGCGGGTTCTGGCCTACGCGGCAGAAGAAGCAGAGCGCCTGTCGCACAAACATATTGGCACCGAACACCTGCTTTTAGGATTACTGCGCGAAGAAAAGTGCTTTGCTGCAGAGATATTGCACGAGCGCGGGCTGCGTCTGCTCGCCATCCGAGAGGAACTCGCGCGCGCCACGCAAGAAAAGGCGCCGCCGTCGCAGCGCAACCGTGAATCCAGCCTGCTGGTAGAGTTCTCGCGCGATCTGACCCAGGCAGCCATGGACAACCAGCTCGATCCGCTGGTCGGCCGCGATCAGGAACTCGAGCGCGTGGTACAGATTCTGTGCCGTCGCACCAAGAACAATCCTGTGCTGATTGGCGAGCCGGGCGTTGGCAAAACCGCCATCGTCGAAGGGCTTGCGCAGCGCATTTCCGATGGCGAGGTGCCCAGCTTCCTGGCCGACAAGCGCGTCCTGGCGCTCGATCTTTCGCTCATCGTCGCCGGAACCAAGTACCGCGGCCAGTTTGAAGAGCGGCTCAAAACCATCATGAAGGAATTGATGGAGAATCAGAACTCCATCATCTTCATCGACGAACTGCATACCCTAGTGGGCGCAGGTTCAGCCGAGGGTTCACTCGACGCGGCCAATATCCTCAAACCGGCTCTCTCGCGGGGCGAAATTCAGTGCATCGGCGCAACCACGCCGGCCGAATATCGCAAGTCGATCGAGAAAGACCGCTCGCTTGAGCGTCGCTTCCAGGCAGTGAAGGTACCGCCTCCGAATGAAGAAGATGCGATCAAGATCATCATGGGTATCAAGGACCGCTATGAGAAGTTCCATGCGGTCAGCTACACCGATGACTCCATTCACTTCGCGGTCTCTCACTCCAACCGCTATATCCCGGATCGATTCCTCCCGGATAAAGCAATTGATCTGATCGACGAAGCGGGGGCCCGCGTGAAGTTGCGCCAGACCTCGCTGCCCGAAGAGATTACCGAAGTGCAGAAACGTATCAAGTTCATCGTTCATCGCATGGAGAATGCGATTGCCAACCATGAATTTGAGAAAGCGCGCTTCTACTCCGACGAGGAACGCAAGGAACGCGAGAACCTGCGCGCCCTGCGTGACAAGTATCATCTGGACGATTCGACCGCCGGCATTGTAGGCCGCGAGGACATTGAAGACGTGGTGAGCCGCTGGACTGGCGTACCGATCACGTCGATCAAGGAAGAAGAAACCCAGAAGCTGCTGCGCGTCGAAGAAGAGCTGCATAAGCGGGTCATCTCGCAGGACAAGGCAATCTCTGCTCTGTCGCGCGCGATTCGCCGCTCCCGTGCGGGTCTCAAATCTCCTAACCGTCCCATCGGTTCGTTCCTGTTCCTGGGGCCGACCGGTGTAGGCAAGACGGAAATGGCGCGCACGCTGGCCCAGTTCCTTTTCGGCAGTGAGAAGGCTCTGATCCGCTTCGATATGTCGGAGTTCATGGAGAAGCATTCGGTTTCCAAGCTCATCGGTTCGCCTCCGGGCTACGTGGGCTACGAGGAAGGTGGACAGCTCACCGAACGGGTGAAGCGTTCGCCCTACTCAGTGGTCCTGCTGGACGAAATCGAGAAGGCTCATCCTGATGTCTTCAACATCCTGTTGCAGGTCTTTGAGGATGGTCAGCTCACCGATGGTCTGGGCAATACGGTGGACTTCAAGAACTCGATCATCATCATGACCTCGAACATCGGCGCGCGGCATTTGCAGCGCAAGCAGGGTTTGGGCTTCCAGTCCGATCGCGAAGACCTGCTGATGGACAAGATGGAGGAACTGGTCAAGAACGAGGTGAAGCGGACTTTCAATCCAGAGTTCTTAAACCGTCTGGACGAAGTCATCATCTTCATGTCGCTCTCGGATTCGGATCTGATTCAGATTTTGGAGTTGCTGGTACAGCAACTGAATTCCAACCTGATTCAGAAAGCGATCACGTTGTCGGTGACCGAAGATGCCAAGAAGTGGATTCTGGAAAAGACTTTAGTCGACCGCACGTATGGCGCGCGTCCATTGCGCCGTGCCTTGCAGCGCTACGTCGAGGATCCATTATCGGAAGCGTTGATCGCAGGCGGTATTGCCGAGCGTCCCGCCTTCCTCGAGGTTTACCTCGAAAACAACCAGCTCTTCTACCGCCCGGTAAGCGAAGTGGGAGAAGACAAGTCGACGGGTATCCTGCTCTTCAGCGCCTAAACTAAGTGAGCCAAAGGCCGGGGCAAAATGCCCCGGCCTTTTTTCGTTTGCAAGTCCAGCATTGCCTGCAACTCGAAAAAGGGGTACCGTTTTCGTAGCGGAACTTAGAGGGGTAGTTATGACTCGTGCCCGTTTCCTTCCACTCGTCTTTCTGTTCGCAGTCCCCACCCTATTCGCGCAGCAATCCGTCACGCCAGGCAGCACAAAGAGCACTGTGTTGACACTTCCGCGTGCCCCCGAAGCAAGTTGTCCTATTGGCATGCAAGCACGCCGTGCGGCCGGACTTCCGGTTTCAATGAATGCCCGACCTCCTATCGAAAAGAGCCCAAAAGCTCCCGATTTCCGAGCTTCCACTCAGAGAATCCAGCTGACGATGACTAACCGGCTGGCGCATGAAATCGTGAGCACACAATTCGTCGTTCATGGGTACAGTAACAAGGCGAGAGCGATGAATTTGGCGAACTCGTCTCAGGAACCTGATCTTGCAAAGACGGTGGATGTCGTACTGGACGTGAAAGGGAAGAGCGAGGCATCAAGCGACCTCTTGCTGAGCCGCTTCAGCGCTGTAACATCCATCGACTTAAAGTCGATTACTTATGCCGATGGCAACACATGGCACACCCCTTCGGCCGACGCTTGCAGCGTTACGCCCGACTTGATCATGCTTGTCGCCTCTACGCAGTGAATGGACCTCACGGGCTCAACAGCCTGCGGAGAAATTCTCAACCGTGCAGGAGTTGCAGGGGCTAAAGAGCCTGCGTGAGAACTCGACTTACAAACTGAGTCCCGAAGGGACGGTTGAGAGTAGCCCAGGACGCTAGTCCTGGGTAGAGATGACATCCAGGAACAGTCCCGCCAGGGACGGCTGAGAGAATCACAGGACGCCAGTCCTGGGATTGCTAAGGGGCTGACGACTTTACGCGAGAACTCACAATCCGCCCAGGACTAGAGTCCTGGGACATTCTCAGCCGTCCCTGCGGGACTGTTCCTGGCTCTTGCCTAACCCAGGACTAGCGTCCTGGGCTACTCTCAGCCGTCCCTTCGGGACTCAGTTTGTAAGTCGAGTTCTCACGCAGGGCTTTAAAGCCCTGCATATTCTCAAACAGTTACTGCCCGACTACTAAAGCCGGGCCTGTACAAAACAAAGCTCTCGCCCAGACTCTAAAGCCCATTGCTGTTTAGAAGATTACGTACACCAGGGCTAAAAGCCCTCATTTGTGTGCCGTGCTTCCTCTAGAGACTCTTTTCCAAGTAGAAGTGGAAGGGTACGGCCACGGGTCTCGACAGGAAATCCGGGGAACGCAGGCGAGGGATCTGCAGTTCTTCCCCAACCGCAGCCCTCGCTCGCAGGCACAAGCTAAAATCAACTGAAGGTCATTTACTTTTTGTTATGCGCCGGCTTCTTTGCCTGGCTGCATCTGGAGAGCATGCACAAGCTCAATATTTTTTCTGTCTTCGTCGCCCTGGCAGTTGTTTCCATTGCGAACGCTTTCGCCCAGGAACAAAAACTGCCGGCCAACGACATACCTCCTGCCTTCAAAGCGCCTGCGCAACCGAGTGACTTTGACAAGCGCGTGGCCATGGTGCCAATGCGTGACGGTACCAAACTCTACACAGTGATTGTCGTTCCCAAGGGCGCGAAGGACGCGCCCATTCTACTTACACGCACCTGCTACAACGCGGCAGAGCGCGCGGCACGCTCCAAGAGCGGGCGCATGATCGAAGCTCTCCCTCTGAGCGACGAAGTCTTCGTGGAAGCAGGGTACATCCGCGTCTATCAGGATGTCCGCGGCAAGTACGGCTCCGAGGGCGTCTACCTGATGACACCGCCTCCGGTGAACTCCGGCTACAATCCGTCCGGTGCGGACGACACCACTGACGGATACGACACCATCGACTGGCTGGTTAAAAACGTACCTGAATCGAACGGCCGCGTAGGCATGATTGGCTCGAGCTATGAAGGCTTCACCGTGGTGATGGCGCTCTTGAATCCTCACCCTGCGCTCAAGGTTGCCGCGCCGGAGAGCCCCATGGTCGACGGTTGGATGGGCGACGACTGGTTTCACTATGGCGCGTTTAGACAACCCAACATCGACTACATCCTGGGGCAAACCTCGCAGCGCGGCAAGGGTGTCGAGGTAGCGCACGAGGGGCGCGACGACTACTCGAACTATCTGCGCGCGGGCTCGGCGGACGCATTTGCCAGGACCGAAGGCGTAGATCAACTGCCCTACTGGCACACGATCGTCGCGCATCCCACGTACGACGGCTTCTGGCAGAGTCAGGCACTCGACAAGCTGATCGCGGCCAAACCGCTTACCGTGCCCACAATGTGGGAGCAGGGACTGTGGGACCAGGAAGACATGTGGGGAGGCATCCACAGCTACCGTGCCCTCAAAGCCAAGGGTACTCCGGACACAATGAACTACCTGGTGATGGGTCCGTGGTTCCACAGCCAGATCAACCGTGAAGGCCGTGCGCTCGGCCCACTCACCTGGGCCACTGACACTACGGCTCAGTGGCGCCGCGATGTGTTGTTGCCCTTCTTCAATCAGTACCTCAAGGGCGCCCCGCCACCATCGACGCCGCCGGTCTTCATCTACGATACCGGCGCCGATCATTGGGATGAGCCGAAGGTTTTCCCCGCGAGCTGCGAGCAGGGCTGTCCCGTGCCTTCGAAGCCGCTCTACCTGGCTGCGGCAGGTGGACTTTCGTTTGTGCCGCCGACGGAAGCGAGTGCCGTGAGATTTGACGAGTATGTGTCCGATCCTGCCAAGCCTATTCCGTACCGCCCTCGTCCTATCGACGATGCAGATGAAATGGGTTGGCGCACCTGGCTGGTGACAGACCAGCGCTTCGTGGATGGACGCCCTGATGTTTTGACCTACGAGACCGAGCCGCTGAAAGAGCCGATGAAGTTATCAGGAGAGCCGGTTGTGCATCTTGTTGCCTCAACCACTGGTACTGATGCGGACTGGGTCGTCAAGCTGATCGATGTGCAGCCCGACCGGATCGCGCCACCGACTCGCATGAGCGGCTATGAACTACCCTTAGCCACAGACATCTTCCGCGGCCGCTACCGCAGGAGCTTCGAGCATCCGGAGCCGATCAAACCCAACGAGCCGCTGACTTATGTGTTCGGGCTGCCCATGGTCAACCACACCTTCCAGCCCGGTCACAGGATTATGGTGCAGGTGCAGTCCTCGCTGTTTCCTCTCTACGATCGCAATCCACAACACTTCGTGCAAAACATCTTCGAAGCAAAGCCAGACGATTACCAGAAAGCAACACAGCGAATCTGGCGCCAGCCTGGCCACGCAAGCTTCATCAGCCTGCCTGTTGTTCCGGTGTCACAGCCTTAGCTAAAGAGTGTGCGTGGTTTCTTGCCCCACACTAAAACTTTCAAACGTCCATGCGGCATAAGTATCTACGATGGTGGCGTATGCCCGATGAACTTGTCGGCCCACTCGATGAAGTACTTCATATTCGGCGCATCAGTGTGGCCACCGTCGTGTTGTCGCCACGCAAGCTGCCCGTCCAGCAGTCCTTGGTTCACCGCAGGCATTTTCGCTGTCCGGTAGTCGTCGACAGCGAGTCCTCTTGCGCCAAGCAGTTTGTAGACGCGGCTCGCGTCGACGGTGGCCATGAAGCTGCCCTGGTGGTCAAGCCAATGCGCATCGCCTTTCTCCGGGACACCGTAACTGACGAAGGTGAGCCGCGGAGCGCAAAGCGCAATGAGTTCATTTGCATCCACTGGAATGTCGCCCGGACTCATGCTTGCGGCGTACTTCATGAAGTTGCCCGCCATCCAGTAGAACTCGCCGCCGGCAAGGCTCTCCACCGCTTCTCCAAAGTTGCGGCGAAGCGGCGTCGCTCCGCCCTTCCCCGACGAGCCGACGAGCGCCATGGCAAAGCGCTGGTCAAAGGCCATGGTGATCAGAGTTGCCTTGCCGTAGCGGGAGACGCCCTCGATACCGACATGTTTTGCATCCACGGCAGGATCGGTTTCGAGATAGTCAAGGCCGCGGCTCGCGCCCCAGGCCCATGCGCGCAAAGCACCCCAGTCCTCAGGCTTGCGCGGCTGACCCCCATTGACCAGGCCGATGATGCCGCGAGTAAGCCCCGCGCCATCATCGGCCTGCACGCTTGCCGGGTCCAACCAAGCGAAGCCCCATCCGGCAGCGACAAGTTGCCAGGTATTGGGCAGATCGCCGTCCTCATTTCGCTGTGGAAGCTGGAAGGGAGTGGCCTTGACCGGCTCCCATGCGGGATGCTGTGCGAACACTGCTTCAAGGGACGAATCCTGCTGCACAAGCAAAGCCTTCATGGCTTTGTTAATCCGGTCCAGATCCGCGCCCTGCGGCTCGTTCGGTGCAGGGAATCCCGCGCGACCGAACATCATGAGAACCGGCACGGGACCCGTCGCCTTTTCCGGTGTGACCAGCATCATGTGAACGCCAACCGTGATCGCTGGATAAGATGAGTTATCCACTTCCCCGATAACTTCCTTGGCCACCACCGGGGTGAAGCCAATCATCTCGTGATCCACAGTTTTTACTGTCCATGTCACCTTCGGAACGCCCTGCGGGACGCGCCCATAGACATATTTCGAGTACATTTCGAGCAGCTCGGGACGGCGCTGGTCCCACCACATCGCGGGCGTACTCACCTTCTGCCCATCCTTCAGCGTGAGCGGATCGGGGAGCTCGGGAAACGGGTTGGCTTTGGTCTCGTCGTAGTTAGCGTGATTAGGCGCTTTCTCGTTTCCGCTCGGTCCCGGCCGTAAGGTCTTGATGCCCAGTTGATCCATCATGTTCTGACGATTCTGATCGGCCGTGAACGTAACGGGCGGAGGCACTGCTGAGCTTTGCGCCAATGCTGTGACAGCGACAACGCACCAGATGAGCAGAAGACGGGATATGAATGAGCTTCGGGGCAAGCGATCGCTCCAGGGCATTATGCTTGGCGCTCTTCGAATAGCGGCCTTAGTTCAACGTACCATCGTATATTCGCCGGTATGCACAAGACACAAGAATTCATGGCCCTGTGGAGCGCCATGCTGATTGCTCGCCATTGCCGACATACCAGGTCCCTTGATCTAATGGTCGCGTCAACTCTTTGCACTCCGCCGCAACCGTCAAAGAGCGACCGAAGGGTGGAACCGCTCTGCGATTACGTTCTGTTTCTGCGTTGTATTGGGTCGCCCTTATAACCTGCATTTGTTGCGCCGCGCAACAACCCAATGGGTCGCCGGGCGCTGTATCCAGCGTGCAAGTCAATGTGAACCGCGTGCTGGTGCCGGTCGTGGTGCGCGATCGGCAGGGGCAAGCTATAGAGGATTTGAAGAAGGAAGACTTCACCGTCCTGGACAACGACCAGCCGCGGGCCATCTCAGGATTTGTCGTGGAACAACGCGGAACCGAGGCTGCCGTGCACGCAGGAGGATCAGCAGCCACCGCTACTCCGAACCAGCCGGCGGTGCTTCCGGATAACATCGTCGTCCTCCTGTTCGATGACATGCACATGAATGTGCAAGACCTGGAGCGCGCCAAGCAAGCGGCAGCACCGTTGCTGGCAAATACCGTAACTGGCTCGAAAATGGCAGCGGTGGTGTCGCTCTCGGGCACGGTGAACAGTGGCCTGACACGCGATCCTGCGAAGCTCCAGGCGGCGTTGCAGAGCCTGCACCCGCACCCGGTCTACCACGCCGACACGACCACCTGCGGAGCGATCGACTACTACCAGGCCGACCTGATCGAAAACAAACATGACAACGCGGCACTGCAGGACGCAATCAAGCGCTTTGCCCTGTGCAATCCTTCCGTCAAGTTAGGGGGCGGCGACCTCGCGATCGCTCAAGCTCAGGTGGAGTCCTCGGCCAGGAGCGCTCTTGGCCTTGGCGGGCAGGATGCCCGGGTCACGTATGCGAATCTCGCAGAATTTGTGCGCAGAATGGAGAAGCTGCCGGGTCAGCGGACGCTGATCCTGGTGTCATCCGGTTTCCTCGACGTCGAGGCCGAAGCCTTGACTGCCGAATCGCAAATTTTGGATGCGGCAGCGCAATTCAACGTGACCATTAGCTCGCTTGACACCCGCGGGCTCTACACCAGCGAGGCGACTGCGAGTGAGCGCGGCCCTGGCGCGGGTGGGCAGAACCTGGATTATCGCCGCAGCGAGATGAGGCTGGAGGAGAATCCAATGTCCGAACTCGCCAACGGCACCGGCGGCACGTTCTTTCACAACAGCAACGATCTGGGCGCCGGATTCAAACTCCTCACCGAGGCGCCGCAGGTTGTGTACCTGCTGGAACTTCCGCTCAACGCGGACGCCGAGAGCGGCTACCACCGCCTGACGGTAAAAGTAAATCGCGAGGGCGCGGAGGTGCAGGCGCGGCGCGGTTACCTGGTGCCGAAAGCGGAGAAAAAGAAAAAGTAAGTCAGATTCAATGTGCCGCCTCCCGCTCTTGCCGGATCTGTTGGCGGCTTGACAAAAAAAGGGGGACGGAGGTTAGTGAAACCTCCGTCCCCTTCCTACCGGGCTCACTGCAGGAGACAAAAAAGCTAGCCCTGTTTAATCCCATCGAGAAAAGTCTGGGTTTCGATATGTGCGAATCTGATCCAACAGCGACCATGTAGGCACATTCCGGATTAATCCACTTTTCTGAGTCTTCCGTATCTCGCTCAGGGTTTTGTTATGAGACAAGAGGGGCTCTTTTCGCAAGTGGCGTTGCTCGACCCGTTGTGGGGAGCTGCGAGCGTAATAGGACCGTTACCGCACCGGCCTGGCCCAAGAGATCTCGGGCTAGGCCGGACTGCAGTGTGAACGAACGTGAAGTTAAACGACGGACGGCAAGCGGTCGTAGCGATCCAGGTTCATCACCTTGTTCCAGGCGGCGACGAAATCCTTGACGAACTTCTCGTGTGAATCGGCACAGGCGTAGACCTCCGCCGTGCCGCGTAGCTGGGAGTTGGCGCCGAAGATGAGGTCGGCGCGGGTCGCCTTCCGCTTCACCGCGCCGGTCTTTCGGTCGCGGCCCTCAAAGGTGTCCTTCGAGTCCGTGGTGGGCTTCCACTCGTACTTCATGTCCAGCAGGTTCACGAAGAAGTCGTTGGTCAGTGTCTCCGGACGTTCGGTGAAGACGCCAAACTTCGTGCCCCCGAAGTTGGTGTTGAGCATGCGCAGACCGCCGATCAGCACGGTCAGCTCCGGCGCGGTCAAGCGCAGTAGCTGAGCCTTGTCCAGCAGGGCGACCTCGGCAGGCTCCGAGTTCTTGTAGCCGTAGGAGCGGAAACCGTCGACCTTCGGTTCGAGCGGCTCGAAGGACTCAGCGTCCGTTTGTTCCTGCGAAGCGTCTGTGCGGCCGGCGAGGAAGGGCACGGTGGTCGCGATACCGGCATCCTTGGCCGCCTTCTCGACACCCGCAGCACCCGCGAGGACGATGATGTCGGCCAGCGAGATCTTCTTACCGCCGGTGGCCGACGCGTTGAACTCGCCCTGGATCTTCTCAAGCGTCTTCAGCACGCGGGTACGGATGGGTCGTTGTGAAGCTGGACGGATCAAGTGAAAGCTCCACAGGACAACTAGCTCGTGAGGAACTGGAAACCTATGCCAAGCGCGTCAAGTCCTCGCTTGGTTCTTCGAGTAAGAGCAACACCGGCTCTTTTCATTCGATTTTACAAAACGGAGAGGGCAAAGTACTTCCTGTATTCGAAACCGGGAATGAATTTCTCCCTCGCAGCAGGATAACGCCGTAAGTGACCTCGCCGGGGTCGGTCGGGCAGGCAAGTTACCCATGATCCCGATTTACGGGAGGGCAAGCGCGGGGCTCATGAAGCCAGGGGCATGTCATCACTAACGCCGAATAGGTTTTATCTCACTGGAACTCAAGGTGACCACGCGGAGGCGGACTGCCGGAAACAATTCCAAATCGAATTTGTAGCAGATCTGTTTTCGATGTCGCGGCCATGCGTTCAAGCACAACTTTGTCATCCCGGAATAATTCGAGACCCTCAAGCTAAGCCCCTGGTCAAGTTGACGCCTAAGCCCGCCAATCATATTCTCCTTCTCATTCCCTGTTACTAGGGTCCAGATGATCAGTAAGGAGGACCATGCTCGACTCTGGCGCCCCCACCATCGGGCCCCGCGGCCCAACAGCCTCTGCCGGCGGAGCCACAGCTTCCCCGGCGCCAGTGGCGCCTTCCGGCTCAGCCTCGCCGCTCCCGGAGAGCATCGGTCGTTATCGCATCGTTCGCCTGTTGGGCGAAGGTGGAATGGGCGCGGTGTACGAGGCCCAGCAGGACCAGCCGCGACGCAACGTTGCCCTCAAGGTCATTAGGGCAGCCTGGGCCAGCCCGGAATTGCTGCGCCGCTTCGAACAAGAGTCACAGGCGTTAGGCCGGCTGCATCATCCCGGCATTGCGCAAATTTACGAGGCCGGCAGTGCCGACACCGGCTTCGGCGTACAGCCCTTCTTCGCCATGGAGCTCATCCAAGGCAAGCCGCTGGTCAAATACGCCGATGCGCACCACCTCGACACCCGGCAGCGGCTGGCTCTCATGAGTCAGGTCTGCGAAGCCGTCCAGCACGCCCACCAGCGAGGCATAATCCACCGCGATCTAAAGCCGGGCAATATTCTCGTCGATGAGAGCGGCCAGCCTAAGATCCTGGACTTCGGCATAGCACGGGTCACCGACCTGGATGCCCAGGCCACGCGCCAGACCGACCTCGGCCAGTTGCTGGGCACGCTCGCCTACATGAGCCCGGAGCAGGTTCTGGCCGATCCGTTGGCCCTCGATACCCGCAGCGATGTCTACGCGCTGGGCGTCATCCTCTATGAGCTGCTCACCGGCAAGATGCCCTACGAGCTGTCGCGCGTGTTGCATGAGGCGGTGCGCACCATCCAGCAGGTCGATCCGGCACCGCTCAGCATGGTGAACCGCACGTACCGCGGCGACATCGAGACCATTGTCGCCAAAGCGCTGGAAAAAGATAAGAACCACCGCTACGCTTCGCCGGCGGATCTAGCCGCGGATATCCGGCGCTATCTCGAGGACCAGCCGATCACTGCCAAACCGGCCAGCGCAAGCTATCAGCTACAGAAGTTCACCCGCCGGCATAAGAGTCTGGTCGCGGGCATAGCGGCGGTTGTTCTGGTGCTAGTGCTCGGCATGGTGGCGACTACCTGGGAGGCGGTGCAGGCGCGGCGCCAATCCCAGATCGCGCAGGCGGTCGACGACTTTTTGCAGAACGATCTGCTGGCCCAGGCCAGCGCCTACCGCCAGGCCAAACCCGATCCGGACCTCAAGGTGCGCACGGCGCTCGACCGCGCCGCTCAGAACATCCAGGGCAAGTTTGAGAAGCAGCCAGAAGTGGATGCCGCTATCCGCTTCACCATCGGCAACACCTACAATGACCTCGGCCTCTACCCGGAAGCGCATCAACAGCTGGAGCAGGCGTTGGCGCGGGACCGCAGCACGCTCGGCCCGTCGAGCCCAAGGACTTTAGCAACCATGCTGAGCCTGGAAAAAACCGAGGAATCGCAAGGCCAGTATGGCGGTGCTGAGCAACTCGGCCGACAGTTGCTGCAGGCCAGTCAGCGCGTCCTGGGCCCGGAGCATCCCGACACCCTCAAGGCCATGAACCGGCTCACGTCGGTCTATGATGACGAGGGCAAAGACGCGCAAGCCGAACCTCTGGCGGAGCAGGCGCTGGCCATCAGCCGCCGCGTGCAGGGCGACGAAGCTCCCGGCACCGTCGGCAGTATGCATTTTCTCGGCATCATCGAGTACGATCTGGGCAAGTACGCCCAAGCCGAGGCGCTCTTCAGCAAGACGCTGGAGATCAGGCGGCGTGTGCTCGGCCCCGAGCATCCCGACACCTTGGCCTCGATGGACAATCTAACCTCTGCCTTCGCCAGTGAGGGCAAGTATGCGCAGGCGGCAGCGCTCGACAGCCAGATCGTGCAGATAAGGCAGC
>Ga0302326_10012964_pt1 | contig 17697 bp, 14 predicted proteins | sample Palsa_T0_3_FD_202264 | JGI IMG/M metagenome (GOLD analysis project Ga0302326, IMG submission 202264) | Peat permafrost microbial communities from Stordalen Mire near Abisko, Sweden - Palsa_T0_3 | ecosystem: Environmental > Terrestrial > Soil > Palsa > Peat permafrost | place: Sweden: Abisko... | reverse complement strand
CAGCTGCGCCAATCAATGCCCACCCCGCTCCGCGTCGATCAGGCTTCGCACCTGCTGCAGCCCCGGTATTCCGGCCCGGACCATGTAATCGATGGGCGTCTGACCGCGGAAAAGGAGATTGTCGTTCTGCTGCGTAACCGAGCGATCCGCCAGTTCGTCGGGAAGAAGGATGTGCAGGGCCTTATAAATTCCGACGAGGTAGGAGATAAAATATGTCTACATCTAGATGAGCTCGCGTGAGCTCGCGGTCTACCGTCAGTCGGTGGGATTCCGGGGCGAAAGGTATTTTCGTACAATAACGTACAAACGGAACTGGCAATGGTGCCATTCTAGCCGTTGTGGCGGTTCCTGGAATCAATAACTTGCGTGTTATCAACACCAAGAACAGTTCGACTCCGCTAGGCTCTCCGAGACTTGAGGCAGAGTCCGAATATCGGCTGATCCCGTCAACAGAAACCGGCCGAGCCGGCGATCATCATCCACCGACTTCTTGATAGCCCGGAGGAGGTCTGGAACTCGCTGTACTTCGTCGATGGTAGTTCGGTCGAGAGCGCGCACCAACCCAGTCGGATCGCTGCGCGCTGCAGCCAGCACTGTGTCATCGTCATGGTGATGAATTCGCATTTGCCCGCGGCCAAATCACGCACCAATGTGGTCTTGCCACACTGACGCCGCCCCCTAACCATGACAACCGGCGTGTCCTTGAGGGCGACGGTCCCCAGTTCCGCAGAAAAGCCAGGGAAGAGCACACTTTCAACACCGTCCATGCCGGGTGGAGGCTCCGTCTAATTCGGATTCATGTCACGTCTATTTCGGATTATAGACTCGTCTCATCCGGAACAGAACGATGGACAGAGCCGGGGCTCATTTCGGCGGCCCGCAGCGCCGATTTCATAGCCGATGGCACCGTAGCCTTTTAGGTGAACAATGTCTGGTCAGGTTCCTAACAGGTTGATTTGTAGTTTCTGGTACCCATGTTCGCGCGCCCATAGGTCCAAAGGCATGGTCGCCAGCTCATCTACAATGGCAACTGCTAGCCCCGTTTTCGTCAAGTCGATGCTCTTCAGATAGGTATGACATGTGTCGCAGACGTCCACGCGGACGTGCGCGATCTCGGGCGCCGAATAATACGCCATCTGCGGTTCTCGTTCTTCTCCGCACGCCGGACAATAAATCCTTCGAAAAACCCATTCGTGAGCGCAGAGCATGCAAATCAGCGACTTTTTCGCGCCGTCGCCTTCACTGCGCAGTACGCCAACGGCAGGCTTGCCGCCGCAAAGCGGACAGGTCGATGGAGTTCCATCGAGAACGGCGATTTCGTGGTGATCTGCAAGATATTCAGCGTACGGTTGAAGAAATATCCATGCGAGCACTTGATCGGAAAACTGGTCTTGCTCGCTCGCGTCCGCGCCGCCCGCCAATTCTGGCTCCCCGTGCCAGAAGTCTTCGATCGCATATTGCCATGCCGCTGGCCCCTTCTGCGCCAGAGCGCCGGAACTTTGCGCCAGCGGCTCTGGCGCAATCTGCTCGATCAGCGACAGGAATTCGGGAAACTTTGGTAGAAGGAGGAAAAGATCCAATTCATCCCGCAGAGGGCGATCAGAGGAAATCTTTGGCGAACCGGCAAGAGCTTTCTGGATTTCCCTGTAAAGAGCCTTCTGAAAGGTTGCGACACGCGCGTAGTAACGAAGTCCTTCGGCGGAGAATGGATAAGACGCGACGAGTTCGTTGGCGCGACGGATACGGCGATCCCACTTCGAATCGGTCATTGTTTGGGCAGCGATGGCCGGGGTCGGGGTTTGCCGGTGACGTCGTAGTACCACGTGCGGTGGAACGTCCACGCCCATGCGCGCGTGACGTATCCGTGAATCATGGACCCAAAGCTGCCTTCTTCAAGGATAGCGCTCATGTACACGTGAATCAGAAACAGTCCAATCGTGATGAGAGCCACGCTCGCATGCACCAGAATCGCGGCGTAGCGCACGAACCGCAGGCTCCAGGGGAGCGTTTCCGTATACCACAAGGCAACGCCGGAGAGAAGTAAAAGAATAACGCCGTAGAAAATTCCCCAGAAGAAAAGTTTTTGTCCAAAGTTGAACCGGCCAACCGGCGGGAGCTTGTCGTCCTCGTTCCGGACGTAGTCTGGAATTGCCTTGCCCCAGGCGCGATCGGCATCGTCGATTTTCATGTCGTGGCGCCACTCTTTGAACGTCCAGAACAGTGATGCCGTAAAAATCAGCCCGAACCAGGGATGCCAGAATCTCGCGGTAGGACCGCCTCCCACGACCGCGGCCAGCCAGTAGAGATAGGGCGACCAGAAGGCGAGGCCGGTTACGAGCAGGTAGGTATATGAGATTGCACCGAGCCAGTGATTCACACGCTCGGCAAACGTGTAACGAAGGATCGTTTCTTCGTGTTCGCGGGCGGCACTTGGGCGGGAAACTGCGTTGGTTGTCATAGCCGCCTCCCGTCATCTTGCCGCTCACCCTTCGGCAAAGCATCCGGCGGAATCGGTTCTTCTTTTTTCGGTCCAAATCGCATGTAGTGCAACGCCATCCCGACGATGCCGCCAGCCATCGCCAGATTACCCAACCACTTCAACGGTCCTTTCCAAAAGCGCACCGACCAGGGGATCTGCGGATCCCGCGGCAACCCGCCATACAATTCCGGATTCTTCGCGTCGTGCAGCACGTAGATCACGTGGGTTCCACCCACTCCGGCGGGATCGTAAACTCCCGCATCCTGAAATCCGGAATTGTCGCGAAGTTGCGCCGCGCGAGTCTCCGCCAATTCCTTCATTTCCGACTTGGTCCCAAAGTGCAGGCAGCCCGTGGGGCAGGCTTTGATGCAGGCTGGTTCGAGCCCCACCGACACGCGGTCGTTGCACAGCGTGCACTTAAAGACTTTGCGCGAGGGAGGATCGAATTTCGGAATGTTGAACGGGCATCCGGTCATGCAATACCCGCAACCGATGCAATTCGCCTCCTGGAAATCGACGATGCCGTTGGCATACTGGACGATGGCGGCGTCCGCAGGGCAGGCCGCAAGGCAACCCGGATCAGCACAGTGCATGCACTGGTCCTTCCGCATCAGCAGCATCATGCTTCCGTCGGCGCGCTCATGTTCGTTGAACTTGATCAGATTCCAGTAGTTCCATGCCGTCTCCGGCATCGTCTGGTAGCTGTTGTCAAAACTAGTCTCGCTGAACGTGTAACCGTTCCACTCCAGGCAAGCCACTTCGCACGCTTTGCAGCCGATACACGTGGTCGTGTCCACCAGCTTGCAGACCTGGAATTCACGGTTCAGACCTTTACCCGGAACGACCCCGGCGTGACCGGAAATTCGGATTAGCTCTGTTGCCGCCTGGCTCATTGTCGCTCCCTACGCTTTCTCAACTTTCACCAAGAAGCCCTTTGATTCAGGAGTGTGGGCGTTCGGATCGGTGACTGCGGGGGTCAGCAAATTCGCCGGCGTCCGCGCATTTCTTCCTTCATCCTCGCCTATACCCCGGAAGCCCTGGTGAATTGGCAGCCCGATCTGATAGACCTTCTTGCCGTCGATCATCATCGGTTTCAGGCGGCGAGTGACAAAGGCTTTCGCGACGTAGGTTCCGCGGGCGCTGATGACCTTGATCTTGTCCGTTCCTCGAATGCCTTTTTCGTCCGCCAGTTCCACCGGAATTTCCACGAACGGCTCCGGAATGAGCTGGACGTTCATCGGATTATTTTTCGTCCAGTAGTGATACTGCTCGGTCAGCCGGTAAGTCGTGCAGACGATGCTGTATTCCTCCGGCGATCCAAATTTATCGAAAGGCGTCTTGAACTTCTTCACCAGCGGATTATTTGACTGATCGGGGTGAAACGGATTCTTGATCGGACTTTCGATCGGTTCGTAATGCTCAGGGAACGGTCCATCCGCGAGCACTCCGATCGGAGCGAACAAACGCCCGATACCTTCCGGATTCATGATGAAGGGCCCCATATGATCTTTGGGATTGGAGTCGGGCTTGAAGTCCGGCACGTCGTTGCCAACCCACCTGCCCGCCACTTCGTTCCACCAAATCTGCTTGCGATCCGGATCCCAAGGCTTTCCCTCTGGATTGCAGGAAGCCCGGTTATAGAGCACACGCCGGTTGGCCGGCCACGACCACGCCCAGTTGGGGAAGACCCCCATTCCCGACGGATCCTCTGTGCCTCGCTTCTGGATCTGTGATCCCGCCTCGGTCCACGAACCGGAGTAAATCCAATTGCCGCACATCGTGCTGCCGTCGTCCTTCAACCACGCGAATCCTGGCAACTGCTGACCGGCTTTGATCACCTGCCCCGTCGCATCGTCTTTCAGGTCGGCGAGAGCCTTGCCGTTAATTTCCATGGCCACTTGAGAAAGTGGGGGATGGGCCGCATCCGCATACGCCCAACTCAGATTCAGAATGGGGTCGGGGAATTTTCCGCCGTCCTTCTTATAGAGGTCACGAACCCGTAGAAAAATCTGCGCGATGATGTCCTGGTCGAGTCGCGCTTGCCCCGGAGGTGGGACCGCGGCATATTTCCAGGTGACCCAGCGGGCGGAGTTGGTCATGCTGCCATCTTTTTCGGCAAAGCCCGCGCAGGGCAACCGGTAAACGGTAGTGTTGATCTTCTTCTGTTCTTCCGCCGTAATGCCCGGCGCCCGCCAGAACTCGCTGGTCTCATCCTCGTAAATCTCGCCCACCACCAGCCAGTCTGCCTTCTTCAGCGCGTTAATATTCTTGTCCGTGTCCGGGCCAATCATTACTCCATTCATTCCGAAGGCCAACATGCCCTTGATCTTCTCGTTGTACATGTCGTCCCAAATGTGTGTCCACGAGCAGTCTTGTCCGGGTTTCGGCAGATAATCGAAACCAAATCCGTTTTCCTTCGTAGCTGCATCGCCATACAACGACTTGAGCAATGACACCATGAATTTCGGCGTGTTGGAGTAGTAGTTCATCGAAGCCCATGGCGAGGGTTTCGACGGCCCCGGCGTAGTGCGCTTCAGATACGTAGCCAAATCTTTATCATCCGGAACGGGTCCTTTCAGATAGCCAGGCAGCGAATCGTACAGCCCGGCCATGTCGGTCGCGCCCTGAATATTGGAATGGCCGCGAAGCGCGTTCACGCCACCGCCTGCTCTTCCGACATTGCCGAGCAGGAGTTGAATCATGGCGGCGGTGCGGATGATCTGCGTTCCGAAAGTATGCTGCGTCCAACCCACCGCGTAGATGATGGTTGCGACCTTCTTCATGTCGCCATCTTTGCGGACTGACGTAAACAGATCGACCGCTTTAAGGTACTGATCTCTTGGAATGCCGGTAATCCGTTCGACGACTTCGGGGGTGTAACGCGAATACTGCTGCTTCATCAATTGAAAGACGCAGCGCGGATGCTGGAGTGTGAGGTCGTAAGCTACGTTAGGCGGCAGAGCGGGAGGCGGTACTGCTCCTCCTACCTTGCCTGGCATGGGTTCGGGCGCGTGACCAGTCGCCCCAGCCTGGCCCGATTGTCCGCCAGAGCCTCCTGCTGCTTCATAATTCCAAGTGGACAAATCGTACTTGCCCGCCGCGGCGTCAAATCCGGAGTAGAGGCCGTCCTCGGGAAGTTTGAAACCCTCTTTAACAATGAAGGCCGCGTTGGTGTAGTTGACGAGATATTCCTTGGCGATCCGGTTGTTCTCGATGGCATAGCGGATCAGGCCGCCGAGGAATGCAATGTCGGTGCCGGCACGAATTTGTACGAAGAGGTCGGCGGTAGAGGATGTGCGCGTGAATCGAGGATCGACGGAGATCAGCTTGGCGTTGCGGTTACGCTTCGCCTCCATCGCCCACTTGAAACCGCAGGGATGGTTTTCGGCGGGATTCCCGCCCATGATCAACATCATGTCGGTGTTCTTGATGTCGATCCAGCCATTCGTCATGGCCCCGCGTCCGAATGTTGGTCCCAAACTTGAGACCGTGGGGCCGTGTCAAACCCGGGCTTGGTTTTCTAAATAAACCAAGCCCAACCCCCTCATGGCCTTGACAGCCAGAAAATTGAATTCATTTGTATCCGTGCAGCCGCCGATGAACGAGATGCCTTCGCAACGATTCACCGTCCGGCCATTCGCATCCTTTTCGACGAAGGAATTGTCGCGAGTTTTTTTGGTCCATTGCGCGATCTCATTCAGAGCGTCATCCCAGGAAATGTCCTGCCAATCCGTCGCCCCTGGGCGCCGGACCTGCGGCTTCGTGAGCCGCCGAGGGTTGAGCATGTCCTGTTCCAGCGAAGAGCCCTTCGGGCACAGCGTTCCTCGGTTGGTTGGATGATCGGGATCGCCTTCGACGTGAATCACTTGAGGCGTGACGTTCTTTGCCCGATCGCCGATCGTGTAGATCAGGACGCCACAACCTACCGCGCAATAGGGACACGTCGAGCGCGTTTCAGCAGCCCGTGCAATCTTTAACTCTTTGAGTTGTGCGTAGGCGGGCTTGAGGTCGAAACCAAAGACGGTAGCCCCGACGGCACCAACCGTTGCTGCCTTGAAGAAATCTCTGCGGGACGTCTGCATTGAGCGATCTCCCAGTCCGTCGCAAATCAAGTATTTTAGCTTTTTAGGCCTTGATGACTACTTTGTCAAGAGTCGCGGCGTAAGGATGTCGCGGCGTAAGCATCATCCAAGCCGCTTTGCCGCGGAGTCCGAGTCTCGACTCTGCCGACGTGCGGTTCGTCAGTCAATTTGAGAACTATCTGGAACCTTGTCACGGCGTGTCCGCCATCGAGCTGCCAAGAGGATCGGCCCCGCGCACATCTCGAAAGTATTTAGGGACGTCATAAAACCAAGTAGCCGACCCTTGAAGACGTTCGCGTTGTTTCAAAAACAGCTTGACTGTGGAATGTGTTCAAGGGTTGATACTGCGTATGGTGCAGAGCGGCGGTTACGCCCGTATCACAGCCCAAAATGCGGCGGACGCAGTTGCCGCGCGAGAACGGCAGCCGGGCAGGGGATAACCAGCCTTTTGGCCGTTGACTCTGCCCATGGCAGACTGTACAGTTCAGTTAATTGAAATGGAGAGTTCATGGCTACCCTTACCACGGATAAGAACGGCACGATAGTAGTCTCCGCCCTGCGGGCGCGCGCCAACTTCGGCAAGCTCCTGCACCGCGTCGAGGACGAGCGCCGGTCGCTCGTTATCGAAAAACGCGGGATGCCCAAGGCGGTGCTGTTAAGCATCCGCGATTACGTAAAGCTTGCAGCGCCTGAGCCTGAAGTCTTGAGAATTATCGGCGAGGAATCCGAACGCAAGGGGACAAGTACCCTAACGGCGAGTCAGATCGAGCAGGTCATCAAAGCCTCGCGCAACCAGAGATCGAAGCGGTAATGCTTCCGCTGCGGCTAGTCATTGACACCAATGTCGTCATTTCCGCCGCACTAAAGCCCGAAGGCCTCCAGCGCACTACCTTAATACTGGCGATTACGAAGCCCGCGCGCCTTTACGTATCCCAGCCCATCCTTGAGGAATATGCCGATGTCCTGGCCCGCCCGGAGCTGAAGACCCGTAAGGGCTTGCGCCGGCAACTCCTCCAACTCATCAAAAACCGGAGTAACCTGGTCGTACCTTCGCGGCGTCTTGAAGTGTCGAGCGATCCCGATGACAATAGGTTTCTGGAATGCGCCGACGCGGCCCGCGCCGATTACCTGGTCACGGGCAATCTGAGGCATTTTCCGAGATTCTGGAAGAAAACCAAGATAATAACGCCCCGTGAGTTCATCGGGCTTGTGGCGCCGCACTTGATCACTTAGCCAGCATCGCAGGGCAGGGGCCGAAAGCCTCTCGGCGGAGATTTAGCACTGACAGCCCCAGGATGATCTGCTACTCATTACGCAAGGAGAGGGCACCCATAAGCGACGTTTCGATAAACAGGAAGGACTTAAGTGAACGCGATATCTGCTCCATGTTCATCGGTCCCGCCGTCAAGCGCGCGGGCTGGGACGGGATGATGCAGATCCGCGAGGAAGTCGCTTTTCGATATAGGCGGAGACATGTAGCGGGCGGACTGACGAATCCGTCGATCAAGCAGCACCTGGCGGACGCTAACCTCTTTAGAATGATGGTGGCCAGGGACAGAATTGAACCGCCGACGCCAGTCTTTTCAGGGCTGAATTAACATATCGATACCCGGCGGCCTTCATCCCCGTGGCAATCATCGCATCGGCAGTTTGCCGGGTCAGATCTTCGCTGACGTTGCAGGCGAGCTTATTCCAACTATTCCATCCCATCGGCAGCGGGCGCGCCGGCATCTCGGCGGGGGCGACAGTTTCCGGTCCTGCGCTCCGGCCAGAACGCTGAGGAGAAAGACAGTTGTCGCTCGAATCTGGCTTCCGAGCTTCAAGTGGTGCTTTCCTCTAGTTGTGGTAGTGAACCTTCGGAGCCAACGGCTGGGACGATGTGGTTGTGGCTGGTTGTGGCAGCGAGACAGAGCGCCGCGCCTCCAGCAATTCCCGCATCTTCCCCGTAACGAGCTACAACCAAGGGAATCTCCTTGCAGCGCTGATTCACACAGCAGACGGGTAAGCGATCGCGGATTTCGCCAAGGAATGGTTTGAGCATCGACGCAACCCCACCGCCCATGATCATGATATCCGGTTCCAGCAAGTCAATCATGTTGCCGAACCACAATGACAATATCTGCACCGTTTCGCGCAAAACTTCACTCGCCGCCGCATCTCCAGCCGACGCGGCCTGGCCGACCATCGGACTGGTCAGGCGCTCCGGATCTCCGCTGGCCAGATCGAGAAGGCTGGACGCCCGGCCATTTTCGATTTTGCCGCGCGCCCGGCGGGCAATCGCGGGGCCGGAGGCGAGAATCTCGATACAACCGGGCTTCCCGCATCCGCAGAGCGGCCCGTTGTAGTCAATGCTCATGTGGCCACCCTCAGCGGCCGCCCCAGTGCGCCCGTGATAGATGCGGCCGTCAAACAGAATTGCCGTGCCAATACCGGTGCCAATCGTGACGTAAAACACGTTCCGATAACCCCGTCCGGATCCCCACAAGGTTTCAGCCAGCCCGGCGGCATTAGCGTCATTGTCGACCTTGACAGGCACACGATAGATGCGTGCTACTTCGGCCCCCAGTGGGAAATTTCGCCAGCAAGGCAGGTTAGGAGGATTAACGACAACTCCCGTCTTCGGGTCGAGCGGACCGGGTGAGCAGATACCAACTCCGCGAATCCGACTATGCGTGCCCGCCACTCTCGCAGCTTGAGCCGAAGCGGTCTCAATCGACTTGGTCACCGAGGCCAGCCCGCTTGCAGCGCCGTTATTGGAATCCATGGGGTTGCGATGCTGGCATAGGATCTCCCCGCTCGGGTCCACCACACCGGCGGCGACTTTCGTCCCGCCGATGTCCACGCCAATTACCACGTCTTTGTGCAGTTCGGTTGAATACATATCTCACCTTTCGCGCAACCAGCATGCTGTCACTCGCACGTTTCAAAGTGCGATTTTCGCGATTCAATAAACCAGGGGTGCTCGGTCGAGCTGTGATTGGAAACCATTTCCATTTGCAGTTTGGTTCCCCGTCTGTGCATCTCGCCGACGAGACGCTTGAAATCGGCCATCGTGCCGAATTCCGGGTCGATAGAGTCGTCGTTGCTCACCTCATCGCCGTTGTCCACGTTCGGGGAGGGATAGAGCGACCAGATACAGATCATGTCCACCTCCAGCACCTTGAGATAATCCAAATGCGGGATGACGCCCGGGATGTCACCCATGCCGTCGTCATTGCTGTCGGCAAAACTGCGCGAATCAATCTTGCCGGTGACTGCCTCTTTCCACCAATGATGGGAGATTGAGGTAGATAAGGAAATTGGGTTTGATCCTTGGCCGACAGGATGGCCGAGAGCAGCAACAGCGCGATCGCGTTGGCAAGCCGCTTCATGAAAGGTTCCTGGTGAAGATCGCTCTCAAGCAATCAGCGCTGATATCTCGAACGACGGCGGCACCGCAGCAGCGCCAGCCCCGAATGCCTCGTTGGGCTTAGCACCCATTGTGAATACGATGGTTGCGCCATTCGCAATGTCGGCGTGGCGAAACCACACTTTTGGATAGGGCCGGCCGTTGAAAGTTACGGATTGTACGTATTGGTCGCCGGGAGAATGACGCCTCGCTTCAACCACGAGCTTCTTGCCGGTTCCCAGATCAACTTCGGCCCGATCGAACAGCGGCGTGCCAAACACATAGTTGCCGCTGGCCGGGTCCACCGCGTAGAAGCCCAGGGCGCTGATCACATACCACGCGGACATTTGCCCGCAGTCTTCGTTGCCGGCCAATCCGTCGGGTTGATCGTCGTACTCCAAATCGAGAAGCTGGCGCACACGGGCCTGGGTCTTGTGCGCGACCCCGGCGTAACAGTACAGATATGCCATGTGATGACAGGGTTCATTCCCGTGAGCGTACTGGCCGACCATGCCTGCGATATCCCACGGAGCATCGGGAGGAAGTTCGGAGCTCGCGGCGAACAGGCCGTCCAGCTTTTCAACAAACGCTCGAGTCCCGCCGAACAGATCAATCAACCCAGCCGGGTCGTGCTGGACAGTGAAGGTGGTCTGCCAGGGATCGGATTCGGTGTAATCGCGCCACCGCTTGGAATGGCCCATTTCGTTGGGGACGAAGGGTTCGGTCCAGTCGCCGTTCTCCAGCCGCGGCCGCATGAAGCCGGTGGAAGCGTCGAAGAGGTTTTTGTAGTTCTTGGCGCGTTCGATCAGAAGTTTGCATTCGTCCAGTTCGCCCACGGCCTTCGCAATGTTCGCTACAGCCCAGTCGTCATAGGCGTATTCCATCGTCTTGCTGACCGCTTCTTCTTCTTTGTCGCTCGGAATGTAGCCTAACTTGCGGTAGTAACCGAGGCCGCGATAGTCGTCAACCATGGCACGCTTTTTGAGCGCGGGATAAATTTGGGTGAAGTCGATTCCCTGGAAGCCCTTGGCATGGGCTTCGGCATAGACCGAACTGGCATGGTAGCCGGTCATGCAAAAGGTTTCTTTCGCTTGTAAAGGCCAGATTGGAACCCCATCCGGGCTTTGCTGAGCCATCCGGATGAGACAGTTGACGAAGTCGGGCACGCGCTCGCTCTGGAACAGCGTATACATCGGATGGGCGGCGCGGAAGGTGTCCCACAAAGAAAACGTGCTGTAGCTGTGCAGACCCGCTGGAAGTTGATGGCTCTTGCCATCCATCCCGCGGTATTGTCCATCGACGTCGTCCATCAGCGTAGGGGCGACCATCAGGTGATAGAGGGCGGTGTAGAAGATCCGCTTGTGGCGCGCGTTCGAAGTTTCGATTCGAACCCGGGAGAGATTCGAGTTCCACGCCCCATGAGCGGCCTGGCGCACTCTGTCAAAATCCCAGCCTGGTATTTCCGTCTCCAGGTTTTTCCGGGCGCCTTCTTCACCGACGCTGGAAATGCCGGTCTTGACCAGGATGACTTCGTTTTCGGTGGTTTGGAAATGCACCAGGCACTTCAGAGATGTGCCCTTGGCTTGGCGCACGCTGGATTCGAGACGACTGCTGTCGGAGACGATCTCAAAAGAAGCGAAAGCCTTGGAAAATTTCATTGCAAAGTAAATCTCTCGTCCCGGAGCCCAGCCTTGGACGCTCCGCCCGCCGACAATCGTGTCATCGCCCACAATTTGTAAATTCGCCCACAAAATTGGATAGTTTGACCAGGCATGAACCAGATCGAGAATGAAGTGGCTGCTGTCGCTCTTGGGAAACGTGTAGCGATGAATGCCGGCGCGCTCGGTGGCGCTCAATTCCGCTAGGATGTTGTAATCGCGCAACCGGACCGAGTAGTAACCTGGCTCGGCGACCTCTTCCTCGTGGCTAAAGCGCGACCGATAGCCTTCGCCCGGATTTTGCCGCAAACCGGGGTGGTTTTTTGCCGGGCCGGTGCCGGGCATCAGCAGAAAATCCAGCATATCGGAGTTGCCCGTCCCGCTCAGGTGCGTATGGCTGAAACCCATAATCGAGCTGTCGGAATAGTGATAGCCGGAACACCAGTCCCAGCCTTCATTGAAAGTATCGGGACTGAGCTGCACCATGCCGAACGGAACCGTGGCGCCCGGGTACGTATGTCCGTGGCCCCCGGTGCCAATCGTAATTTTCACGTTCCTGGTTACATCTTCCAGATGGCGGGAGGCGCTGCGTGTCTGCGGGGTCTCCGCGGTAGGTGTGCGGGAGCCGAGCAGACGGGCCAGCGGAAGGGCCGAGAGGGCAGTCATGAAGTTACGCCGGGATATCATGCTTTCCCCCTCTCAAGAAAACGCATCCATCACTGCGGATGAGCGCAGAGCGCCAATCTTACTCTTTGCCCCGATGGGCCGGTCTGTAACGATTTCAAACAAATCTCTGAGGAAAACACCCGCTGACAGGACTCGGGCAGTGATTCCCGCGCCTTCGCCCCGATGATGCTCGACTCATAAAAACGCTTAGAATCCTTACAGAAGTTGTGATCGAAAGACTCGTACCATAGCGTTAATTCTTAGCGTTTGCACTCGTCTGGAGGTGGGTGGTCCGGCCGAAGCGCTGCCTTTATCAGGAGAGAGTCAGTGACCATATCAAGGCGCGTCTTCCTTAAGGGAAGCGCCACAGCGGCGACCATCGCTGCCCTGCCAGGGGCTTTGGCGGCCTCGGAGGCGACCGCAACCCATGAGGGAAATTCCGACGGAAACCCGGAGGGAAACTCCGAAAGCAAATCCTCGGGCAACGTCGAGGGGTCTCCGGTCGGTATGCGCTTCGAGCGCGGCCCCAACCGTGTCCGGGTGATGGGAAGAAATGGCATTCAAGTGGACTTCATCCTCGACGGCAAGTGGCTGAAAGGCATTGGGGCTGTGTCGTTCAATGGCAAGCCGCTGCGCAATACCACGGAGTGTATCTGGCCCGAGATGGCGACTCCATACGGCGCCGGGGTATGCAGTCTCGAATTCCAGGACGTACACGAAGAGGCGGGTGCAATCGTTATTTCGGCCCGGCCCTACTATCGCGTGATCCACCGCATGGAGTGGACGGAGCACGCCATGCACCCGCTGACCAACACCACCTCCTGGTCGAAGGAACCTTCGAGCCCCGAGGGCAGCCGTTTCGATTGGATTCTCCGGGAAGTCAATGAGACCTATGATGGCGTCGCTTACTCGGGCTTTTCCTATGGGTTTCGCTACCAAGTCCCCGGGCATCCGATCTATCAGATCGAGGACAAAGCGACTTGGGAACTGGGTGGCAATATTTCGGGTAACGGATTCATTATGCGCGGCGGTGGTGAACCGCACGCGCGCTTCGAGCAAGACACCACGTACTACTCTGGCTGGGACCTGCCCGGTATCGCCAACCCGCATGTGTTTCAGCACAAACCGCTGTACACACAGATGCAGGGCTTCACCTTCCAGTACGATGCCAGCCAGGTTCTGTTGACGGTGCACGATCACCCGTCTCATGTGCGCTCGCTCTTCCAGAGACAAGTCGGGCAGCCCATGCTGCTGCACTTCAATCAATACTGCTTCGATCTGACGGAGCGGCACACCACGCCAACCCGCAGCATACTGGTCGGCGAGCGTAAGAACCGAAACGAAACTGCACTGGCCAATCATTATCTGCGGGTGCGCGATTCCATCCAGGCTCAGCATCGCAAGTACTACGGCCTGAAGTACGACAGGGCGCGGCCGGTTTCGCATATTGAAGCCAAAGGCCTGGCGCAAATGGACAAGTTCAAGCCGGTTCTCGATCAACTGAAAAAGTGGGGAATCAATCGAGCCTTCATCATGCCGATCTGGCGGAGTCCGGATACCGACATCAACCCGCGTTTCGAAAAAGACCGCGACCGTTTTGGAGTATTCGGCAATCTCTGCTGCCCGCTGGAACTCGAGATTGCCGACTGCTACGGCGGCTGGGAGGGGCTACGCTCCGTCAACCAACACGCCGCCGCGTTGCACATGGAAACGTTCACCTGGCATGCGACTCACTTCTCGTCGATCACACCCTTGACGGATAAAATTCCAGACCTCTTTTGCCGCGATGTGAATGGACAGTTCAACCGCAACAATTACGGACACGTTCTGTGGGCCGTGGACCAGCGCAACCCGCGCTACCAGGAATACCTGATGGCCGCCTATCGGAAGGCCAAGGATGCGGGACTGAACGGCATCTTCCACGACAGCCATTTCAATCTCGCCACCGACACCATCAATTTTCTGCACATCGACTACACCAGAACAAACCAACCCGCACCGTCGGGCGAGTTCCACTTCCCATCGGACGTTCAGGGCCAGGACCAAATTCTCTCCATGCACGACACGGCGCTGCATCTGCAGAGCCGGCTGCAAAACGAGTATGGCTTCTTCTATTACGTGGAGTCGGAAGGAGCATTGGGGACAGCGTGGTCTTCGCCTGATTACGCATATATTCGCGGCAACGAATATATCTACAGCAACATGGACTCTTACTTTGACGAGACAGGTTGCTCGAAGGCTGGCGATGATGTTGTCATGGCTTATTTCCGCGCGCTGTCGGTACGGCTCACCTATCAGGTCGGCATCGAACCGAACCTTTTCCCTGAACCTCAATCTGTCGTGCGCTGGTGGCGGCCGGAAGCGATGGTTCGGCTGAACATGGCCTTCGCGCGCGTGGAAGACCACATGGAAGAGATGTGGGTGCTCGAAGACGACCGCGGAATCGTATGGAAGGATCAGAGAACCGAGGTGTTGTTCGCCTACAAGGACTTCAACCACACAGTGACCGGCACGGTGGACGTCCTCGACGCGATTGCGAATCAGCATCAACCGTCCAACAACACCTTGGCCGCAAAGGGAATGGGGGTCTACCTCATCAAACCCGGCACGCCGGCATAGCCCCGGGTTCCGGACAATCCGCCGGAAGGAGATCGTCGTGACGTTCGTTCCTGAAAAAAAAGGCTGGGGCGCAAGGCCCTTTGTACCGATCGTGGTCGAAATCATCGTGTGTTCGGCAATTCTCTGTCTGGTAACGGTCGGCACAGTTCCACCGGCGTCGGCGCAGATTGGCTTCCCCGGCGCCGACGTCGAAAAACGCGTCGATTCAATTCTTCGCTCCATGACTCTCGAGGAGAAGATCAAACTGCTCGGCGGAACCGAGGGACTGAACACTTCGCCGATCCCCCGCATTGGGCTTCCCGCCCTCCGTATGTCGGACGGACCGCTCGGCGTCCATGACTACGGCCCGACCGAGGCTTACCCGGCGGGCATTGCGCTGGCTGCTTCCTGGGACACTGCACTGGCGCGGCGCGTGGGGGAAAGCATGGGCGATGACGCCCGCGCGCGCGGGGTCCATTTCATCCTTGGGCCCGGTCTTAATATCTACCGCGCTCCCATGGCTGGCCGTAACTTCGAATATCTTGGAGAGGACCCTTATCTCGCTTCCCGTATCGCAGTCCAGCTGGTCGAGGGCATTCAGGACCGGGAAGTGATCGCAACCGTCAAACACTTCGCCGGTAATAACGAGGAATACGATCGCCAGAAGATCAGTTCCGACATTGATGAGAGGACCCTGCGCGAGATTTATCTGCCCGCTTTTGAAGCCGCGGTAAAGGAAGCGAAGGCCGGTGCGATCATGGACGCCTACAACCTGGTCAATGGCGTTTACATGACGGCGAACAATCATCTGAACAACGAAATCGTGAAGCAGGAGTGGGGCTTTGACGGCATCATCATGTCGGACTGGACAGCCACTCACGACGGCATCGCCGCCGCCAATGGCGGGTTGGACTTGGAAATGCCGTCTGCCGTTTATATGACTCCGCAAGTTCTTCTTCCGGCGATTAAGAGCGGCCAAGTTTCCATGGCAACCATCGACGACAAGGTGCGGCGAATTCTGCGCAAAGCGATTCAGTTCGGGTTTCTCGACCGCGGGCAGATGGATACCAGCGTTCCTCTTTACAACCAGCACAGCCGGGAAGTGGCGCTCGAGGAATCGCGGGGAAGCATGGTCTTGTTGAAAAATGAAAGTCACCTCCTTCCCCTCGACAAGAACAAAATCAAAACCATCGCAGTCATTGGACCGGAAGCGTATCCAGCAGTGGTTGGGGGAGGCGGCAGTTCGTCGGTCGCGCCTTTCAGCGCCGTCAGCTATCTGGAAGGCATCAGCAACTATCTGGGCACAAGAGTTCGCGTGTTAGGCGCCCCCGAGGACGTGACCGTCGATGACGTCGACCGAACAAACTTCCTGACTTCGCCCGGCGGACCCAGAGGGCTTACAGCGGAGTACTTTGACAACCACGAACTCCAGGGGACTCCCACTCTGACTCGCACGGACACCACGATCGATTTCAACTGGGGCGAAGGAAGTTACTCCGACACCGGCGACCCCGATCACTTCTCCGCACGCTGGACCGGATATTTCGTTCCGGATGTAAGCGCCGACTATAAGTTCTACCTTTCGCCGAACGACGGCGCGCGGCTCTATGTAAACGATACGCTGGTGCTCGACGACACTGGCACTCATACGACAACGCTTAAGTTCTACACCGCCTCTCTGCAGGAAAAAGTGCCTTACAAGATCCGCCTGGAGTATTTTAAGAACGCGCGTACCGCGGCAGTTCGCTTCGGGATTGTTGCTGCGAAACGGCCGACTCTCGCAGGGTCTGGCGGCAAGCCCATGGGAGTAACTGCAAACGAGGCAGCGGCCCAGGCGGATGCTGTCATCCTCTGTGTCGGATTTGGTCCATGGCTGGAAGGAGAAGCCTCGGATCGCAGCTTCCGCCTCCCCGGCGATCAAGACGACCTGATCCGGCGGATCGCCGCCATCAACAAGCATGTGATTGTTGTCGTAACCGCGGGCGGCAATGTCGATATGGCCGATTGGATCGACAAGGTGCCGGGCCTGATTCACGCGTGGTATCCCGGAGAAGAAGGCGGCCTGGCGCTGGCGCAGTTGCTCTTTGGTGATTTCAGTCCATCAGCTAAATTGCCCGTTTCCTTCGAGCGGCGGTGGGAAGACAATGCCGTCTTTCACAGTTACTATCCGAAAAACGGCGAGCGGCGCGTTGAATATAAGGAAGGCGTCTTTCTCGGCTATCGTCACTTCGACCACTCCGCTGTCAAGCCGCTTTTTCCCTTTGGCTACGGATTGTCCTACACAACTTTTAGGTACGACAATCTCAATGTGACTCCGGCTTCAGGCGATCTAAGTGCTCCAGTCACGATTTCTTTCGATGTGACCAATACAGGCACCGTGGCAGGATCGGAAGTCGCCGAGTTGTACGTGGGCGACTCGCACGCCGCCGTTCCACGCCCGGTCAAGGAACTCAAGGGCTTTTCCAAGATTCCGCTCCAGCCGGGCGAGACCAGGCGGGTCACGCTCAATCTCGATCGCAGGGCCTTTTCTTTTTATGACGTCAGCACGCCGGGTTGGGAATCAAAGCCCGGAACTTTCTCCATTCTGGTTGGCGGTTCGTCAGACCAGATTGAATTGCGGGGAAGCTTCGCACTCAAACCATGAGGACCAAGTCAAAGAAGACGCCAAAATCATCAACGCGCCGCCAAGCCACCACCAAGTTGAGCAAGGTCTCCGTGACTCGCTCGGCATCGGACGGCAAATGCGCCCCGGTCTGGCTGGCAAAGTGCAAACAACGCGGCTTGACCACCTCGCTCGATGCCAACTGGGACCCAGACAACCGTTGG
>Ga0302326_10012960_pt1 | contig 17703 bp, 14 predicted proteins | sample Palsa_T0_3_FD_202264 | JGI IMG/M metagenome (GOLD analysis project Ga0302326, IMG submission 202264) | Peat permafrost microbial communities from Stordalen Mire near Abisko, Sweden - Palsa_T0_3 | ecosystem: Environmental > Terrestrial > Soil > Palsa > Peat permafrost | place: Sweden: Abisko... | reverse complement strand
CTGGTGATCGGGTTGTTTATTTACTTCTTCTACGGACAGAAGCGCACGCGCGATTTCGCGTAACCTGACCCTTCATTGAATTGCGATCGTCACTCCTGCCGGGCTGGTTCCCTTTCCAATGATGACTTGAACCGGAGCGTTGCCGGACGCGACGCCGTTCGGAATCTCGGCGTTGATTTGCATTATGCCGAAGGCCTCGCCTGGAGCACGTCCAGCGTACGTTGCTTTGGCCTGGATACCGCCGATCATTACAGTCACGGCGGTATTGGTAGCCGCGGCGCCCGCCGCGATCCTGCCATCCAGCGCTTCGGGATCCGCTTTGCCTTCCCCAGTCAGATACAGGATGACGTTCTGGCCCGGCTTGGCCGGATGGGCAGCCGAAATGAGTTGATAGTTCTGATCGAGAATCGCTCCCGGGCCGCTGCCTGTGGGCGGATAGGTGAAAATCGCGGGCGAAGTGGCAGCCACCTGCAACGAAAGTGGAGCGCTGGTTGACCCAAGATATTCCAACTGCATGGACGTGCTGGTCTGGCCGGCCACCCCATAGGGAACCAGCGCGGAAATCTGGAGAGCGCTTTCGTAAATAAGTGCAGCCGGAACGCCATCGAAAAGCACGCGCGCGCCCGCCAGGGAATTGGCTAAAAATCCAGGCACGTTCAACTGCGCTCCGTAGGCTTGCGCGGGACCCATGCCTTCTCCGAAGATAGTGATTAATTCGCCTGGAGCGACGGCTCCATTTTTGTAACTCGCTCCGTTCACTACCGCGCCAACTTTAGGCAGAGCCTGGTTCAGCTTGAAGAACACCACGCCGTAACCGGGCAGCGACGCTTGGAGATTGGGCAGGAAAGCGGAGGTTTGAACTTGCGGTCCGGCGGACAGACCGGTGTTCTCGTCGATCTGGACCTGGGTCACCGAAGAAAATGAGCCGAGCGCGGATACATCGAGCGAAAAGGTGTTGGCAACGCCGCTTCCGTTGTTATCCGCCGGGGATGCGATTTGATGATTGATCAGCATTACCACCACGGAGCCGTCGTCGTTCTTGACCGCGAACGCATCCGTATTGCCGGCCGTATCGCTTGAGGTGAGCTGTAGAATATCCGCTCCCGGAGGTGCCGGGAACAAGTGAGCCAGCCAGTAATCCACCCAGTAACTGAGGTATTTTTTTCCGGTGGTCTGATCCACTTCGCCGAACGTGCCATCCGCCTGATAGGCCCAATGATTTATACCTTGCACGCCGTTCTCGGCCCATCGTTCAAAAACCAGGGGATAGAATGCGGCATAAAAGGGGCTGCTCTCGCGCAGATCGGCCGCGTAAGCCTGGCCTGAGAGACACGCGCTCATTCCGTTGTTGTCATAATCGGCGTCCACATTGTTCTCCGTCATCCAAATGGGAGTTTTTGCCAACGCGGGATAGGCGGCAAGAGCGGCTCGCGCGGACGGCAGAGTCATGGATGCACCCGCGCCGCCGGCGATTCCAGTGGCGTAATAGTTAAGATCGCCGAATACTTGCGCATCCGTGGATGCCTGCCCGCCGCAGGATCCGTAAAAGTGCATGGCGATCACATCCACTGGCGCTTTGACGTTTTTCAAAAATTCCGGCAGGTAATCGTACAGGTATGCCAACTCCAGCGCCACGAATTTGCTATTCGGATCCACGGCCTGCATGGCAGGGACTACAGCATTGTAGAGGGTTGGATAATCGGAAGCAGAAATATTGTTGACGTCAGGCTCATTGAAAATCCCCCACCAGGTCACCTGATACGGAGATGGCGATTGGAAATGCTTGCCGCCCGCATCGAAGCCGCCAGTATTGAAGTAGCGCACCAGGTTGGCGGAGTATGCGGCAAACTGCGGGAAATTCGCGGGCGCCAGAACGCCCGAGGTCTGCATGAACCCGGGCGCGGATGCAACCTGATAGATGGGATTGTGGTCGCCCACGCTGAGGATGGGCTGCAGCATGCTGTCGTTGACGGTAAAATCCCACGAATCGGGTCCGGTTTGAGCCAGACCTTGACTCTGCGGCTGTACATTGATGTGCATCGGCGCCAATTCACCGAGAACCTTCGCTTGTCCGGGAAGGTTCAGGAAAAAGGTGTTGTCCCACTCCGCCGGCTGGAACGCGGTGGACAGAAAAAGATTGAGGCGCCCTTCGAGCCCCACGGCCACGTTCTTTTGGTTTGAAACTGTAATTTGCACTGGAGTGGCTGCGAACGCAGCGCTGAAAGCAAGGCAAAAGGCGCACAGGCAAATTCTGAAACCCATTGAACCATTCTCTCAAACCGAACCGCGACCGCGAGGGAGCGTTACCAAGATCGTACGGGCCCCGAAATATTTACACGCTCCCTTGCGGTCGCGGTTCGGAAGGAGACGGTGGAAGCTACTGCTTCTTCTCTTTGGTCTTGTCGTCCGGCAGAGGCTCGGGAGTCTCGAACTTGATGGTGCTCTCGGTGCCGAACTTGCGATATAGCCGGAATTCGATCTCGTTCCGGCTCTTGTAGCGCGTCCGGCTGGATGAGTTCTCCGATTTGAGCGGCAACAGGAACTCCTGGTCACCGATTTTTACGAAATCATAATCCAGCGACAGCTCCACGTTTTGAATCGGGAACGTCTCCGGCATATTGTATGGGATTTGAGTGAGCTTCGTCACCATTCCAATGTCGGTGTCTTTGTCGATGTACACCAGACCGCGATATGCGGGAACAATGTCCAAGGTCTTTTCCGAGGTGACGTGAAACTGGGAGTATTGCTGCTCGATATCGTAAGAGAAAACGTAGGTTGGTCTGCCGCGCAGGGTGGCCCAATGATCCCACTCGAACTGGGCGTGGCTCTCCGGCTCGAAGATCTGGTGCATCATGCTGCCGAATTCACCCATCGATGTTGTTCCACCCAGTTTGTCCATGGTGGTGCCAGGCGCCGCCGTGGAATTGTTCACCAGCACCACTTGATAATCTTCGTGGCCTTGGTTGTAGGACAATTTGGTGGTGATGGTATCCAGGTGCCGCCATGCGGTTCCCGTGCCGGTGGGGTCGGCATCGCGACGCGTCACCTGCACGCAGATGAAGTTCGGAAGATTCTTGGTGTAGTTGCTCACATACTCGCGCGCCTGTTGAATGATCTTGCCCTGCTCGATGGAATCCGGCGGCGGCTTCTGCACGTAGGTGGGCTTGGGAGGCGGCGGTGGCGCAGGTTTCGCGAGGTTTTGTGAGGCAGTGCCCAAGTCTTTCAGGACGGCGACGGTTTTCGGCCCCGCGCCCTGGCTCTGCAGATCCTCAATAGTCTGGTCGTCCAGTTTCTCGCGCATCTTCACGTGCTTCAGATATTCAGCCACCTGCCGGTCAGGCTGCTTGAGATCGTGGACGGCGGAATGAATGAATTTCACCAGTTGATCCACCGTGAGAATCATCTCCGCGGACGCGGCCAACCCCACGGCAGTCACCAGGCAAACAATCCACTTCATAGTTTTATTGTGCCAGATCAGTCCTTTACCAGACGTTGCAAAGCGGGTCCTAGTTTCGGGTATTGGAACTGAAAGCCGGCGTTTTTCGCCGCTTCCGGGATTACCCGCTGGCTCGCGAGCAGCATGCTCGCCATCTCCCCGAACAAAAGCTTGAGCGCTAACTCAGGCACCGGGAAGATGGCCGGGCGATGGAGGGCGCGGGCGAGTTCCCTGGTGAAATCGGCGTTGGTAACCGGCTGGGGCGCCGTGGCGTTGACCGCGCCGTAGACACCGGTGTTGGTCAACGCAAACAGGATCAGGCTTGTCAAGTCGTCAATGTGGATCCAAGAGAGCCATTGGCGGCCGGAGCCCAGCCGTCCGCCCACGCCGAACCGGAACGGGGGAAGCATCTTGCGCAACGCGCCGCCGTCTTTGCCCAGCACCATGCCGAAACGCATCCGCACTACGCGGATTCCCAGCGCTTCGGCTAGAGTCGCTGCTTTTTCCCACTCCAGCACCACTTGCGCGAGAAAATCGTCGCCGGGGCTGGATTGTTCGATTAATACCTGGTCGCCGCGCGATCCATAATATCCGGTGGCGGAGGCGCAGATGAGCACTTGCGGCCGGCGCGATTCAGTGGAAAGCGCGTTCACTAAATGCCGCGTTCCATCCGCGCGGCTGCCGCGGATTCGCTTTTTCGCTTCCGGAGTCCAGCGTTGCGCCACCGATTCGCCGGCCAGATGAATCACCGCATCGACACCCGCCAGGCTTTCGCGCGCAGGTTCTTCCTGGGTAGATCGCCACTCAAAGAACTTGACGGATTCCGGAAGATTCGCCGGCCGCTTGCGCCCCAGGGCGTGAACCGCGTGGCCGGCCTCGAGCAGCGCGCGAGTGAGCGGGCTGCCGATGAATCCCGTGGCTCCGGTAATAGCAATGTTCATGCCCACTCACATTCTATGCCGTGGATGTAGCTGTCCACGTCTGTTTTTCGCCGCATCCCTTGATAGGACATGTATCTCACCTGGCCGAAAATAGGCCGCTCAATCCAGGGACGGTCATGCAGTCCGAAACACCACAAGATATTTGTGTATCCGTTGGGATCGCGTCCGTCCAGTGCATAGCGATCGTTCAAATAGATCATGGTGCGCAGCGCTTCCTCAGGGATCTTCGACCATTCGATGATCTTTTTGCCCCAGTACATTCGGTAGTAGCCGTGAATCTTGCCGTGCAACAGAAGCTCTTTTTGAGCGGCGTTCCAAAGCGGATCATGCGTTTGGGCGCGTTCCAATTGGTCCGGGGAGTAAACTGGATCGCGCTTGTCGCGCGCGTGTTGTTTTAGTGTCGCCTGAGCCCAGCGCGGCAGATTTTCCAGCGATTCCACATCCTCGCTGAATCGAGCAAAATTGAAGGCCAGTTCCCGGCGCACGATCAACTCTTCCAGAAACTCATCGGCCATCAGTTTGTGCTTGCTCGCGTATTCTTCAACAGCCATCGCTACCTGGAGAGAGGAAAGATGGCCGAAGTGCAGATAGGGACTCAACGACGAGGTAGCCTGCACGGATGGTTCATTGTGAAAGCTCGCATAGCGGCTAAGATTCCGGCGCAGGAAATTCCGGAGCCGGCGTTCCGCTTCCACCGAGCCTCCACGAAACACGGGCGAGGGCGGCACGCCGTGATCGATATCGCAGGATGCAACGAGAGCGGCGACGTTGACCGGCGTCACCTCTGTGTGAAACCTCGGGAGCGGCAACTTGAATCTGCGGCGCATTCGAATTGCAGGAACGGGTTTCAGATACCGCGGCAGGAGTTTGCGGATCTTCGGCCGAATAGTATACGCCGCATACTCGCGCTTTTCCATCTGACTCATGGGGACGATGCAGCTCGAATCCACCGCGTAATATGAGACGGATAGCTTCGGCGGAACGAAAATTGGGTAATCGTCGGTGACGACGGCCGCTGCATCCTGCGCCAGCCGGTAGAGCACGTCATCGGGATCGCTGCGCTTGCGCCGCAAGTCGAACAGATATCCTATGCCGAGCTTGCGTAGGCGAGTTTCGGTGTCAGGAACGCCTTCCAGGATAAAAGTATGCAGCCGGTCGCTGGCGTACGGATAGGCGCAGGTCAATCCTTCATAGACCAGGAGCGGAAGTCCGGCACCATTAGCGAGCTCAGCGGCATAGGACAGTGCATGGTTCCAGCCGACTCGCCGATTCATCTGCGCCCAATACAGGACATACTTCGCCTCGGATCGAAATGGCGCTTGGTTCAGGCATCGGACACGGTCTTGCACCATCTTCATGATGACGGTTTGGAGCAGGCGGCTACAATAAGGTTTATTGCCATGCGGGCCTGGAACCGTGCCAAGTTGCTGTGGGGCTACCTGCGGCACAAAGCCGTGGTGAACGCGCTGCCGGTGGAGTATATCGTCGAGACCACGGCGAAGTGCAACCTGTATTGCCCCATGTGTCCCCGCGAAACGCACAAGCAGCCCAAGGAAGACATGCCGGACGAAATCTTCAACCGCCTGGTGGAAGAGTCCGGCCAGAGCGCCGAACATGTGATGCTGATCGGGTTGGGCGAGCCATTTATGGATCGCAAGATCTTCGATCGCATCGAGTATTGCGACCGGCACAACATTTCGACATTGCTTTCCACCAACGGCACGTTTTTCGACGAGAAGACCTGCGCACGGGTACTGGATACGCCGCTGGAACACATCACGCTGAGTTTCGACGGAGCCACCAAAGAGTCCTACGAGTATTACCGCAAGGGCGCGAATTTCGAAAAGGTCCGCGACAACTTCATCCGCTTTGCGCGAATGAAGCACGAACGCGGCGCGAAAGTACAAGTGGTGGTGCAGATGGTGCGCATGGAACGGAACGCAGGCGAAGTGGACGATTTCATCCGTTTCTGGAGCGCGATCCCAGGCGTGGATCAGGTGCGCGTGAAAGCCGACGAGACCAATCTACTTCAGCCCGAGGCCGGACATACATCGCAGGATTGGAAACATCCTTGCCACTATCTCTGGCGCGGCCCCATGTACGTGAAGCACTCAGGCGACGTGTATCCGTGCTGCCAGAGCTACATGCTGGATGGCCGGCCGGTGGGGAACATCGGGGCGCAGCCGTTGGCGGAAATCTGGAATTCAGATGAAATGCAGCGGATGCGCAGGTTGCATGTCGCAAAACGCGCTGACGAGATCGACATCTGCTCGCGTTGCTGCACCACCATTCCACATCCACTGCTGGTAGCAGGCAGCTTGATCCTGCATGGCCGGACGGTTCGGAAATTTCTACCGTGGGTGGAGCGCCTGGTCTACTTTTCCAAACTCCCCCGCGCGTTGCTGACTCCACCAAAAAAGGCAGCAGCCGCAAGCGAGCTAGTACAAATCGACCGCAAGTAACGAGAAACGCGGAACGAGAAACGAGAAACGGTTTTGTTTTACCAGTTTTTCGCCAACTCCGCGAACGTGCGCACGCAAATACCGGTAGCGCCCTTCACCATATACGGCTTGCCGTCTTCCAGCCAGGCCGTACCGGCAATATCCAAATGGACCCAGGGAAGGTCGTTCACGAAATCCTTAATGAACATGGCTGCCGTGATGGCTCCGCCGGGGCGTCCGCCGATATTATGCAGATCGGCGAATTCGCTTTCGAGAGCCTTCTTGTAATCCTCGTCAAGGGGGAATTGCCACATTTTTTCGCCCTCGGCCTGGGCGGCGGCCAGCAGCTTGTCGAGGAATGGCTGGTTGTTCGAGAACGCGCCCGAATAATGATGACCCAGGGCAACTACAACGGCACCCGTCAGCGTGGCGGCATCCACCAGATGCGTGCAGCCCAGACGCGCGGCGTAGGTGAGAGCGTCGATCAAAATCAACCGGCCTTCGGCGTCGGTATTGAGAACTTCGACCGTCTTACCGGAAAGAGAAGTAACGATATCGCCGGGGCGCTGAGCGCGGCTGCCGGGCATGTTTTCGACGGTTGGGATAATGCCGGTAACAGGAATCGATGGTTTCAACTGCGCGATGGCGCGCATGGCGCCCAGCACCGCCGCGCCGCCGGCCATGTCAAAGCGCATCTGGTCCATATCTTGGGCAGGTTTGATGGAGATTCCTCCGGTATCAAAAGTGACGCCTTTGCCAATCAAGCCGAGATGATCCTTGGAAGCAGGCGCGCTGGGTGGTTGGTAGCGGAGCACGATCAGCGCGGGAGGTTCGGCGCTGCCTTGAGCCACCCCGAGCAGCGCGCCCATGCCGAGCTGCCGCATGCGGTCCTGATCCAGAATTTCGCAGCCGAGAACGAACTCCGACGCCAGCTCCCGCGCACGTTCTGCCAGGCGCATCGGCGTCAGCAAATTCGGCGGATCGTTGGCCAGACCGCGAGTGAAGTTTTGCGCTTCGGCCAGAATACGGCCGCGCTCCAGCGCCGCTTGGGAAGCGCCCAGGACGGCGAATGAGTCCACGCGCTTCTCACTTTTCTTCGGATCGGTTTTGTAGCGATCCGATTCGAAATCGCCTAAGATCGCCCCTTCCACTGCCGCCGAGGCAAACTGGTCGGAGCGGGATCCGTCATCCAGTGCAAATGTGATGGTGCGGATTTTCTTGTTCTTGAGCGTGCGCAATACGGCGCCGGCCAGCTTGCGCAACTCAGCCGGGTTGAACTTCTCCCGCTTGCCGCCGCCGGCCAGCACCAGACGCGCCGCCTTCAATCCAGCGGGCCGATGTAGCACCGAGATATCGCTGGACTTTCCGGCGAATTCGCCGCTATCGTACAACTCCTTAACTTGATCGGTGGCGCCAGCCGCCGGGCCGCCTTCAAACCCCACCATGACCAGCGCATCGGCTTCCACCTCTGCAATTGGCCTCGTTTCCAGGTTTATCTTCATGTCTCTCCCGTGATTTAAGATCTGTGCCGGCCGATGGCGGCGCGGGCTTCCGCTTCCATCTCGCGCTTGCGTTCGGACTCGCGTTTGTCGTGCAGTTTTTTGCCCTTGGCTACGGCAAATTCCACCTTGATGCGCCCGTTCTTGAGGTACATCTTGGTGGGAATCAGCGTAAGCCCTTTTTCCCGTGTCTTCCCCAACAGCTTATCGATTTCCGCCCGATGCAGCAGCAGTTTCCGCCGGCGCGTTGGTTCATGGTTCTCGCGGTTTCCATGCGAGTACTGGCTGATGTGGGCGTTCAGCAGCCAAGCCTCGTTTCCCGCCACTTCCGCAAAGCTGTCCTTGAGCTGGATCTTGCCGTCCTTGGCGGCCTTCACTTCGGTTCCGGTGAGGGCCAGACCCGCCTCAAATCGTTCCAGCAAGTGGTAGTTATGCCCGGCCTGACGATTGTCGCTCAAGACTTTGATTCGAGACTCCATGAAATTACAGCTTTTGTACTCAACGCGCGGAAAGCTCACTGCGTCAAGCGTTTATGTGGTGCGGTGTCCAACTACGCTGTCGAGCTTGGTGTCATCCAGTGCAGCTTAATTCTAGCATAAGGCCTTATCAGAGAATAAGATGATTGCCAGCAATAGGTTACGTGGTTTGGCGATGGTGACGGCAACGCTGCTGGTTCTGCCCAATAGCGTGGACGCACACACCCGCAAGGGTGATAAGTATCTGAAGATCGCAGAACAAGCCGAAGCCCACAAGGACTACGACAAAGCCATTGAATTCTACGACAAGGCCGTGGGTGAGGACCCGCGGGACGCGGGGTATCAATTGGGCTCCCGGCGGGCCCATTTCGCCGCCAGTCAAGTGCACGTCCAGGCGGGATTGAAGTTGAAGAAAGCCGCCGATCTGGAACAGGCCCTGGCGGAGTTTCAAAAGGCCTTCACGGTAGATCCGAGCTCGTCGATCGCGCTGCAGGAGATCAAAGAGACCACCGAGATGCTGGATCAGAAGCGGCGGGGAAACCTGCCCCCGGGGCAAATACCGCTCAGCCCAGTGGAGAAGGCGCGCAAGGAAAGCATCGCGATGATCGAATCGCTGCTTCCCGTCCCCGAGTTGAAACCGGTGACCAATCAAATCACACTGCTCAAGATGAACAATCAACCGCCCAAGGTTCTGTACGAGACGGTGGGGAAACTGGCGGGGATCAACGTGCTGTTCGATCCGTCGTATCAGGCGGGCAAGAACGCGAATCTCGACCTCAACAATGTGACGCTGTCGGAAGCTCTGGATTATATCGCGCTGTTGACTAAAACCTATTGGAAGCCGGTGGGGTCAAACGCGATTTTCGTGACGGACGACAATGTGACCAAGCGCCGCGATTATGAGGACGAGGTGGTGAAGGTGTTCTACCTCAAGAATCCAACCACGGTGCAGGAGTTTCAGGAAATCATTACGGCAGTGCGTTCGGTCACCGACGTTCGCCGCATGTTTACCTACAACGCGCAGAACGCCGTGATGGTGCGGGATACGGTGGACAAAGTGGCATTGGTGGAAAAGCTGCTTCGCGACATGGATAAACCCAAAGCCGAAGTGGTGGTGGACATGATTGTGATGGAAGTGAATAGTGACCGGTCGCGTACCATTGCGGCTGGGCTGGTATCCGGCGGAACCACCGGCCTGGCGGTCCCGCTATCCTTCTCGCCACGCAATCCGGTTCTGCAGGGCACCAGTACAACAGGGACGACGACGGCCACAGGTACCACGAACGGAACAGGTACCAGCAACACGGGTCTAACCAACACCACGGGAACTACCACCACCGGCACCACCACAAACTCCAGTTTCGTTGCGCTGGGCCAGATCGGCAAAATCGGCTTCAACGACTTTTCCACCAGCCTGCCCGGCGCCATGCTGCAAGCGGTGATGTCGGATACTTCCACGAAAGTGATGCAGTCGCCGGAAGTTCGGGTCTCGGATGGACAGAAGGCCGAATTAAAAATCGGCGACAGAATTCCTTATGCCAGCGGCAGTTTTCAACCGGGAATCGGGACGGTAGGCGTGAGCCCGCTGGTCAGCACGCAATTCCAGTTTGCCGACACCGGCGTCAACCTGACCATCACTCCGCACGTCCACGGAAATGACGAGCTGACGCTGGACATCACCGCCGATATCTCAAACGTCAGCAGCAACGTGACCATCGGCGGGTTGACTCAGCCGGTGATTTCGCAGCGCAAGACCGACGCGCACATTCGCGTGCGGGATGGAGAAGTGAGCCTGCTGGGAGGTTTGATGCAAACCCAGGACTCGAACACAACTACTGGAATCCCCGGTTTGGTGAATATCCCGATCCTGGGGAAGTATCTGTTTGGAAGCAACGCGAAGGACAAATCGCGCAGCGAGTTGCTGGTGGCCGTGATCCCGCACATTGTGCGCAAACCCGATATCGATGGGTTGAATCTTCGGGGCATCGCGGTGGGGCAGGATCAGAATTTAAAACTGCGTTACGGTGTAAGAAACGACGAGATTCCGGCCACAGCAACTTCGGCGGCGTTGGCTCCGGCGGCGTCGGCTCCGGCAGCGTCGGCTCCGGCTGTGCCTGCCGCGACCACACCTGCAGTGCCCTCTGCGGGCACTGGCCTATCTTTCAATCCCGCCGTTATCGAAGCGCGCTTGAGCGGCCAGGTAGTGGTGACACTGGACGGCACAAACGTCGCGGATCTGGCGGTGGTTCCGGTGAAGCTTCAGTGGGATCCCAAGATCCTGCGCTTGAATCAGGCGACACCCGCCGCGCTGATCACAAAGGACGGGAACGTCAATCCACCGACACTGGATATTCGCAACGATTCCGGGGAGGCCACTGTCGAGATCAGCCGCGTCTCGGGCGCAACGGGCGTCAACGGGTCCGGCCCGCTCCTGCAGTTTACCTTCGTCGCGGTGGGTAAGGGATCCACCAGCATCAAGGTTACCGAAGTGAACCTGAGAAATTCGAAAAAGGAACCAGTGGCCGCCACCACGCCGTCGGCTGTGGTAAACGTGCAGTAGGTGGCGGTATCCATGAGACGGGCTCGACAACGCGGCATGACGCTGGTGGAGTTGATTGTCGCCTTCACCATCCTCATGCTGCTTTCCACCATGGCGGTCCCGTTAGCGCGCTACAAAGTCCAGCGCGATAAAGAGCGCGATCTGCAGCGTGCCTTAGACGACATCCATAAGGCGATCGACAAGTTTAAAGACGACATGGATGCAGGCAAGATCGGCCCGCCGAAAATCGATTCCGACAACTATCCGGAGTCTCTGCAGCAGTTGGTGGAAGGCGTGAAGGCCACGGGAGCTGTGGACAAGAAAATCAGGTATCTGCGGCGCATCCCGAAAGATCCCATGACCAATTCCAAAGACTGGGGATTACGCAGCACGCGGGACGATCCCAAGGCGCTGGCCTGGGGCGGCCAAAATGTTTTCGATGTCTACACCAAAAGCGCGGATAAGGCCAAGGACGGTACTCCGTATTCGGAATGGTGAGCTTTTTATGATCAGGCCGGTACGAAACCAGCGACGTTTCGGATTCACGCTGATCGAGATGATGGTGGTGATGGCCATCATCGCGGTGTTGATGTCGGTCGCCATTCCCATCTACACCCGCTCCATCCTAAGGGCCAAAGAGAGCGTGCTCCGGAACAATCTATTCACCCTGCGCACCGTCATCGATGAGTATACCTACGACAAGCAGAAGGCTCCGCAGAGTCTGGAGGATCTGGTGAGCGACGGTTATCTGCGGCAAGTGCCGCTGGATCCGATGACTGGCGCGGCGGATTGGAAGATCATCATGGAAGACGCCACCAATACCGTAAACCAGACCGAGCCGGGGATTTACAACGTGCACAGCGCGTCGGACAAAACCAGTATGGAAGGCACGCCCTATTCGGGGGACGACTGGTAGTCACGCTCCCTTGAAGCTCGGCAACGGGGAACCTCATTCCGAGCCGCGAGCGTAAGCGACCGGTGATCTTCATCACTTTTGGTGGGCCGCAGGCCCATGATCACTCCCTTGAAGACGCTGACGTGGCGCAGGATATGTACGTATCGTCTCCGTGATATGATACGTACAGATGTCCAAGCTTACCTTAAGCGTCGACCAGCACGTGGTATCGCGCGCGAAGCGTTACGCAAAGCTTCGAGGCGTCTCCATATCGGCGATGGTGGAAGCTTATTTAGCCTCCGTCGCCCAAGCGCCGGATAAAGGATCCGAGGACACACCTCCCGCTCTGCGATCCGTCCGAGGCATCCTCAAGAAAGCCGGCGTTGAAGCTTACAAAAAGCATCTGACTGCCAAGTACCGATGAAGAAGGTGCTCCTCGATACCAATGTGATCTTGGATGTTCTGCTGGACCGGCAGCCCCACGCCGGCGCAAGCGTTGCTGTATGGGCGGCCATCGAAACAGGTTCGGCGCAGGGAATACTGGCGGCTCACGCAGTAACCACAATTCACTATCTGATCCGTAGGGAACTGGGAACCCCGAGAGCGAAACGAACGATTCGGACGATACTGAGGGTCTTCGGCGTCGCGCCGATAGACGGACCGGTGCTTCAACTGGCGCTGGATCTGCCGTTATCCGATTTCGAGGACGCCGTTACGGCCGCCGCGGCACAGCTTGCCGGGTGCCACTACATTGTGACGAGAGACCCGAAGGGATTTCGAGACTGCGGGATACGGCCACTCTTGCCGGAGGCGGCTGTGCCGCTTCTGCGCAACACGTGAAGCGCTATTTCGCCGGCGCGTCGGAGGGAACAGGCCGCACCACGGCGCCCGAAGTAAGCGAGTCGGCTGGATTCATGATGATCCAATCCTGGGGACGAATCCCGGAGAGCACTTCCACTTCGGTTCCAAAGTCTTTGCCCAGAACCGCGGGTACCAGCTCCACTTTGTTTCCATCCCGAACTACGCCCAGCCTCACTCCTTCACTGCGGAACAGGATTGAACCCACTGGAACAATCACCGATGGCACGCCGGCGGGAATGGTTAAGTGGACTTCCGCATACGCGCCCGGCTTGAGTTCGCCGGTGGGATTGTCGACGTCCACTTCCGTGAGCAGCGTTCGAGTGCCGGAATCCATGGCTTCGGCGGTGCGCACCAGTTTGCCGTGAAAGCGGCGTCCCGGAAATTCCGATAGCGTCAGCTCGGCTGGAATTCCAGGAACAGCGGCCTGCGAATAAGCCTGGGGCACGTTGAGATAGACCCGGAGCTTAGCGGTGGCGGCGATGTGAAAAAGTTCCTGGGCCGCGCCGCCCATGCCCGCATTCACCAACGCACCAATATCGGTGTTGCGCGCGGTGATGACTCCATCAAACGGCGCCTTCACCGTTTTGTAGCCCTGCAGTTCCCGGAGCCGTGAGAGATCCGCCTCCGCCGCTCCCACATTCCCGCGAGCCGCGGCGATGGCCTTGCCGAGGGCATCCACATTGGCCTGCTGGGCCTGATACTGCGCCTGATACTGGTCGTTCTCCTGTTTGGAAACCACGCCCTTGGCCACCAAATTACTCCAACGCTGCGCGGTGACTCGCGCCAGTTCCGCGTTCGCTTTGCCTTGTACCAAATTCGCGAGCGTCTGATCCACCGCCGCTTTGGCCTGTTCCACGGCGGACTGGGCTTGGCGAACCTGCTGATCCAGCTCCGGCGCGTCGATGTCAGCCAGGGTTTGGCCGGCCTTCACATGCGCGCCAATATCGGCGTACCATTTCTTGAGGTAACCGCTGGAGCGCGCGAAGATCGGCGCGTCGATAAAAGCCTGAATGTTCCCCGGCAGCACCACTTCGTTTTGCAACGCTCCCATTTTTGGATGAGCCACCGCCACGGTGGGAGTGGCCAACTCCAGGGTCTCCTGCTTCACCGCGGCTGCGGTTTTGATGCGGGCATCGATACCCCAAACGATTACGCCTGCCACCACCACAACAGTGATCAATAACACCAAGGCCACTTTGAGAGCGCGCGAAACTCCGCGTGAAGTACCAGGCTCGGCGTTCTTCAAGGCGGTGGTGATCTCAGGCATGTCGTCTCATCTAACAGGATCGTTCGTCAGCCGTCTTCGGTGCAACAGGCTGAAAACGGTGGGGACAAAGAACAGAGTAGCAATCGTCGCGAAGATCAAGCCGCCGATAACCGCGCGGCCCAGCGGGGCATTTTGTTCGCCCCCTTCGCCGAATCCCAGAGCCATGGGAACCATGCCGATAATCATGGCCAGCGCTGTCATCAATACAGGGCGGAAGCGCGTGAAACCGGCTTCCACAGCGGCCAGCACCGGATCGCCCTGCGCGGCCAGATGTTCCTTGGCGAAGCTAACGATAAGAATACTGTTCGCGGTGGCCACGCCCACGCTCATGATGGAGCCCATCATGGCCGGTACGCTCAGGGTGGTCCGCGTCAAAAACAGAAAAATGATAATCCCCGCCATGGCCGCCGGCAGCGACGTGAGAATGATGAACGGATCCAGCCAGGATTGGAAGTTCACGACGATCAATAGGTAAACCAGCACAATGGAAAGCAACAAGCCCGATAAGAGCCCTTGGAACGACGTTCGCATGGTCTCGATCTGGCCGCGCACGGAAAGCTGCGCGCCGCGGGGCAACTTAGAGCGATTGGCATCCACGATGCGGTTTATGTCGGCTGCGACGCCGCCCAGGTCCCGATCCTGAACCGAGCCGAAAATATCAACGGCTCGTTGGATGTTGTAGTGAGAAACCACGGCCAGGCCGGAAGCGCGATGCGGACTCCCTACATCGCCTAGAATCTCCCGCCGCGCGCCCTGCACAATAGGAATATTTTCCAAGTCGCTCAACGAGGACGCCGCGTACTGAGGAGTCTGCGCCACCACGCTATAGGTAACCCCGCTCTTCGGATCCAGCCAGAAAGACGGTGTGGTCTGAAAGCTTCCGCTCAACGAGATCAGCAGATTGTTGGCGACATTGAGTTGCGTGAAACCGCTCTCGATGGCTTTGGTGCGATTCACGTCGAATTCGATGCGGGGTTGATCGAACAACTGATGCACGCGCAGGTCCACCGCCCCTGGTATGCCCCGCAACTGACTTAGCAGGTTGGTGGCGAACACATGGTTGGCGATGACGTTGGGTCCGGATAGCTGAATGTCGATCGGAGCGGGCAGGCCGAAATTCAGAATCTGGCTGATGATGTCGGCCGGCAGAAAATAAAAAGCGATGCCCGGAAATTCGCGCGGAAGCTCGCGGCGAAGCCGGCGAATGTAATCGTCAGTAGGCCGGTGGCCTTTTTGGAGCGTGACCAGAACGTCGGCGTCCATGCTTCCAATGGGTGCAGACGTGCTGTAGGCCATGTTGATGGAGCTGTACGGCAGACCGATGTTATCAATGATGCTGGATCTTTCCGAAGCCGGAATCACGCGCTTGATCGCGGCTTCAATGAGATCCCCCAGCCGCGCGGTCTCTTCGATCCGAGTGCCGGTTTTGGCGCGGAAGTGCAGATTGAATCGTCCGCCGTCGGAGGTTGGGAAAAAGTCCCGGCCCAGCCACGGCAGCAGCAGGAAGGCGAGAGCGCAGAGACCCAGGAACACGGGCACAAACAGGCCGCGGCGGCGGATGCAACTGGTCAGCACGCCGCGATAGGCCGTGCGCGACGCTTCAAAAATCCGCTCGAAAGCCCGCTGAAATTTGCCCGCGATATTCCAGGCAGCAGGTTCGCCGGGATGATGCAAATGAGGCTTGAGCAGGTACATCGCCAGCGTTGGAACCAGCGTGCGCGAGAGCACGTAGGAAGCGAGCATGGCAAACACGACGGCCTCGGCGAGCGGAATGAATAGAAAGCGCGCCACGCCGGTCAGGAAGAACATCGGCAGGAATACGATGCAAATACATAGTGTAGAGACCAGCGCGGGAAGCGCGATTTGGGCCGCGCCATCCAGAATTCCGGTAAGCAAATCCTTGCCTTGATCGAAGTTGCGATCAATGTTCTCGATGGTAACGGTGGCATCGTCCACCAGGATGCCCACGGCGAGCGCCAGACCCCCCAAAGTCATTATGTTGATGGTTTCGCCCAGCGCGCTCAACACGCAAATGGAAGTGAGAATAGAAAGCGGGATGGAGATGGCGATGATCAGCGTGCTGCGCCAGCTTCCCAGGAACAGCAGAATCATGATGGCCGTGAGGCAGGCCGCGGTGATCGCTTCCTTGACCACCCCGCTGACCGCGGCTCGCACGTAGATGGATTGATCTGAGATCAGTTCGATTTTGAGTTCCGGCGGAAGCGTCGCCGATATCTGCGGCAGCATGTCGCGGATCTGCTGCACGATATCCAGCGTGGAGGAGCTGCCGATTTTCAGCACCGTCAGCAGCGCGCTGCGCTGTCCGTCCCGCCGCACAATGTTGGTTTGCGGCGAATAGCCGTCGCGCACGTGCGCAACGTCGTGAATGTAGATGGTGTTGTTGCCTACAGCCTCAATGGGCAGATCGTTGAGTTCCTGGACCGTAGTGGGGCTGGCATTGAGACCCACATCATACTCAAATTGGCCGATCTTTGAAGTTCCGACGGGAAGAATGAGATTCTGCGCGGTGATGGCGTTTACCACATCGGCGGGCGAGAGCCCTTTGGCTTGCAGCAGCGCGGGCTGAAGATCCACCATCACCTGACGTTGCTTGCCGCCATAAGGCCAGGGGATGGCCGCGCCCGGAACCCGAATGAGCTGAGTGCGAACTGAGTTGGCGGCGAAGTCGAACAGTTGTTGCTCCGACAATCCTTCTCCGGACAGGGCTAATTGCAGGATGGGAACGCTGGAGGCGCTGTAGATCAGCAGAAAAGGCGGCGTGGTGCCGGGCGGCATCTGGCGTACCGCCCCTTGCGCGGCCGCTGTCATTTGAGACATGGCGATGTCCACCTTGGCGCCCGGATGGAAAAAGACTTTCGTGATGCTGCGCCCTTCCACGGTCTGCGATTCGATGTGCTCGATATCGGCCACCGCGGTAGTGAGAAAACGCTCGTACTGCGATCCGATGCGCGTCTCCATGTCCTCGGCCCCGAGGCCGGTGTAGTTCCAAAGAACCGCGATGACGGGAATGTTGACGTTGGGAAAGATGTCGACGGGAGTGCGTACGATCACCAGTGGGCTGATCAACAGAATCAGCAGCGCCAATACAATAAACGTATAGGGCCGTTCGAGAGCGATCTTAACGATCCACACAGGTGCTTGCCCCTTTGGATGCGGGCCAAAGCCGGCCGATCCATCGATTCCGATAGCTCTTTTGAGTAGCTGTCATCGCCGATACTTCTAATGTGCCAAAAAAAGCGGGCGGGCGAGGATGGTAAACTAGCGGTGCAGTCCCAATAATCCCCGGTCGTCTAATGGTAGGACAGCGGCCTTTGGAGCCGTGAATCG
>Ga0302326_10012959_pt1 | contig 17703 bp, 13 predicted proteins | sample Palsa_T0_3_FD_202264 | JGI IMG/M metagenome (GOLD analysis project Ga0302326, IMG submission 202264) | Peat permafrost microbial communities from Stordalen Mire near Abisko, Sweden - Palsa_T0_3 | ecosystem: Environmental > Terrestrial > Soil > Palsa > Peat permafrost | place: Sweden: Abisko... | reverse complement strand
GATTGCCAGCCAGCGCTGGCTCTTCAATTTGTCGCCGATGTTCTGCAGCATGTGAGGTAATTGGCGGAGCGGACGGGACTCGAACCCGCGACCCCCGGCGTGACAGGCCGGTATTCTAACCAGCTGAACTACCGCTCCGTCAGCCGCAATGGTAAACGGGAATTATAGCGGTTTTTCTGGTGGGTGCTGAGGGACTCGAATCCCCGACACCCGGACGGTGGCAGTCGCCTGAATTTAGTGCAGCAAGATGGCGGGTTAAGGCTGCCCGTAAGTCCGGCCGCAGCGCAGTCGGCGGCCCGCTTTCGCGACTTCTTACGCGGGAGAGGCGGCCCCGGTGGCGATTAATCTGTTGTTCAATTACAGGGAGGACTTGTTCCGTCAGAGCAAACAACCGTTGTCGTAGAGTTCTGGGGAACTATCACCGTGGTGCTTTTCGCAGGTGCCGCGGGACTGCTGCTACTGATACACCCTGCCAGCAGCAAGGGGACCAGAAATAACAATTCAAGGAAAGGCTTCATGCTCGATACCTCGCTAACTCGACAAGACCCACCGCACGACATTCAACACGCGATGGAGCGGCCCCGTCTGGGCGCTACCGCACGCATCACTACGCCGTGACTGGTCTGTATTTCTACGACAACGATGTGCGAACGACTGCGCGTATAGTGTGATGGTCTGACAGATTCCGACAACCAATCAACAACCTCAAGGGAACAGACTATGAATTACCGCAGTCAATTTGTTGCACTGACATTGCTGAGCGCGGCATTGACGCTGCCGTCGACTTGCATCCTCGGCGCCGATATGGCGGTGGATCCGGCGGTGGGCACCTGGACGCTTGATCTCGCGAAGTCAAAGCTGGATCCGAACGAGCCGGCACTGAAGAGCTCGGTACGTACGTACAGCGCGACCCCGGATGGATTGAAGGTCTCGATCCACAGCGTGGACGCCAACGGCGCACACGACACCGGCTCGACCTTTACCTATGACGGCAAGCCGCATTCGGCCTCAGGTACCAGCGACTACGACATGATCGCGGTCACGCGGGTCGGCACGAGTGAGTCCAAGACCGAGCTAATCAAGTCCGGCAAGGTGGTCGGTCACCTGGCCAGGGTGGTCTCGAAGGACGGCAAGACGATGACGGTCACGGTCGATGAGACCAACGCCAAGGGCGCCAGTGTCCACGAAGTCACGGTATACGAGCGGCAGTAGCGCCGCCGGGATTCCTCGAGGCACTGCGGACGGTTGCGGGCTGCTATCGGATCACCTTGCAACCGTCCGCTAATTTTGGATAGAGGTCGTTTCTAACGAAGAGCCCTCACGAAAGGCGCTCGTATGGAATGCAAAAATGATAATTATCACGAATCTTATCCGAAGAAGCAGCGTCCTCCCAAAATGCATAGTCCTTTTGGCCACTCACCGACGATGATGGAAGGGCGACTGCCAGTACCCCCTCGTCAAAGATTATCACTGCGGGGTTCGATTTTCTGAGTGTCAATTCGATGTTCCATTTGTTATGGCCAGGAGGACCCCACTTTGGATTGAGTTGTGCGATTTGCTCATCGGCTTTTCCGAGAAAGCACGTATAGCGCCCTAGAGCTTGGCGGATAGGCCCCGATGCGTCCCTTATCAGTAGACTCCGCATCATCGAGCGACGCCACGGCTACCAGAGATACTGCCAACGGGGCGAGGTACATTCTGGCCCCAGAGAACACGTCTGAGACCATATACGCATACACATATTCCAATGCGACACCGCCGACCGCAGCTTTGACCAACATCGACGATCGCATGAGTCGCCTATAGTGCGTAACCAGTATTACTTGCCATTCGATAGGTACCCTTTCGGCTTGTTGCAATTGAGGAGTGACCACAGGGAATTTGCAGGCTGCATCTCGATCAGTCACTCGTTGCGCTGAGCGACGGGACCGAACCTACTGTGCCTACTGTTTGAGACGGCGATCATCGAACGGTACAACGGGCGGGAAGCCTCGGCGAAGAGACGCTGGTGGAGATGTACCTCTTGGGAGTCTTTATGCGGCGGGAAGAAGAGATTACCGAAGCGCTCCGGCCTAATCCGTCCGGACGCGTCTTCCCGCCGGTCAGGTCGAGTATCGCGGGACCAGGCCGAGCCAAGCACCGAACTGGCTTCCGCTGTCGAACTCATAAACGTCGCCGATGGTCGCCACGAGTAGCCCCGATTCTTCGGACTCAGGTTCATTCTTAGATTCGCACCTATTGGCCCGCGACGGATCTCTCCATTGCGCCCAGCACGCGCTGCGCCGCAGCCTCCCACGTGAACATGCATGCACGCTGGGCCCCGGCGAGCTTCAAGGAGCTCTGTTGATCGGGGTCCGCCAGCACCCGACGCAAGACTGCAGTCAGGCTTGCTACGTCATTGGGCTTGAAGAAGGCCGCGGCGCCTGCAAACAGCTCTCTGTGCGGAGCGATGTCGGAGCATATGACTGGGACTTGACATGCCATCGCTTCAAGCACCGGCATGTTAAATCCTTCATCGCTCGAAGCTGCGACAAATACCGTGGCATTGCGATAAAGGTCGACCAACTCTTGCTCGGTCACGAACCCTCTGAAATCGACAGCTTCCGCGAGCCCGACTGAGCTAACCAGTGAACGAAGTTCCGCGGCATAGTCGGGATCTCTTACACTTCCGATCACAACGAGGTGCCGTGGCCGCGAATTGCCAAACTCGGCATACGCTTTGATGAGGGTCTCCACACACTTACGGCGCTCGATCGCGCCGCATGCCAGAAGGTAAGAAGATTCTATGCCTTGACTTGACTCTTTTTTTCCCGTGCTCACAGACGGTGCAAAATGTTTGCGATCAACACCGTTAAAATAGGCTACAAACTTCGAGCGATCCTGCCCCGCATATGTCGCCACTTCCTCCGCCACAGCCTCGCACGGTGTCAAGACCAGATCGCTGGCCAATACACTCACTCTCGTAAGTAGTCTCACGAAAACATCGCGCAGAGATCCGTATTGGCTGGCGAGTTTTATCGGTGTGAGATCATGGACAGTCAGCACGACACGAAAACCCCACTTCGGCCACGGCGCAATCCGCTGCACGAGTAGAGCATCCAATCGGTGTATTCTGGCGAGCGCGGGGAGCACTAGCGCTCGCTCCAACGCCGGTTTCGAAAAAGGCATCGCCACCAGCTTTGCGCGCTTCAGTTCGCTAAACTCTCCGTCGCGAATAGCCTTCTTGCTGGCGAAGATGACGAACCTGTGCTGCTGGCCAATCTGCGGTAGTAGGACGCACATTTCCCGCAAGAACCGCTCCACGCCGCCTTTCCCGCTTCCGACGATGTGCGCGTCGATGCCGAACCTCAAGTCATTTCCCGAATAGCGTTTCGTTTGTAGCGCAATTCAGTAGCCGAATCCATGAACTGCGCGGTGTGTACTCGTCTCGTCGTAGCGACTGGACACATCCCGACCACAGGCAGGCCAAGCGTCCTAGCGCAATTGCCACGCGGCATGCTCAACGCTCGCGTCCCATGTTCGAGCGCGATTCCAGCAGATTCTGCTGTTGCCACACCAAATACAACCACGTGTCGAAGCTCGGGGACCCCCAATATAAAACACGAGCACATCGACTTGCAGAATGTCCACGATCACAATCGAACACGGTCTACCAACTGGCGCTTAACCAACCCCGCCATCGCTGCCGCTCGAGTGGACCTCGATATCCGCTTTACGCCTCGGCGCCGCAAGACTCGGCTCAAGCGAAACTCTGTACCGATCACAGTGTAATCCCGACCCCGTAGCCACGACCGACAATGACTAGTACTCCTACAGCAGACCCGCCTCCGAAATTCAGATTCTCGTCGACCGGAGCCGCTGATTGTCGGGAATAGGTGCGGAGATGGCGGCCCTCTATTGATCTATCCGCAGAATCTCTCACATTGCATCTCGGGAACGACCATTGTGGTAACCGATGAAGTTGAGGACCCGTCGCCTCGCGCGATGTCCAAGACCGCCTAGCGCCCAGAGGATCAGCCCGTAGAGCGCCACGCCGGGGGCAGCCCAAAACAGTTGCCAGCGCTGATCCAGATCGGACCTTATCGTCCTGATTGATACAAGCACCACCAAGGTCGAGATAACCGCTGCTGTCAGCGGGCGCCAAAGTGTGGAGAGCAATAGCTTGCTAATTTTTAGCCTATTTAGCGCATATACGCGAACCACCAAAACGACGATGAAGGCCGACAAGTTGGCTAACGCTGCTGCTAATGCGCCGAGAGCCGCGCTCAGACTAAGGGTCACAACGCAAATCGTTAGGGCCGCCGATGCGCTCGATGCGAAGTCCTGACGATAGTGCCCAATGGACACCATTACCTGCGACATGACCTGGTCGGCTGCCATGAACGGAACCGACAGCAGCATCACTTGAAACGCCACCGTACCGAGTTGCATGCGCGCGCCGAACAAGAGATCGAGCAAAGGCGCCGCGAGTACGCAAGTCAAACCGACCACTGGCAGCAGCGCGAAAGCTAACAAAGCAAACATTGCTCCCATCGTCCTTCGTAGGCCACGTGGTGAATCGTAATAACGCGACATCGAAAAGGTAGAACTCATTACGAAAACAGTCGGGGCGAGCATGGCGAAATCTGTCAATTGAAGGCTGACGGCAAAATAGCCGGCCTCAGCATTAGATGATCTTGCAGGCAAGATCATGAGGGGCGCATTGCGGACTATAGTGGCACAGATCAGGGCCCCAGCGAGGTTGGGGACGAGATCGCGAATTCGGCCGAGTTGCGTCAGCGCCTGATCCCAGGGAATGCGGCCGATTTCCCGGGTGACCATAAGTTTACCAGCAAAGCTGGTGATCCAGCGGATTGCCGCGAAACAAGCTATGAGAGTCACGATGTCCGAGCCGTGGAGGATAAGCGCCACTCCCGCGAGAAAGCGCGCGAGGCTTTCCCCGCCATTCAATCGCCCCAAGGCGCCACTCCGACCAATGCCTACGAGCGCCGCCTGCTCTACTAGCAAAGCTCCCGAAGGAACTGTGGCAAGCGCCACATACAGCAAGCCGCGAGAAACCTGAATTCCGTAAGTCTTGGAAAACGACAGTACACTGTACAACACGGCCAAGAACACGGAAGCGAATATTGACCATGCCATTGCGCTGGCGAACAATCGGCCGCGATCGTCGATATCAGCAGCCATTTGCGTGGCCACCCAACGATGTGTACCGAGCAACGGCAGGGTTTCGGCCACTATCAGAAAAGTGACCAGCGTTCTGAACACACCTACATCACCTTCGCTGCGACGCGTGATCACTATCATGAGCGCGAACGAAAGCAACGTCGCTATTACTCGCCCCATGCCGATGGAAGTGGCCCCTCGAGCAACGGAATCTGCTTTATCGCGAGGCATCTAGATCATTATCTTCGGCCCGATCGCCTTTCCGCGCGCCGCCGGTCCTGACGTGTCGCGCGGCTGCGCAGAGCAAGGCAAGGGGAAGAAAAATAATTTGGAGCACCTTGTCGGTCACAAACAGATCCACCATCCAGTAAGATCCCAAAGCCGTAATGAGCGCGAATGCCGACACGCCAAAATATTGGTAGAAAAGATTCTGTGATCGAAGGCAGCGGTAAGCTTCCGGCAAGAGCACGCCAATAAGCAGAACCCAAAGCACCAGGCCTGGCACACCGAGTTCAGCCATCGATAGCAGATATCTGTTGTGTACGGGCACCGGCACCATCGCCGGTCGGCCTTCCCGGGTAGATGCACGACCCACTTCCAGGCGACCTAAAGGGCCAGACCGCGTCGCTTCCCCAGGCTCGAGCCAGATCTGGGACTTCAAGTAAGGCGGTTCCAGTCGATAAGCTGCCTCAACGAACTCGCCTGGCCCAACGCCGATGATGGGATGCTCGCGCCACAGATCGAGCGCAAGAGCGATCATCCTGATACGTGATTCCGTGGCTCCGTCATCGCCCCTTGGGGTGAGTCGGAGAGAGATCTGATATGACAAACCTGCCAGAAGAACCGACGCGGCGGCTCCCACGATAGCGAGCTTCAGCCAACCAGATCGAGTCAGCCATCCTCGCGAGATGAAAACTATCGTGGTCAGCACGGTAGCCAACCCGGCCGCAAACCATGCGCCACGTGCAAACGTAAGCAGAATCGCCACGCCACTGGCACTAATTGCGACCAGCGCCACATTCCTCACAACCGCCCTTCGTGTGGCCAGCAGAGCAATCAGCGGCAGCGTCCAGAAGGTATGGAACGCGGCCTGCTCGTTCACGTAGCCTACCGTCCCCGTTGCTCGTATCGCCGCTCCGTTCCCGAAGGTGTTCAAATCCAAGCTGAGGCCGCCCGTAAGACCCGCAAAGTTGAAGACTTCTCCCGTCACGTAGGACGCAACTACCACGCCAGCCTGAAACGCGAGCGCAAACGCCAAGACCAGTAGCACCGCTACCAGCTCACCCTGCCCGCGAATTGCGGACTGGACCACGACGATGAGCGCAAGAGTGCGAACACCCGACAGAAGGTTCAGGACGCTCAAGCTGTCGTTTCCATCCCTAAGGTAGTGCTCATGTAAGATGAAAGAAATAGACGACCAAATGAGAAGCGCCGTCCAAACAGACGCTAAAGAAGACCATCGCAAAGGGTTTCGACCGGTGATAATCGACTCGGTCAGCATCAGCAATCCCATGAACAGAATGAGTACATCGCCAGCGTTGAACACGATGTACTGCGGCAAAAACTCTGGCCCGATCGTGATGCCAGTGTCTATGATCTTTTCCATGCCTAGGGGCATGACGAAAATCCACGCAAGCAACAGTAGAAAACGACGATCCGGCAAGAAGACGATGCTTGCGCCAAGCAACGCGACCACCATAATCGCCGCTCTGTACTTAGCTTCGATTTCTCCAAGGAGCACCACACCCACGCCAATCGCAACACCGATCAGGGTCGCAGCGAGTATCTCCAATAGCAGGCGAGGTCGCGAAACTCCGGATCCGGAGTTAGAAGGCTCTACCCTAAACATTTCGCCATACGATGTTTGGCAGATATTCTCGTCGCCGATTGAACAGGACACCAACGGGACGTGCACCGCTATCCGCAAGCTTGGTTAGCGCGGATTGCGTTAGAGGGCGTCTAGTCGTGGCAGCACTAATGACCCAGATGACGCCATCCACGCCTCCGATAGACATGATTGAGTCATTGCTGGTCAGCGTCGCACTCGTATCGATCAGGACATAGTCATAGTTCTTTTTGAGCTCAGCCACGAGTTCGGAGAATGCTATGCGAAAGAACCCAAGTTCGGCCCGTCGGGCAATTGACCCGACGGGAAGTATGTCGACCCCTCTCCACTGCGTGGGTTGCACGCACTCTGCCGCCCGCTTGGATTGCAACAGGACGTCAATCAAACCAGTCTTCCCTGCGGTGCGCGTCATGATGCTCAGTCCGTTAGATTTCATATCTGCGTCGATTAGCAGCGCACGGCTCTTGAGGTGCCCACCGAGTATTGAGGCAAGTCCGGCAACGATGAAGCTCTTTCCCTCACCGTCGGTCGCGCTGGTCACCGCCACCGAAAGGCCGCGATCGCTGCGCCTGATGAGATCCATCCTGCTCCAGAGCTGTAGAAATGCCTCTTCGTAAAGCCTGTTTTCCGCCCACTGTTCCAGCTCAGGAATGACTGACAAAAGTGGTAGTCCAACAGCGCGCTGAGCTTCCCAGCTCGTGTAGATGCGCTGGTCTAAAGTCGTCGCGATTACGATAGCTGACAGGCCGAGCAACAGACCAAGAACCGAACCCGCAATCCCCGAGAGCACCACACGTGTCGCGACCGAGCGCGCTGGCGGTGTCACCGCTTCTTCGACAATGGTAATCGGCACGAGGCCTTCTTTGAACAGTCGCTCGGTGTTGGCGGCTTGAAATCGACGCACCCGCAACTGCTCGAGCGCCAGCTTTTGGCTCTCTTCCCGCTCGAGGACGCTTAGAGAAGCGCGAAGACGATCGACAGCCACCTGCGCGTTGACTGCCGCAGGCGAATCACGCGAGTACATCGCGCTAATCTGCGCGAGATTCGCCTCACGGTCGGCGATGTCTGTCGCAAGGCGCTCCAAGAGCGGGCTTCGTCTATAGATGGCTCCGTTTTCTCCTTGCTCACTATAGACGCGAGGCGACGGTATGCGAACATCGATGGGTGAAGCTTCCGCTTCGCGGATCAGTGTATCGAGAAACGCAACGGAACGCTCCGCTTCGGCAGCGGACATTTTCGCATATTCCTCGATGAAGGCGTTTGCGAGCCCATTCGCCATCGAAGCGACCTTTGTTCGGCTGAAGGACGGAACGTTCAGGGTTATTAGATCGTCTCCTCGAGCCTCCGCCGGCAACGAATTGACCCCTTTATCCAAGATAGTTATCGGCCGTGTGCTGCTCTCACTCGTGGAGTCAGAGATGGAACGCTGAAAAGCCTCGGCAATTCTTATTTGCTCTGCGTCCTTCTCTTGTCTGCCCGCCTTCTCGCTGTCATCCGAATGACGCAAGATGACGTTCACGGCGTTCTTCAGCACGTCCATTGGCTTCCTGGCAATGTCGGCATCCGTGATATCCACTTGCCGAACCGTCTCCAGCACAGTAGGCAGGCTCCGCAGAAGCTCCGCACTGCTCATGCCGGACAATGCCGGTCTGTTCTCAGGTATTAGGTCGCGCAGGTACGCGTCCTCGGACGTCTCGTAACGTACGAGTAACTTGGTGGTGCCCGTATATGTGAGCGGAACGGCAAGCGACAAGCCGACGGCAGTGAGAAGCGGCACCGCCACGCAGACAACGAACAACCACCGACGGACGAAGATGGGTGTGAGCAACTCGCGGGTAGAACGTGTACCTCCGCCTTCGATGAACCTTTCGACCATAACGCCGAATTCACTCTGCTTTTCTCGGTCGCTCATAATTCGTTCACTACATGTTGTCTACGAAGAGCTGGCGCGAACCGAATAGGTCAGCGTCACCAGGGATATTGGTGGTAAGACAAGGAGTTGTCCTGTGCGTGCCTTTGATTCAACAGGCACTACACCCGCAGGCCCGACCGTTGAGTACGGTTCGGAGGATGGTGTGTAGGGGAGTTCGGGCGGCCAGTCGCGCCCGTTGTGCGCAGTAGGTTCAGACGCAGTAAGCTGGTTTACAACAAGAGTATCCGCTACCCGCACGCCAGAGACGCAGACGTCAAGCGGCATGGCATCGTGCAAAGAACGGTTGATCAGGCTGACGTAGACTTGTTTGCCATCGCCGCTGCGACTGGCTGCGACGGTGACCTTCTGCACTCCGTGGCGAGCCGCAATGATTCCGACCTGAGGCGAATCATATTCTGGAATCGCGCCTTCCCATTTCGTTTCCAAAAGGTGAGAGCCCGCGGTCATTGCCATCATTCGGAAGGCCGTATAAGGAACCTTCGGATGTCCCTCATAATTGATAACACCCATGAAGCTTCGATCGACCAACTTGAAGTGGTTAGCGACACTAACTCGCGGAAGTCTCATAAAGACCTGAAGCATTCGAGCGAGGTACAGCGCTGAACCGAGGGTCTTATTGTGGTTAGTCCAGTAGGGGTCGATATCCGGCAACGAAAACAGGGCACCCCATTCGGTTACAGCAATTCCGATCGGCGTCCTAGGCCCCCTCTCATACCGGGCTAGGTGTTGTCCGAGGCTCCTAAGACTGTCTTCGACGGCGTCGGGTGCAGCCAACAACGCCGAATACACCTCTTCAACACTTACCTGAGACCTACCATTTAGCAGTGGGAAGTAAGCGTTGTGGACAGCCAGCATGTCGATAAGACGCGAAGCGCGACTGAGTACCAAGTCGTTCCATTCGGCGTAAGGACTGCTGGGAAAAAGAGGAGGGTCTTGGGCCAGTCCAATTGCAGCAATGGAAATGCGAGGATCGACTCGTTTCATAGCTAACGCGAAGCGCTCGAATCTCTCAGCGTAAGTACTCGGTTCGACGCCGACCTTCGGTTCACCAGCATTTTCGGGAAAGTAAAGCTCGTTGCCGACCTCCCAGAGGTCGACGCGACACTTTGACGACAGTCCATCTGCGAGACGCTGCGAATTCTTCGGATCGTTGCAATATGCCACCCAAGAGGCCGCTTCATCAGCCGTACCTGTGCCAGCATTCACCGTGATGAGACCCTGCGCACCGGTTGCATCCAGGAGCTCAAAAAACTCGGGCGTTCCGAAAGTATTACGCGAGCTGCCTGAATCCGTGGGATGCTTGCGTGTGGGTCGTGAAGCAATAGGACCGATTCCATCTTGCCAATGGTAGTAATCCGACAGTACCCCCCCAGGAAAACGAAACACTGAAGTTCCCATTTCTTTGGCGAGTCGTGACAAGACTTCGAACCCATCACGACTGGCAAGGCCGCCTGCGTCGTTGAACCACTCCAGATTGGTCCCGAAAATTCTCCTGTCAAGCCGATGCAAGTCATGTTCTGCATTTACCACGAGCCGTAAGGTGCCAGCCGATGCGGGGCCGCACGAGCTCTGCGTCAAGTTTGCATGGGTACCCTTTTTTTTGCGCTCGGAACCAAGCATGACCGCTCCCACAGCGACGGCACCGGCCACGCCGCTGAGGGCAACAGTAGCGAGCAGATTGCGTCGGTTCATAAGCACCCAACGGCTATCGGGAGACTCCATCGACGGCGGTACCTTCCCCGCCTATATACGAGTAGTTGATGGATGCACCAAACGGCAGCAAGCGACGAATATATTGATCGACGGCGAGGTCGATATTGGCTATATCAGTTCGAGCTACGAAGATCAGATCGCTTGGTGAAACTTGAATGTTCTGAGACCCTTTCGCGTTTCCGCTGAGCACAGCTTTGAGGTCGGTCGTGTAGACCACGACTGATCCGATGCCGGTCCTATGCACCAATCGCACCCTCCTTAGGTCACCGCCTTCGTTGACACCACCCGCTGCGGCGATTGCCTGTAATAGGCTCATGGATGGCGTATAGGCAAGTCGTCCTGGCGTACGCACTTCACCCAGGACGTAAACGTTCAGCGCAGCGGAATCACCCAATCCCAAGTAAACATCGATCTGTGCTCGATAGTGCGTCTTTAATATCTCAATGACTTCGTTGTTGAGGCTCTCCAGCGTTTTCCCCGCTGCCTGGAGTCGTCCTACCACCGGTAGGAAAACGCTGCCATCCGGCGACACTCGCGCCGTCTCGCGGAAATATCTTCTGGCTTCGGCCGGCGGAAGAAGCGGTGACGAAGACTTTGGATACGGATTGATTGACGCCGATACGTTGACGCTATTCAGGTAGCGCCCTTCGGCCAAGGAGCGAACTTGCTGAGCGATGGCTTCCGCGCTCATACCCACCACGCGCAGGGAGCCCAGCACAGGAATCAGGATGTTACCTGAGCCATCAACTTCGTAGCTGCCGCTCAAGTGTGCAACGTCCTCGCTACTGGATCTCGTCAGCTCTACGGAGATCTGAGGCCGCTGTGATAAGGCCCTGTAGCGGGAAGAAGCCTCGCGATTCAACTCCATTATGGTGAGACCGGCTGCGCGAACTTCGACGCCAATGCGCGGTAGGGTCAAGTAGCCGTCCGGTCCGACAGTTATACTAAACCGCTGCTCGCCCTCGGACTGCAGCGACAAACTTAGGCCATCACCCGGAGCCAATTTGTAGCGCGCACTGGTCATGGCGAGCACTAGATCAACCGAATTACCGAAATCAGCTATCTGCTCTATCCCGCTACGAGGATGTACGTCCAAGGTCAAGACATCAAATGGGGACAATCGGTACTCGATACCTGATCCCGGTCTGCCGATCTCATCGGGATCAACGAGTCCAGACGTTGCGCCATGTTCTTGCGCATAGATTCCAGAATGAGTGGCGCATGCTGTCAGGATCGAAGTCATGCCGGCGATGAAGCCGCCCGCGAAGCGGGGTTGGTGGCGGCTCATACATCCTCCGATGTTGATGCCCGGGCCGCCGACTTTGCCACATCGTCGATCGACGCTTGAGCGAAACCTGGGTGAATGGCGCCTTCAAGCGCCCGATCAACTGTCGCTGCAAAGCGCTTCCAAGTGTATCGGCTCATGCGCCGATGCGCCTGTACGCCCATGTACGCAGCCAATTCCGGATTGGAAGTGAGACGGCAAATAGCTTCACTCCAAGCTTGATCCGTAGGCTCGACGAGCAATCCTGTTTCGCCGTCCGTGACACTCTCGGCAGGACCGCCACGCGCATTTGCTATTACGCATTTCCCGTGTGCCATGGCCTCGAGAGGTACAAGACCCCAATCTTCATTCAGCGCTGTGAACACGCAGAATGAAGCTTTTTCATACAGGCGTGCAAGATCGGCATCTGTCGGGTTCACGTGGAACTCGATTCTCGAGTGTCGCGCGATCTCAGTAAGTTCGCGTAGGTAAATCTGGCTCTTCTCGTCTACGTAGCCAGCTATTACGAGCCTCCACGGCTGCGGCGGAGGTGCCATCAGAAACGCACGAATTGCTTGCTGAATATTTTTCGTCCACATAATCCGGCCTGCGAGCAAAATTATTTGCTCGGGTCGCCCAATAGAGATTGCCGGTTGCCACTCCACGCCGGGATACGCCACGATCATCCGCGACTCGTCTCGGCACAGGCGGCCGCGCATGATTCGGCGCTTGACCTCAGCACTCGTCGCGATGATAAGTTTGTAACGCCGCCACGCCTTGCGGTCGACCCATCGGAACGCTGTCTTGAAGAGCTGATATAGCAACCTGCGTCCAAGCTTCATCTTCCGCTTTACTGTCTCTTCGTAAACGGGATCAAACGCTGCCCTCAACGGTGTGCTGCAGATGTTTATGACCGGTACCCGGCGATTGCGGAAGACCACAAGGTCACCGATCCCATCGCACCAAACCACTAATCCATCCACGTGATTCAAGGGCAGCTTCACATTCAGCATGCCGATGGCACTTTCGAACACCCTGAAGAAGTTTCGCTTGATCGATGCTCTCCCTATGATACGGACGTCGAGAGTGCTGAATTCTGGAAAGGTTCCCTTGGGATCGAAGTAGCTTGTGTAAATGATCCACTCGTGCTTGCTGTGTTTGACCAGATTGAGGATCGAGCGCTCCAACCCACCGTGCAGGTATATCCACGGCTGATAAAGGGCCAACTTCATTTTATTTCCTTCAAGTGTTGGTTGGCGGCACGTAGGTAAATCTGCTCCTGAAGAAGCGCGAGTCGATCCCAGGTGTATTGGGAGGCTTCTATATACGCCCGCCGCCCAAGCTCCAGAGCTGCTGCCGGTTTGGACCAGAGGTCATTGACTGCGACAGCAAGTCCTTTCACGTCCCCGGGTTTCACGAGAAGGCCCCATTGCCTGCGCACGACCTCGTTTAGATTATCGATGTCAGAGGCGATCACCGGTTTGGAGGCCGCCATACCCTCGAGCGCTGAGATACCGAACGTTTCATGCAGGGACGGCATGACCAAGAACCGAGCGCCGGCAATCAGCTGGTCCTTGAAATCCCCGGCCACACGACCCTCGAATGAAATGATCTCTGCAAGGCCACGATCCTTAACCTGCCGTCGGAGCTCGGGCAGATCTGGACCGTCGCCCGCGATTCTCAATGGGATACGAACATCGTTCGCCTGCAGATCCGCCCATGCGTCCAGCAGCCAGTTGAGGCCCTTCTCTCTTGAGTAGATACGTCCCAGGAACAACGCGTAGCCCCCCGGCTCGTCAGATGTCCTCAGGGCCGATGCTGGTATGCCACAGGGCACACGATGGACTTCCACTCGAGGCATAAGCTTGCGAAACCGCTGCTCCATGCAATCGGTCTGCACAATGACAGCTTTGTAGCGCTGCCAGGAAGCGAGGCCGCGCATGATGCGTTCGAACGGTAATCGATATCGCGCCTCCCAAACCTTAAAGGGGAAAGACTGGACCATCAATATGACCGGTCGTCCAGTCCAGTAGGGAAGAGAACAGAACCCGAAGGGTGCAGAAAATTCCTCTACCACCAAATCGTGAGGGGTTCGCAGTACCCGAGGGCCGGAAGCTGCCAAGAAGGAGAGGTGATGCGATAACCCAAGGCCTTTGATACCGAATCCGAGACGCCGATAACTCACACCGGCGCGCTGAACCGCCGGTACGCTCTGTTCGTACGTTGACGTGAAAACTGTGATCTCGTGGCGCCTCGCGAGTCTCGAATTGATGTGAAACGTCCGGACCGGTTGTCCGCCTCCAAGTGGATTGTCGAGGTCGTCAGTGTCGAAATGAATGATTTTCACTCGCGCTGCTCTCCGCCTCCATATCAACGGGCGGGACATGCCTGCTTATGTCAACTGGGGATTGTCTTGCCCAGCACTTTGGCTCTCTTGCAATCAGTGTGTCAGTATGACATGCCTTGATCTATTGAGTGTCGAAAGCGGTAAGCCGCTTCTCAGGCTACGAGAAGCGAAGAGGTCTGGCGAGGAACATAACGTGGTGTTCGTTAAGCTGACCGAACGCAGACGAACAATCTGTCTCGCTACCTAGGGTGTCGCATTAGAATCTTCCCTTGGTCGACTCCTCAAAAATCAAATCGTGCGACTGAAGAACGCACTCGATAGGGGCCTTCAACATGTATTTCGCCTCTCCGATAGCTGTTCCAAATATTCGAGAGTCTTTTTTCTCACTGACAAATCCTAAGCCATCAATAGTTGACTGCTGCGGGATGGGCACTCTAATTTGCCAGATCGCCGCGAATTTGTGCTCAGCGTTTTAGTACGCCGAGACGTAAGTGACTCTTCTTAGACAAGAGTGTTCAGGTCGGCAATCGACGTCGTGAATTGATGGTCTTCCTTGGCGAATATAGTTAGAAGCATTGGGTTAGACGCGTGTCCACTCGTGCCACGTCGGACAGGAGTAGGGAACTACGTCCTTGGACTTCTTGAACCGTTATGCATGAGATTCCCACATGTCCGTTTCTTTCTTTACAGCAATGATGATATCGAATTTCCTAGCCTGCAAAACGTTGTACAGCGTACTAGCTCACCAAAACGGCGCGGTGTGTTTTGGCAACACACTCAACTGCTCGACATGATTCACCGCGATTCCCCGGATGTATATTGGGCAACCAATGGATTGTTACCAGCGTGGGGGCTGCGAAATGCAGTGCGTGTATTGACGGTGCACGACTTCGTTCATGAGTTTGCGCCCGCGACTCAACAGCGGCTAAACCGCTGGAACAGGCGCGTCTTCCAATCGATTGCAATCCGTCGCGCAACTCGCGTCATTGCTGCCTCTGACAGTACCGCCGCAGAAATGCAACAGCTGTGCGGAAGGCGAGCGGATTTCGTTATTCGGCCGCTCGCCGCCCGACATTTCTCACGTCCTGAAAGGAGCGAGTTGGAGCGCGTGCGCGGCAAGCTAGAACTCCCGCCCTCCTTCTGGCTCGTCGTTGGGACGCTTGAGCCTCGCAAGAACATTGCAAACCTCATTGATGCTCACCTACGCTGTAGGTCTAGAGGCTTGAACCTTCCACCGTTATTAGTTGTGGGCGACGATGGCTGGCTCAATGCGGATATCGAAAAAGCCATCCGTCAGCCAGAGGCCAGCGGCCACATACGTCGTATGGGCTATGTGGCGACCGGCGATCTACCCGCATTGTATTCGCTATGCGATCTGCTCCTGTTGCCGTCGATCTACGAAGGTTTTGGCATGCCCATCCTGGAAGCCCAAATGTGTGGGGCACCTGTCGTACATGGAAATCATTCCTCCATGATTGAAGCGGGCGGACAACTTGGTGTCGCTGTTCCACCGGACTTAGCCAGCTTGGAAAGAGCGTTGGCGCAATTGAGCATCGGGGAGTTGCCATTGGTATGCCGCCTCCCTTCCGATCCAAGTATCCCGAGTTCCTCGGACGCGGTTGCCAAACTCGCCATGGCATTTGGGCTTGAGCCGCGCCGGACTTAGCCCGCTTTCGTTGACAGGATGAGGCCGCGGCTGCAACCCGCTTGGTAAGCGCGCACCGCACGAGTACTGTCGCGTCGGCTGTGAACAGTATCGGTATCACTCGATCCTGAATACGAGAGAACCTCAGGACGAGCCGTCCGGATCGAATTCAGTCGCTCGCACGACGCGTGCTGTAAATAATCGAGGCTAATATAAAGTCTTAATCGTATGCTTAATCGTATGGAAACAACTTACATTACAATGATGCGCTAGGACAGAGGCGTCGTGATAGTTTCAGCGAAACAGCCTACCGATTGCATGACGTTCTGTGATGTCATGCGCTTGTTTCGCGCTGATTTAATTCGTCGCTTCGAATTAAAAGAGCGGCGAATGACCCCGCTAAGTCTATTGCAAGCGTTCCTAAGTCCAGGCGTACTCGGCGTTTTACTCTTTCGAGTGGGCAATTGGCTCCATGCGAAGGACTACCGTATCGCATTCCGGTTGATCGAGCGGTTTATTTTTCTTATCACTCGCGCCGAACTTCAGACCGGTGCGCGAATAGGCCCCGGCCTCGTACTGCCTGACGAAGGGACCGTGGGCATCTCATCGCATTCCCGCTTGGGTTTGAATTGCACCTTATTTGCTTTGTCGACGATTGTCGCGAAGGAAGGTGGCGCGGACGATATTGTGATCGGTGATTATTGCGTAATTGGCCGTCGGGCGCGCCTGTACGGCGCGATCGAGCTTGGCGACGGCACGCAGGTCAAAGACAACAGTATGGTGTTTAGCTCCGTCGTGCACCCGGGCATGATCCTATGTGGCGTGCCCGCCCATTGCACATTACAAGTGCCGCTTGAACTAGTGAGAAACTGGAATCCTCTAAAGGGAAAACCGCTCCGAGCGGCATCCACGCCTCGGACATTATGAGGCAGAGTTTTGCCGAAACCTGGCGGCTGATTCGGGCCGATATCGACTGGCGGTGTCTATACGAGCGAAAGAAGCGCTCGCCTCTCACTAGGCTGAGGCTAATGTTTCATCCAGGTAGCGCGACAGTGGTCTTATTCCGGTGGCAACGATTCTTTGACACGAATCACTTAGGTTTCCTTGCCACGATATGCCGCTGGCTAAATCTCATATTATTCACGTCGTCGTATTCATCGGGCGCAGATGTCGCAGGCGGATTCTTAGTCGTTCACGCAACGGCAGTTTGTGTCGACGAGGGCGTTGTAATCGGGCCGCGGTGCATTCTATTCGCACAAAACGCCATATCGCGTTCACCCTTCGTTGACGGTAAGCCAAATGCTCCCAGTGGTGTTCCGATCGTTGACAGCGATGTTGTATTCGGCATTGGAGCTAGCGCTCATGGTGCCATCCGAATCGGCCGAGGCTGCCACATTGGCATGAATACGCTGGTTGACTTCAGCGCTGTCCCAGGAAGTACGCTGCTGGGAGTTCCTGCAAGAGTGATCTGGCAGAACCCAAACCCACCCTCAGTCCACAATTCCTAGAATGTCGATTATTGTCGTCAACTACCAGACGGCGTTGATGACCTACGATTGTCGATTGTTTCGAGCCCGGGACCCTTAATGTGGGCAATCGACACCATTCCGTTGCATGGCGCCCACAAGATCGGTCACTACCGAGGAACGATTACTACCTGAGTTTATGGTGGGTGCTGAGAGGCTCGAACTCCCGACATTCGCCGTGTAAAGGCGACGCTCTACCAACTGAGCTAAGCACCCGGCCCGATCGTCAGTGAGCCTGAACCTGCTTGCTCTGGCGCGCTTTAGCG
>Ga0302326_10012957_pt1 | contig 17706 bp, 16 predicted proteins | sample Palsa_T0_3_FD_202264 | JGI IMG/M metagenome (GOLD analysis project Ga0302326, IMG submission 202264) | Peat permafrost microbial communities from Stordalen Mire near Abisko, Sweden - Palsa_T0_3 | ecosystem: Environmental > Terrestrial > Soil > Palsa > Peat permafrost | place: Sweden: Abisko... | reverse complement strand
CGGCTGCGGGCGCGGACGGGATCATCGTTGAGGTCCATCCGCACCCGGAGATGGCGATCTGCGACGGTCCCCAGCAGCTCGCGGCCGACGAGTTCGCCGACTACGTGGAGCGAGTCCAGGCTGCCGCCGCGGTCGCCGGCAACGTGCTCTCGACCGTGTGAGGGGCCGCTTCGCGGACCTTGGGAGTTCGCCTGGCGGCGAACGTCCCGGGGGATCGGATAACGCCGCCGCGCCGAGGATCGCGGTCATCGGGGTCGGTCTGATCGGTGGCTCGATCGCGCTGGCTGCGCGTGAGCGGATCGGGGCCGAGGTCGTGGGCTACGACAGCTCGCCCCCGGCGCTCGCGGCCGCGCTCGAGCGCGGGGCGGTCGACCGAACGGCTCCGTCGATCGCCGAGGCGGTACACGACCGTGACGCGGTGTTCGTCGCCGTGCCCGTCGGCAGGATCTCCGAAGCCGTGGGCGCCGCGCTGGCGGCGGCTCCGCCGGACTGTGTGGTCTCGGATGTCGGCTCGACCAAGCGCAGCGTTGTCGCGGACCACGGTGACCCCCGGTTCGTCGGCGGGCACCCGCTCGCTGGTGCCGAGACATCGGGCGTAGAGCATGCCCGCGCCGACCTGTTCGAGGGCGCGACCTGGTATCTGACTCCTGCCGCGACCACGTCGGGGGTGCCGTACGAGCGGCTCTATCGCCTGCTGCGTCAGCTCGGCGCACGCCCGACGGCGATCGACGCGGACACACACGACACGCTCCTCGCGACGGTCTCGCATCTTCCACACGCGTTCGCCAACGTGCTGGTCTCGCAGGCGGCGCACGCGCTCTCCGCCGAGGATGAGCGACTACCGGCGACCGGTCCAAGCTTTCGCGACGCCACCCGCGTCGCGGGGGCGCCGAGCGCGATCTGGACGGACATCTACATCAGTAACCGTGTGGCGCTCGCGGCGCAGATCGAGCAGGCGATCGATCGTCTTGGCGCCTTCCGCGACGCGCTGATCGCCGGCGACGCGGCGGCAGTGACGTCCTGGAATGACGCCGCGGCGGTCGATCGCCGCCGGCTGCTCGAAGCCCAGTTTGCCGGCGGCCCTCTGTTCGAGCTGCGAGCGTCAGTGCCGAATCGGCCCGGCGTGATCGCACAACTCGCGCTCGAGCTCGGGCGTGCCGGGGTGAACATCACCGACATGGCGCTGTATCCCGCGCCGGACATGAGCGATGGCGTCGTGGCGCTGTGGATTGCCGGCGAACAGGAAGCGCGCCGGGCTCACGACCTCGTCGGGCGGCTCGGTTTCCCGGTAGCCGGTGCATGAGGGCGCGGCGGGACATGGGTGCGGGTGACCGCATGCAATTCGTCGCATGAGGGCGCGGCGGGACATAGGTGCGGGTGACCGCATGCGATTCGTCGCATGAACGTCCGCTTCGAACCGTCCGGTCCGCTCCGCGGGCGGATCCGGCCGCCCGCGGACAAGTCGATCTCGCACCGGGCGGCGCTGCTCGGCGCGATGGCGTCAGAGCCAGTCCGGATCCGCAATTACCTCGACGCCGCGGACACGAACGCGACGCTCGCGGCGATCGGGGCGCTGGGCGCGATCGTCGAGGTCCGCGCCGACGAGCTGGTGATCCGCGGCGGCGGGCTCCGCAATGCACAGGAGCCCCCGGGGCCGATCGACGTCCGCAATGCCGGGACACTGATGAGGCTGCTACCCGGATGGCTTGCGTTCCAGCCCGGGATGAGTTTCGCGCTCGACGGAGACGCCTCGATCCGCCGCCGCCCGATCGACCGGATCGCCGAGCCGCTGCGGCTGATGGGCGCGCGGATCGATGCGCGCGACGGGCGCTTCCCGCCGTTTACGGTTCACGGCGAGCGCCTGCACGGGATCGAATACAAGCTGCCGGTCGCCAGCGCCCAGGTCAAGTCCTGCATCCTGATCGCGGGACTGACGACCGCGGCGACGGCGGTGATCGAGACGACGGCGAGTCGCGACCACACTGAGCGCATGATGCTGCGGGCCGGCGCGCCGATCGAGCGCGAACCGCTCGCGCCCTCGGGCTACACCACGAGGATCGGCAACGCCGACGAGCTCGAGCTCGACGTCGTAGACATCCCCGGGGACCTCTCCTCGGCCGCGTTCCTGATCACGGCCGGGATTCTCGTGCGCGGATCCCGGCTCCTGCTCGAGGGCGTCGGCGTGAACTGGACCCGCGCCGGGTTCTTGCGCATCCTCGAGCGGATGGGGGCGATCGTCGTGGGTGAGGTCGAGCCGGCCGGCACGTTCAGCGCGGAGGAGCCGGTCGCCGATCTCGACGTCTGCGCAGGCCCACTCGAGGGCACCGTGGTCGAGGCGGACGAGGTGCCGCTGGCGATCGACGAGCTGCCCCTGGTCGCGCTGCTCGGGTGCTTCGCGGAGGGTGAGACGGCGGTTCGGGGCGCCTCGGAGCTGCGGGTGAAGGAATCCGATCGGATCGTCTCGGTCGTCGAAGGCCTGGCCGGACTCGGCGCCGAGATTGACGCCACCGACGACGGCTTCGTCGTCCGTGGCACCGGCGGCTTGCGGGGTGGAACCCTCGACGCTCGGGGAGATCACCGCCTGGCGATGCTCGGGGCGGTCGCGGGCCTCGCGTCGCGCGAGGGGGTCGAGGTGATCGGGATGGAGGCCGCGGCCGTGTCATATCCGGGTTTCGCCGACGACGTCGCAGGCCTGGGCTAGTGCCCTCATGCTGATCGCGATCGACGGCCCGGCCGGGGCCGGCAAGTCGACCGTCGCACGGCGGTTGGCCGACGCTCTCGGGTTCACCTACCTGGACTCCGGCGCGATGTACCGATCCGTCGCGCTCGCAGCAGCAGAGCGGGGGCGTGCGCCGGCGGAGATCGCATCCTCGCTGCGGATCGGGCTCGGAGATCGCGTCACGATCGACGGGCGCGACGTGACCGAGGCGATCCGCACGCCCGCGGTCTCCGAAGCGGCCTCCCGGGCCGCCGCCGACCCGGCCGTCCGGGAGGCGTTGGTCGCCGAGCAACGACGGATGGTTTCGAGCGGGGACTGGGTCGTCGAGGGGCGCGACATCGGCACCGTCGTCGCCCCGGGGGCCGCACTGAAGGTGTTCCTGACCGCGAGCTCGCAGGAGCGCGCGCGCCGCCGCGCGGTGCAGACCGGGGCGGACGTGTCCACGGTGCTGGCAGAGCAGTCGGCACGCGATGAGCGCGACCGGACCCGCACCCACTCTCCGCTCGGGCCGGCTGAGGGGGCGGTGGTGCTGGACACCACCGGTCTGGCGCTCGACGCGGTCGTGGGGCAGATCCTCGCCCTGGCACGGGAGGCGGCCGAGGGTGACGCCGCGCCCCTGAGCTCGTCCGACGACTGATCCCCACTAACCTCGGTGCAATGAAGATCGCCGTCGTCGGCTATCCCAACGTCGGGAAGTCATCGCTAGTGAACCGGCTCACGCAGTCGCGCGAGGCGGTTGTGCACGAGCGGCCGGGGGTGACCAGGGACCGCAAGGAGCTCGAGACGGAGTGGAACGGCCGCCGGCTGACGCTGATCGACACCGGCGGCGTTGATCTCGATGACGATGACGAGCTGGCGCGGCAGGTGCAGGACCAGGCGCGGGCCGCGCTCGCAGATGCTGACGTGGCGATGCTGGTCGTCGACGCTCGCAGCGGTCTGCGGCCCGGCGACCACGAGATCGCCGACATCCTGCGCCGCGGCACGTTGCCCGTAGTGGTGGCCGCGAACAAGATCGACAGCGTCCGCGACCTCCCGCTTGCAGCCGAATTCCATGGGCTCGGGCTCGGGGATCCGATCCCGGTCTCCGCCGCGCAGGGACTCGGCACCGGCGATCTGCTCGACCAGCTCACAGCGCTCGCGCTCGACGTCGATGCCGGCGCCACCGATCCCGATGCCGTCGAGCCCGCGCGTCTGGCCGTGATCGGCCGCCCAAACGTCGGCAAGTCCTCGCTCGTTAACCGATTCCTTGGCGCTGACCGGGTGATCGTGTCCCCGCGCGCCGGCACCACCCGAGACGCGATCGACCTGCCGTTCACATACGGCGACCGCGAGCTGATCCTGATCGACACCGCCGGACTGCGGCGCCAGGCGAAGGTCGGCGAGTCGGTCGAGTACTACACGGCGCTGCGCTCCCAGCGCGCCGCCGAGCGAGCCGATGTCGCACTGGTCGTGTGTGACGCCACCGAAGGCGTCACGAGCCAGGACCTGCGGATCGGCGACCTGGCGATGAAGAGCGGCTGCGCGACGGCGCTCGTTCTCAACAAGTGGGACGCCGCGACCGACGTCGACCTCGATTACGAACGGGGCCGCGTTCAGCAGAAGCTCCGTCTGCGCCCGCGTGTGCTTACCGCAAGCGCGCTCACCGGCCGACACGTCGAACGGCTGCTGGCGGAGTCGCTCGCGCTCGCGGACCGTACCCGGGGGCGCATCCCGACGCCACAGCTCAACCGCTTTCTGTCCGAGCTGGTGGCGGCGCGCCAGCCGCCGGCAAAGCAAGGCCACCGCCTGAAGCTGATCTTCATGACACAGACGGAGGAGGGGCCGCCGCGGTTCTCGATCCAGGTCAACTCGCGCGACCGCGTCACGCGCGACTACGCCTACTACCTGGAGAACCGGCTGCGCGAGCGCTACCGGCTCGAGGGGATCCCGCTGGTGATCGACTTCGTCGAGCGCAACCAGCGGCGCCCCGGCCCGGCGCGCGAGGCGCGGAACCGTCGAGCCGGACTGCGGTCTGCCGTCGGCGACGAGGCCGCGGGGACCAAGCCCGGTAGTGATGCGGACGTCGCTGTCGCATGATTGACTGCGCGGCGGGTGCGAGCGCGGCTGCGAGACAAGCTTCCGTTGAAACGACCGTCGTTCGGCGTCGGCGCGCGCGACGACGGCCCGGACGCCGAGAAGCACGAGGCCGAGCCTAAAGGCCGCGATGTCGTGCGAGGCGACCGCCGCGCCCTGATCGCGGTCGCGGCGGCCGTCGTGATCGTGCTCGTAGTGGTGGTCGCGGGCTCGGGCGGCCAGCCCGTGACGCCGCCGGCGATCGGCGCTGCGTCCGTGGTGCCGAGCGACGCGCTGGCGTATGTCCACCTCTCGACAGACGACTCTCGCCCCGGGGTCAGGAGCGCGCTCACGCTCGCCGATCGCTTTCCCGGCTACACGCGGCTGCGCGATCAGGTGCTAGCCGGGCTTGGTGGCGCCGGCCACGCGGTCCTTGCGGACTTCGACACCGATGTCCGCCCGTGGCTCGGCAAGGACGCCGCGCTCGCGCTCTTTGACACCACCACGTCGACCCCGACGGAGTTGATCGTCGTCGGCGTCAGCAGGCGAGCTGCGGCGGAGCGCTTCCTGGCGGGGCTGCCGACCGACGGCTCGGCGAGCTATGGGGGAACGACGATCACCGGCCATCCGCGCGCCGACGATACGGCGCTTGTGGGCCATTACATTGTGTTCGGTCACAGTTCGGCCATCCGCGCAGCGATCGACGTCGCCGCCGGGCGCTCGCCGTCGCTGAGCGAGGACCCGGTGTACCGGCGGGCGACGATGGCCGAGCCTGCCGGGCGTGCAGTCGACGCCTATCTCTCAGGGACCGGCGTGGCACGGCTGCTCGCGCCCCGGCGCGGACTCGTCGGCGAGCTCGCGTCATTGCTGTACCAGCCGACCCTCCAAGGGATGGCGATCGCGCTGACGCCGGCGACGGGGGGCGTCCAGGTGTTCGTGCGACGGGTGCTCAACCCGCAGCTCGCGCGGGGCGGCTCGGTGTCCTTCTCGCCTTCGCTCCCAGCATCGGTTCCTGCCGGCGTGGGGCTGTTCCTCGACGCCACGCAACTGGGCAAGGTTCTCCCGCGCGTGCTGCTGAGCACCGGGGTCGGTGGGCGGATTCCGGAGCTGCTGAAGCGGCTCGGCAGGGTGCTGACGGCGGAGGGGATCGACGTCCGACAGGACATCGTGCCGCTGTTCGAGCGGGAGTCGGCCGTCTTGATCTCGAGGCACGGGGCGGCACCGGTAGTCACGCTCATCGCCCACACGCCACACCCGGGCCAGACCGCCACGGTGTTCGCACAGCTCGAGAACCCGCTCGTTTCACTGCTCACGTCGACGGGGCTCGCAGCGGGCCAGATACCCGTGTTCAATCAGGTGACGGCAGGCGGTGAACCCGCGCACCAGCTGGTGCTGGCGCCCGGCCTCCAGTTCGACTACGCCGTTTTCAACGACGATCTCGTGCTGTCGACGAGCCTCGATGGGATCGCCGCGATCGCCCATCATGCGAGCTCGATCCTCGACGACTCGGCATATCGACTGACGCTCGGGGATCACCCCGCGCGTGTGACCTCGCTACTCTTTCTCGACCTCAATCAGCTCCTCAGCATCGGTGAGCAGACCGGCCTACTGACGGGCGCGCGGTATCTGGCGCTCAAGCCGGACCTCGAACGGGTCCACGCCATCGGTTTGGACTCCACGAGCGGGGAGGCCGAATCGACCGCGGAGCTGTTCCTCCAGATCTCATGACCCCACTAGCCGACAACGAGTACCTGTTCACCTCAGAATCAGTCACAGAAGGACACCCGGACAAAATCGCCGACCAGATCTCCGACGGCGTCCTCGACGCGGTGATGCGCGACGATCCGACCGGCCGCGTTGCGTGTGAGACGCTCGTAAACACCGGACTCGTGGTCGTATCGGGCGAGATCAGCACCACCACGTACGTCGATATTCAGGAGATCGCCCGCGAGACGATCAAGCGGATCGGCTACACAGACGCCCTCTACGGTTTCGACTACCACACATGCGCGGTCATCAACGCGATCGACAAGCAGTCGCCCGACATCGCCCAGGGCGTCGACGAGGCCTACGAGGCCCGGACCGACCCAGGCGATGACGATGAGCTCGACGTCGCCGGCGCCGGCGACCAGGGCATGATGTTCGGCTACGCGTCGAATGAGACGGACGAGCTGATGCCGCTCCCGATCTCACTCGCGCACAAGCTGGCCAAGCGACTGGCCGACGTACGCAAGGCGGAGATCATCCCCTACCTGCGGCCCGACGGTAAGACGCAGGTGACGATCCGCTACGTGGACGGGCGCCCTGTTGAGATCGAGAAGCTCCTGATCTCCACCCAGCACAGGGAAGGCGCCGAATCGCTGATCAAGGACGACCTGTGGGAACACGTGATCGAGCCGATCCTGCCCGAGGACCTGTACGACTCGCGCAAGCTGCACAAGAGCTTCCTCGTCAATCCCACCGGCCGTTTCGTGATCGGTGGCCCGATGGGCGACTGTGGCCTCACCGGACGCAAGATCATCGTCGACACTTACGGCGGCATGGCCCGTCACGGCGGCGGCGCGTTCTCGGGCAAGGACCCGTCCAAGGTCGACCGCTCCGCAGCGTATGCGGCGCGCTACGTCGCCAAGAACGTGGTCGCGGCCGGACTCGCCGACAAGGCCGAGGTCCAGGTCGCCTACGCGATCGGCGTCGCCCATCCGGTTTCGGTCATGGTCGAGACGTTCGGGACCGAGAAGATCGGCCGCGCGCGCATCCTCGAGCTGATCGGCGAGTACTTCGACCTGCGGCCCGGCGCGTTCCGCGAGTACCTCAGGCTGCACCGCCCGATCTTCCAGAAGACCGCGGCGTACGGCCACTTCGGCCGCGAGGACAAGGATTTCACCTGGGAGCGCACGGACAAGGCGCGAGAGCTACGTGCTGCCGCCGGGCTGGACGCGGCCGCGGTGCCGTCGAAGCCCTAGGGAGGCGCTCTGGCCGCGGAGAGGCGGTTCAGATCCCGGCTGGGATGCCGGCGAGCCCGACGACGACGCAGATGATCGCGAACGCCGCGATCGGCCCGGCGAGCCTGGCCAGATCCTTGTCTACCAGGACACCTTCGCCGTAGAAGGCGAACGCGACCACGGCGGGGCTGCCGATCAGGGCGCAGGCCCAGCGCCAACCCGTGCCCCACTCGCTGCCGGTGCGGACGGCGGCGATCGTGCCTAGCATCCGCGCGCACGCGTCGAGCGCCAGCCCAAACGCAAGGATCAGGTACCCGCCTCCGAGCGCGAACGCGACGACGCCACCGCAGATCTCGAGGAACAGGACGCACGCCAGCACTGCGCCGAGCCCGATCTGATCGGAGCTGATCGCGCTCTGCTGCCGCGCCGGCGACTGATCGGCGTCGTCGGCCAGGGCGCGTCCGCGCGCGAGCGCCCGCTCGATCGCTTCGTGCCGCAGATCCGATGCGGTTTGCGCTGGTGTGGCAGGGGCGGGGAACGGATTCACGCCATACACCCCGGCGGCCTTCAGGATCGCGGCCCCCTTCGGCGAAAATTCGGTCTGGCCGTTTGACGTCGGACCGGCGCCGTTGCGACTCGCGCTGCGACGGGCGGGACCGGCGCCTTGCTGTGCGGCGACGAATCGCGCGGCTCGAGCGGTCGCCTCGGCATGCATCGGGCCGAACCTCGGTCGCGCCGGGCCGGGCGGCTCGGGTAGCACGACCACGGGCTCGGGCGGCGGCTCGTAGGTGTGGCGCTTGGGGGCGAACGGCAGCGGTGTCGGGACGAACAACTCGGGTGCGGCGACCGGCTCGGGTGCCGCGGCTCTACGTTCGGCCGGCGAATCGAACGGCCACGGTGGCGGGGCGAACGGCCGCTGTGGTGGGGCGGCGGGCTGCGGTAGCGGGGCGGCGGGCGCGGTTGTGAGGACCGCAGGCTCGGGTGCCGGCCCGAACGTGTGGCGGGTGGGGGCGAACGGCAGCGGTGTCGGGACGAACGGTACGGCGGCGGGCGCCGGCGCTGGCGCTTCAGGCTCCGGTTGCGAATCGAACGGCCACGGTGGCGGCACGAACGGCTTGCGGGGCCCCGCGGCGACCGGCTGCGAAGCTACGTCTTCGGGTTCCGCGGTCGGCTCCACGGGCGCGCTGAGGCCGGTCCACGCCAGGATCTCCCCGAAACGCCCATCACCGCTCATCTACCGGCCACTTTACCCTCCCATGCGTGCACCCGCTCGACTTGTCACCCGTGCGAGATAGGACCTTCCGGCCGGTGACGATCACGATCGCCCGTGTCGAGCCGCTCACCCGAACCCGGGCCGTGCGTGGCCCGTTCGACTACCGGCTCGGCGCAGAGCATGCCGGCGTCCGGGTGGGATCGGTGTTGTCGGTGCCATTTGGGGGCCGTCGGACGCTCGGGGTGGTGCTCGCACTCGCGGACCACTCCGAGCTGCCACTCGAGCGGCTCGCGGAGCCACTCGAGGTGCTCGCGACGACGCTGCCGCCCGACCTGGTCGAGCTTGCCGGCTGGATGGCACGCGAGTACTGCTCGACCCCGGCGCGGGCTCTGAGCCTGCTGCTCGCGCCGGGCGCCACCCGCCGAGTACGCCCGAGAACGGTGCTCGTCGCCTCGTTGACCGATGCGGGTCGGAATGCTCTGATCGACCCGGCCACGCGGTTGACCGACGGCCAGCGAGTCGTTCTGATGAGGCTCTTGGACGAAGGGCTGTGTGACGCGGCCGACCTCGGCCTCGCCGTCCTGCGCCGGCTCGAGGCACGTGGCCTGGCGACGCTCGAGCGCTCCGAGCGTTCGCGCCTTCCCGCCCGGCACAGCGTCGGCGAGGTCATCGCGCCTCCACCGCTCAGCGCCGAGCAGGAATCAGCGCTTGTGCCCGTGCTGCGGGCGTTGGCCGGCCGGCGTACCGAACGCTTCCTGTTGCACGGCGTCACCGGATCAGGCAAGACCGAGGTGTACCTGCAGGCGGTCGCGGCGACGCTCGCGGCGGGTCGGAGCGCGATCGTCCTGGTTCCGGAGATCGGGCTGACGCCCCAGGCGCTCGGGCGATTCCGCGGCCGTTTCGGCGACACCGTCGCTGTGCTCCACTCGGCGCTTGGCCAGGGCGAGCGCTACGACGAGTGGCTGCGCCTCGCGCGCGGTGATGCGCGCGTCTGCGTGGGGCCGCGGTCAGCCGTGTTCGCGCCCCTGCCCGACATCGGCCTGATCGTGATCGACGAGGAGCACGAGGCCTCCTACAAGCACGAGGGCGACCCGCGCTACGACGCCAGGATGGTGGCGGAGCGGCGGAGCCTGGCCCACGGCGCCGTGCTGGTTGCGGGGAGCGCCACGCCGCGGCCCGAGAGCTACAGCTCGATGACCCGACTGCGCCTCGCCGCGCGTGTCGACGGCCGCCCGCTGCCGCCCGTGCAGGTTCTGGACATGCGAACGAAGTCGCATCCGCTGCATCCGCAGACTCGCGCCGCGCTCGTCGAGGTCCGCCGGGCGGGTCAGAAGGCGATCGTGCTGCTCAATCGTCGTGGCTGGTCGAACTTCCTCTCCTGTCGGGCTTGTGGCCGCGTCTGGACCTGTCCCGAATGCGACGTGGCGCTCGTCCTGCATCTGGCCGAGGGCGCCGTGCGCTGCCACCACTGCGGGCACCGGGAGCTCGTTCCCCAGCGCTGCCCAGACTGCGGATCGACCACGCTCGCGCGCCACGGAGCCGGAACCGAGCGGCTCGAGCAGGTGCTGATCGAGGCGCTCGGGGAGCCGGGCTTTCCGGTGTTCCGCCTCGACGCCGACGTCGCCCACTCAAAGGACGGCGCCGGGAAGATGCTCGAGCGCTTCGACGCGGCGCCGGCGGGTCTGCTCGTCGGCACGCAGATGGTCGCCAAGGGACACGATTTCCCTGAGGTGACGCTCGGGGTCGTGCTCGACGCCGACCAGACGTTGAGGTTCCCCGATTTCCGGGCAGAGGAGCGCACCTTCTCGCTCGTCACCCAGCTCGCCGGGCGCGCCGGCAGGGGCGACGCCGGGGGCCGCGTTCTGGTGCAGACCCTCGCACCCGATGCGCGGGCGATCCGGTTCGCCGCGCGTCACGACACGGAGGGCTTTCTCGCCGGCGAGCTCGAGCGCCGCAGGGCCCTCGGCTATCCGCCGTTCAGCTCGCTGATCCGAATCGTCTGCTCGTCCCCCGATGCCGCCGCCGCCACCGCGGCCGGGACCGAGCTGCGCGCGCTGATCGCACCGCCGAACGCCCAGGTCCTCGGCCCCGCGCCGCTGTTCCGCCTCCGCGGTCGCGCGCGGTCGCAGCTCGTCGTCAAGGCGGGAGACCGCGCCGCGGCGATCACCGTCGTCGGCGAAGCCGTCGACTCGCTCACGCGCAGTCGCGCCCGAAGTGGGGTCAATGTGAGCGTGGACGTGGACCCGCAGTAGGAGTCGAGGCTGCGCGTGGAGGCAGCGTCGGTGCCGCCTCCATTGCGAGTTCGGCCGGCGCCGAACTCGAGGGCGGGCGCCAACGGTCGCGATCCGGACGTGGACGACTTTAAGGTCGCTATACGACCTTAAAGTCGTCCACGTCCCTCGGGTGCCGGCGATCTGGTCCCGGCGGCTCCTCGTACACTCACGACCAATGTCAGAACATCAGCAGGCCGCAGAGCGAGACATCGACGACGCGACGCCCGAGCTCGAGGACGCCATCGACCCCGAAGACGAGCTCCGGGAGGACCAGGACGAGCCGGCGCTCGATCCGGCGGCGGCCGCGCGGCGTGCTGCGGCGCTGGCTCACATTCGGAAGTTCGGCGATCCGGTCCTGCGAACCCGGGCCCGACCCGTCGACCGCTTCGACGCGGCGCTGTCGGACGAGGTCGCGCAGATGGGAGAGCTGATGATCGATGCGATCGGCGTCGGCCTCGCGGCTACACAGATCGGTGTCCTTCACCGCGTGCTCGTCTATCGCGTGCAGCAGGAGTCGCCCGTCGTCGCGCTCGTAAATCCCGAGATCGAGTGGAAAGGTGGGGAGGAGGAGATCATGGAGGAGGGCTGCCTGAGCCTTCCCGCGGTCCTCGTCGAGGTCGAGCGCCCGCTGCACGTCCGCGTTCGGGCCCGCGACGAACGCGGCGAGGAGATCCTGGTGGAAGCCACGGGGCTGGAGGCGCGTGTGATCCAGCATGAGATCGACCACCTCGACGGGGTGCTGATCCTCGATCGAACCTCGCGCGACCAGCGCAGGGAGGCGATGCGAGCGCTACGGGAAGCACAGGAAGCGCCGTAGCCGGGTCTGGACCTTCCGCTCGCCCGGTCTTCCTCGGCACCTCGGAGTTCGCGGCCGCCGTGCTGGACCGGCTTGCGGCGTCACGCCATCACCCGGTGCTTGTAGTCACGCGCCCGGACCGCCCGCGGGGCCGGGGCCGCCGCGTCTCGCCACCACCCGTCGCGGACACCGCCCGTGCGCTCGGGATCGATCTCTACCAGCCGGAGTCGGTCAACGACGACGAGGCTCGGGCCCGCATCGCCGCGACGGAGCCTGGCGTGATCTGCGTATGCGCGTTCGGTGCGCTGATCAAGGAGCCGCTGCTGTCCGAGTACGAGCTGCTGAATGTCCATCCCTCGCTGCTGCCGCGGTGGCGTGGCGCGGCGCCGATCGAGCGCGCGATCATGGCCGGGGACGCGGAGACCGGAGTCTCGATCATGCGCCTTACCGCGGGGCTGGACAGTGGCCCGGTGTGCTTGCAGGCCGCTGAGCCGGTCGGGCCGCACGACACCTACGGCGCGCTGTCGGCGAGGCTGCAGCGTCTCGGTGGGGAGCTGCTGGTGCGAGCGCTCGACGAGCGCTTGGAGTTCGTGGAGCAGGACGAGGCAGGGGTGACCTACGCGGAAAAGCTCGGGCCTGACGATCGCCGCCTCGACCCCGCTCGCCCGGCGGCCGAGCTCGAGCGCGTCGTGCGCGCACTGACACCCCATGTGGGCGCCTACGTCGAGCTCGACGACGGGGAGCGCCTGGGCGTCCGGGAGGCGGCCCTGGTGCACGACGGGCCGTCGGCAGGCACGCTGTCGCTCGACGGGTCCCGACCGGTGCTGGGGTGCTCGGTCGGCGCGCTGGAGCTCGTCGTCGTGCAGCCGGCGGGCCGTCGCGCGATGCCGGGAGAGGACTACCTGCGCGGGTTGCGATGAGCGCGCGGCCCACTGCGGCCGGCGTCTCGCCGGCTCGTGCTTGCGCGTTCACGGTGATCAGGCGGGTATTCGAACATGGCGCCTACGCCGACCGGGCACTCGAGGCGGAGGCCGCGGGCCTCGGACCACGCGACCGGGCGCTGGCAACGCGGCTCGCGTACGGGACGGTCCAGCGGCGTGCAACGCTCGACCACATCGCACGGACGCTCGTCGGACGCGACCTCGAGCAGCTCGATCCGCCTGTGCTGGCCGCGCTCCGGCTCGGGTTATTCCAGGTCGTGCTGCTCACCGGGGTTGCCGATCACGCCGCCGTGAACGAGAGCGTCGAGCTTGCCAAGGCAGCGCGCGGCGGAGGCTTCAAGCTCGTCAACGCGGCACTTCGCCGCGCGACCCGCGAGGGTCACGCGATCCTGGACGGGATCGACGACGAAAGTCCCGAGGGAGCCGCGATCCTGCATTCGGTGCCCGACTGGCTCGCGCGGCTGTGGTGGTCGGAGCTCGGGCCCGAGCAGGCGCGCGCGCTGCTCGCGCGGGTCAACGAGCCGCCGGAGTCGGCGCTCCGCGTGAACGGGCTCGTGGCCACGATCGATGAGGTGCTGGCGCGGCTTCCGGTGCCTGCTCGTCGCGTGGAGGGCCTACCGGAGGGCCTGGTCCTCGACGGCCCGTTCGACGCCCACGGGTCCGAGCTCTGGCGGGCCGGGGCGATCATGCCCCAGTCGCGCGGATCGATGGCCGTGGCGCCGATACTCGCCCCCGAACCGGGCGATCGCGTTCTCGATCTGTGCGCGGCGCCGGGCGGTAAGACGACCCACCTCGCCGCGCTGATGGGTGGCGTCGGCGAGGTGGTCGCGGTGGAGCTGCGCGCCGGTCGCGCCGCCTCGCTGCGGGAGACGTGCACGCGGATGCACGCCGACTGCGTCCGGGTCGAGCAAGCCGACTCCGGTGCACTGCGGGCCGATGGCGCGTTCGATCGGGTGCTCGTCGATCCACCATGCAGCGGGCTTGGCACGCTGCAGTCTCGGCCCGACATACGCTGGCGCAGCTCACTGGAGGACGTCGCGAAGCTGGCGGCGATCCAGGCCGGCATCCTGGCGGCCGCGGCCGCCGCGACCGCACCCGGTGGCGTGCTCGTGTACTCCGTTTGCACGATCACTCACGCCGAGGGTGAGGGCGTGATCGGCGCGTTCCTCGCCGGTCACCCCGAGTTCTCCGTCGAGCGCAAGCTGCAGCTGATGCCACACCTCGACGGCACCGACGGCTTCTTCATCGCCCGCCTTCGCCGGTTCGGGTCAGCGCACCGCGCCGGACCGAGTCGTGCCGTGGCGTCGGTCCCGAGCACTAACCTAGGACTCGAACCGTGAACGACCCGCCCGTCAAGCTCGGCCCCGAGTGCCCAAACTGCGGCGAGCCGTGGCTGCGGCCCACCGCCATGCCGGGTCGCTACCGCTGCGTATATTGTCTGCAGCGCTTTGAGCTCGTGTCGGTGTGCCCGAACTGCGGTGAACATTCAACGATCGTGCGGATGTCGAGCACGGCTATCGTGGCGTGCAACCACTGCCACGGCAGCATGCTGAGAGCGGTCTGACGTGACCTCGACCGAGACTGACCGGGCCGCCGTGGCCGAGCTGTTTCGGGAGCGCCGTTTCGCACCCTCGATCCTGTCCGCCGACTTCTCGCGCCTCGGCTCACAGGTGGCCGAGGTGATGGATGCAGGCGCCCGGGTGATCCACTGCGACGTCATGGACGGTCACTTCGTGCCGCCGATAACGATCGGACCGCTGATCGTGGGCTCGATCGCCGACCAGGTCCACAACGCAGGCGGCGTCCTCGACGTGCACCTGATGATCGAGCGTCCCGAGCAACACGTCGCCGAGTTCGCGCGCGCCGGCGCGGACATGATCACATTCCATCCGGAAGCTACGCCGCACCTGCATTACACGATCGGCGCGGTCCACTCGGGAGGCTGCCTCGCCGGTGCCGCGATCAATCCCGGCACACCCTCGATCATGGTCGCCGACGTCGCCGACGACCTGGATATGGTGCTCTGCATGAGCGTCAACCCGGGTTGGGGCGGGCAGCCGTTCATTCCGGCATCGGTTGCCAAGCTCGCCCAGCTCCGGGAGCTCGTGCCCGATCACGTGGCGCTCGAGGTCGACGGTGGTGTGAGCCTGAAGACCGCGGCCGCGTGCGTTGAGGCGGGTGCGAATCTGCTCGTGGCCGGCTCGGCGATCTTCGGGTCCCCCGACCCCGCCGAGATGTACTTGCGGCTCGTCGCCGAGGTTGGGGCCAAGTAGCGCTTAGGGTCGCGGACCCTTACGCGAGCCTGACGCCCCCGTCGGGCGTGAGGGTCCAGTGGGGATTGTGTGCGATCTCCCAAGGGTGCCCTTCGGGGTCGATGAAAAGAGAGCTGTAGCCGCCCCAGAACGTTGCGCCCGGCTCGCGTCCGATCGTCGCGCCTGCCGTCCGCGCCTGCTCGGTCACGGCGTCGACCTCCCCCGGCGAGCCGAGGTTGAGCGCAAGCGTCTATTCGCTGCAACACGAGGGGGAGTGTGACGGCGCCGGCGGTCGGCTCGAGGTCGGCGCTTTACGGGCTCGCGCGGTGGGTGGGCCCACCGGACGATGGGTCCACCCCGCCGCCCGCCCCCCGATACACCGCAAGCAGCAGCGAGCACAACACCGCGGCAGCGCCGCAATACCCCACCTCGACCCTCGTTACCTGTGAGGAAATCGTCGGCAGCGCGACGAACGCGACGAAGAGCGCGGCTGCCGCGAGCCAGCAGAGAGCCGCCAGGTGCGCGCGACCGCGGGCGAGCGCCGCCTGGTTGAGTGTGCCGGCAGTCAGGTGCAGCCCCATGCCGACGGCGACGACGGCGAGACCGAGACGGCCGTAGTGGAAGCCCTTGTTGCCGAGGAACAAGGTCATCACGAAGGGCCCGATCGCGAGCAGGCCGAGGGCGGCGGCGCCCGCGAACGCGGCGATCGCGCGGATCGTCAGCCGGATCGCGCGGTGGAACTCGGCGGTGCTCTCGCGGGCCTCGAGCCCGGCGAGGTGGGGAAGGATCGATGTCTGGATCGCCTGGAAAAGCTGCAACGGCGCTCGCACGATCAGCATCACGTTGAAGACGAACCCGGTCAATCCGGTGGTCAGCGCGACCCCTCCCGCGCTGAGCGCGACGATCAGGACGCCGCCGTTCATCAGTGTCTGCTCGGCGAGCATGATCGCCACCACGGCAACTGCAAAACCGCCACCGTGCCTGAGCGAGAGGTCTCCGGCCTCCTCCTCGAGCTGCGCGTGAGCCGGTCCCTCGCGCGCCGCGTCGGCGACCGCGATCCCGGCGGGGATGGTGGGGCCCCGGTCCCGCACGCGCAGGAATGCGAACGGGACCACGCAAAGCGACACGAAAGGCGCGGCCGCCATCCCCAGGGCGACGGCTCCCTGGCCCGATGCGATCCCGATCACTACCGCCAGGGCGAACAGGAAGCGCGAGGTCGACTCGAGAAATACGAGCGCGCCGTACAGGGCGAAGCGCTTGTGGCCGGCCAGCCATCCGCGCGCGAAGTAGCTGGCGGCGTATGCGAGCACGCCGACGACCAGAACCCAGTACAGATCGCGGGAGCCGCCGAACACGTGCTTTTCGATCTCGGTTCGCAGCGCCAAGGCGACGATCAGGAACAGCAGCGCAAACGAACCCTGGATCAGAGCCGGGACACGCAGGATGTGGGCGTGCACGCCGCGGGCCTGGCGGTCGGCGATCGTACGCGAGAGCAGCTGCTCGATCGGCCGGTAGATGACCGACAGGATCACGAACATGATCGCCCAGCAGAGCGACACCCGGGCGTAAGCCTGCTTGCTCAGAACGTGGCTGGCGGCAGCCAGGTACGCGAAGGTGAAGATTCCGGTCGAGGCGATACCAATCGACAGCACTCGCGCCCCGGACGCGAATGCCGCTGTCTCGGAACCCGTTCCGGCGGGCGGTCCGCCGCCGTTGGGGGGCGCGTCGGACGCGGCCGGCTCGTTCGAGGCCTGACGAGCGCCCCGCGACGCGGGAGCGCCCCGACTTGTCATCAGCCGACCCGCACGAGCAGCATCGTCCACGGGAACGGCGACCGTGCCTCGACCACTTCGCCATAGTCGCCGAGCAGCCGCTCGAACGCGCGCTTGGACCAATGGTTCACATGCCCGGGTGTGTTGCCGAGCTCGCGCAGGTAGGCGCCCCGCGCCATGTTGAGGCCTCGCCAGAGCGGCTCGCGCGGCACCGACACGAGCAGGTGCCGGGACGCGACTCGTGCCATCTCAGCAAGTGTGCGCTGCGGGTCGGGGACATGCTCGAGCACTTCGATCGCCGCAGCGAGATCGAATTCGCCGGCCGCGAAAGGGAGGTTCTCGGCCGGCATCGCCCGGTACTCGAGGTTGGGTCGCTGCCTCGTGGCCCACTCGGATCTCAGTTTGGGGTCCTCGAGGTCGATGCCGACGATCCGTCGCTCGCCGAGCTGCTCTGCCCAGCGGTAGGTCAGGACACCCTCACCGCAGCCGACGTCGAGCACCGAGCCCGGTGTCGCCTGTGCGAACAGCTCGGCGAGCGTTCCCTCGAAGGCCTGCATCAGCCGTCGCACGAGCGGGTTGGTGGAGCCGTACTTGTCGTACGTGTTGCCTGTCGGCACTGCGTCGGCGACGGCGCCGGCGGTTTGCCGGCCGGTGTTCATGCTTCGATGCGCGTGCGCGCTGGTTGGTGTGGTTGGGGGTTGGGGGGTTGGGGGCCGGGTCCTGGTTGGTAGTGGGAGGGTGCGATT
>Ga0302326_10012956_pt1 | contig 17707 bp, 15 predicted proteins | sample Palsa_T0_3_FD_202264 | JGI IMG/M metagenome (GOLD analysis project Ga0302326, IMG submission 202264) | Peat permafrost microbial communities from Stordalen Mire near Abisko, Sweden - Palsa_T0_3 | ecosystem: Environmental > Terrestrial > Soil > Palsa > Peat permafrost | place: Sweden: Abisko... | reverse complement strand
CTCCAAAGGAGATCACCTTATGCAAAGTCGCAATGCCTTCACACTAATTGAACTTCTCGTTGTTATCGCCATTATCGCGATCCTTGCCGCAATTCTATTTCCAGTTTTTGCACAGGCAAAGCTGGCCGCCAAGAAAGCATCCGATCTGAGCAACGTCAAGCAGATCGGCCTCGCGCAGTTGATGTACACCAACGACTACGACGACATGTACATGGCGTCTGAGCTCGAAGATCATAGCAATAACTGTCCGGCCGCGTTTACCGGAGCGCCGGTCGGGAACTGGACTCCCTGGGAGGCGCTGATCTATCCCTACACCAAGAACGGTCAGATCTTCATTTCGCCGGCAGCCAAGGCTGATATGTCGACCCTCTGGGGCGACTCTTGGATCTGCTTTAACGACGTAGCGCCGATGTTGATCAACAACACCTACTATGTGTCATACATGATCAACGACTTCGATACGTGGAGTTGGCCCGACACGAAGTGGAACACCGCCGGAGTCACCGGATTCGGCTACTCGCAGACGGATCAAGCCACCTCGACCGAACTCACCCACCCAGCCAACACGATCCGCTTTACGAACGCGATCTATACCGATCTCGGCTGGGAACCTTACACCGATTATGCCGCCTACTCCGGCTTTGCCGGAACCGCGAGCACTGGACAGCCGATCAGCTACGACAGCCGGCTCTGGTACGCGACCACGGCGGACCAGGGAGGATTTTTCAGCCGAATGATAAACGCTGGATGGGCTGACGGACACGCCAAGAGCCTGCAATGGGGCGCCACGCGGCCCGACGAGTGGTCGATCAATGGAGACCCCGGTGCCTGGACCAATACGCTCATTAAATAGACCATGAGAAACCATCTCCGCGCGCTCGCTTGGCTTCTCGGGCTTGTGCTCTTGGCTCTGGGCTGTTCGAAAGGGGCCGATCTTGGGGACACCGTATCCGCTCCGCCGCGGCCAGCCGCAGGGCAGGGCCCCCATCCGCCGGGGCCAAGCAGGTAACGGGTATACCAACCAAAGCGTTATGAAGACGATTCGGTTGGTACTCGCTATGATCGCCCTTTCTGCTTTGACCGCCGGTGCGATCGGACAGACTGCCCCGACTGACAAGCCGGGGCTCACTTCGGTAAAGCAAGATCTGGTCAACGCCATTGATGCGCTCAAGCCATGCCTGCCCATTTACGACGGTCACATGGGAGGTGAGCGCAATCTGCTTCACGCAGCACTCAGAAGGGTGAACTCGATCCTGAATCCGAAGCCCGCCGAAAAGGCCGCGCCGGTCAAGCCCGCCGCTCCTGCAAAAGAATCCAAGCCCGTAGAAAAGGCAGCCCCCGCCAAGCCTGCGCCCACGCCTGTGTCTGCCAAGCCCGCCGAAAAGCCCAAGGAATACTCCGCCGACGAGATCGCCGCAAGTCAGGCGAATCTTCAGAAGTCGAGCGAAGCGCTGGATCAGGCAGTGAAGGACCTCAAGGCGGCCGGAGACTTCGATCAGGCCGCCGCAATTGCCTCGATTCTGGCCAAGACGCAAGAGGAAGTCAAATTTGCATTGGCCGTGCACGCCGCAAAGTAGCAGGTCATAGGGCCTCTGACCGGCGTCCCTACAATGAATCTGCCACACCGTGAAGGAGAAAGATAGGGGTGCTGGTTTTTTGTGCATTGGTCTCGCTGGCTCCGACGGTCACGATCGTGAGCCCGGGGATTTCCGTCAAGAACCTCGTCGCCGAGATGGGACGACAGACCGGCCAGACCCTTGAGGCGGGCGAGTCGGTGGCCGATGATCGGCTGATCGTGCGCTTCAACCAGACAACCCCAGCCGACGCAATGCGGGCGCTGGCCAAGGTCGAAATCGGCAAGTGGGAGTCCGACCGAGCCCGGATCTATTTCGAGCGCGATGCTACCGAACTCCAGAAAATGCAGGATGCGGAGAAGGCTGAGCTACAGCAAGGCTGGGAGCGGTTGCTCGAAAAATTGGAGGGTCAAATGGGCCCGGCTGCGTACGACCAGGCCACGGCCCGGCAACTCGGCGCGGCCTACGACAAGCTACACCAGCGCTGGATAAATGGCGACGTAAAAGATTTCGTGCGTCTGGAAGAGGCCAAACTGTCGCAGCCGATGGGTCGCGCTTTGGTACGCCTGCTGAAGGCGATTGGGCCAGAGAGACTCGCGGATATTCCGGACGACAGTGTTGAGTTCTCCACCGACCCGACTTCGCTTCAGCAATCGCTAGGCGATGACGGCAAAGCCGTGCTGGAAACACTGATCCAGGAGCAGGACGTCTCGTCGAACAATCAAGGGCCAGAGCTCACTGACGCTACGGGCTTGAAACTTGAGTTGAACACCCATGCCCACAAGCCGGGAGCGGTTTGCGATCTTGTGGTGTTCTCAAGGACTGGGAAGATCCTCCAAGAGTATGTGTATCCGGGCAACCTCGGATCTGCTGCTGACATAGATAAGGAGGATGCGAGCGACAAGGCTGACGCTGCCGACCCCCACTGGAAGCAGTTACCTCCCCTAAGCGCGGAGTTGTACCGGGTGCGGGACGAGCGTCCGCCGAAGTCGCTCATCTTGAACTGGTGGCGCGAGCAGCCTGACTTCAAGAACGCGATTCTCCATCCGGAAGAGGTCGGCTACGACTCAGTGATCCTTGGCAATCAGGCCATCGCGATGGCGGAAGATGCAGACGAAAACCTCATACTTCCTCAAATCTCCACCCTGGCCAGATTTCTGCCTGAGGGCTCGATCAAAGACGACAAGCTCAACGTACGGGCCCTTCGAACAAGGCTCGACCGATCTCGTACCACGTTCGACCTGCCGGGCTGGTATATCGTGTGTCCTTCGCAGACCAATTTGGAATACCGAGAAGGACAAGGAGAAGTGGCGGCTCCGCCGCTTGGGGAGTTCTCGCGGGCCGTCAATGCATCCGACCGAATCGAGTTGGAGACGCTGGCGGAGGCCGCTAAGGGGTCGACGGCTGCCTTCGGGTTGGGAGGTAACTTTCAACTTGTGGTGGGGGTCCATGAGGCCCTTCACTCCGATCTGCCAGGACGCGGATGGCTGACCAGTCCAATGCCCAACCTCGAGTTCTATGGCCGGCTGGACGAAACCCAGCGTCAAGCCGCAAGGACCGAAGGGCTCGCCCTTTCAGCTTTAACGGATTACAACTGGGCTCCTCTCATCTCGCATCCATACATGCTCTCTGGCTTTTCTTTGAAGGGCAGGAGCGACGGTGGAACGGGCACCATCTTCGCGGATCCGTTCGTGTTCTTCGGCACCGTCAACGCTAAATCGGGAACCCTCCGAATCCAAGATTCGGATTCAACCTCCCTCCAAGTCGCGGGGGACGGCTGGAGCCACTTCTACGATCCGGCGGGCTATCGTAAGTTTCTTAAAGGCGGAGAGCGTGAAAACTCGCCGCCCGACTCGTTTCACAAAGGACAACGTCGAACCGTCAAGTTGATCTTTGATTTCGACGGCAAGGCCTCGATGACCTTGACATTGCAGTGCGACGATCCGGTGGGACAAACCTACGCCCACTTTGAGGATTTGCCGGCCGACTTGCGGGCAGAGTTCGGCAAACCCGGAAGCTGATCGGCCAAGGGAAGCGGAAGCGAGTCGTTTGACTAATGTTTATCGTCCTCTTATGTAAGAGAAGTGTTCATGTCGCAGTTTTCGCCAAATTGCACAAGGGCCGACGAACGACTCCCCCGACGTAGAGTACTAGTAACAACACGTGAAGACGCTCTCCAAAGGTGATCAAGAAGTTCTGCGACTGCTAAGTCAGGGAAAGCGCGATCATGAGGTGTGCATTGAGCTACGCATCACGATGAAGGCGCTGGATGCTGCCGTCAAGCGCATTCAGGAGCGAGCGATCCTGGAAACGGAAGATGCGGGCCGGTATTACGAGAAGGCCCTCCGGCTCCGCGCGGAGAACCGATTCGCCTCGCTCCACGCCAGGTTTAATACCTTGGTCGAGATGCTCCCCCAGGCTGTTCTTGTGATCGACGGCCGCACCGGAATGATCAAGGAGGCGAACCAGATGGCGTGCGAGCTGTTCGGCTACCCGATGCAGTCGCTTCTTTCAATCTCGGTGGAAGAACTCATCCCGGAACAGTTCAAGCATGTGCATACCGCCTACCGACTTGGCTTTCTCTCCAGCGTCCGCCGCCGCGAGATGGGCTACCATCCGCCAATCTTTGGTGTCAGGTCAGACGGCGCCAAGATTGATATGGCGATCGCGCTGACCGCAACCCCGATTGACGACGACATAATGGTCGTGTGCACGGAGCACTCGCACTGGAAGGCCCCCGGCCAAACTGCGAGCGGTGCGGTTGTTGCCGGCTAAGGCCCGTACCGCTTTCAGCCCGCGTTGTTGCAAAATAGACCGATGAGTCGCGTTCGCGTTTTGGTAGGTACCAGAAAGGGAGCCTTCGTCTGTACCGCCGACGGCGACCGAAGGGATTGGAAGATTGAAGGCCCTCACTTCGGCGGGTGGGAGATCTACCACATGAAGGCCTCGCCAGTCGATCCGAACCGGATATTCGCATCCCAGTCGAGCTCTTGGTTCGGACAAATGATCCAGCGTTCGGACGATGGAGGTCTGACCTGGGACACGCCTGGAAGCGGGCCCGAAGAGTTGTCCGCAGGCGACGAGATGCCGCAAGGCGAGAGCAACAAGTTCACTTACGATGGGACGACCGGATCCCATCGCTGGTACGACGGAACGCCCCATCCGTGGGAGTTCAAGCGGGTGTGGCACTTGGAACCCTCTCTCTCCGATCCCGATAGCGTCTATGCGGGCGTTGAGGACGCGGCGCTCTTCCAAAGCAAGGATGCCGGCCGGACCTGGTCTGAGCTTTCCGGACTGCGGACGCACGCCACCGGGCAGGACTGGCAACCTGGCGCGGGCGGCATGTGCCTTCACACCATCTTGATCGATCCCGCCGACGAGAAGCGAATCTGGGTCGCCATTTCCGCTGCCGGCTGCTTTCGAAGCGGGGACGGCGGGCTCACGTGGAAGGCAACCAACAAGGGCCTCGTCTCGGAGTTCATGCCATCGCCGGAGGCCGAAGTCGGCCACTGCGTGCACCGCATTGCGTTCCATCCATCAAAGCCAGAGACCCTCTACATGCAGAAACATTGGGACGTTATGCGGAGCGACGATGGGGGCGACCACTGGTACGAAGTAAGCGGAAACCTGCCGAGCGACTTCGGCTTCCCAATAGACGTTCACGCCCACGAGCCGGAGACGGTCTACGTTGTGCCGATCCTTAGCGACTCCCTCCACTACGTTCCGGAAGGGAAGCTGCGGGTCTACCGGAGCAAGACCGGCGGCAACGAATGGGAACCCCTCACCAAAGGGTTGCCTCAGGAGAACTGCTACACAAACATCTTACGGGACGCCATGTGCGTCGACAGCCTCGACGATTGCGGCGTCTACTTCGGAACCACCGGCGGCCAGGTGTACTGCTCTCCCGACGGAGGAGACCACTGGTCGGCGATCGCGGAGCATTTGCCGGCGGTCCTTTCAGTAGAAGTGCAAACCCTCAATTAGCCATGGTCCGAGTCATCCTGCCGTTTCATCTCAGGACCCTGGCGAAAGTCGACCGCGAGGTTCTTGTCGATGTGCCGGGCGCGGTTTCCGTCGCTTCGGTATTGGAAGCTGTCGAGCGGAGTTATCCCGTCCTTCGAGGCACGATCCGCGAGCACGACACCCTGAAGCGCCGGGCGTTTCTGCGCTTTTTCGCGGCGGGGGAGGATATCTCGTTCGATGCTGCCGATGCTGAACTTCCGGCCAGCATTGCATCAGGTCAGGAACCGTTGATGGTCGTCGGCGCGATCGCGGGCGGGTAATCGGCTACCGTTCAGCCTGCACGTTCGATCTCCGCAAGGCGATTCGGCCAGAAATAGAAGGTTTGGAGGGAGCCGGAATGTGCTCGAGTGTTGGTGCGCTGGGCACTGGATACGCACTCCCTCGCTTAGGCTCCTGAGCGCCATCCCGCACTCTTGCGCTTGAGGGGTTTTGATTTGGGCTTCAATCCTGCCGATCGATCTCCTCGAGCCATGCCTCCGCGCCGCCGACCAGGTTCGCAACGTCCACGAACCCGGCGTTCTGGAGGATCTCGCATGCCGTGGCGCTGCGTCTGCCGGAGCGGCAATACACGATGGTCTTCGACTCCGGATTCAACTCTCCCAACATAAATGGCAGACGGCCAAGCGGGATCAGGACCGGCTCGGCGATGTGGAACTCGTCGTACTCCTCCTGCTCCCGGACGTCGAGAAGGGTGAACGGGACGTCCTCTTCCAACATCGCGGCCAGGTCGGCCGGTTCGATTTCTTTCATGCTTGGTTCACTCGAAATTCCACAGAACTGCTCGTAGTCTATCAGCCCGTTGAGGCTGGGGCTCTCTCCGCAAGCGGGGCAAGCTGGGTCTTTGCGGATCCGAAGCTCGGTGAATCGCATTCCGAGTGCGTCATAAATCAGCAACCGGCCGATAAGCGGCTCGCCTATGCCCAGGATGAACTTGATTGCTTCGGTCGCCTGAATCATTCCGATGATCCCTGGCAAGACGCCCAACACCCCGGCATCCGCGCAACTTGGAACCATCCCGGGAGGGGGCGGCTCCGGGAAGAGGCAACGATAACACGGGCCCTCGCTGGCGCAAAACACGGTCGCTTGGCCCTCGAACCGAAAAATAGAACCGTACATGTTCGGCTTGCCTAGCAGTACGCATGCGTCGTTCACCAGGTAGCGGGTAGGGAAGTTGTCGGTCCCGTCAACCACCAGGTCGTAATCGGCCATGATCTCAAGCGCATTCGAACTCGTCAACCGCGCCTCATGCTTCACCACCTCGACGTTCGGGTTGATATCCGCAATCGATCGCGTGGCAGAGTCCAATTTAGGACTGCCAACGTCCGATGTTCCGTGTATGATCTGGCGGTGTAAGTTGGTCAGATCTACCTTATCGAAGTCGACCAACCCTAGCTGTCCGACTCCCGACGCAGCCAAGTACATCGCGGCAGGCGATCCAAGCCCACCTGTCCCTATTAGCAGCACCTTCGCCGCTTTCAGCTTAGCCTGGCCCGCTTTGCCGACCTCCGGCAGGATGAAGTGCCGGCTGTATCGACGAAGCTCTTCGCCGCGAAAGGTAGGGTCCATGGGATCTACTTCGCCTTGTGCAGCCGCAGGTACGGCGCGCAGAGCGGGTCTCCGACCACGATGTCCTCCCATGCCACGAAATGTGAGGCGGCATAGAAACTCTCCGCCATTGTGTAGCCTGCCGTATACAGGTCGAGCGCAATGGTCGGGGAGGCGATCGCCTGAAGGAGCGGCTCGTCGGAGTAGCCCTTGCCACAGGTCAAGCCGTGCTGGAGCAGGTCGACCAACAGGGACTGTCCGCCTTGAGTCGGAAGAAATGTCCGCGCACTGGTTGAAACCGCGGTGTCGCAGAGGCTGCCGGGCGCGAAGGTCAGAGACTCATACGCATCCTGAGAATAGTGAGCGTCGTTGCTGCCCCACGAAAAGTAGCCGAGCAAATCGTGCCGGTCGCCGATAAAGGTGTCGGTGAGATCCAACTCGTCGGGAAGGCCTCGGGCGGCCAGCAGGTCGTGGGCGTGACGCAGGTCTGCATTGAACTCGCTGTAGTCAGATTCACGAGGAATGTTGTCGCCCACAATCGGACCCGGCTGGGTCGCCTTGTCTCCCAATCCGAAAGCCGGCGACACGTCAAGAAGAAACTCGCCAGCCTTCTGCAGAGCGGCTTCACGAGCTTCCGCATCCAACGACTCCGCTACCAAGTGTTTGGCGTCGGCTTCGGTGTAGGCATCCAACCGAGTGACGAGGTATCCACCGAATTTCGAATGGGAGAACGGCTCGGAGGCGTTCCAGTACCGGTTGATGTAGGCCGCTCCGATCGCACCGCTTCCCGCAATCGAAACTCGGCGAGTCGGCCTGGAGGTGTAATCGAGCGCAGCGAGATAGCTATCAACCGACGGATGCCCTCTCGTCGCCTCCGGCTCCTTACTCCCTTCCCAGCAACTCCCAATCGGCGCGCCGACAATTCGAATCGGAATCCCCTTGGTCAGGACGATGAAGTTGATTCTCGGATGGGTCGCCAGATAGGACCGGATGGGCGCTTCGATCTGTTGGGTGTAATCGGCGAGGGAGATCGTCTCGTTGTCGGTCTTGACTGCCGAGTCCTCGCATCGCACCCGAACCCGGTTGGTAATGTGCCTCTTCGCCGAGTAGTCGTCCGCGATGTCTTGGGAGATCGGGCTGGTGGCGTTCTCGACCAGCAGCACCTCATCCACCGTATGGCGCCTGGGCGGGAGGAGCTTGGGCGCATTTGCTTGCTGAGCAACCGAGCCTGCGGTCACCAAAGCCAGGCTCGAAAGGGCGGCAACTGATCGAAACATGTTCATCGCGTCTCCAGGAACTTCTCGACGGCCGGATTGACCTTCGCCCACTCCGCGCCAGGAGAAGAATGGCCCTCCGGGTCGTCGAGAACCATCGTCGCGGCGCCTAGGAGTCCCGCAAACTCCAGGGCAGGCGCGGGGTTTACGCAGTGATCCTGACTTGCCGAGATCACGAATAATTTGGCATGGACAGCCGCCGCCGCTTTCGCTTCGTCCTCTCCAAACGGCTTGAAAATATCCTGGTCAGTCACCGCCTGGAGTCCCGTCAGCATGTCGTATGGGTCCCAGCGAAGGAGCCCTTGGGAGAACCCATCCATGTTTGCCACTGCTCCGTCCCGCTTAGTGTGGCTGGCGTAAAACGTCGGCGTGTTCAGAGCCAGCATAAAGTAGTCGCCATAGGTGCGAATCAGGTCTTCCCGCGCATCCGGCTTTTTGATCGCGGCGGTCAGCGCCTTGATGCCTGCCGTGTAGAACATCAAATCGTAGGAGGACGGACGAGGAGAGCCCACGATCGGGATCGCCTCGTCCATGAAATCCGGGTAGGCGGTGATCCACTGGAAAGCCTGGATGCCCCCCATCGAAATGCCCATCACCGCCCGTAAATGAGTGATTCCCATCTTCTCTAACATCGAATGCTGGCTCTTCACCATATCGCGAATGCCTACCGTTGGGAACGCCGAGTCGTGCTGGAGCTTGCTGTTGGAAGGCGAGGTGGAAACCCCGTTGGTCAGCGCGTCGACCGCGATTACGCAGAACTTGGTGGGGTCGGCCGGGCCGCCGGGACGGATGTTGCCCGCCAGATCGGCGGAGGTCCCCAGGTACCAGGTTGGCCACAGCACCACGTTGTCCTTGGCCGCGTCCAGAAGCCCAAACACTCGATAGCCGACTCGGCAATCCCGCAGCGTCTGCCCCGACTGAAGCTTCAAGTCCCCGATATTCGCGAATTGCAGATCACCTGGCGCAGGAGGATAGGCCGCAAGTGCCACCAGGCCCAAAAGGGAGCCAATCACGAGGTGAGTCTAACCGAACGCGGCCGTCGATGGGGTTAGAGCTTGTTCATTGCGACGCCGTAAAGTTGGCTCATCCGACCGGCATCCTCCGCCATCTCGTTTCGCTTGGCCTCTTCTAGCAGGCAGAGGTTGGATTCATAGCGGGACTCGATCCACTTCCAGTAGGGCGACTTGAGCACCTCCACTCGGACACTTTTGTGCGGTCCGAGCTCGTACCCGTCCCAGTCCCTGCGATAAACCGGAACCGTATCCACCGTCACCTTGACGTGGCCGGATTCGTAAATCGCATCCAGAGGCGGCGCATAGATCTCAAACGTAACCATCGCGCCCTTTGGGTTGATGCAGGTGCCGCTTGCCCTGACCGCCCACTGGCTTTGCACCCGGCACTCGCTGAAGTTGAGCTTCCAGAGATTCGCCGGATAGCCGGACAGGATATCGAGCACCGGATCGCCTGACCCTGAGTCGGTCCTTCTCTCGAGGGCCTTTACAAATCGCTTATCGATCTTGCGCCGAAGATACTGTATCGGCCGCCAGTTCTGGGGGGGTGCAAGCACAATCGACATTTGGATTCTGGACCCGGCAAGTTTGGGGCCAAATCTCGAACTCGGAACGAATTCGGTTAATCAAGCAGGGAAGGATCGATCTCGCGCAGGACCCGCGACACAAACGGGTGCTTGAGGTCGGTGTATCGGGTGCGATCCCATGGATGCCTTTCGGCAAGTTTTTGCTTGAGGTTTGCGTATTCAGCCGCCACCGCCGAGTTGGCGCGCAGGTGGTTTCGGAACGCGGTGACCCGCTTCAGCTCTTGGGAGTCCGCGGCGCACGCGTACAGGTGGTGCGGATGCCACGATCGGCACGCCGCTTCCTTCCACTCGTCGCCCTGTCTGAACTTGAACGCCTCACGACCCGGAGCTCCGAGGTCACCCTGGTGCTCATAGCCGATGGCGCCTAGCAACTCGATCACGCGATCGATGTGCTCAGGGCTCTCGACCACGATGTCGATGTCAAGGATCGGCTTTGCAGAAAGTCCGGGTACCGACGTGCTTCCAACGTGTTCGATGCGGTTTGTTACCTCGCCAATAGCCGCCAGCAGGGCCGCCCGAATTTCGTCGAACCGTTCTGCCCAATTCGGGTCGTAGGGCGAGATGGCCAGCTTGCCGCCACTCACCCGGGTCGCATCCGCCGGTGGGGCGATGAGCCCGTAACATGCGATCGGCTCACCGATTCGAACCGCCCATGCGGAATCGCCATACGACCAGTGCCAGAACTCGTCCCGGCAGTTGGACAGCCCCGTCGAGTGCATCAGATAGCAAAGCAGCCGCCGATTCTCGGCCGACTCCGGGTTCAGTCCTTGCACGGCCGTAGGGGCGCTCTTCCAACCCTCAATCGGAGTGCGCAAGTCCAGGCCCTCGCCTGTCTCCCTGAGGTGAAGCCCCACGTCGACGGCAGCGCCGGTGCAATGGCCGGGAGGCGCCTTGGCGTCGGGAGGCGCAAAGAATCTGTTGGTCATGCGCCGCACGGTTGCTTTGGGCCAGGTTGGGTGATCTTCCTGGGCGCGCTTGTAGTTGCCCCAGTACATCTCCGCCTGCTGCTCAATCGTACGGAGCGCGGTGTACAAGCGCAGGTCCAGTTGGTCGGGAAGCCTTCGCGTCGCTTCGCGCAGCGCTTCTGCGACGCTTTCCCGTATATATGGCAAGCAGTAATCCGAGAAAGAGAACTCGGGATTCGTCTCCCGAAGGTCGACCAGCTTCTCGCCATTGTCCTTGATTGGGATTCGGTTCGCCAGCCGGAACGGCTCCGGGCCCGAAGGCACGTCCGCAATCGAAAAGCTTTCGAAGTCAACTTCGGGTAGCCGGATAACCACGATTCAAGAGTGTATAGCGGAAGAAGTAGCGTTGAGGAGAGAAGGACTGAGGATTTAGGGGCAATTAGCGGAACTGGCCCGAACCATACTCAATGCAACCGTCGCTATGATCGTTCCTTTCCTGTTTCTCGCCACTCAGCCCCAAGAGGACCCTGCGCCGCCCGGCTACCACCTGGCTTGGTCCGACGAATTCAACAGGGACGGCGCCCCCGATCCCGCCAACTGGCATTTCGAGCAAGGGTTCGTGCGCAACCGGGAGTTGCAGTGGTATCAGCCGCAGAACGCTACCGTGCGTCATGGCTCGCTGGTGATCGAGGGACGGCGAGAGCGTGTCCCGAATCCGAACTACGACCCGGCGAGCAGCGATTGGCAAAAGAACCGGCAATATGCGGACTACACGTCGGCTTGCGTCGAGACCCGCGGACTCCACGAGTGGCTGTATGGCCGGTTCGAAGTACGGGCGAGAATATCGGCGCAACCTGGCCTATGGCCCGCGATCTGGACTCTCGGCGTCTCCAAGCCGTGGCCGAGCAACGGGGAGGTCGACATCCTGGAGTACTACCAAAACATGATCCTCGCCAACACCGCATACGGGGTGGGAGGCGGCACCTGGCACACTGTCAAGACGCCTTACGACCAGATCGCGACCGACAAAGATTGGGATCGCAAATTCCACGTCTGGCGGATGGATTGGGATGAGAACTGGATCCGGCTGTATTTGGACGATCGACTCCTCAACGAGACCGACGTGTCGAAGACGGTCAACCCGGACGGTTTCAACCCGTTCCACCAACCGCAGTTCCTTCTGCTGAACCTCGCGATCGGTTCAACGGGCGGCGACCCGTCCAAGACGAGATTCCCGACGAAGTACGAGATCGACTACGTCCGGGTCTATCAGCAGGATGGTTAGCGGCTCCTGATCAGGTTGATCGAATACGGCGGCAGGGTGCTGTCTTTGAACTCCTGCGGCAAGATCTCTTTGATGTCGCCCGGAGCGTCTCCGTAGCTTCCGTATCGTTGAATAGAAGTGGCCAATACGGTCGGGGCAAACAGGGAAGAGCGGGAGATGACGCCGCTCAACGGAAGTTTCACCTCGGACGAGGTCGAGTTCACCGCGAAGTAGAAGACTCCGGTTGGACCTTTTGAACAGAGCAGATGAACGCCTTTCGGCACGGAGAACGTCGTCGGCGCCAGGTTGCCAAGCTGACCAAACCGCGTGAACATCTCCATCGCCTTGGCCGGCGGTGTGGAAATGAAACCCTTCCCGGGAACCCGGTACACGGTCTGCTCACCCCACTGGCTTAGTGGCAGCTTTCCTTCACGACTGACGAAGCTGTCGGCAAAGAACTGATGCCAGGTCGAGCCTTCCACTCTTGGGTGGGCGTAGATCGCCATCATGTCCTTCACGGTTCCGATCGCGGCTGCCATTGAGGTGATCAACTCGTTGTGGTTCTGGTCGCCGAGTGGGTCGGACTGGGAACCCCACTCACTCACGAAGAATTTGGAGTTGGAGAACCCGAACCGGTCGAGCATGGAGGACATGTAGTCCAAACTCCGGTGGATGTTGCGGACGCTCCAGTCGGCCAGCAGATTTTGGGTGATTTCATCGGCGCTGTCCGCTAGGAACGGATAGATGTGGGGGGCGAAATAGTCGATTTTGCCCGCCATCCCGAGCTCTTGAAGCCTCTTTAGCATGCCGCGGCTCCACGCGATAGCATAGGTGCGTTCCGGTTCCGGGGCATAGGCGCCCAGTTCACCCAAGCAGACGATCACCTTGGCGTGCGGCAGCTTGGACTTGAGCATCTTGACGTTGGCCGCGACGAGTTCCGCGTATTCGGCGCCCGGCATGTCCCACCGCTCGTTGTCCATCTCCCAGTAAGAGACCGTGTTCGTGTAGCCGCGGTGGATCACGTAATCGACTAGCGTGGAATTGTTGCGCACGATCTTCTGCAGGTTTTCCCGACTGAACGTCCCTTCCTCCAGGGGGTTCTGGGTTTTCATCTTGTCCTCGGGGAGGGTCTTCACATAGACGAAGTCGTGCCCATCGAACATCGAGTGGCAATTGAGCATCAGATCGAGCTTGAGTCCCTTTGCCTTGTAGGCGGCCAGCATGGTCTGATAGCTAAGGGTGTCTTGGGGTCCGCCGTATTTGTAGTACCAGCGCTCGATCGTGCCGTATTCTCCGCCCTTGGCGCCTAGCACCGGATACCAGTCGGTGGCCGCATAGGGCCAGAAGTAGAAGCTGACTTCCAGGCCGTAAGGAAACCGGACGATCCCGCCCATTTTCGCGATTTCGGGTCCGTACTCCGGAAGGTCAAGCATTGCCTTGCCGCCATTTCCGCCGCTGTAGGACCCGGCCACCGAAAAGGCGTATGGCGCTGATTTGGGACCCTCATATGAGACTTGGTCAGAGATCTTGTCTCGGTCGGGCGGGAAGCGGCGGAAATCGACCACCGGCTCCGGGGCGAACGCGGCCCGTAGCGTCTGCTCCTGGATGGCTCCGACCTCGAGCTTGACCAGGGAAACCGCGAGGATCCCGACCACCGGATCGCCATCGGCGGACTCAAAAGTCAAGGAGTGAATTGACTTTTCCGGAGAGGGATTGATCCACCGGTAGCCGTAAATTCCGACTTCGCCTCTGAGACTGGAGTCATTTCTCACTCTGAGGAGCACCCCCGCGTTGGGGGCTCTCACTGGCTCCATGCCCCACCAGTCGTTCACCTGCGTGCCGATCGTGATCGGGATCTCAGTCTGGCTTCCATCCGAGTAGGTCACCAGGTACTTGGCGGCCAGTTCAGCAGAATGCGCCCACGCGGCGGAATGGAGAAAGATCAGCGAATTCGCCAGCGCATCGACGGTTACCGGCTCCGAACGATGAGGAAAGAAAGTTCGATTCTTGGAGTAGAGCAGCAGGCAGCTTTTGCCGCCGTTCGATGCGGGATCGATGATATCGAAGGGGATGGAGCTGATGGTCTGGAAACCGACCGCGAGGTTTCGCAAATCGTTTTCGCCTTGGTCAGTCCAGCCGCCCTTGCCGTCGTCCTTCACCTCGTCCCGGAACGCCATATTCACCACCGATCGCAGATCGATCGGCTGAACGAATCGGCTCAACTCCTGGGGGCAGTCCACCGAGATGCGGTTGACCGTGACCGATCCTCGCCCGTCGTTCGAGTTTTTGCACCGGACCACCAAGCGTGCGCCGGGCCACAGCTTTCCGGTGAGGCCGATCGGATACGACTCCGACCAGCCGCCGCCCACTTCAGCAGAAACCGATTCGCTGTTGACCTTAAGCGTTACGTCCACCTCGGATCCATCCAACGGCGTTTCGGCGCCGGGCCAAGCGCCGTAAACCGCGAAGTTGCCGTATTGGTCGCCGCGAATACTCGGATCGGGGCTGGTTGCCTCCTTTCGGCTAAGCGAGACCACCAAGCCTGATTTGGTGGCCGACCGATTGATGGAGAGGCCAACCACGTTCGGCGAGGACTGGATTGGTCCGTCTCCGGATTCAGGCATGAAACCCACGTACACCCCGTAGCCTGGTCCGGCCGCCGGCCCAAGGGTCAGGTGGACGTGGACAGTCGCCCCGTCGGTATTCCAGATCGGGTAGCTCGCGGTGCTCGCGGCTTCCGCGCTCGCCCAGTTCGTTGCCTCCGGAGTCAGGATCAGCGCGCCGCCCGGCAGGGCGCTTGTGCCGCCGTAAGGGCCTTTCTTCCAGAAAGCCGATTGATCCGCAAGCCCCAGGCTCGCGCCAAGAATCGCAACCCCGGTCAGGAAGAATCGGAGAAGGTCGCGGGTTTTCAAAAGCTTCATTGCCTTCTAGAACTTACTCCAATGGGACCCCGATGCAAAAGCGCTTTTTCAATTTATAATGGGCATGTGGCTATCGCCTTTTCCGAGTTCAATGTCGTCCCGGTTCTCTGCAGCATGAGCGCCAGCGTGGTTCTAGGCTTTGCCTCGGTTGCGGCGGCCGACACGGCGCCCGCGATGCTCCCTTCGGGCTATCTGGGAACGCACGGCGCGCAGATCGTCGATCGGCACGGGCACTCGGTCAGACTGGCTTGTATGGGCGGTTTTGGGACCGACATCACGGGCGGTCACCTGGACTACGACAATGGTCCGATCCACGGACTGGACGCCAATATCGCGGCGGTCCAGGCGTTCGGCTTCAACTGCATCCGCGCCGATTTCAACGACAAGAACGTAGGGGAACCGGAGGTGATGGCCCAGTTCGACGAGCTGGTCGCCGTCTGTAAGAGGTACGGGGTCAAGGTGATCCTGGACAACCACAACAACGAGGCGACCGCCAAGAACTGGGACAACGCAGCCCAGCAAACCAACGGCATCTGGTTCGACTCGGGTCCGGGAAGCGACGGCACCGATGGCGGGGGCGATAAAGGAACCGTGACTGATGTTCAGTTCCTGCAGGACTGGGTCGCGGTCGCCAAGCGATATGCTGGGAATGACGCGGTCATCGGGTTCGACCTCCGCAACGAGCCGGTCGCGCACTGGAAGGATCACCCGCCGGTTTGGGGTGGAGGCGGCCCGCTCGACATCCATGACATGTACGAGCGCGTCGGCGCTGCAATACAGAAAGTTGACCCTGGCGCGCTGATCATCTGCGAGGCGATTATCAACTGGCAGAACGGCGCGTACGAGGGAGACCTGGCCCCCGCCAAGACGCTGCCAGTGAAGCTGCCGGTCCGGAACAAGGTCGTCTACTCGCTTCACGAGTACGCTTGGGACAAGGTGGCATGCGGCAAGGCCGATCTCATTCCGCGCATGAACAAACTTTGGGGGTTTATGTGCTCGGAGAACATCGCCCCGGTTTGGATCGGTGAGATGGGCGCCGCCGCAGGACCTGCCGACACGCGGTTGATCCAGTGGCAAAACGATATCATCGCGTATCTTAACGGCGAGGACGGGCCCTTGGGAGGTCCCGTGTTTCACGGAGCCGAGCAGCCGGTGAGCGCCGACTTATGGCGTTGGGGCTGCCAGCCGGAAACCGAAGATGGCTGCATGAACACGCAAGGCAAAATCCGGACGGAGATTGCGGACTACGCGGCGAAGCAACTCTTTAGGCCGACGGGGGCTCGGTAAGGGTGCCCTACGAACCGCAGCCGGTGATCGAGTTTCCCAACCTGCGTCGGCCGATCGCACTGATTGTCGACGACCCGGCGCCGTGCATCAACCCGCTTTGGTATTTCCGCCACCAGGTTGACGGCCAAGCGGAGCCGGCCGAGGTACGCACGATCCCGCTCGACTTCATGGAGGAGTGGTGTCAATTTGTGGCCGAGTCAGGGGTAAGAGGAGACTTCACAATCCTGCCTTACCCGGCGGGCCTGGGGAGGATTGACCAAGGACTTGCGGGGTACGACCGCGCGGAATCAGACGCGTGGCTGGACCTGGCGCGCAAGTATGTCACCCCCCAGTTCGATATCCACTGCGAGATCCTCACCCACACCAACGCCTTGGACCTCGACACGTTGAAGCTTCTTCCGATTTCCGAGCACGGGTGGACCGAGCTTCAGGATGAGGAGACGCTTGCCCACTACTTCGCAACTGCGATGAGCATTTTGAAGGAAGCGGGGCTACCTAACTACGGACTGACTCAACCGTGCGTCTATCACGGCGACGAGTCGATGTATGCGAGGGCGATCTTGGCCGCCGAGAAGCAGGTGAACGGCCGCTCGGTCACCCACAACTTGCTCCACATGGACTCAGTTTCGCGCGACGTGCCGCCCCGCATCACCCACTGCGACGCGGTGTCCGGCGAGGCGGTGGTGAGCGTTTGGGTCGCCACCGGCGACTACGTTTGGGGCACCCAGGAGCACGGCAGCGAGCGGGCCAGTCTCTCCCCGGCCCAGATCGCCGATCTATATTTAACGGAAGACGGGGCCGGGGGCCGGCTTGTCGATCTCATGAAAGGCCAGAGCCCGATCGTGCTGATCACCCACTGGCAGTCGCTCTACTCCAATGGAACCCGACTCGGCCTCGCCACTTACCGGGAGGTTCTTAAGCGGATCAACGCGCTATGGGCTTCTCAAACCGAGTGGTCCAAAATCTCCCAACTCACTGAGCGGTATCTCGTTGGTCGAACCGCCAAGATTGAGGTTGAAGCCACCCGGAAGTGCGTCGAGGCGGTGGTGACCAGCCCATTCTCCATCGACGTCCTGATATTTTCAATTCCCATGCCCTGGCCCCTGTTCGCCGGTCCGTCTGTCTTGGTTGATAGTGTTGCCCTCGAGCAGGCGCCCGACAAGGGCGGCCTGACCGCCGAGAAATGGCTCATGGACGGCTCGACCGTCACGGTCAGCCTGAAGTTGGAACGCAACGTGCCGCGCCGGGTCCAGATAAGTCCCACACGGGATCCAATCCTAGATTAAGCTTGGTCCGCGACCGGAAATGAACCGCCCC
>Ga0302326_10012953_pt1 | contig 17709 bp, 17 predicted proteins | sample Palsa_T0_3_FD_202264 | JGI IMG/M metagenome (GOLD analysis project Ga0302326, IMG submission 202264) | Peat permafrost microbial communities from Stordalen Mire near Abisko, Sweden - Palsa_T0_3 | ecosystem: Environmental > Terrestrial > Soil > Palsa > Peat permafrost | place: Sweden: Abisko... | reverse complement strand
GAGTGCCCTACGGACCGAAGAGACTCGGCTGCTGAAGCTGACCGACCTGGAATCCCGAGGGTGCCGATCCGACGGTCACCGCGGCGAGTTTCTTGAAACCCGCGCTCCAGATTTGCAAGCGCAGAATCTGACCGGGCTTCATCGCCTTCACGGCGGCCGCAACTTGAGCGTCGCTCGTGACGTCTTTTCCGTCGATCTTCTGGATCACGTCCCCAGGCTGCAGGCCCGCCTTGTCGGCCGGACCGCCCTGATAGACGCCTTCAACCGCAACGCCGTTCCCCGAGTAGCCTAGTTGCGAGCGAACGTTGGCATCGACCGGAGTCATTGAGATCCCGAGGTACGGGGATGGCGGCCCACTCAACTCACCCGGGTGCTGTTCGAGCAGCGCGACCTGTTGCTTTACCGTGCCGACCGGAATCGCGAACCCGATGCCTTGCGCGCCTGCCTGCGGACTCGCAACGGACTGGTTGACACCGATGACGAGTCCATTTTCGTCGATCAACGGACCGCCCGAATTGCCCGGGTTAATCGGTGCCGACGTTTGCAGAAGCCCCTTAAACGTTCGCCGAATGCCCAAACCGTCGTCGCTCCCGATCGTCTCCGTACGATCGAAGCCGGACACGACTCCAACCGTGACGCTGTGCTGCAACGCGAACGGCTCGCCGATCGCAATCGCCCACTGACCGGCCTGCACGTCGCTCGAACTGCTGAACTCGAGCGGCGCCGGAAGTTTTGCGTAGTTATCGACCTTCACCAGAGCCAAGTCGGCGGCCGGGTCGGCCGAGAACACGTGTGCGGGCTCGCGGTCTCGACGTGCGCGTTCGTAACGATGAGCCCATCTTTAGAATAGACGAAGCCCGATCCGGAAGCCCGTTCGTGAAATGGCGAAATCCGTCCGATTCCGGGTGCGGCGTTGAAGAATTGAGCAAACGGATCGGCCGGAACGAATTGCTGCCCGTTGATATCGACGTCGAGTGCGACCACCGAAGGTTCGTCTCTCCGTACGGCCCCGACGATTCGATCCTGATCGCTCCCGCCTTGCATCTGCGCGGCCGTGGGCGCGGGCGGGACGTTCTCCGCACTCGCTTCCGCCGGGTAGTGTGAGCCGGCATAAAGCATCATCGACATGCTCCCGACGCTCGCTCCGAGGATTCGGATCATTGCAGTTCTTAGTATTTGTTCTCCCATTTCTCATCCGCTGTGATTAGTTAGGTAACGTTCGCACTTACGTTCGACGATCGTGTTCTTTACGAACGCAATCGCGATCGAGACGAAGCAGATCGTATCGTATCCACGACGTCTCGATGACGTTTGTCAGCGTGACGTGCGGCTGCGCCGTGTCGAGCTTGCCATACGGCGTTACCTCGAGCATCGCTGCGGCCTTCTTGTCCGTCGCGTGTCTATGGTAAATGTTCATGCGTCAATACTACCTGCCGCGCATGACTTTCAGGTGACCGTCGGGGCCATTCTAGCTCGTCGCGATCGGAAACAGCGCTTCGACCTCGGCGCCGCCGGTCCGCGCGTTCCGCACCGTGATCGATCCGCCGGCCCGCTGTAGCGCACTCTTCGCAATAGCGAGCCCGAGGCCCGTTCCCGAGCGCCCACGCGCCGTGTCGTCCTTCCAGAAACGGTCGCACGCGAATTTGAGCGCGTCATCGCTGAACCCGGGACCCTCGTCGCGCACGAGGAGCGAGAGCGTTCCGTTCGACTCGCGCGTGCACAGTGACACGGTCCCATCCTTGGGCGAGAATTTGATACCGTTGTGCAAGAGGGAGACGAGGACGCGTTCGAGGACGTCGACGTCGCCGACGATCGGCGGCGACGCGGCGATCCTATTCGCGATCCGCACAGACCGCGACACCGCGAAGGGCTCGAGCCGCCCGCTCGCCCGGGCAGCGAGTTCAACGACGTCGATCTCGGTCTTTTGCAGCGGGCCGGCATCGGCGCGAGCCGATTGGAGAAGCGCCTCGAGCAGGCGATCCAATTCCAACACTTCATCGCGAATGGACAGAATCGACGCTTCGTCGGTCCGGCCGTTCCTCGGACGCGCGAGCGCAAGATCGACTTCCGCGCGCATCACCGCCAGCGGAGCGCGCAGATCGTGCGAGGCGTCGGCCGTAAATTGGCGCTGACTCGCAAATGCAGACTGCAACCGGTCGAGCATTCTATCGAACGTTGCCGCGAACGTTCGCAACTCTGCATCCCAGCTGCTATTGCTCAAGCGACGGGTCAAATCGCGAGCCTCGATCTCCGAGGCGACGGCGGCCATCGTCTTCAACGGTTTCAAACCGCGTTTTACGATGAGCCCACCCACCACGAATGCGATCGCGACGATCGCGAGGCTCGTCCCACCAAGAACGGTCACCGCAATCCGTTCGTAGTCGCCGATGACGTCGATCGGCCTCCACACGATGAGTGTCGAGGGCCTGCCGTTCACCGACGTCCCAAGCACCGCCACTCTGTACCCCGCCGAACCCCCAATCGTCGTGTAGCTTATCGCACTACTTACCGATTGCCGCGCGAATCGGGCAACCGCGACGGGCACGGCTGCGCTCTCCATTTCATCGCTGCCGTCACGCGAGAGAATCGCCCCGTTTTGCTCGATGCCCAGCTCCTTGATGAGCCGTCCCACGACCGCCGGCTCGAGCTTCGAACCGCCCAGACGCCCCCCGGCGGTCGCGGCAAACGCATGAATCGTCGTCGCCAGCCTCGCGTCGAGCGTGCTTTTCAGCGTTCTGTCAATCGTCGCGAGCGAGAACGAGGCAAACAAGAGCAGACCGGCAGCCAGCGCGGCGGTATAGGTCATGGTCAACCGGCCGCGCAGCGAGCCGCGCGACGCGCGGCGCCGAGAAGCCGGGGCGTTGCTTTCAGCCAAAGCGATACCCCGTGCCTCGAACGGTCGTCAGGAACGGCGGCATGTCGGCGAATTCGATTTTCGAGCGAAGCCGGCCCATGTAGACGTCGATAACGTTTGACGATATTTCGCTCGCGCTATCCCAGATTGCGTCCTCCAGCATGCCGCGGGTGATAACCCGGCCCGCATTGCGCATAAAGTATTCGAGATACGCCGACTCTTTGCTCGTTAGCGATATTTCCCGTTCCCCGCGCGTCACGCGTCGAGTAGACGTGTCAAAAACGAGATTATCGGTCTGCAGTACCAACCGCAGCGGCAATGGCGCGCGCCGCGACGCGGTGCGCACGCGCGCGTAGAGCTCGTCGAGAGCGAACGGCTTACGCAAGTAGTCGTCCGCTCCCGCGTCGAGGCCGGCGACGACGTCTTCGGTAGCATCGCGCGCCGTCAGTACGATCACGGGCAGCGTGATGCCGCCAGCTCGAAGGTCGCGTAAGACTGCCAGCCCATTCTTCCTCGGCAACATCACGTCGAGAACGACGACCTCATAGACGCCATTCTTGACGGCATCTTCTCCCGCGACCCCGTCGTACTCGGCATCGACCGCATGGCCGGCGCTCGCAAGCCCCCGCCGCAATAAGCCGGCGAGCTTCATGTCGTCTTCGATCAACAGTATTTTCAACGATTTGCCTTAACGAGTCCGGCCGTGTATAACCGTTTCGGCCGCGACCCGATCTTATCTGAGAAACGTGACGCTTCGATGACGGGAGCCGCGTTCGCGTTTCACCGGCCCGGGCCGGACATCAGGCGTCTGGTGTTTGACCGCTCGTTCGCCAGCGATGTCAGGGCGATCGTAATCGTCAATACGCCCAAGCACACCTGTGCCCAACCCAGTTCCGTTACCGCCGGCAGCACCTGCGCCGAAACGATGAGCCAGATACCGGCCAATACGTTCAGCGCCGAAAAGTAGTTTCGCCTAACGTTTCCCTGCGCGATCATCGTAATGAGCGCGATCACGCCGATGGCAATTCCCGTCACGAAAAGATTCGTGTCGACGCTCTCCGGCAAAGGCCGGATGAATCCGCGCGAGACGAACACGAGGATGCCGATCACGACGTTGTTCCAAGGAGCGCGATTTTGAAGCTCTTTGACGGGCGCCATTCCGGCGAAATTCGCTCTCATGGTCGGTTTCTCTCCCGCTTAGATCATACCCATTCTCGGCAAACGTGAAACACGGATTCGTCAATGAAAATAGCGGTTCTTATAATGCCTCCCCAGGAGGGGTAGGGGTCAAGTAGCGTGCCGCTTTTCGCGGCACGTACGCTCGGTCGCGCAGGGCCTCGTACTCAGCTTGCGCCGAGCCGGTCGAGGAGATGGTCGCCGACGCGTATCGCATTGGCCATCACCGTAAGTCCGGGATTCACCGCCCCGATGCACGGCATGAAGCTCGCGTCGACGACGTAGAGATTGTCCAGTTCGTGCGCCTTGCAGTTCAGGTCGAGCACCGAGGAAGACGGATCGGTTCCAAACCGCGTCGTTCCGGCTTGATGGGCGACGCCCGCGATGCCGACCTCGCTCTTCATGTACAGGGTCCGCGGAATGAGGACGCCGTCGCGCATGCCGAGTTTGCCGGTCAATGCCTTGAGGTGTTCGTAGAGCCTCTGCTTCGGCACGTCGTTGGTCGCGGTGTACGAAAGGCGAATGCTCCCGTCACGCTCGAGCGTGACGCGGTTCTCGGCGAGCGGCAGGTCTTCGGTAGTGAGCCAGAAATCGACGGCGTGCTCGGCGAGTTTATCGAGCGCCCACTCGGGAGCGAGCGCGGTCAAGTGCGGCTTTTCGCCCCGGTACATCTCGCCCTGGGTCTTGCCGACCATCTGAATGTTGCCGAGCGGAAAATCCGCATCACCGGCGCCGAAGTAGAAGTCGTTGAGGCCGAGAGTTTTTTGGTATTGGGTGGGATTGGGTTCGCGCGAAATCGCAAGCACCGCCTGACTATTGTGAAAGACGTAGTTGCGTCCGACTTGATCCGAACCGTTCGCGAGTCCGTTCGGGTGCCGGCCGGTAGCCGAGGCGAGCAGCAGCTTCGCCGTGTTGGCCGCGCCGCACGATACAACGACGACGTCCGCCGAGAACGTCTCAGACTCTCCGTCGCGATCGACCATTACGCCCGTTACGGCCGTTCCCGCGCCGTTCGTGAGTAGCCGCTCCGCGCGGGCACCCGTCACGAGCGTTACGTTTGCGTGCGCGAGCGCCGGGCGCACCGCGATGACGTCCGCGTCCGACTTCGCCAAGACCGCGCACGGAAAGCCGTCGCAGTCGATGCAGCGCACGCACGGACTGAACGGCATGTTCGACTCATCGAGCAGGATGCCGCAAGGGGAGTGAAACGGACGGAACCCCGCCCGGGCGAGATCGTCGCTCAGCTGCTGGATCCGCGGCTCGTGTGACACGGGCGGCCGCGGATACGGTGCGCCGGCGGGCGGTTCGGTTGGATCTTCTCCGCGTGCGCCGTGCACTTGATAAAGTTGCTCCGCGCGCGAGTAGAACGGCTCAAACTCGTCGTACGGCATCGGCCACGCCGGCGAGATGCCGTCGTAATGACGGAGCGCCCCAAAGTCCTCCTTGCGCAGCCGATACAGCGCTGCGCCGTACATCTTGGTCGCACCGCCGACGAAGTAATGCGACTGCGGTTGGAACGCTTTGCCGCCTTTGTCGATCCAGGTGTCCTTCGATACGTAACGATCGTCGACGAAGACAGAGGTCACGTCCCAGTTTTTCGGTTCGCGCTTGAGCCAGCCGCCGCGTTCCAGCAGCAAGATGCGCTTGCCGCTGGGCGCGAGCCGGTGGGCGAGCGTCCCGCCGCCGGCCCCCGAGCCGATGATGATGACGTCATAATGGTCGGTCACGGCTGCAGGCTCGACCCGGACCCATGACCGCGGCAAAGCGCTAACGCGTCGAACTCGCGATCGTCGATCATAGCGTGAGGAAGGACTGCGGTGCGACGCCGAGTGACGTGCACGCGATATCCCAAGCGGTCAGCTGCCGGATCACCTCGCGCTCCGCGTTCGCCAAGGCGTCGCAAACCGGTGCGCTGAGTTCGACGGACGGTGCGAGGCTTTGCGGCTCGATGCCGATCGCGACCAAGTCCTGCGGCGTGCGACCGAGGAGCGTCAATGCTGCCAGCAGGTCGCAGAGCGACGCCTCATGGGCCGAAAGCGTGGCTCGCAGGATCGCCGGTACGTCGCGCCCCCGCAAGACGACGACCGATCCCGGCGCGCTCCCTGTCGTTGCCGCATCGATGACCAAGAGACGCTCCGTCTCCGATAGATAGGAGATCAGTCCCAGACCAAGCGTGCCGCCGTCCAGCAACTCGATCTCGGGTTCGAATCGATAGGTTGCTATAGCGCCGCAAAGCGCCTATGAGACGCCGTCGATCGTAAGACGTGCCGTTCACGGATGCCTCAGAAATCTCAAGTAGAATGCTACGAACACCAGGACTATTCCAAAATTCGCCATGAGCCTTTCCCAGAATGCGTTTCGGAAGAAGAGAACGTCCACACCGACGATGACGGCCACCATCGCCAGCACGTAAAGTACGATAGCTACCTGCGTGCTCACTTCACCTCAATCGGATGGTCGGTCCACCCGCACCGACCTACACCGGTCGATGCCGCAGACGATCCCCCGAACTCGCAACCCCACATTTTCCGCATACCCAAAGATCCACCGGCGTATCGACGCTTGGACTTAGGGCGGCCCGCCGGGCTCCTTACGCCGATCATGGCCATCTTTGCCGTTCTAGTTGTCGCGAATGCGTCGCTTCGTGTGTTGCGGCATTAATCGATCGCGTTCGCCTCGCTGGCCCCCAAAAGAATACCTTCTTTTCGGCGCCGCAAACGCCGATCGAGCGTAGAAAAACGGGGCATTGCATTACTCCTCCCCAGGTGGGGTAGGAGAGAAGTTGAAGACACAGCGTAGCCGTACCGAACAAACAACCCAAGCCGGACAGGAAGCTATATTCGTGCGCCGACAAGCCACTCTCGACCGCCATCGAAGCCCGCTGAACGCGGAACGGAAAAAAGACGTACGCAATCGCGTGAAGTCCGCGCGCGGTCACCTGGACCACGTCGTCGAGGCGCTCGACGACGGTGCCTACGTTATCGACATCCTCCAGCAATTGGCGGCCGTGCGCGGCGCGATCGATTCGACGATACGCGTCGCCCTGCGGTACTATTGCGAGCACGCTTTCATACCGGCACTGCGTGCGGGCGCAGTCGAGCCCGCGCTCGACGAACTCATGAGCGCGCTTTCGTACCTCAAGCAGATCGGCTAAGAGCCGTGCCCACAACGTCGATCGGCGCGAGCCGCGCGCCAAGCGACGAGGCGCCCGCGCCGCCTCGGCGGCTTCTTCCGCTGGTTTTCGTCGAGCATGCGGGAGACCATCGCGTACGGCTGGGCCGCATGGAGCTCAGCCAAAGCACGTTCAACATCGCCGCGGCACTGGTGATCGGTGCGGGCGGCGGCTTCGGGGCCGTAGGTTTTCGCCGCCTGATCGACTTCATCAATTGGGTCGCGGTGCAGGGGCTCGCCGGAATCTTGAGAGCGCATCTCGGCGCTGCCGCGATTATCGTTCCGATGGTCTTGGGCGGAGCGATCGTCGCCGCGCTCGTTTCTCGCTTCGCTCCTGAGGCGAAAGGGCATGGGGTTCCCGAAGTAATGGCGGCCGTCGCGCTGTACGGCGGAATCATTCGTCCGCGCGTCATCTTTATCAAGACCTTGGCGTCCGCAATCTCGATCGGCGTCGGCGGCAGCTGCGGTCGCGAAGGCCCGATCGTTCAAATTGGATCCGCTATCGGCTCGCTCGTAGGCCAATGGTTCGGAGCGCCGGCTGCGATTTTACGCACGCTCGTCGCGTGCGGCGCCGCGGCGGGGATATCGGCTACGTTTAACGCTCCGATCGGAGGCGTCTTCTTTGCAAGCGAAATCATTCTCGGCGAGTTTGCGCCGCGCTCGTTCGCCGCGATCGTAGTCGCAAGCGTCGTCGCTGCGGTCATCGGCCGGGCGTACCTTGGGAACCGCCCCTCGTTCGACGCAAGCGCGTTCACGCTCGTTTCGCCGCGCGAGTTGTGGCTGTACGCGGCTTTGGGCGTTCTCTGCGCACTCTGGGCGGCGCTTTTCGTCCGCGGCCTGTACTGGGTAGAAGATCGTTTCGAGGCCTTGCGAATCCATCCGATCACCAGAGCGGCGATCGGTTTCGGAATCGTCGGCGCAATCGGCGTCGCGTTTCCGCAGGTGCTCGGCGTCGGCTACGACCGGATGCAGCAAGTCTTCAACGAGCACGTGCCTGCGACGCATGCTATTGCGCTCGCGCTCCTCAAACCGCTCGCGACCTGGATTACGATCGGCAGCGGCGGAAGCGGCGGCATCTTTTCGCCCTCACTGTTTACGGGCGCGATGTTAGGCGATGCGTTCGGGCGCGTCGTCCACGATACGTTTCCACTTTGGACGGGTCCGGCCGCCGCTTACGGCTTGGTCGCGATGGCGGCGGTCTTTGCGGCTGCGGCCGAAGCGCCGATAACTTCGATCGTCATCGTCTTCGAAATGTGCAACGACTATACGATCATTCTTCCCCTCATGATTTGCACGGTCGTGGCCTCGCTGCTCGGCCGGCGCCTTATCGGGGGAACCGTCTACGAGCTAAAGCTCGCGCGCCGCGGTATCGACTGGGCGCGCGCCCGCCGTCCGGGAGATCTGCGACTCCTTCGCGTGTCGAGCATCGTCCGGACCCCACCGGTCGTGGCAAACACCGGGGACCTGATCGAACAAGCGGCACAAGCCTTGCACGGTTCGGACGAACTAGTCGTACCCGTCGTCGAGCAGGGCCGGCTGGTCGGAATTGCCTCTGCGACCGATATTGCCGTCGCGGTCGCGACCGGCAAAGCCTTACAGCCGATTTCGACGATTTGCAAGCCGGTTTCCGAAACCGTGCCCCTCGACGCAACCCTCGAGCAGGCAGCCGCGCTTCTCGCGGAGCCGAATACGCCATTGCTTCCCGTCGTCGATCGCGATGGTCTGTTGCTCGGAGTCATCACGCGACGCGACGTTTTGAACGCCTATCGCAGTTCGATCGAATTGCTTACCGAGCCCGTCACCCCGAAGCAGCCCGCGCAGGTGACATCTGGCTGACCGATTGCGGTCACCGCGAGGCCACCTCGCGCGGTCATCGCACCGTCATTAACGGGGGCTATTATCAGCGCGGAGGTAGATTAATGACTCAATTCATCACCGGCACGTTTTCCGAGGCCGCGCTCGCAAACAGGGCCGTCGCTGAGATTGTCGCCGCGGGTCATCCGCGCGACGATATCAGCATCATCATGAACGGCGAAATACAGGATCGCTTTGCGGACGCGATTCCCGCGGTTCAGAAGACGAGCAGGAACGCAGCCCGAAGTGATAATCGCGCCACGGCCGAGGCGAACGCAATCGGCGCGATTCTTGCCGAGTCGGCGCGAAGGAACGTGAGCGCGATGAGAAGCGGGCGAGCCGGAGTTCCGGAGCGCTTCGTCGTGGCCGGTCCTGCCGCTGCTGTCCTCAGGCGCGACGGAAACGACGACGCTCGAAACGGGGATACGGTCGAAAAGCTGGCCTTGCTGCTCGGAATGCCCCGGAACGACGCGGAGCGGCTCGACCGGGACGTCGGCTCGGGAGCGATTGCAGTCGGAGTCAAGGCAAGTAATGGCGAGCGCGTCGCCGTTGAGCGGATCTTACGCACGAACGCAGCGCGCATCGTCGTCGAGAGCTTGACCGCCAGCTAAATTTTTCAACAGCCGCGACGAGGGAGCTACGTGCAGGCGAAAGGACGTGCGAATCCCCTGCACCGCGAAGCCCCGAGGGCAGTGGTCCTTTCGCTTGCCCGGGCCCCTCCGATACGTTCACCCTAACAGAGGCACATTGGATATGACGATTCGTAAACATTGGAAGAGCATGCTCACCGGATTCGGCCTTGCAGCTTCGTTGGCGACGCCCGCTTTAGCGAAAACCCCGCAGCCGAACTGGCTCCTTGCGGTCAATTATGGTCCTTCGCATACGCAAAGCTATTGGCACGTCAACATGATGGGCCGTAGCGGGGTTCTCGTCGGTCTCTCGCCGGTCGCCGCGGCGATCCGGATGTCCGGCGGGAGCATTCGAACGTTTTCGATCTCGCACGGACAATTCGAGCGTTTGAACAATTTCGTCGGCCGCGAGATTTCCTTCGATGTACGCCACGACGTCCTCCACCTCGTCGCGGCTTGAAAACGGGCGGGGCTCCTCGCCCGGATCCGGTCACGAGAACCTTGCGGTACTCTGTACACTAAGCAGTTTCCTCACGCGGTTCCGATTGATTCGCATCGGATGCCCAGAGGTGTAATGCGGCGTAGGCGCGCCAAGGACGCCATGCTTTCGCGCGATCGAGCAGTTCGCGTGGTGTCGGACGGCGGCCGGCGGAGCCGGCAAGGGCGCGCATCAGCCCGATGTCGGCTGCCGGGAAGGCGTCGGGCTCGCGCAACGCGCGCATCGCGATGTACTGCGCCGTCCACTCCCCGATGCCGGGCAATCGACGCAAACGCTCGATCGAGCCGGCCAAGTCGTGCGCCGGCTCGAAGAGATGCGGATCCTCCGCAGCTGCGCGTGCGACGTTGCGAATCGCAGCCGCGCGCGCCCCGGGCATGCCGAGCGACGCGATGTCCGCCTCGGCGAGCACCTCGGGCTGCGGAAAGGTCGCGCGGACGTTGCTCGTGGGTGCGAGCACCGCGGCCGGCAGCGGCGATCCAAAGCGCTCGACCAGTTTGCCCGCGAGCTTGGATGCCGCTCCAACCGAGATCTGTTGCCCGAGCACCGCACGCACCGCGAGTTCGTAGCCGTCCCACGCGCCGGGCACGCGCAGCCCGGGCCGGCGCGCGATCAGGACCGCGAGTCGCGGATCGGAGGACAAATGCGCATTGATCGTTTCCAGATCGGCATCGAGATCGAACATGCGCTTGAGGCGGTCGACGATCGTCAGCAGCGCCGCTACCTTCGGGAACCGGATCGTCGCAACGAGCTGCGACCCGCTCGAGGGACCGACGTCGATCGTACCGACCGCACCGCCGAGCACGATCGAACGAACGTAGCGGCCGTTGCCGTCGAGCGTCTCGACTCCCCCGATCGCGCGCGATCCGAGCCAGCCCGACATTTGCGGCCAATCGTATGCGCCGCAATACGGTAAACTCAACGTCACGACGTCGCCCGGGTCGTCGCCCGTGGCTCTGCGCTTCGAACGCAATTCCGTCGGCGTGCGTGAATAGACGTTTTGCATCGCCTCGTTGAAGCGGCGCACGCTGCCGAAGCCGGCAGCCATCGCGACGTCGGCCATCGACATTGAGGTATCCGTAATGAGCTTCTTCGCGAAAAGCACGCGGCGCATTTGCGCGACGGCAACCGGCGTCGTGCCGAGATGTTCGGTGAAGAGTCGTCGCAGGTGGCGTTGCCCGATGCCCAGCCGCGCGGCGAGTTGCTCGAGCGGCTCGTCGTCGAGCGCGCCGCTGCCGATCAGCGAAAGTGCGCGGTCGACCGTCGTTGAGGTGCCGTTCCAAGCCGCGAGCGAAGGCGCCGTTTCGGGGCGGCATCGCAAGCACGGGCGAAAGCCCGCCGAGTGCGCCGCAACCGCGGAGTCGAAAAAGACGCAGCTCGTCGCCTTCGGCATGCGGACCCGGCAAACGGGCCGGCAGTACACGCCCGTCGACTTCACGCCGACGAACAACCGCCCATCGTAGCGCGCATCGCGCGACGAGATGATCCGGTAGCAGGTGGCGTGATCGAGTGGCCTCACCACCCGATCATCCCGCATGAGGAACCCCCTGTCCAGCGGTTTTCGGCTGTCGTCATCCGGCCGCGAGCGGGTGGCCCTTTTCGAACAGCTGGCGGTGTCCGCCGAGGGTGTCCATGAACTCACGCATCTTCGCAACCCTACCGTCGCGGCATTCGCACACGAACACGTAGTCGTTCTGGTACGTTCCGCCGTTGGGCAGCTTCGCCGAGAGACGCATATCGACGACGACCGTCGAACCCTCGGCATAGAATCCGCGAAACTCCCGCTCCGTGTCGAGAAAAAGACGCCCAAAGTCCTTCGTGATGAACGCTACGATTGCGTCGCGATCCAGCACGTACTCCGAAAGTCCGAGCGCAAGCGCCGTCCCGTTGCCGGGCGGCGCGATCCACTGCGCATCGTCGGTGAAGGCTGCTGCGATCTTCTGGGGATCCCGGCTCGCAAATGCGCGCCACGCGTTCTTAACGGCTTCTCTGCTTTCCTCGGTCGACACGTCGGTAAACTCCTTAACTTGGAGTCACCATTATATCTTCCGGCACGAGCAGCCGCTGGCGCCTTTCGGCCGTCATCTTTCTCTGTCGGGGCTCACCAGTATTTCGAGCAGCTTCCGCCCGAGGAGTTGCAGACGGCCACGTAGCCGACGTGCTCCCACGAGCTTTCGGTATCGTCCTCGGTCCAGTCGACGCCTTGACTGCTCGAGCTGTCGTAGTAGTAGCGGCCCTGGACGTAGACGTAGTCGTTGACGGCGACCCACGGCCACGTCGAGGGCGGATCGTCGGTCGGGGCTTCGGCCATCGCATCGAGATTCGAGACGATCTCGATCTGGTACCCGGAGGGCATCTCGACGTAGAAGTACCCGTGCTCGCCGCTCGAGGTCTTCTTCTCGGCAAGCACCTGCGTGACGCTACCGCAGATGTCCACGAGTTGATCGGCCGTGATCGTGCCGTTCGCAAATTCGCTCTGATCCGTCAGGAACTGCGTGTTGTTGCACGCATACGGGGCGCTCGACGGTGTTGCGGTCGGAGCGGGTGTCGGGGTTGCGGCCGGCGTGGCCGTCGGGCGAGGCGTCGTCGTCGGTGCCGCGGTGGGAGTCGCCGTGGGACCGGCCGTCGGCGTTGCCGTCGGCGCGGCGGTCGGTGACGGTGTCGGCGTAGCGCCGGAACCAGTCAGCGAGACGTCGTCGAGATATTCGTAGACGTAGTCTTTCGAATATCCGTTGCCCTTGACGCCGAAGTAGAGCTGCACGGTTTCCCCGGCGTACGAACTGAGGCTGAACGTTTTCTCGACCCAGCCGTCCGTGGAGTCCGCCTCGGCATACAGCTGCGAAAGCTGCGTGCCGCTCGTGCTCAAGATGTCCGCTTCTTGATCGACGTATTCGATCGAATCGGTCGTGCCTTCGTAGACCCAGAACGTCAACGTCGCGGCCGCCGGTACGGTGACCGTTTGGCACACGCCCGCCGTGCCGTTCACTTCGGGCTTCGCCGTCGTTCCGATGAGCGCGCTGTACGTTCCGCTGTGCGCTTTCGCGGTCGAAACGGACGCGTCGGCGACGCTTCCGCACGACGTCCACGGCGAGAGCGATCCCGTTTCGAAACCGGGATTCGTCACGACGTTGCTGCCCGCGTCGACGGTTACTGCCGGACGCTTGGCCGCTTGGCCGCTATACGCGGCGGGATTTGGTCCGGCGGAACCACCGTTCGCACCGGAGCAGGCTGATGTGAGCGCAAGTAACAGGCAAGTTGCCACAAGACGATCGCGCAAGTCCGACCTCCACAAGAAAAAATGTCAGGGGGTGACGATCCGGATCATTACAGCAGACTGACATTAACGCGCAGTAAACGAACGCCTGCTCTGCGAACGACGTCGCCGCTATGAACACTGCGGTCGTTTTCGTGCACGGGTTCGGCGACAAACCGGAGGTCTGCTGGAAGACGTTCAAGACGCTGCTCGACGCGGACCCCGCGTTTAAGTCCGGATTCAGCTTCGATTACTACGGCTACGACACCGAGTGGTTCAACTTCAATCCGCTGCAACGCATTCCGACGCTCGACGATCTGGGCAGCGGTTTTGGCGACTACATGGCGCTCAATCACGCCGGCGACACGAATTGGATCCTCGTGGGGCACAGTCAGGGCGGTCTGGTCATCCAGAACTACTTGATGCAGCAAGTCCACGACGGCCACGGCAGGGACCTCGCGAAGATTCGCTCCGTCGTGCTGTTCGCAACGCCGAACCTCGGCTCCGATATCTTCATGGGTCTGCGCAAGGTAGCGTTCGAACTCGACCCCAACCCGCAAGAGCGCACGTTGCGCGTCCTCAACGACGAGATTTCCAAGATGCGCCGAGCGATCGAGATCGGCATCATCAACGCGACGAGCATCACCGACAACAGTTGCCCGATTCCATTTCAGGCGTTCTGGGGTGAATCAGATCCGGTCGTGCCGGCCGCGTCGGCGCGCGGCGACTTCATCGAAGCGCAGGGGCTCCCAGGCAACCACGGCGGCATCATCAATCCGCCGAACGATAACGACCAGCGCTATCTCGCACTCAAGGCGGCGTTGCTGCGCCCGATCGGTCATCCGGCGTTCTACGAAATCGATTCGATCGAGGTGAAACTCGAGGTCTCCCCGCTCCACGGCGAAGAGCAGCACTATCACGCGCAGTACGGAACGACGGCGCGCGACGTCGAGACCGACAATCGGGCGCGCCGTCTGCTCAACATCGCGTTCGCCAAAGAGAACCGCTGCGTCAAGCAATACCAAGTCCAGTATCGCACGAATCCCGCCGGGTTCGTACGCTTCCTGGGCATCCGCGAGCCCAACGAGGCGGCCGCCGAGGCCGAGAGCCGCTACCGCGAGGCCGGTACGGAACTCATGTACTGCTTCACGCCCAAGAACGGCGAGACGTTTTGGATGGACGTCGAAGTCTACAAAGGCTTCGATGCGGGGAACCGGACGTGGCACGACCACGTGCCCTCGACGATCCGGTGCCGGACGTATCGCTTCACGCTCGACCTATCGAAGTATCTCGAAGACGGTTTCACGATCTCTCGAGAACCGGAATTCCGATGGAATCCCGTCGACGTCCGGCACGACGACGAGGTTGCGGACCAGCGTTCGCACGAGCTCGTGGCGGCCGCCGTTCCGGGCTCGCCGCCCGGCGTCTGGGTGTGGGAGCTGGACGACTATCGCGGCGGCTTGCTCGATCTCGCGTGGGACGTCGCAAAAACTTAAGGACAGGATAAGGGTCCGCGCGCCACACTGAGAAGGTTCTACCAGCTGCGTGTCCCCCTCACGCGCGCTTTGACACATCGCTTCACTTGAAGAGGCCTCTGCAATTATGTCAAGGTTCCGGATCACACGCCGCGGTTTCATCAATACGTCGATGGGGGCTGCGACGCTCGGCGTGGCCGCCTGCGCCGGCGGTACGCAAGTCGGTCAGCTTCCCACGGGCTCGGGCACGAGCCCGACGTCGCCCGGTAAGGGCGGAACGCCCACGGCCGGCGCGACCGCGACGCCCGGATCCGGCGCGACGCCAGCCCCGGGTACTTCGACCCCGCCGTTCCCGGCGGGCAGCGTCTCCAACGGCGTGCGCGGACCGAACTCACTGCCCGATTCGACGAAGCCCGCCGGGACGGCGAACACGAGCCTGCCGTTCGACACCGTCATCATCGTCATGATGGAGAATCACTCGTTCGACAATTACCTCGGGATGTTGCCGCTGCGGGGGCAGCCGCTGGCCGACGGCTTCACCTTCGATGACAAAGGCATGCCGCAAAACAAGAATCCGCTAAGCGGCGGATACCAGCACGTCTTCCATCTGCAAGGCACCTGCGCGCCCTATGACGTCTCGCAAGCGTGGGACGCTACGCACGAGCAGGTCGCGCTCGGCGCGATGGACGGCTTCGCCGAAAACTGCGACACCGCGATGGGCTACTGGGACGAATCGGACCTTCCGTTCTACTACTCCCTGGCGAAGACGTTTTGCGTCGGCAACCGCGCGTTCTGCTCGACGCAGGGCCAAACGTATCCCAATCGCCGCTACCTCTACGCGGGTACGTCGGGTGGCCTCGTCTCGACGAACGACTCGACGTTCACGCAGGCGTATCCGGCCAACGGCACGCTGATGGACGTGCTGAACAAGTACGGCGTTACGTGGGCCAATTATTTCGTCGACCTCCCGGCGACCGCCATCATCCCCCAGACGGTCGAAAAGTATCCGGCGAACTATTTGCCGATCGCCGAATTTTTCGTTGCCGCCGCCGCGGGCACGCTGCCCAACGTGTGCTTCGTCGACCCCGAATATAACGCATCGACCTCCGTCGGCGGACCGCTCGCCGAAGCGCTCGCAGAAATCCCGGATCTTCCAGCCTCGGTACAAGCGGGCCTCACGGAAGACGTGAACGCGCAAGGCGGCAGCGAAGAGAATCCGTCGGACATCGCAATCGGAGAACTGTTCGTTTCAGAGATCGTCAACGCGGTGCTGAAATCACCTCAGTGGATGAAGACCCTGCTGATCTGGACCTACGACGAGCACGGCGGCTACTACGATCACGTCCCGCCGATGGGGGCCGTCGAGCCGGACGATGTTCAACCGAACATCTCGGCCACCGACTATCAAGCGAAATTCAACGTGACGGGCGTCCGCATCCCGACCGTCGTCGTCTCGCCGTATAGCCGGCCTAATGCCGTCAGCAACGTGCCCCACGACCACACCTCGATCATCGCAACGATCGCGGCGAAGTGGAACCTGCCTGCCCTCACCTATCGCGACGCGCAGGCGGCGACGCTGTTCGACTACCTCAACCTCAGCGGTCCACCCGCATTCGCCACGCCGCCGGCGCTTGCGGCCCCGGCCAATCCCGAGGTTGCCGGCGGGAGCACCTGCGCTTCAAGTCCCCCGCCGCCGACGATCGCGCCCGACACGGCAGCACCGCACGCGGTGCCGGTGCGTCGCCGCTAGATATCGACGTTCATCATGTTGTCGAACGGCGTGAGGTTGTTGGGATGGTAGTTCTTCAGGTCCGCGTTGTATCCAAAGAGATCTTCGCGGACTGAAGACACGATGGATGGCACGTCGCGCGCGAACTCTTGCATGACGACTTTCACATCCTGGTTTCGTTCGGGCTGCGTGTAGTGACCGAATAGCGCGTCCATCGCATTTTGCGCCGTACGGTTGCACCAGTGCAGATCGTTCCCGCCCGCCGGCGAAAAAGAATCGCACCCATACGTTCCGGAATAGTCCCCGAGCGGATCCGCGGCCCAGGCAAAGGAGACGACGTCCCACTTGCCGTTGGGAATGACGCCGCCCGCATGCGCGGGCGCGAACATCAGCGCGATTGGGTAGTGGTGAACGTGAACCGCAACGCCTACCTGCTTCCAATAGCTTTGCACGAACGCGATTTGCCTATCGGTGTCGGGCTGGCCGGAGGCTGAAGCATACGCAAGGTCGAGTTTCACGCCGTTCTTCGAACGAATGCCGTCGGACCCGCGCTCCCAACCCGCCGCATCGAGCAGGGCGTCCGCCTTGGCCGGATCGTACGGCGTCGTGCCGACGTTCGCGAAATATGGAGCGCTCACAGGCGTCGCCGAGTCTTGAACGATGCCGACGCCGTGGCCGACCGCGTCGACGATGTGGTGCCGATCGAGGGCGTAGCGCAGCGCCTGTCGCACGCGCGCGTCCGCGAAGACGGGCCGTGTGAGGTTGAAGTCGATATGTCCGTAAGCATAGCTCGGGTGACGAGTGACCGCAAAGGAGGGGAGGGCTTGGATGCGCGTCAGGTACGCACCGCCGAATTGATACCACATGTCGACCTTGTGCGCCGCGAGCTGCCCGAGTAGAGCATCGCGGTTTGGAACGATCTCGTAGATAACCTTATCGAGCTTGGGCCTCCCCCGCCAATACAACGAGTTCGCGACGAGAACGACGTCCTTCGAGCGATCCCATCGCTCGAACTTGAACGGTCCGATTCCGACCGGCAGATCGTTATACGGTACGTTGTCGATGCTCGCGT
>Ga0302326_10012950_pt1 | contig 17711 bp, 11 predicted proteins | sample Palsa_T0_3_FD_202264 | JGI IMG/M metagenome (GOLD analysis project Ga0302326, IMG submission 202264) | Peat permafrost microbial communities from Stordalen Mire near Abisko, Sweden - Palsa_T0_3 | ecosystem: Environmental > Terrestrial > Soil > Palsa > Peat permafrost | place: Sweden: Abisko... | reverse complement strand
AGGCGGCTCTGGCTGTCGACCATTCGGAGACTCCAGTTGCGGGACATCGCGGGCCACAGAAGAATGATGAGGCTTACAACGCGCGGATGGCTTCGCTTTATCGCGAAGTGGTTTTGAAAGAGAAGCCGGCGGTGGCGGAGAACGGATTCATTCCGCTGGGGGCGCTGGGGAAGGCTAACGGGAACGGGGCTGCGAAGCCGGAAGTTGCCGAGCCGGTGGCAGGGGACTAAGTGCAGCTTCCAGCTACTAGCTTCTAGCTCAAATCAAACGGGGCCGCCTGCGGGCGGCCCGATTTGTTGGTTGGGCGCATCGGGGTCGGCCTGCGCCTTCTCCGTGGCTGCGGTCGTCGCTTTGCCTTCCAGCGCTGCGGCGGCCCGTTTTGCTCCTTGCGTCGGGGGCGATTTTGGGTTACAAGACTGCGCATGTCCTGCATTGTGCGCCGCTCGGTTCTCTTCATGGCGGTTGTTTCTCTTGCCTCTAGTCCTTCGACCGTGGGTGCGTCGAATCTGAAGGGCGCCGTTCAGTCCGTCGAGTCCACCGATCAGACCACAGGCGCTCACCAAGAGCCGACGCATGGGCCGCTGGAGCAACCTTCTGTTAAGCCTCCCGAAGCGGAGGACAAGAAGCCTGACTACTCCAAAGAGGGGTACGTTATCGAGCAGTTGCGATCCCATTTCCGTTTCGAGAGCAATGGCACGGGGCGCGAGGAAAATTCTGTTCGAGTGCGGGTACAGAGCGAGGCTGGGGTGCAGCGATGGGGCCAACTGCGCTTTGGTTATAACTCGGCAAATGAAAAGCTGGACGTTCCTTACGTGCGAGTACTTAAACAGGACGGCACGGTGGTTACCGCCGGGCCGGAAGCGGTGCAGGATATCAACGGTTCAGTGCAACAGTTTGCTCCCGTATACACGGATTACCGGGAAAAGCATGTCAGTGTGCCGGGCTTGCGTCCGGGGGATGTGCTGGAATGCGAGTCGGTGAATGTGATCCATACCCCATTAGCGCCGGGGCAATTCTGGATGCAGCATGACTTCAATCAAGTAAGCATTGTGCTGGATGAGCAGTTAGAGGTGGATGTGCCTGCGGATCGGGCGGTGAAGGTGAAGAACAAGCCGGGCGTGGACCCTAAGGTTAGGGAGGAAAACGGCAGACGCATTTACCGCTGGACGAGCACTCACCTCGTTGAAGAGGACGAAGGGAAAGATAAAGATAGGGACGATCAGCACAAGAAGAGGACAAAGAAGCCGGATGAGATGGCGGACGTGCAGATGACGACCTTCAGCAGTTGGGAGGAGGTTGGCCGATGGTATGCGGGGCTGGAGAAGGACCGGCGCATGCCGTCTAAGGAGGTCCGGGCGAAGGCTGCGGAATTGACCAAGGGGCTCGATTCGGATTTGGACAAGACGGAGGCGCTCTACGATTTCGTGGCGAAGAACTTTCGGTATGTGAGCTTATCGCTGGGGCTGGCGCGTTATCAACCCCAGGCGGCGGGCGATGTGCTGCATAACCAGTACGGGGACTGCAAAGACAAGAACACCCTGCTGGCGGCGCTGCTGGAAGCGGAAGGGCTACACTCTTCCACAGTGCTAATAGATTCGTCGCGCAAGCTCGATCCTGATGTGCCCTCGCCGTCGCAGTTTAATCATGCAATCACGCTGTTGCCTTTGGGAAAGGAAGAGATCTGGATGGATACGACGACGGAAGTTGCGCCCTTCCGGCTGCTTTCCTATGGATTGCGGAAAAAACAGGCGTTAGTAATCCCGGAGAACGGCAGTGCATATCTGGAGGAGACACCAGCGGATCCGCCAATGCGGGATAGGCAGACGGAGGAGATTGAGGGGAAGGTGGATGAAGGCGGCACGCTGCAGGCGAGAGTCACCGAGACGCTGCGCGGGGACAGCGAGTTGTTGGCGCGAATGGTGTTCCGGAATGTTCCCACGACAAAGTGGCAAAGCATGGTTGAGGGCATGAACAAAGGACTGGGTGGAGAGGTAAGTGGTTTGAAAGTGAGCGATCCTGCGGCCACGCGGGAACCCTTCGTGATCGCCTATGACGTGAGCAAAGCAAGCTTTATCGATTGGTCGAAGAAGAAACTGGAGTTGCGATTGCCACTCTCCACGATTTGGCTGGTGGCGATTGGAAAGGATGTGGGCGAAGAGGATAGCGATGATGCAGGCACAGGGGCTAACACGTCGAAGCCTGAGCCATTCAAACTTGGTCCGCCAAATGATCACACTTACAAAATCAAGCTGGAATTGGCTGCGAGGTACACGGCCAAGGCTCCGGTCGCGATCAGCGTGGAGCGCGATTACGGAGTGTATCAATCGACCTACAAGCTGGAAGGAAATACTTTCACGGGGGAGCGGAAGCTGGTGATCCTGCAAGGGGAATTGCCGACGGCGCGGGCGGACGACTATCGAGCATTCCGGCAGACTGTGCTGGCGGACACCGAGCAGCGGCTTACGGTGGAGAGCGCGATAGTGGATACGCAGACAATTCCCGCAGGCATGAAGACTGAAGATTTGATCCGGAGTGGAAACGAGGCGCGAACGGATGGGAATTATACCTTAGCTGTCAACCTGCTGAATCGTGCCGTTGAGGCCGATGCCAAAAGCAAAAAGGCCTGGAATGATCTGGGACTGGCGTATCTGGAGGAGCGGCAAGATGGGCTAGCGATCAATGCGTTCCAAAAGCAGATTGAAGTGAATCCTTACGACCTGAATGCATACAACAATCTGGGCCGGGTCTACCTGCGCCAGCGGAAGTATGAGGAAGCCGAGAAGTGGTTTAACAAACAGATTGAGATCCAGCCGCTGGATAAATATGCGCACAGCAATCTGGGCAGAGCATATATGGAATCGCACAGGTATCAGGAAGCGGTACCGGAGCTGGAGAAGGCGGCAGCGATCACGCCGGACAGCGCCGAGGCACAAGTGAGGGTGGGCGATGCTTATCTGAATGTTGGGCAGGACGCGAAGGCGATGGAGGCGTTCGACAGGGCGGTAAAGATATCGGCCACACCATTGATCTGGAATGACATTGCTTACCGTTTGGCGCTGAAGAATGCGCATCTCGATTTGGCCCGGCGCTATGCGGAGTCGGCGGTGTCATCTACGGCGACACGGCTCCGGAATTTGACTCTGGATCAGATCAAGCGAGCGGATCTGGGATTGACCTCCGAGTTGGCCAGCTATTGGGATACGTTGGGATGGGTGGCGTTTGCCGAAGGCCACCTCGACGTGGCGAAGAATTATGTTTCGGCGGCGTGGGCGTTGGACCAGCATGGAGAGGAGGGCGACCACATGGGGCAGATTTGCGAGAAAGGCGGAGATCACGAGGGAGCCGCCCGCTGGTATGCCCTGGCATTGAATGGGCTCCGGCCGGAACTGGAGACTCGAGGACGGTTGGCGTCGATTGCGGGTGGTGACGATAAGGTGGACGCGGTCGTGGCCAAGTATCGGGATGAATTCGAACAGGAGCGCACCGTGAGGTTGAAGAGCGCGGGCAAGCAGGATGGGCGCGCGGATTTCTTTCTCCTGCTGGGTGGTACGGGAACGAGTGGGGTGACCATAGAAGACGTGAAATTTGTAGCTGGAAGCGAGGAACTGAAGGAACTTGCAGATACACTCCGAAGGGCGAAGTACAGCCAGAAAGTTCCTGATGACACGCCGGTCAAGATTTTGCGACGGGGAACAGTTTCCTGCAGCGCGAGTGGAGGAGGCTGTACTTTGGTTCTGGCGCTGCCGGAGGATGTGAAGTCGGTGGACTGACGGGAGTGGGACGTGTTCTGGAGGTCTGAGGCTTTTCGGTGGCTGCCGCTTGCCCACGAACTGTCCGGCTTCGTCGATTCTCTCCTTGCAGGACAGGTTGCCCAGGAACGAGTTCAAAAGCTAAGGTCAAAGGCAGCGGACAGGAGTGTCCGCTCCACACGGGCTTCGTCGCTTCGCTACTTGCAGGACAGTTCTCCTAATTAATCTTCTGGCCGATCATGCGAGAGCGGAGCGGTTGCCGAGGCAGTAGGGGTGGGGAAAAGAAAAGGCCCGGACTTTGTGGTCCGGGCCTTGGTTGGTTGGGAGTTAAGGGTTAGTTTGTTGCTGCTGTGACCTTGACTGTGATTGTGGTGGAGTTGGTAACGCCTCCGCCGGTCGCCGTTATCTTGAGGGTATGGGTTCCGACGGGGGTGGTGGCACCAATTTTGATTGTCATCGTCGACGTTCCCGAGCCGGGCGACGCGATGGGGTTGGGGCTGAAAGTTGAGAGAGGAGCGGACAAGGTGATGGCGGATTTGAAGCCGCGACCGACCTTGGTGGTGACGGTAGCGGTACCGGAGCTACCCTGGGCAATCGTGATGGTCTTGGGCGAAACCGCCATGATGAAGTTAGCGGTAACGGTTAAGGAGACCGTGGTGGTCTGGGTAATGCTTCCGCTGGTGCCGGTGATGGTGATGGTGTAAGTGCCGGGGGCGGCGGTAGCGGCTACGGCCATGGTCATGGTCGAAGTGCCGGCACCGGTGATCGACGTGGGATTGAAGGTGACAGTCACGCCGGCGGGCTGGCCGGATGCCGACAAGGCGATGGCGGAATCAAAGCCGCCGGTGACGGCTGAAGTGATGGTTGAGGTTCCGCTGGCGTCCTGCGCTACCGTAACGGCAGAGGGCGAGGCGGAAAGAGTGAAGCCGGGAGCTACAGTTCCAGCCAGCGCGTTGACCAGAGCGTTGCCGTTGGGACTTCCCAGGCCGGTGGACAAGTCGTAGCCGACGGTTGAGCCGAAGCTGTTGCCGCCGCTGGTGATGTCGTGGAAGTCGGTGTCGTAGTTGGCGCCTTCACCAATCGCGTAGAGAGCCGGGTTGATGAAGCCGAGGGTGGTGGTGGCTCCGTTGGCCAGATGTTGTTCATTGGCTAGAGCGAGATAGCCAGCCCACATGGGAGTTGCGAAGCTGGTTCCACCGTATTCGTTTGCGGTGCAAGCCTTCTGGTCGGCGCAAACATAGAAGGTAAAATTCGCATTGGCGGAAATGTCGGGGCCGTTGCGGTACTTTTGGGAGCATTTGGAGCAGCCGGCGGCCGCGGCGGTTTGCCACGAGGGAATGGGGAACTTATTCGGACTAATACCACCGCCCGTGTCTTCCCAACCGGTTTCTGACGCCCACGGGCCAGCCGCGGCGCTTGTTTCTAAGTCGGTTCCGCCGACAGAGACGATATAGGGGTCGTCTGCGGGCCAAACAAATTCAGCGTCGGCCCAGTTACCGTCGTCTCCGGCGGCTGCAAAGAAGTTCTGACCTTGCGCGGCGAACTCCTGGAAGTAGGGGTCGTCGGTGGTGTTGTCGGTTGGCGTCCACGCCCAAGAGCAGCTCAGTTGGGCCTGGAGCGGGTTGGCAGTCGCCATGCCGTTCAGAATGCCGGGATCATCGAGGGTTTGCCCCGACAAGCCGCCGGTTCCAATAAACATGGTTAGGCCAGCCAGACCGGGCGCCATGCCGAGAGCCTGAGTCATGTCGAGGGTCTGTTCAGTATCGTCGCACTTGGGTTCCTTGCAAAGCGTGCTCTGGGTGTCGACGGAGGTGAGGGTGACGGGTACGTTGTTGGTTTGGCCGACGTTTGTATAGTACGTGGTCAAATCAGTGAGATCGGTGCCAAGGAACTCGAACAGGCCGACCGATTGACCGGCACCGGTGAGAGTGGCTGAGGTGTTTCCGTCGACGTAGTAAGCCGCGCGCATGTCGCTGCCGAGGAATGACTTGGAAGGACCGGAGCCGGTGGTGGCGTTGGACTGCACGTTCGACTCCGTGACATTGCGACGAGCGATCGCCGGCTTCGGGGTGGCAAAATTATCCAGGCCGCCAACGTGCCACAAACGAACTGCCAGGTCGGGCGTGGGCTCGCGGTCGGGAGAAAAGAAGGTGCGGGGTTCTGTGGGGTGCTGATAGAGTCCCAGGGTTATGTGCAGGGCGGATTCAACGGCTGCCGCCGAGCCGGTAACGTCAAGGTTCATGCGATTGCGCGAAGTCTTCACAACGGTAAGACCGTTGGCTTCGGCGAAACGAATCAGCGAGTCGTAATCTTTTTGGGTGGGGCCGAATCTGGCGGTGAATTCTTCGACCGAGAGGAACTTGCGAAAAGACGGGCTCTGAGGATTGTAGAGGTCCTTGAGGAGAGCATCCAAGCCTGCCTGGTTGCGGTGGGGCAGAACGAGGACCAGGCGCATGGACTGGGTTGCGGGCACACGGCCGACCAAAGGTGCTACTCCACTGAGAACTTCATTTCGAACATGGCGGGTTAAGGGCGTACTCGACTGGGCCTGGGAGATGGGGACGGCAAACGCGATCGCTGTGATCGCGAGCAGCAATGCACTAATTCGTCGGGTCATTTATTTGTTTACCTTCACATTGAAATGGAGGATCTACTTCTTCTTGCAGGGGGAGTAGCGGCCACCTCCAAACGGCGGAGAGCGGGCCACCGAATACTACTACGCTTCGGCAAAGTTGCAAACTGTGAAAATGTTGGAACTACGGACTGGGCGCGGGAATTGGAGCTATAGGGCCCGGAGTGATTGGGCTCTAGTGGTTCGCGGCGAGCAGTAGAGATTAGCATTTTCAGGGGAGGACGCGATGGACGCGAAGACTCAAACTGTTCTTATTACCGGCGCTTCCGGCGGGATTGGATATGAACTGGCGAAGCTGTTTGCGCGCGATGGCTACAACCTTGTGCTGGTGGCTCGGAGCGCGGAGAAATTGAATCACGTGGCCGCCGAGCTGCGGGGGAAGTTTGGAGTTGGCGCGGAAACGGTGGTGCTGGATCTGACCGAGGATCAGGCGGCGAGATTTTTGTTCGATCAATTGCAGAGCGAAGGGATTGCGGTTGATGTGCTGGTGAATAACGCTGGATTCGGGGAATTCGGCAAGTTTGCCGAAATGGGGGAGGAGGAAATCCTGGGGCAGATTCAACTCAACGTGACGGTATTGACGCAGCTGACGCGATTGTTTCTTCCGGCGATGCTGGGGCGGCGCAGCGGGAAGATTATGAATGTGGCGTCCACGGCGGCTTTTCAGCCGGGGCCGATGATGGCGGTGTACTACGCGACCAAGGCTTATGTGCTTTCGTTCACCGAGGCGGTGGCAAATGAAGTGGCGGGAGCGGGGGTGGTGGTGAGCTGTTTCTGTCCGGGAGCGACGTTTACGGATTTCGCCAAGCGGGCGGGCCTTGAAAAATCGCGGCTGTTCAAAATCGGGGCGATGAATGTGGAGGTAGTGGCGAAGGATGGATATCGCGGGTTGATGGCGGGGCGGACCCTGGTGATTTCGGGGGCGCGGAATTGGCTGGTGGCGGAGTCGGTGCGGCTTGCGCCGAGGAAGCTGGTGACGGCGGTTTCGCGGTGGGTGACGGAGACGGCGGAGTAAGTGGGGGCAGAGGCCGGGCTTTGCCCGGAGGACAGTTCCTTCGGCTTCGCTCAGGGCAGGCGAGGGCGGTTGTTCCTAAATTTTATCTCTCGGCTGTGACGGTGTTCGTCACTGGGCGGACTGCAGTTGGGTGGCGAGGTGGTTGACGGCCCCGACGTCGAAGGAATTGGAGAGGTCGGCGTGGCCGGCGAGGGTGTCACGCTGTTTGCCTTCGACCAGAATCCTTACTTTGAGAATGCCGGGGATGTTGGCGGAGAGGGTTTGGATGAGAGATGCGACGGTGAGTTCTTCGGAGAGGACGCCGGAGCGGTGACCGTCGGCGAAGGCGGCGTTGATGTCGATGACGGCGAGGCCGGGATCGACGAGGTAGATGCTGCGAACATCGGAGCCGGGCGGGAGCGGGTGAGGCGAGGATTTGTCGAGATAGAGAGCGAGCAGAGCGCGGAGCAATTCTTCGGCGCGCTGCTGGCGGACGGAAGGCAGAGGAATCCGCGCGGACTGGGGGCGGAGGACGCCGATGTCGTCGTAGGCGATGAAGAGAGTGACTTGCTCGGTGGGTCCGGAGACGGGGGCGACGACGGGGCGAGTGTCGAGGGCAGCGACGGGAGTGGCGGCGCGTCCGCGCATATGCCAGGCGTAGAGGCTCATGGCCAGCACGGCCAGGAGCAGGATGGAGAGCGCGATATAGAAGGAGCGGGGAATCATGGGAGCGGCCTGGACAGCGATCGAGAGTTGATAAGGAAGCGGGCCAAACGCGCGATTATGGTGTCGCAAAGAACCCTTCGGCTTCGCTCAGCGCAAGCGCGACATTTCGCGCGGCGCGCCCAGATCCCCTTCGGCAAGCTCAGGGCAAGCTCTCGCTGCGCAAAAGACGCTTGCTCGGAATGACAAGCAAACTGATGACAAGCAAACTGTTTCATGGGGCGGCTCCGAGTTGGGTGCGGATGTCGGCGATGCCGTTGGCGATGGCGGCGGCGATGAGTTGCTGGTAGTTGGGGGAAGTGAGTTGGGATACGTCGGTGGCGGAGGGGGCGACCTCGACGGCGATGGCGGCGGTGACGATGTTGTTGAGCGGGCGGAGCGGGGCGGTGAGGGTGCGAACGTCAACTTCCTGCTTTTTTAATTCCGCGGCGACGCTGATGGCGGCGGCTTGACTGAGAGGTATTGAGGAGTTCTGGGCGGTGGTCCAGGAATGGAATGGGCCGCGATCGTCCTGATCGGGATAGGGAAGCATGGCGGTGTAGACGCGAGCGCCGTGGCCGTTGGAGGCGGCGTGCAGCGCGATGTAGATGGCGGCGTGAGAGTTGTTGGTGGAGAAGGCGCGGTCGTCGAGCGAGAGATTGGCGTCGGAGTCGCGCAGGATGAGGGTGGGGATGCCGCGATTTTCGAGCTCCTGGCGCAGACGGCGGGCGAAGGCGACGGTGACGTCTTTTTCGGCGAGGGTGGAGCTGAGGGCCTCGCCGCGATCGTTGCCGCCGTGGCTGGCGTCGACGATGGCGAAGTAACGGCGCTGGGTGCCGGAAGGATTGGCGGGCGGCGGCTGCGCGGTGGAAGTGGTTGGCGACGGCGGAGTGGGAGGGGTGGTGGCGGCGGTTTGAGATTTTGTGGGAGCGAGGGTGATGGTGCGGCCGTCAGGGCTGAAGGTGGCGAGAAGAGGGATGGTGGTGTTTACGGTGATTTCTGCGGCGCCGTTGGCTTCGGAGTAAGTTGCTTCGGGAATGGTTTTGCTGCCGAAGGTGAGCGTGGGAGATGCGGGAGCGGTGACCGGTTCGCGTTTAAAGGTGAGGTGCAGTTTGCCGGGTTCGCTGGCGACGGAAGGATTGACGGGCGCGGTGAACTGGAAGACGAGGCGGGAGGGATCGTCGGAGGGAACGGAGGCGGTGAAGTGAGTGGCGACGCCGCCGATGAAGAGGCGGCCGGAGTCTTCGTGAAGAGTTGCGGGACCGCCGAGGAAGCGGGGCAGCAGGGAACTGAGGGAAGCGAGCGGGACGAGGCCGCGTCCGTTTTCGACGAGGAATTTTCCGGCGAGATCGGCGTCGCGGCCCTGGATGCGGGCGTGGGTTTGGCCGGCGGTGAAATCTCCGAGGATGTTGTTGTAGTGGATGCGCCAGCGGGGCGGCGCGGACTTGGCGCTGACGGTGCCGAGGGGGTCGAGGAGTTCGAGGAGTCCGACGTAGTCGTGGCCCTGGCGCTGGAAGATGGGCAGGGAGTAGTTGGCGGCGGTGGAGTAGATGGAGAGATGCTTTTCGGGAGCGGCGGCGGAGAGCAGAAGGACGAGGAGGAATAGGAGAGCGGCGAGGAGGAGGGCCATGCGTCGAGATCCGCTGAGCTGGCAGAAAAGCAGGTCCCTCCACTTCGCTCGCTTCGCTCCGCTTCGGTCGGGATGACAAGGGCTTGTGGCTGGACGGCCGAGGGCGGCCGTCCCCACATGAGTCGAGGTGGTTCCCTGGCCGGTCCGCTTCCTAATCCAGGGCATAGATGGTTAGTCCGCTTAGGAGTTTGGGGTAGAAGTCGGTGGATTTCTGGGGCATGACGTCGCCGGCGAAGGCGATGTCGCGGACCTGGGAGATGCGGCAGGGATTCATGAGGAAGGCGATATCGGCGCGCGGCGGGTCGGTGGCGCGGACTTGCGATAAGGCTTCGACGGCATCGCGGATGTAGGTGAGGTTCTGCTGGTTGCGGATGGATTCTTCCGAAAGGCCGAGCACTTTTTCGAGTAGACACTTGTGGAGCTGGACTACGTCGAGGGATTGCTGGCGGATGGAGACGCCGGCGAAAACGTCCGGAGTGTTGGGGTTGGGATGGTGAAGAAGGAAGGCACGGTGGGTGGTGACGGCGAGGATGCTGGTTCCGGCGCGTCCGGATTCGCGGAGGATTGCGGTGGCGCGGGGCGCGTCGAGGGCGGGATCGATCTCGTCGACGTCGAAGAAGGCATGGGCGGAGTTGCGGAAGGCGTCCTCGGAAAAAGAGGGCAGGCTGTGGACGAGGCGATGCGTGGGCAGGATGTGGAGGCCGGGGCTGTTCATGTTGACGAAGGTCATCATGACGAACTCGTAGGGAAGGTTGCTGGGCGCGGAAAGAGCTGCGGCGCGGGTGGCGTTTTTTCGGGACTCGTTATCTCGGGACTCGTTGCGGTAGGTTAGGGCGGTTTCGTAGCGATGGTGACCGTCGGCGATGATCAACTTCTTATCCTGCATGGCGGCGCGGACGGAGTCGATGAGGGCGGGGTCGGTAATTTGCCAGAGGCGGTTGATGACGCCGTAATCGTCTTTTGTCTGGACCTCGGAAGCATGGAAATCGGAAGCATCGGAAGCTGGATTGGCGGCGGCCAGGAGCGCTTCGATCTGGCCGGAATCCTCATAGAGCATAAAGATCTGGCCGAAGTGGGCGCGGGTGGCGCGGAGAAGGTCGAGGCGGTCGGCTTTTGGCTTGGCGAGGGTTTGCTCGTGGCGGAAGACGACGCCGGCGGAGTAGTCCTCGATGCGGCCGAGGGCGATGAAGCCGCGGCGCTCGTGCTCCGTGGTTGAGTTGGGCAGGGTGAAGCGCTGGGAGTAGACGTAGAGCGAGGGGCTGGAATCCTGGCGAAGGATGCCCTGCTGGCGCAGGTCGCGGAAGTGGGCGGCGGCGCGGGTATATACATTGTTTGCTGGATTGTCATTTGGTTCGCGGCGGCCAAGGATGATGCGGACGAGATTGTAGGGGCTGGCCGCGTAATAACGATCCTGCAGGGCGGGAGTGATCTTATCGTAGGGTTGGGTCACGACGTAAGCCGCGGTGACCTGCTGGGGATCGTAGCGAAAGGCGCGGAAGGGATGAATGTCGGCCATGGAGAAGTTTGATTGTAGCAAGGCGGGGCTGAGCTTTCGTGGTGGGGTTCTTATTAACCGCTAAGGACACTAAGGTCCACTAAGGGAGGCCGAGGCGCCGGATTACTGGATTGGAAAGATCGTCATTGCGAAGATCATTGCCCGGAATGGGCCGTTGATTTCGGGTTTTCATTAACATTTGACAAAAAAACCGCGGCCGCTTCATGAAAGCTGTGATACTATCGCGGCCAATCGAGGTGCTTATGGCCCTCCCGGATGCACGCCGGTTCTATCATTCCGAGGCCCTGGTTCCGAAATCGGTTCGAAAGTCGGTTCGAAACTCCCGCCTGGTCCAACCCTGGAAGCTACTTTTGTTGCGTTGGCGCAGACTTGAGGCATGGCCTGCTTTAGGTTGGCTGCTCCTCGGGTTGGGTTGTTGGTGCGGCGTTCCGAGGGCTGCCCGGGGGCAGGCTACGGTCGAGGACGTGCACGTGCAGCCTCGCGTCGTGGAGCCGGTAAAGACGGCGGAGGTCACGAAGGAGAGCCTGGTGGGCCCGCCGTCGCTGACGACGCATGTGCGTCCTCTGAAAGTGGACGTCGATCTGGTGCTGGTGCCGGTGACGATCACTGATCCGATGAACCGGCTGGTGACCGGCCTGGATAGAGAAAACTTCGAGCTTTACGAAGGCGGGTCGAAGGAAGCCATTAAGACCTTTTCGAGCGAGGATGCGCCGGTGTCGCTGGGAGTGATTTTCGATTCCAGCGGAAGCATGAGCAGCAAGATGGATCGGGCCAAGGACGCGGTGATGGAGTTTTTCAAGACGGCCAATCCGCAGGACGAATTTTTCATGATCACGTTCTCGGATGAACCGGAGGTGGTAAGCGATTTCACCAGTTCGGTGGAAGACATTCAGGGCAAGCTGGTTTTCACCGTGCCGCAGAAGCGGACGGCCTTGCTGGATGCGATTTACATGGGCATCAGCAAGATGAGGCAAGCCAAGTACGCCAAGAAGGCGCTGCTCATTATTTCCGATGGAGGGGACAATCACAGCCGCTACACGGAGGGTGAGATCAAGGCGCTGGTGAAGGAAGCGGATGTGATGATTTATGCCATCGGCATTTATGACCGGTATTTTTCCACTCAGGAAGAGAGTCTGGGGCCGGCATTGCTGGGCGAAGTGACGGAGCTGACGGGTGGGCGGGCGTTTACGGTGGAAAATCCGAACGACCTGGGCGATGTGGCTACGAAGATCGGAGTGGAATTGCGGAACCAGTATGTGCTGGGATATCGTCCCAGCAAAGCGGTGCGGGATGGCAAATGGCGTAAGATAAAAGTGAAGTTACTGCCGCCGAGAGGATTGCCACCACTCCGAGTGTATGCCAGGACGGGATATTACGCGCCTGAAGAGTAAGCAGAGTCAGAAGTGGTTTGGCTTTCTAAGGCGAGTTTTTCCAGGATGTGGTGCAAGTTGGCTTACGCGTTGGGCCGGCGAAGTGGGAGATCCCTTCGGCAGGCTCAGGGCAGGCTCTTCGCTCCGCCTGAAAAACGGCTCCACTCAGGGTGACAGTCGTCGTGTAATAAGCAAACTGCACGGCTACCCACGGTTTACGATGTGGGCCGCGATTGCGGCCGTGGTATTGGCGCAGCCTTTTGGCAGCCACGCGGAGTCTGCATCAACTTCATCTTCCCTGGCGCCATCTCAGTCTTCGCGGGTTGCATCGCAGCCGTTATCTGAAGCCCACTCTGACTCCCAATCGGAATCCCGATCTCAATCCCAGTCCGGTGCGTCGGCACCCAAGGCCAGCGCAAATCAGAAGACATCCCAGGATGAAAATGGAACCTACGTCATCCGCAAGGATGTGGATGAAGTTTTGCTGCACGCGACGGTGGTGGACGACAAGCAGCACATTGTGACCGATCTCGGGCGGAGTGCGTTCACGGTATTTGAGGATGGGAAGCCGCAAACGATTGTTTCGTTCCATCACGAGGACACTCCGGTATCCATGGGAATCGTGATTGACAACTCGGGTTCCATGCGGGAAAAGCGGTCAAAGGTGAACCAGGCGGCGCTGAATCTGGTGCGGACGAGCAATCCCGACGATGAGGTATTCGTGGTGAATTTCAACGACGAATATTACCTGGATCAGGATTTCACCAACGACCTGCTGAAGTTGAAAGACGCGCTGGAGCAGATTAAGGCCTACGGTGGGACGGCGCTTTACGAAGCGGTGGTGGCCTCGGCCGAGCATATGAAGGAAGGCGCGCGGCTGGAGCGAAGAGTACTGTTTGTGGTGACGGATGGAGAAGACACGGCCAGCCGCGAAAGCCTGGAAGAGGCGGTGAAGCAGTTGCAGGAGGAAAACGGTCCGGAGGTGTACGCGATCGGGATTCTGGGAGACGAAGAGCATCCCAAGCGGGCGCGGCGGGCGCTGGAGATTATTGCGCAGCGCACGGGAGGGCTGGCGTTTTTTCCGAAGACTCTGGACGAGGTGGATGAGATCAGCCGCCAGGTGGCGCACGACATCCGGAGCCAGTACACGATTGGGTACAAGCCGACGAATCCCAAGGCTGCCGGCGGTTTCCGGACGATCCGCGTGGAGGCGAAGGCGAAGGGTCACAAGAAGCTGATGGTGCGGACCAAGAGCGGGTATTATGCGCGGGGACAGCCGGCGGCGAAGTAGGGGGGATGCTGGATGGGCGCAGGCAGGGATTTCAATGGGGGTCGAAGGGGATGGTGACGTCGAGGGTAGAGCGGGAATGGGTGGGGGAGTAGATCCAGCGTTTGGCGGCGGTGGCGGCGGACTCGGCCAGGATTGGATTGCCTCCCAGCACTTCGACGCCTTCCACGTTGCCCCTGGGAGCGATGATGAGGTGCAGGCGCACGGTTCCACCGATGCCGAGCTGCTTCAGGGTTTCGGGGTATTCTGGTTCGACGGTGGTAAGCAGGGTTCGTTGAGCAAAATTGCCGGGGTGAACGACGGCCAGGGTCTTGACGCCATCGGCGGTGGCTGCGGTGCTTACATAACCTAGTGCGCCTCTGGTGCGGGCGACGTAGGCGACGACTTCGGCATCGGAGTTGAGTTGTTTCGGCATGGAGCCTCTGCCGGTAAAGACCAGAGCGCGGTAGTAGGTCTGGAGATCGTCGTCGGTTTTGCCGAGATAATCCTGCAGGAAGGCTTCATGGACGGGTCCATCCTTCTCGAGAACTGGTTCGACGTGGGAGCCATCTTCGAGCGAGTTGTTCTGCTCGAGAAAAACTCGTTTAAGTTCGGCTGCTGAAATGGAGTCGGTTTTGACGCTGGAATTGGCGATGACTTTGACGTCGCGAGCCGGGGCATAGGCTGAGGCGAAGGGCATCAAGCCGGCGGCAACCAGGAGTAGGGTCCGAGATTTCATCGCATTCTCCTTCGCCTCCCTGGGCTTAGAAATTTAAACTGGTCTTGAGGACCAGGGCGTTGGTATTGGGCTGGAAGCCCTGCGGATTCACTTGCGTGTAAAATCCGTTCGGGTAGGGGCCGCTGCCATAGCCGTTCATAAAGTGAGCCTCGATTTTCACGTTCCAGAATTTGTTCAGGTCGACGCGAGCGGTGATGACTTTATCGTAATCGTGATTGGCGGGCAGGCTGGTGTCGGTTGCGGGAGGATAAAGGGCCGCAAGGGCGCCAGACACGACGTCGTGGATCGTGTAGCGAGAGTAGTAGGAGCCGATTTGAAGGCGTTTGCAAATCCGGTAAGCGCCGGAGAAGTACCAACCGCGCACGTCGGCCAAACTCTCGGAAGTGCCGCCGGCGAGCTCCTCATTGCGCCAGTAACGGCGATACTCGGAGTCGATCCGCAATCTGCCGACGGTGTACTCGGCGTAAACCTGATTGGTCCAGTCGGCTTTCGAGGCCTCAGAGTAGGGCACTAGCCCTGCCGCGGGATCAAGCAGGTTTGGCGCCAAGCCCTTGCCGGTGATGTCCTCATCCAGACGCGATGCTCCAAGCAGAAGACCTTTGAGCGGAGTGCTCCAGCGAAGATCCGCGCCGTACTGCAGTCCACCAAAGCTCGTAATATGGGCACCAAAGCTGCTGAAGTAATAAGGATAGCCGCTATAGATGCTATCGCTGCGGTGGCCGGCATAAGCGGTATAGGAGAGGTCGCCGAGGCGGTGCCTGAGGGAAATACGGCCATAGATATCGCCGCCCAAGTGAGCGATGGAGGCGTCGCGGAGATCGGTGGGATAAACGCTTTGGGGAAGCAGGGCAAAGACGCGGAGGAAGTCCAGGTCCTGCGTGTCGTTGAAGAGACCGAGAGTGGTTTTAACTTTGCCGCCGCGAACGCCGAACCAGGTTTTGAAGCGGTAATCGGCGAGAGCCCAGTCGAGCGAAGGATGGTATTGGCCGAGTTGGCCGAGGTTGCGGTCGTAACCTTGGGCGCCGATCCGGAGCTTATCGGTGACCTGGGAGGACATATTCACGCCGAAATCGGTGAAGGCGGCGCTGCCGCTTAAGGTGTTCATGGTCAGCCAGTTGTTGCCGCTGGTGTAGATGAAGCCCTGGGAGAAGAAGCCGTGGACCTGAACGGTGCGGTCAAAGAGTTTGAATTGCTGGGCTCGCAGGGTGATTGGGCCTGCACATAGGCATGCATAGACGAAACTCAGTCTAACCATTCGCCGATGCATGGGACCTCCTGAATTAGTGGTCAGAAATATTAGATCGGCGAAATCGGGGGAAAGCTTGAGCGCACGGTCGGCAGGATGACCCGGCCCGCGAGGGCATTCGGTAACTTGAGGATCAATCCGACGGCGACGGGGAGCATCTTTGGGATTTTCGCTGTTCTTCTTCACCGATGTGTCTTCCTGCGCTCAGAAATTAATGCTGGTCTTAACGATCAAGGCGTTGGTGTTGGGCTTGAAACCCTGCGGATTCACCTGGGGGTAGAAGCCGTCCGGGTAGGTGCTGCTGCCGTAGCCGTTCATGAAGTGACCTTCTACCTTCACATTCCAGAATTTGTTGAGGTCGACGCGCGCGGTGATGACTTTGTCATAGACGTGATTGGCGGGCAGGCTGGTGTCAGTCTGGGCAGGAAAACCCGCAAGCACACCGCCGTTGACGCTGGTGATCGAATAACGGGAGTAATAGGAGCCGAGTTCGAACTGTTTGATAATCCGATAAGAGCCGGAGATGTACCAGCCGCGTATATCGTCCTCGTTCTCGGCCGCACCGCTAAAGGTCATTTGATCGCGCAGGTAGCGGCGATATTCCGAGTCGACGCGCAATTTGCGCCGCGCATACTCGCCGTAGAACTGGTTAGTCCAATCTGCTTTCGACCATTCGGAGTAAGGAATTGTCCCTCCCGTGGGGTCCAGAGGACTCACGCTCGTGCCTTTCCCGTTTGTGTCCTGGTCCTGGCGCGACGCCCCGATCAGCAAACCTTTCAGCGGAGTATTCCAGCGCAGATCGGCACCGTATTGCAGCCCACCGAAACTTTTGAAAATCGTTCCGAACTGCGACAGCAGATACGGGTAGCCGCTATAGATGCTATCGCTGCGGTGCCCGGCGTAGACCGTATAGGAAAGATCGCCTAGGTGGCGCTTGAGGGAAATGTTGCCGTAAACGTCGCCTCCCACGTGAGCGATGGTGGCGTCGCGGAGATCGGTAGGATAAACGCTTTGGGGGAGGAGAGCAAAGGTGTGGAGGAAATCCAGATCCTGAGTGTCGTTGTAGAGACCGAGTGTGGTCTTGACTTTGCCGCCGCGAACGCCGAACCAGGTCTTGAAGCGGTAATCCGCGAGAGCCCAGTCCAAGGAGGGATGGTATTGGCCGAGCTGGCCGAGATCGCGATCGTAACCTTGGGCGCCGATACGCAACTTGTCGGTGACCTGAGAGGACATGTTCAGGCCGAAATCGGTCATGGCGGCGCTGCCGTTCAAGGTGTTCATGGTCAGCCAGTTGTTGCCGCTGGTGTAGATGAATCCCTGGGAGAAGAAGCCGTGGACCTGAACCGTGCGGTCAAAGAGTTTGAACTCCTGGGCCTGAATCTGGCCGGCGCAGGCGGAGACGTACACGACGATCAGCCCGACTATTCGCCGGCCCATTCGAACTCCATGATGGTTTGCCGAGACATGTTGCGCACAAGCCTGAGTACGGACCTGTCGCGAAAGCCGGAGCTTAGATACTTCTTACCAAGCACGGCCCAGCTTGCGCTTTGGGAGGATGGCGCGATGCTCAAGATTGCTCAATTCCCAGCTGAAGATTGCTCAATTCCCAATTTGGCACAGTCATGCGCCGATGGAGGCAGCGCTGGGATGACTATCGGTGCGTTTGACCACCAGCTTGAGCGCAAGCCCTGGGAAAGTATGGTGAGGATGACACCGGTAACCGGCGGGCCTTACCCCGATGGGCGGGGCAATGTCGGTAGCAAGTTAAAATGTCCGCTTTTTGTAGCAAGTGAAATGTCCGGTCTCAAAGTTGTGCCCTCGCCGTTTGGGTGGGGTTGATTTTGGGGATGGGGTTGCAGGGGAAGG